>OIWO01000128.1_pt1 | contig 91619 bp, 89 predicted proteins | sample 1587641 | NCBI WGS metagenome assembly OIWO01 (sample SAMEA3888924, study PRJEB22519) | human gut metagenome | biome: human gut; feature: human-associated habitat; material: faeces | place: Denmark | collected 2010
ACTCGAACACACGACCTGCTGATTACGAATCAGCTGCTCTACCGACTGAGCTACATTAGCATATTCACTTTTGGGGTCGTAGACCTGATTCTTACGAATCAGCTGCTCTACGTCAGCATAGGGAACGATGAGATAATTTAAGCAGAAAACATGATACCATACTTTTGCTGGAGCGTCAACCTATTTTCACAGGAAAACGAACTTTTTCTTCTGCTGAACAAGGATAATACGAATTGTATATTATGGATTTTCCGAGGCTTCTAAAAAATGGGCGATTTGCCATCTTTACAAACGCCGGATTCGCGTTCCGCATGTAACTTTCTGTAAAAAGTTCATAATTTGACAAAAACCGCAGCCAGCGTCCGGTTTCGCCGGGAAGCGTTAGTGTTTACATAAAAATGACAATAATTTTCATCTACAAGGAGTTATTCACATTTTCCACAGAGTTATCAACATCGTTTTTCTTCAGTATTATCAACGTATTCAGACAAATATCTCCAAATATCCGCAAAACCGCAAACCCTATTTTCAACCAAATGAAAAAGCAAAAATCACTTTACATAACCGTTCTGTATTTGCCCTTCTCTACGTACACGCAAGGCTTTCTCCCTTGACAGCGGTCGATTTCAGCTGAAAAAACGGGACCAGACTTCCGTCCGGTCCCGCCTGTTCAAATTACATAGTCACTTGTCCGCGGCTCGCGCATCAGGTCCGCCAGCGTGACACCGGAAAAGTATTCCCGGCTCAGCTTATAATAGCCGTCCCACACCGACAGGGTACGGCAGTCCGCAGCCCGTGCGCAGGGGGCCGCGCCACTTTGCAGGCAGGCTACCGGGGCCAGATCCCCTTCCGCCAGCCGCAGAATTTCCCACAGGGTATACTGGTCCGGCTCCCGGGTCAGCCGGTAACCGCCGCCGATCCCGTGGACGCTGTCCACCAGACCGGCCGCCTTCAGGGCCGGCATCAGCCGCTCGATGTATTTCAGAGAAATGTTCTGACGGGCGGCAACGTCCTTCATGGGAATGTAGCTTCCGTTGCGGTGTTCGGCCAAGTCCAGCAGGATCCGGATAGAATACCGCCCCTTTGTTGAGATCATAGTATATCCTCCTTGCTCCGTATTTTCGTCTTTATTATACCACCAGTTTTGTAGGTAAATCAACCGCTATTTCCACAGAATTCAAAAAACGTTGATATCCCGTTGATTTTCAGAAATCATCGTGCTATGATGGGGCCGAAAAAAGACGGCGCGTGTCCGCGGCGCCCCCAACAGAAAGGAAGTAAACGATTTTGTTGGATTTTTTAGAGCAGGAACAAATCAGCAAGGAGTTGTTGGAGGGCATCCAGGAATACCGGAACGCCTACCCCACGCCTCCGGAGCTGCAAAACCGGATCACCAAGCCCCGCTACCATTACTACGGAAAGGAGGTCTGGGAAGCCTCCATTGCCGCCCTCCTGTGCGGGGAAAATCTGCTGCTGGCCGGCAGCAAGGCTACGGGTAAAAATGTGTTGGCGGAAAATCTGGCCCAAGTCTTTGCACGGCCAAGCTGGGATGTATCCTTTCATGTGAACATGGACGCCGCCAGTCTCATCGGCATGGATACCTTTGAAAACGGGCAGGTGACCTTCCGTCCCGGCCCGGTGTATCTCTGCGCGCAGCATGGCGGCTTCGGAATCTTGGATGAGATCAACATGGCGAAAAACGAGGCACTGGCTGTGCTCCACGCCACGCTGGACTTCCGCCGCGCCATCGATGTACCCGGTTATGATCGGGTGGAGGTGGATCCAGCCGCCCGCTTCATTGGCACCATGAACTACGGCTACGCCGGAACACGAGAGCTGAACGAGGCCCTGACCAGCCGGTTTGCGGTGATCCAGATGCCCGCCATTGACGGGGACGGTCTGGACCGGCTTTTGGGAGAGGAATTCCCCACGCTGGAGAAGAAATACCGGGGACAGTTCGTGCAGCTTTTCCTCGACCTGCAAAAAAAGTGTGAAAGCGCCGAGATCTCCTCTAAAGCGCTGGACCTCCGGGGTATGCTGGACGCTCTGCGGCTGATCCGCCGGGGGATCAGCGCCGGAACGGCGCTGGACATGGGTATCACCAATAAGGCTTTTGACAGCTACGAGCAGGGCCTCATCCGGGATGTTATTGCCGCCCGGATCCCGTCGAAGCTGGACCGCAGCCGACTGTTTACCGACTGATATGGAAACCTCCGGTTACAGCGCCCGCCAGCGGCGGGCCATCAATCAGGTGTGGACTGCCTGCGGGGACTACAAATTTGAACCGCAGTTTCTGGCCATGCAGTCTGACGGCCAGCCTGATCTTTATATGAACTGCGTCATTGGGTTGGTCCACAAATGGTTTGGGGATGAGCTTCCCAAGCAGTTGTTCGCCGCTTGGGCGGGGGACGCACGGCAGGCCGTGTACGATGACCTTGCGTGGCTGGCTCTGGAAAACGCCGTTTATGAGAAGGAATTACCGAAGCGTCCCGCTTTAGCAGCACTGCGGCAGGCCCATGCTTCCGCGTTTTTTGAATCGGAATATCAGCTTTCCCGGCAGGAGTGGATGGAGAAAAACCAGCTGGTGTACGCCATACAGTCCGCCAGATGGAAAACCGTGCTTGGGCAGAGACTGCCTGTGCTGACCCCCTGGGAAAAGGGACTGTCGGAGGCTCTTGCCTGTCCCGGTACCATGAGTGGAGAGGAGGTAGCAGCGGCGATCCGGACTGCCTTCCAAAAATATCTCCGCTTTGACGGCACCGCCCACGCCAAAACGCCCCTTACCCTCCATTTCGGAGAGCGGTGGGCGCCACTGCTGACGAAGCTGTTCACCACGGAGATGGTCCGCACCGACGATCTGGCCATCGGTCGATCTGCGGCGGTGGGAGAAAACGGCATGGTGCGGGCGTCCAATGCCCTGCGCTCCCATTTACGTTCCAATGAGCGGGAAACCGAGGATCGGGACTATGTGGAACGCTGCTTCGGCCGCAGTCTGTACGCTCCCAAGGAATTGGCGCTGATGGAGCAGCGGGACTGCACCGGAAACCATCTGGGCTGCCACCTCTGGTTCACCCGTGGGGAGCCGTCGCCCGACAAACCGGTCAGCGCCGATGCCCAGCGGCTTTTTCAACAGGCAGAGGAGCAGGCCAAGCGAAACCGGGCCGCTTACGTCAAAAACAGCGACCTCTATCAAAGCGCCCTCCTGCGACTGACGGAGCAGATCCGCAACTGTATGCTGATCCACCAGCAACCGGACACCGTCTCCGCCCGACAGGGCCATCTGGACAGCCGGCGGGTCTGGCGGCTGCCAGTGCTGGGAGACGATAAGGTGTTTTTGCGCAGCGACGAGGAAAGCACCCCCGGCTTTACGGTGGACCTGCTGCTGGACGGCTCTGCCTCCCGGCTTCACTGTCAGGAAACCATCGCCGCCCAAGGGTATATTCTGGCGAAAAGCCTTGCGGACTGCGGCATCCCCGTCCGCGTCAGCAGCTTTTGCAGTCTCCGGGGCTATACGGTGCTGCGGGTGCTGAAGGATTTCGGTGAGAAAAACGGAGAACGGAAGATTTTTGACTACTTCGCTGCCGGCTGGAATCGGGACGGACTGGCGCTGCGGATGGCAGCGGAGCTGCTGAACACCGCCCCGGCGGACAAGCATCTGCTGATCCTGTTGACGGATGCCAGTCCCGATGACAGCCACAAGATCCTCCCTACCGGCAAGGTCCCCCTCAGCCGGGACTATGACGGTCAAGTAGGTGTAGAGGACACGGCGGACGAGGTCCGGGCCTTGCGGCGGAAGGGTATCCGGGTGGCCGCCGTCTTTATGGGGGAGAACGCCAACGTTCCCAACGCCCGTGCTATCTACGGGCAGGATCTAGCCCCCATCCGCCGGATGGACCAGCTCTCCGCCGCGGCGGGACGGCTGATCCAAACGGAGATCCGGGAGCTGTCCGGCTGAATAAACAAACACGCCATACCTCCCGGTATGGCGTGTTTGTTTGTTTCTTTTGTGCCAATATTTCGTATTACTTCATGGTCACCACGGTGACGCCGTTTTCCCCCTCGCCGTAAACGCCCAGACGGAAAGACTTCACATTTTTGTTCCGCCGCAGGATATCATGCACCGCATTCCGCAGTGCGCCGGTGCCCTTGCCGTGGATGATGGTGACGGTCTCCAAATGGCCCATGACGGCAGTGGAGAGGAAGGTCTCCACCACGCTCTCCGCCTCCAGCGTCTCCATGCCCCGGATGTCCAGCTCCCGGCTGGCGGCAGTGCGGAGACCGGTCACAGCGGTCCGGGTGGGCTTGGGGGCCTTTTTCTTCATGGCGGCCCGCTCATCGTCCTCAATGAGCCGTACTTCGTCGGCCTTGGCCTTCATTTTCAAAATACCGGCCTTTAGCTGCAAGGTGCCGTCGCTGCCCACGCCCACCACCTCTGCCGGTGTGGAAACACCGGGAATCTCCACCAGGTCCCCCTTCTGAATGGGGCGGCTGGGCTTGGGGATCGGCTCGGAGCGGGCATCCCGCTTGTCGATGGCGTCCTCCGCCTCGTTCAGCTGGCGGCGCAGTTCGGCTCTGGCTTCATTGGCGTTGATAGCCCGGTCTGCCTTGGCCTGCTCCTTCCGCATCCGTTCCAGTTCGGCAAACACCGCGTCAGAGGCAGAGCGGGCATCCCGCAGGATGCGCTTGGCTTCGGCCTCGCCCCGGCTGCGGGCATTTTCCTTGGCCCGCTGCATCTGTTCCCGGAATTCCCGGGCTTTCCGGGCGTCCTCCTCCCGCTGGCGGTACAGCCGGTCAGTCTCCTGCTCTCGCTTTTCCAACGCCTGCCGCTTGGCCTCTAACTGGGTCAGCACGTCCTCAAACCGAACACTGTCCTTGCTCATCTGGGCTTGGGCGTTGGTGATAACTTCATCGGGCAGGCCCAGCCGCCGGGAGATGGCAAAGGCATTGGACTTGCCGGGGATACCGATCAGCAGTCGATAAGTAGGGCTGAGGGTCTCCACATTGAACTCGCAGGAGGCGTTCTCCACTCCCGGCGTGGTCATGGCAAAGGTTTTCAGCTCTGCGTAGTGGGTGGTGGCGGCAGCTCTGGCCCCCAGTGCCCGGACGTGCTGAATGATGGCGATGGCCAGCGCCGCGCCCTCCACCGGGTCGGTACCGGCTCCCAGCTCGTCGAACAAGATCAGACTATCCCGGTCCGCCTCCTGTAAAATTTCCACAATGGTTTTCATGTGAGCGGAGAAGGTGGACAAGCTCTGCTCGATGCTTTGCTCATCGCCGATGTCCGCCAGCACCCGTTCGTAAACGGACACCTCGCTGCGGTCCCCGGCGGGAATATGCAGGCCGCATTGGGTCATCAGGGTCAGCAGACCCAGTGTTTTCAGAGAAACGGTCTTGCCACCGGTGTTGGGGCCGGTGATGACCAGCGTATCAAACGCGTCGCCCAGTTCAATATCAATAGGTACCGCCGTTTTTTTGTCCAGCAGGGGGTGCCGCGCCTTCCGCAGACGGATCAAGCCGTCCCGCCGCACCTGGGGGCGGATCGCGTCCATCTTATAGCTCAATTCGCCCCGGGCGAAGATCAGATCCAACTGCACCAATGCGTCATGGTCCCACTGAATGTCCCGCCGGTGGGCGGCGGCATCAGCGGACAGCTCCGCCAAAATGCGGTCGATCTCCGCCTGTTCCTTGGCCTGTAATTCCGCGTATTCGTTGTTGGCCTGCACCACTCCCATCGGCTCTACGAACACTGTGGCACCGGTGGAGGAAACATCGTGGATCAGTCCCGGCAGATTGCCCTTCTGATCCGCCTTGACGGGGACCACAAAGCGCCCATCCCGCTGGGTGATGATGTTGTCCTGTAAGACCTTGGAATAGCTGGGGGAAGAGATGATCTTCTGCAAAATCTGTCGGCTTTTTGCCAGCGCCGCCCGCATGTGACGGCGAATGTCCGCCAGCTCCGGGCTGGCGGCGTCGGCCACGGTGTTCTCGTCGCTGATGCACCGCCGGATCTTATCCTCCAAGAACCGGTTGCCGTGGATGGACAGAAAAATCTGGTCGAGAGCGGTAGGCTCTGCCGCGTCGGCATTGAAATACTCCTTGGCCCGGCGGGCAGCATACAGCAGATCGCCGATCCGGATCAGCTCCGGGATGTTGAGGCTGCCGCCCCGGTCCGCCCGGTCCAGCAGGTCCTTTACCGGCTTGACACCGGAAAAACCCGGCGCCCCCCGCAGGACGATCATGGCCCGTGCGCCGTCGGTCTGGTCCAGCAGGCGCAGCACGTCCTCATAATCTGTTTCCGGCCGGACCGCCAGTGCCAGCTCCTTGGCCTCCGGGCTGACCGCCTGCTCAGACAGTAGTTGAAGGACCCGCGGCAGCTCCAAGGTGCGGATGGATTTATCAAATAATTCGCTCATAATCGCTCCTTACCGTATAAAAGGCATGGTATCATACAAAATGTAATCAATCAGGATGGCTCATCCATGCACCGGACACTCTTATAGAAGTCCAGCGTCCGGAATCCCCGCTCCAACTGGGCGGAGACAAAGGCTTCGGCGGCAGCGGACAGCCGCTTTTGGGCCTCCGGTCCCAGTGTGAAGGAATAAAGCCGCTTGGGGTCGCCGTAAACGATGTGCCGCAGGGCGGCCAGTGAATCCCGACACAGTGGAAGACCCCGGCGCCCCTCTCCGCAGGTCCCGCAGCGGAGAACGCCCTGCAAAACGTCGAAATACGGCTGCTGGGGATCGGGGCAACCGCAGTAGGCGCAGGCGTCCGCCAGAGGCTCGTAGCCCGCCAGACACAGCAGCTTGATCTCAAACGCCGCTTTCACCAGCGGCAAAGGCTTTCGCAGAACGGAAACGGCGTACAGCCCGTTGAGCAGGTGGCTCAAAAGCCCCTGATGGGGTGCGTCCTCTGTGGTGACGGCCTCCGTCAGCTCCGCCAGATAAAACCCCAGCGCCATCGCGTCCAGATCCGCCCGCAAGCCGCTGAACAGCTCCAGAGTTGTTCCCTCGTTGGCATAGTACCAGTCGCCCTTTTTGTAGAGCGTCCACTCGGAGTAGGCCAACGGCTGGGCGCAGGCGGCGAATTTGCACCCCTTGCGGCAGACGCCCCGGGCGATGACAGAGAGCTTGCCCCGCTCCGCTGTCAGGAGGGTTAGGATCTTATCGGCGTCCCTTGTCTCCGTCTCCCGGAGGACTACGCCCTTTGTCACAATGTACGGCGACGACGCCATCAATTCACCACCTATGTACGGAGGCCCCGCCTCCGAAAGAAAATCAGCGTCCGGCAGACCCGGCGCGGTAAAGCAGATAGGCCAACGGATCTCCGGTATCCGAAAACAACGTCCAAAGCGAAGGTTCTTTCATCGTACAGCCCTCCCTGATGGATAGTCTGTGTCGAAAAGTCCCGCTTATAGCTGGAAAATGCTTCGTACAGACCCAATTATAGCAACCGGACAGCTTTTTTTCAAGCGGAGGTTGCTGCATGCGCTCCTCCGCTTCATCCGTGCCGAAACTGCCGCAAGGCATGGCACGAATGAAAAACAGCCGCAAGCCATCAGAACATGGCTTGCGGCTGTTTGCGCCTATTACTTGCTTTGTTGTCAAAAAGCGAATTACTTCAGTGCCTCATAGGCGGTCAGCGCTTCCCGGATCGCCGCTTTGTCGCCGTCCGTCACGGAGCAAGGGTGCGATCCCACAGGGAGCCACCTGTTCCTTTAGCAGCGTTTCCAAAAGAGTGTTCCCGCGTTCTGAGAGTTTTCGAATGACAGCCCCGCCAAAGCGGTATTTACTGTCCGGTCTGCGCGTTATACAGCTCCGCAAAGTTGGAGGTGGCAACCTCAATCAAGTAGCTTTCAACCGTTCTGTCAGCATTTTCAATGCGGAACATGACGTTTCCCTCTCCCTTTAATGCTGTCAGCACCTCATCGATATAAGCATCATCAATATTAACTCTATCATCACCACAATACATAGTACCTGTTATCTTGTGGTCTGCACCATCGGGCGTTCTCATGGTGATGTTATATTCATCCCAATAGCGCTCAGAGCTGTTTTTGACCTGTCTGCTGCCATATTCATAGAGGAATATCATAACATTATCGTCCAGATCCACCATTACATTCGCATACAATTCGGAATTTGTTGTTGCGCTGTTGCTAAAAGTACCTACGAGATATTCGTCTTCCGTAATATACCATTCATCTGTTGGCTGATTGAAGTCATCCACAGAATAGTCGATGCGCCAATCGCCGAATGACTGTCCGCATCTTTCGCAGGTACCGCTTTCGGTCGTGCGGCCCAGAGCGGGAACGGTTTCCTGTGCCACCAGAACCTCGCCGCACTCGGAGCAGCGCTTGCCCTCTGTCAGCCCGGTCTTCGTGCAGGTGGGCTCCACTGCCGGCATAACTTCCTCCACATGGGTATGCTTGTCGGTGCTTCCGCTGTTGGTATTTCCGCCATTGGTATTTCCGGCGTTCCCGCCTCCGCAAGCCACCAGAGGCAGCGTCATTGCCACCGCAAGCAAAATTGTTGTCAACTTTTTCATCTTCTGTCTCCCTTTCGTTGTCTTTATATTTGCAGTGCATTTTCCGCACAGGCAAATCCTTCCCAGCGCCCGGTCAAAACAAGGTTTTTTCCTGCTCCGCAAACAGCTTGTCATTGATCTCCCCCAGGGGCAGCTGATGGACCACGCCATAACTGATAATGGCGTCCCGTCTGGTGCGGGGATACAGTTGGGCGTAGCCCCCCTGCGTCAGCATCCGCTGGGTCTCATCCAGCGTGATGCCAAGACCGACGCAGATGCACAGCAGCCGATCCCTGGAAGGATTCCGCCGCCCCGCAAACACCTGATGCAGATAGACCTCGCTGATGCCGGACCGGCGGGCCAGCTCCGCTTTGGTCAGATCCTTCGTTTCGTAAAGTCGCGTCAGCCCCGCCAAGCGGTATAAAAACGTTCTTCGTCTGGTGGAGGCATTTTAAAGATGAAAGAGTCCAGAATCACCTCGGAAAAGCAAAATCTCTGCCCGCTTTGCAGAGATCCCCTCCCGGATGGCGCATCCTTCTGTCCCCACTGCGCCCGCAGTATCAAGCCCTGGACACGGCAAAAGGCCCCCAAGCCACTGCAAAAGAAGTTCCTGCACATTGCCGCACTGGTGACAGCGCTGGCCGTGATCGCCAGCTGCACCTGACAAGCTGTACTGTTTCCGGCTGGAAAACCGGCGTGCTGGCCTACGGCACCACCTGGGTCAACGCCATGGACTGCCGCTTCGAGGACAATCAGGTGGGATTCCGCTTCAACGCCGAGGGTACCGTCGTCACCCACACCCAGTATGCGAACAACGAGTTCTTCCACAACGGCACCGCCGTTCTGCTGGAGAGCGTACCCGCCGAAAGCCCCCTGTCCTTCCCCGGCAGCGTGTTCGAGGACAACGATACCGACATTGACAACCGCTGCGGACGGGAAGTGAACATTTCGCAGACGACCTTCCGCTGACAGCTATTTGAAAAGAGGACCCATCCGTATTGGATGGGTCCTCTTTTGCGCGACGGGAATCGCCGGTGCATACTGCCGCTGATTTCTTTGCCGATTCGATCTTCTGTCATTATCTCGTCCCATTCAGCGTCAGCTTGGCTTTCTCCATTGTGATGACAAGAATGGGGATCAGGATGATCTGTACAAGGATGCCGGGAAGCGCATTGGTCACTGCGCCTGCAAGAAAAAGAGAGCGGTCAAACGCGGTATGCTGCAAGCCCGCCATCACAAACTGAACACCGCCCCACACCAGGCGGCCTACGATCATAGCGGCGATCAGCGTGACATACACCGACCAATTTCTGCGGGGGAAAATACGGTATAAGATCCCGGAAACCGCGCCATAGGCGGCCAGCTCAAACGCCATGGCCGCCGCCGTATAAGCCGTAGGCATCCCAAAGAGAAGGGACCGCAACAGCGGGGAAACAAATCCCACCGCCAGTCCCCACGGCCAGCCGCAAACAAAGCCGCACAGCAATGCCGGAATGTGCATTGGGCAGAGCATGGATCCAATCTCAGGGATCTGTCCCGTCAGAAACGGCAGGACCAATGCAATGGCAAGATACAGCGCCGAGTAGGTAAGCTTTCTGATCTGCACAGAAGAACGTGCATCGTTCCGGGTCATAGGCATGCAGTATCTCCCATCTCCGTCAGCAGTTGGCGAATATGCTCCATCGCGTCATCCATGATGGCAGAAGATTTCTGGCTGACGCCTGCCACATAGGTGTCGCAGAGATTCATGGGGATCAGCACCCGGTAGGCTGCGCTGGCAGCAACGGCATTGGCCATTGCCGGAGAGATCTCTCCCATCAGCGCGTCGGCAAGGGCTATCCCCATAGGGCCAACGATGATCTGGGCAGTCCGGCTGGCAACAATGACCGGGTTTTCACCGGTCGCCACCCGGTCCGCACCGGCACGCATCATGCTCTCTGACGCGGCGCTGTTGGTCCCGACGGCCATGACCTCCACCTGCGGGAAGGATTTTTTGATGCTTTCCACCAGCCGTTTTCCAAGCTTTCCGCCCTGACCGTCAATTACAAGGATCGTCATATCAAAACCATTCCTTTCATCCCACATAAATAAACGTACCGGACGCAGGCGCGCCGTATGCTTCCTGAGTAAGTGCACGTAGCGCCTCTCCCCCATCTGTATCACTGAACAGGCTCGGATACATGGCCTTGGCAAGCAAAACCGCCGCGCCGGTCCGTCTGGCCTGACCGGAAAGCAACTCCTCGGAGAGCAAAATGACCCGGCCATTCCGGACGGCATCCAACCCGGACCAGCCCTCCCGTGCTTTCAACGCACCGCAAACCGTTTCCGCCTGTCGGGTGGACGACACTCCGCTGCCAAGGACGGAGCGCTCCACGACCTTGACGATCACACCGGGATCTTTACGCTGGATCCAGCCGTCATCCACAATCAGTGCGTCATTTTGCAGCTTTGCGGACACGTCATACGCCCCGGCATTCAAGATGATCTGATGCTCGTCAGATGATTTATGGACAGTGTGGTAGTCCTCCGCCGTCTCCCAGTAAATATAGAAGCGCTGACACTCAAAGAGTCCGCTCAAACGGTCCTCCAGCAGTGTTTGATAGTAGAGCAGCGCAGTTTCTGCCGTTTGGCCGCTTTCATCCGCGCCGGTGTTTTCTGCCTGGTCAGCGGGAACGGTTTCCGTTGCGGTCAGCTCACCGGTGGTCGCATCCTTTGCGCCGGTAGCTCCCCCATTGGCATCATGCTCCGGTGTTTTTCCGCCGTCCCCCTGCTGCGTGAGGGTTTTGTCCGCACCGGGAACGATCTCAGCGTCTGCGTCCTCCGCATACGTCTTTCGGTCGGAATCCGGGTCCGTTGCGGTCGGGGCATCCGCATCCGGTCTGACATCCTCTTCTGCCGCGGAATCGCTTTCCGCCTCCTCAGCACGATCGGTCTGTCCCAGTTGGTCCTCCGCCGTCTCGCCGTTCTCATCGGGGATCGGATCCGCAGGCACGGTGGTCCGGGTACGGCAGCCCGTCAGGGTCAGCAGCAGCACCGCTGTCAATAATAAAAGCTTTACTTTTTTCATTCTTGCTTCCTCTCAGGCGTGGAGACACTCCACATACTTCAAGCGAAATTTTGTTTTCCGGTCCGCACCGTCATACAGCAGCCGCTCCGTTTCGGTTAAAAGACTTTGCAGTTCGGCCCGCTGTTCCTCCCCCATGGCATGGGTACTGTATGCAGCCTCCTCAAAAAGCGCGGCGGCATGACGGAACTGCGCGGCGTATTCCGGAGAAACAGTTTGGGACAGTGCAACACCCCATTGGGAGAAGGGGCGATTCCCAACGCCTTTTCCACAGTGATCCAGATAGGCAGTCAGATGCAAAAACATGGTGCGGATCGCTTCCCCGCAGTCAGGGGAGGCAAACGCCGCCCGCCGTTCCATTGCCTTGCGCCGCCGGGCGTCAAACAGGACGAACGGTAGGAAGGGCAGCGTCAGCAGGGCCAAAATCAGGATCGTCAGCACGGCGATTTTTAGATAGTCGATGCGCTTGGGACGGCTGATTTCCTGTTCCTGTTCATAAATATGCTGATAGTCCTGCGTATTCTGCGTATCTCCGGACGTCTCTCCGGCGGTTTCCGTATCCAGCCGGTTTTCCTCACGGGCGGTCTGGGGCGGTTCCTGCTGCGGCGTATAGTCTGCACCGGAAACAAGCTGTTCGGCAGCATCCAGCCGATCCCGCACATGCTCAGAGGCTTCTTCCACCCCTATGCGAACACCGGGAGCCAAGAGCTGTACCGTCAGAAAAACGGCCATGACCGCCAGCAGAAATACCAGTCTGCCCCGCAGGGTATCCACAGGCAGGGCCAACAGCGCCAGCAGCGCAAAAATCAGCACATTGACAGCCGCCGGAGGAGTCAGTCCGAACCAGATCTCCCCGCCGGCCAGGGCCAACGCCGCCAGAAGCGGAACGATCTTGCTGCCGCGCAGGTATGCAAGCAGGAGAACACCGGCCGCTGCCGTCACCAGCAGGCCCAATGCCAGAACCGGGCTGGCCGCGTCCGAAACCTCAAAATAATCGTAGGCATAGGCATTGACCGCCTCGCTGGCCGCAAACACCAGATTGCACAAGCACTTCAGGCTTTCTCTGGCAGGCTTGAGGGCCAGAAGCAGCACTGCCGCAAGCAGCGGCACACCGGCAATGGGGAGTGCTGTTTTCCACGGTTTTGCCCGCTCACTTTTTTGAAAATCAAATTGTAACCCAACCGTTTGATGTTTCATGAACATTCCTTAAATTTCAAGATATTCCAATTCCTGCGCCATGTTCTTCCGCGAAAAGGGTATGACCATCACCCCGTCGCAGCTCTGTGCGCCGCCGTCAGACAGCAGCACGGTCACACGGTTGCCCGCCTGCAGCAGGGAAAGGCCCCGGGGCAAAGACGGCGCGCAGACAACGGTATGCGCATAGGCATCCCCGGACCATTTGCGGAAGCAGTCGCAGATGCTTTCCGCATCCGGTGCGGCAGCGGCAGTCAAAATCTGCTCACGCACCGCTGTACAGTCCTGCTGATCCCGTACCGTGCACAGAGAGAGCTCCCCTAATTCCCTGTTTTTCCAGCCAACAGAATGGGTAATCCCCTGTTCTGTCAAGGACCGGGACAAGGACAGCAGCGCTGTCATGGCCGCGTCCAGCGCATCCGCGGCATCTTCCTTCCCAGTGGTGGAGGTATCCAACAGCAGTAGGACCTCCTCCGCTACCGGAAGCCCCAGTTCCCGCACCATCAGGGAGTCTGTCTTTTGGGAAAGCTTCCAGTGGATCTGCCGGATGGGATCGCCGGGGACGTATGTGCGGAATCCGAAGGTCTCACTGGGATCGTGCCCCGGATGGGTGGAAGACCAGCGCTCGCTGTCCGCCGTGACCGTTTCATTTTCCGCAAGGGTAATCCGCACATCAAACAGCGGCGGCTCGACGGTCACGAAGCGGGTACTCTGTACTGTCAGGGCACAGCGGTACAAGCCAAACCAGTCCTGCACCGCCGCATCGCTGAGAGAAAGCGCGACCGTACCGCAATGGGCGGCACGCAGAGCTCCTACCGCGTCAGGGACGAACCGTGAGACAGAGAGTTTCACCGCCGTCTCCTCTCCGGTCAGGCGGCTGCGGCCGCGGAGCACTGCTGTCAGCGCCGCTCCGGGCAGAAGTCCCATTGCCTGCACGGAGCATTCCGCAGCATCTTCCTGTTTGCAGCAGTCCGGCGCAGATAGATGAACCGTTACCCGTCTGGCTGAACGCACCGCGCAGAGGACCGACACAGCCGGCAGGAAAACCGAAGCGGCCAAAATCGTCCGGGTGCCGGTATTGTTCTCAAAGAAATACAGCAAAATGACAAACAGCAGCCATGCGCCGTAAGCAAATCTCCGTTTCCGCATCATGCCTGTCTGCGGTCCGGAACTTCCACCGTTTCCAGCAGTTCGTTCAGTACCTGCGTAACCGTTCCGCCGGACAGCCGTGATTTCTGGTTAAGGATCACACGATGGGCGCAGACATCATGGAAAATCGCCTGTACATCGCCGCCTGTCACATAATCCCGGCCCTCCAGATAAGCATGGGCCTTGGCCATACGGTCAAGGAACAGGGTACCGCGGGGGCTGATGCCTACCTCCACCATGGAATGCTCCCGGGACGCCATGGCCAGACGGGTAATATAGTCCAGAATACTGTCCTTTGCTGTGACGGCCCGCACCTCCGCCTGCATCCGCAGCACATCGTCACGGGTGACCACCTGCGCCACGGAACCAATGGGATCTGTGCTCTGGCGGTCCCGGAGGATGGACATCTGGGCCTCATAATCGGGATAACCGATGGAAAGCCGGACAAGGAACCGGTCCATCTGGGCATAGGGCAGCAACTGGGTGCCTGCGGTTCCTACATTGTTCTGGGTCGCGATCACCGCAAAGGGCTTTTGCAGCGGATAAGTTGTGCCGTCCACCGTGACCTGACGTTCTTCCATCGCTTCCAGCAGGGCGGACTGGGTTTTGCTGGACGTCCGGTTGATCTCGTCCCCAAGCAGCAGGTTGGTATTGCTCACCACGCCGCTCTTGTACTCAAAACAGCCGCTGTCCTTGTTGTAAATGGAAAAGCCCACAATGTCGGATGGCAGCACATCCGGCGTGAACTGGATGCGGTTATAGGTCAGGCCCAGTGTGCGGCTCAGGGCCACAGCCAGCGTCGTTTTGCCGACGCCGGGGATATCGTCCAGCAGAACATGTCCGTCAGCCAACAGCGCCATCAGGATCTTTTCTATGACCTCACGCTTGCCCACCACGGCCTTTTCCACTTCAACAATGATCGTTTGCAATTCACGGTTCATACGATAAGTCCTCATTTTCTACCATCGCTTGACAAGGGCAGACACGGTTTTGACGGGCAGAAATGTCTGCACCTGACAGGGATGGATTTTCGGTGATTTTTGTTTTTTGAGATGCAGGTGGGCTGGCGCCCACCAAGGCGAAAAGAGCAAAAAGCGCCGAAAAGACGCGCTGTCAGGCGTGTTTGCCCTTGTCGAGCGATGGTATGGTTTTGATTGCCGTACAACACAGCAGTCCCAAGTGGTCCGCTCTGTTCTAAAGCAATAAGGATGCCCGCACATCCGTCTTGTGACGGATGTGCAGGTCTTCTGCGGCTTGTGCCTCGTGATTTACTTTGCGGGAACGGTCAGCGTCTGACCCACATAGATCATAGATGCATTCTTGATCTGGGGATTGGCAGAGAAGATCTTGCTCCACAGCTTGCCGCTGCCGTAGACCTTAGATGCGATCTTCCAGAGGGAGTCGCCGGACACAACGGTGTAGGTTCCATTCTCTGTCGTGGTCGCGGACTGGCCGGGCTTCGCAGACTCAGCCGGCGCTGCGGTGGCCGTTACCGTAATGCGGCCCTGAGGGGCGGCATAGGCGTCGCCTACCATATTTCCCAGCTCTTCGCTGATGTACATCCACACCACATCCCGCACAACGGCCTTGGTGATAGCAGACTTCTCGTTAGCCTCCGCAGCCGCCTTAAACACATAAGAGGAGTCCATGCCGTTAAAGTTTGCGTTGTGGGTGATGACCGCATAGGTAGCGTTCGGATCGAACGCCTTGCCGTTTACATCGGTGATCGTCACACGGCTGACGGAATTTGCCTTGAACCAGTGCTTGCCGTAGGCTTCTCCCTTATCATAGGCCCGATCCGCGTTGACGCTGTAAGTCAGGCCCGCAGCCTGCATAAAGGAAGCGCAGGCATCGGCGGATGCATCGCCGTAGGGCAGCGCCTGAGAGGCCGCCTCCAGAGCTTCCAGCAGCTGAGCGCCGCTCATATAGATCACAGCCACCTTGTTGGGATAGGGCAGGACGGCTGCCAGCTCCGCCGCGCCGAACTTGCCGACAGCAATGTCGGCGCGCAGATTGCCACCGTTCCAGAGGGCAACAATGTGATCGGCGTCCACATCTACCTTGGTGTTGCCGGCGGTCACATCGTCCTCGTCAAAATACGCATTGATCTTGCCGGATACGGCGAACCACCGCAGCGCGTCGGTCCACAGATCGCCCAGGTTGGTCTCCGCCTTACGGGCCGCGTTGTCCGCGCCGGACAGCACCACGCTGCTGTAAGCCTCCAGCGTGTCATCCAGTTCCACCTCATTCCCGTGGGCATCCACGAACTTGGATGCGGACACGGACGTGGCCATCACGCTGAGTGCAAGCCCCAGCGTCAGCGCAAGGCTGATAAATCTGTTCAGTTTTTTCATAGCTTCCTCCTAAAATGAGTTTTCAGGCATTTTCCGCAGCATCAAACAAAAAAGGCACCAATACCCTCCTTGGGAGGACACTGATACCTTCGTAATATCTGTATTGCCTGAGCGTATAAAAACATATGCGGAAAATGTCAGCTTGTGCCAACTTTGCCAGCTTGTGCTGACGGAGGAATTTTATCAAAAAAGTTTTATGTTGTCAATACGCCATTTGCCATGCTGCAATTTCCGAAAGATTCCGGTTGCGCGGGGTGGCAAAATCCGGTATGATAGAAAAAAAGTGAAAAGGAGAACTGCCATGATCGAAGAAATGCTGGCATATAACCGCGAATTTGTCCGGTCCAGGGGCTATGAAAAGTTCCAGACCAGTAAGTTCCCAGACAAGAAAATCGCCATCCTCACCTGCATGGATACCCGTCTGGTGGAGTTGCTCCCCGCAGCGCTGGGCATCCGCAACGGTGATGTGAAGCTGATCAAAAACGCCGGCGGCATGATCACCGGCCCCTTCGACAGTGCTGTGCGCAGCCTGCTGGTGGGCATCATCGAGCTGGGCGTGGAGGAGGTCATGGTCATCGGCCACACGGACTGCGGCGTGGCCCACATCAACGCCGACATGATGATCCGCCACCTCATTCAGCGAGGCATCTCTCAGGACCATATTGATATGATGCGCTACTGCGGCATTGACTTTGAGGCCTGGCTCCGGGGCTTTGACTGCGTGGAGAACTCCGTAGCGGAGACCGTGGACCTGCTGCGCAACCATCCCCTTATGCCCGCCGATGTCACCATCCGAGGCTACGTCATCAACACGGAGACTGGCGAGCTGACCCCGCAGGAGTAAAATCCGCAGCAGGCTCCGATCCCAACTGGGCCGACGGTGTATATTTTCGGCCTGAAACTGTCGATAAAGTGGTAAATCCTCCGTAACGGTAAGGAAGGGTGTGCGCGGGAAACCCAAGAAGGGGAAACGGGCGATGCGCCGCCAGCGGCGGAGAAAGCGAGCCCGTTTCGAGGAAGGCCCCGATTTCCGGGCGCAAAGCGCACGGAAACCGGCTGGGCCGACGGTGTATTCCTGCCCCGCGCGGGGGAGAAAAGGCTTTTTCGACACGCTGAGGACAGTGCTTTTTAAGCACTGTCCTCTTTCGCCATGTCATTTTTTTATCGTGCAAAGAAGCGGAAAGCCGTCCACTGTTGCAGCGTCTCTCCCTTGCGCAGGATCGGCGACGGGAACGCTGGGCAGTTCACTGCGTTGGGAAAATGCTGCGTCTCCAGACAGACGCCGTGGGCCTGACCGTAGACCGCACCGCCCTTTCCCTTGCGCTCCGTCAGCCAACCCGCCGTGTAGAGCTGCATTCCCTCCATCGAGGTGGTCATTTCCAGACCGATGCCGGTGGCGGGGCACCACAGCTCCGCCACCGGGCCTTCTCCGCCGTCCAGCGCATAGTTGTGGTCGTATCCCCGCCCGCCGTTAAAGGCTTTATCGTGGAGACGGCTCCCAAATGCCGCAGGTGTCCGGAAATCCAGCGGCGTTCCCTCCACCGGCGCCAGCGTCCCCACGGGGATATTCCCGCTATCCATGGGCGTATACCGGCTGGCCCGCAGGGTCAGCACATGATCCTCCACTGTGCCGCTGCTGTGGCCGCCCAAATTGAAGTAGGTATGGTTGGTGAGATTCACCACCGTGCTCTGCTCCGCCGCCGCCTTGTAGGCGATGGTGAGCTGATTGTCGATCAGGCGATAGGTGACCTCCACCCGGACAGCACCGGGAAAACCCTCCTCACCGTCAGGAGAGGTGTAGGAGAAGGTGACCGCGTTTTCCTCGCAGGTAAATTCCCACAGTTTCTTGTGGAAGCCCTCGATTCCGCCGTGAAGGCAGTTTTCCCCTTCGTTGGCCGTGACGCGGTACGACCTGCCGTCGATGGTGAACCGTGCCCCGCCGATGCGGTTGGCGCAGCGGCCGATGGTTCCGCCAAAGCAGGCGTCCAGCGTCCGGTAGCTCTCCAGATCGTCATAGCCCAAGCAGATGTCCGTCAGTTTGCCGGTTCGGTCCGGCACGCGGATGGCCCGGACAGCCGCACCGTAGGGCAGCAGCTCTACGGCGCATTTGTCATTGAAAAGCTCGATAAGGGGCACCTCTCTGCCATTCAGTACGCCAAACGGCTTCAATCGATACATCTCTTATCCCTCATAGCCGTTGGGATGGCCGCTGTGCCACGCCCACGCGTCGGAAATGATCTGATCCAGGCCCAGAACAGGCTTCCAGCCAAGAACCTCGGCGGCCTTCTTGTTGGAGGCGATCAGGACAGAGGGGTCGCCGCCCCGGCGGGGCTCCACAACGGCCTTGATCTCCTTGCCGGTGATCCGACGGGCCGTTTCGATGATCTCCCGCACGGAATAACCGGCGCCGTTGCCCAGATTGAACACGTCACTGCTGCCGCCCCGCTCCAGATATTCCAGTGCCAGCAGATGAGCCTCCGCCAAGTCCTTCACATGGATGTAGTCCCGCACGCAGGTGCCGTCCGGCGTGGGGTAGTCCTCGCCGAAGATGCCGATGTGATCCCGCTGACCCAAGGCTGTTTTCATCACCAGCGGGATCAGGTGGGATTCGGGGTTGTGATCCTCGCCGATGCCTGCCTCCGTGTCGGAGCCAGCGGCGTTGAAGTAGCGCAGCGCCACATAGCGGATGTTGTAGGCGCAGTCACACCATTTCAGCATATTTTCAATGGCCAGCTTCGTCGCGCCGTAGGGATTGGTGGGTTCCGTGCGGTCCCCTTCCTCAATGGGCTGCTTCTCCGGCTCGCCGTAGGCCGCCGCCGTGGAAGAAAATACGATCTTGTCCACGCCGTGAGCCTGCATGGCCGACAGCAGGGACACCGCGCCCTCCACGTTGTTGCCGTAGTACTTCAGCGGGTTGGTCACGCTCTCGCCCACCAGCGAAAATGCCGCGAAGTTGATGACGCCGTCGATTTTGTTTTCCGTGAAGATCTGATGCAGGAACGCGCCGTCCCGCAGATCGCCTACATACATCTTCCGCGCGCCCTTGACGGCCTGCCAGTGTCCGGTACGCAGATTGTCCGCCACCACAACTTCGTAGCCCCGCTTGACCAGCAGCGCTACCATGTGGCTGCCGATATAGCCGGCTCCGCCGGCCACCAGAATGGTTTCCATATACACGTCCTCCTTATTTTTTCACGTCTATATCCAGCTTACACGCTCTGAACAAATCTTAAGAAGGCTTCCCTGCCCTCTGGTGTACACTTGTAAACGCCGGCGTGCTCCAAAACCGTGGCGAACACCACGCCGACTTCCCGCCGCAGGATCTCCTCCGCGTTTTCCTCGGTAAACGTATAGCGGGCTTTCAGCTCCTCGGTCCAGTCCGCGTGCTTTGCCAGCGTCTCATCGGCCCGCAGGTCCTCGCCACGGGCCAGTGCCCGGGCCACGCCGTTCAGCTCGGCTTTCAGCCGGGCGGGAAGCACTGCAAGGCCCATGACCTCGATGAGGCCGATGTTCTCCTTCTTGATGTGGTGCAGCTCCTGATGGGGGTGGTACACGCCCAGCGGGTATTCCGCCGTGGTGATGTTGTTCCGCAGCACCAGATCCAGTTCAAACTTCCCGTCCCGCATCCGGGCGATGGGGGTGATGGTGTTGTGGGGCTCACCGTCGGTCTCCGCGAACACAAAGGCCGCCTCGTCCGTATAGCTCCGCCATGCGGTGAGGATGCGGTCTGCCAGCTCCACAAGACGCTGATCGTCTCCGCAGCGGAGCCGGATCACGGACATAGGCCACTTGACGATGCCCGCCTCCACATCCTCAAAGCCCCGGAAGGCGATGGGCCGCTCAATGGGGGCCTTCTCCATGGCAAAGGTGTAGCAGCCGCCCTGGAAATGGTCATGGCTCAGAATGGAGCCGCCCACGATGGGAAGATCTGCGTTGCTGCCCACAAAGTAGTGGGGGAACTGCTTAACGAAGTCCAGCAGCTTGCGGAAGGTAGCTTTGTCGATCTTCATAGGGGTATGATGCCCGTTCAGAACGATGCAGTGCTCGTTATAGTAGACGTAGGGGCTGTACTGGAGGAACCAGTCCTCCTGATTGATGGTAATGGGGATAATCCGGTGGTTCTGCCGGGCGGGATGGTTGAGCCGTCCCGCGTAGCCCTCGTTTTCCCGGCAAAGCTGGCACTTGGGATAACATGTCTGAGGGGCCGCCTTTGCCGCCGCGATGGCCTTGGGGTCCTTCTCCGGCTTGGAGAGGTTAATGGTGATGTCCAGCTCCCCGTAGGGGGTGGCCGCCTTCCACTTCACATCCCTTGCGATGCGGTAGCGCCGGATGTAGTCCGTGTCTTGACTGAAGCGGTAAAACCAGTCCGTGGCGTCCTTCGGGTCAGCTTGATACCGCCGCCGGAACTCGCTGATGACCTGAGAGGGCCGGGGCGTCAGCCGCCCCATCAGCTCCGTGTCAAAGAGATCCCGGTTCGTGGTATCATCCTCGATCCGTCCCCGGGCCGCCGCGTCATCCAGCAGCTCCTTCAGGATGTCCTCTAAGGGGCGCTCATGCGTTTCCGCCGGCTCCTCCCATGCATCCATCCCCATAGCCTTCAGCAGCTCGTTCACCGCCCAAGGGCGGTCATATTCCTCGATCAGTCCCGTGCGGAGGGCGTAGCCCACCAGGTCCTTGATGGCTTGGTAACTCATGCGTCTGTTCTCCTTATCCCAATCTGACGCCGCCCGCCGGACGGATCATCACCACATGGCAGCAGTCCTTGCCCAGCGCCGCCTCCGTCGCTTTCTTGAAGGTGTCCAACATATCCAGCGGCACAAAGGCCTGGGCGGTACCGCCGAAGCCGCCGCCGTGGACACGGACGGCACCCCGGCCCTCCAGAATACGCTCGCACAGGGCGATGGTCACCATCAGTTCCTGCGCCGCCGTGCTTCCGGTGGGAATGACATTCTGCAAATACATGGCGGAGGACCGGCCGGACTCCCGCACCAATGCAAGGAACTTGTCGAAATCCCCCTGACGGAGTGCCTCTTTTTCCGCCAGTGCCCGACGGTTTTCCGCGTAGACATGGAAGGCCCGGTTTACCGCCCGGTCCCCTGCCGCTGCTCTGACCTTGGGCAGTTCCGCAAGGAACGCTTCCTCCGGCACCTCACGCAGCACCTCTTTGCCAAAAACGCGGCAGACCGCCCGCAGCTCGTTGGTGATGGCGCTGTATTCATCGGTCAGATCCTCGTGGCCCGCGCCGGAATCCAGAATGCACAGGGCGTAGCCGTAGGCGTGGAGATCCACATCCAGCTGCTCCACCGCCGGGTGAGCCGTATTCTCGAAATCAATAGATACCACGCCGCCCACGGAGGAGGCCATCTGATCCATCAGACCGCAGGGCTTTCCGAAGAACATATTCTCCGCGTACTGGCCGATCTGGGCCAGCTCCACCGCCGTGCAGCGCCCCTCCCAGAAAAGCTCGTTGAGCATGGTCCCCATCAGCACCTCATAGGCAGCGGAAGAACTCAAACCGCTGCCCTTGGGGACAGTGGAGGTCATGTACACATCCAGTCCCCGCTCCCGCAGATCACAGCCCATGGCGCTCATGCAGGACGCTACGCCCCGGATCAGCGCCGCTGAGGTATTGATCTCTTCCTCCTTCGGGTCAAGCTCGCGGAGATCCACCTCGATCATGGGATATCCCTGAGACAGCACCCGGATGATCCCGCTCTGCGTAGGCGCCACGGCCGCCAGAATATCCAGATCAACAGAAGCGGCCAGTACGCAGCCCTTCTGATGATCGGTGTGGTTTCCTCCGATCTCCGTACGGCCGGGTGCGCTGAACAGCGCCTCCGCCGGACGGTCAAAGGTCTTATAAAACTCTTCCATGACCTCCATGCAGCGGGAATGGGCCTTTTCTGCCCCCTCCGCGCCATATAGCCGAGAGAGTGTTTTATGAAATGCAGCCTGCTGCACATAGGTCTCCAGCCCTGTATATGTCATACCTCGCGCCTCCTTGCTTTCTTCGTACATCCAACCCTCTGCGGGCTTCTATTCTATGTCCGCCGTTCTTATGAAACGGCCTGATCTTCTAAGCTCTCCGCTGTGACCGCCTCATACCGCAGCCACACATACCGCTCATCCGTCAATTCCAGATCCTGAGAAGGCTCTCCATCCACGGATAGGGAAACGGCCAGCTCCATCATGCTCTCTGCTAATCCGACAGCGTCATTGCGGACAGTCCCCTTCAGCGTTCCCTCCCGCAGTGCCTCCAAGGCTGGCGGCGTGGCGTCTACGCCTACAATGAAGGGCATGGAGCGCTTGTCCAGGCCGGCCTCCGCGCAGGCGTCAATCGCTCCCAATGCCATGTCGTCATTATTGGCAAAGACTACCTCGATGTTCTCTCCGAACTCCTGCAGCCATTGGCGCATACTGACGCTGGCCTGACCCCGCTGCCAGTTGGCAGCATCGCTGGCCAGTTTTTCCGCAGAGACGCCTGCGTTTGCCAGAGTGGAGATGCAGAACTCCGTCCGGAGCAGGGCATCCTGATGCCCCGGCTCTCCCTCCAGCATCACATACTGGATCACGCCGTCGCCGTTACGGTCCAGCGTGTCTCTTTGGGTCCGCCATGCGTCCAGTACCAGCTCACCCTGTAAAACTCCGGCATCTCCCGCTGGAAGGCCCACATAGTAGGCGTGTTTCCAGCGGCGCAGATCCTCCTCCACCGGTTCCCGGTTGAAAAAGATCACCGGCACCCCCGCAGCCTGTGCCTTGTCGACGATCACCGCCGCCGCCGTGCGATCCACGATGTTGACGCAGATCACGTCATATCCCCTCTCCAGAAAACGGTCCACCTGCTCATTCTGGCTGGTCTGGCTTTCCTTGCCGTCGGTGATATATAAGTTGATTTTGCAGTTCTGCGCCTGTTCTTTCTCCAGGGCTACCCGCTGCAATTCTCTGGTCACGGTCTCAATGAACGTGTCCTCCTGCTGATACAGCGCCACGCCGATCCGAAGCGTTTGCTCGGCTTCCCCGCCTGTATGACAGGCAGAAAGCGTCATCAGCAGAGACAGTGCGGCGATCAGACAACCGATCCTTTTCATCCGTCCTCTCTCCTTCCTGTCTCAGGTCACAGGGAACAGCAGCTTCTGATTATCGCTGCTGTACATCGTTTCCTGCCGGACGACGGAAAAGCCCACAGATGCGGCCCCCGTCCAGCTTTCATGCCGAGCCAGCTTTGCCGCAGCCTCCACTGCCAGATACCCGGCAGAGAACACGTTGACCGCCGCAATGGCCGTCACTCGGCCCTTTTCCAGCGCAGCGGCGATGCCGGCGGTGGAGCCGCAGCCGTAGAGCAGCGGGAAAGCTTCCTCTCCCCGTGACAGCTCCGCCATTTCCGTCAGCGCAGCTGCTTCAAAGGCGATCACGGCCTTCGGGCGCTCAATTCGCAAAATGTTGGCAAACGCCGTACTGTCGGAGGTCCACCGGTAAATACGCACCTGCCGGCCCTTTTCTTCCAAAAGTGCCTTAGCCGCTTCCATACGCTCCCGCACGCCGTTGTCCCCGGGCAGGCTGTCCAGCAGCAGCACCGTGCCGCCGAAGGGCACACCGTTCATCGCCGCTTTGCCCAGCGCCTCGCCCAATGCCTGGTGGTCCATGCTGATAGAGGCATCAGCCCCCCATGCGGTCATATCGGTCTCCACCGTCACAAGGGTCGTCTTCCCCGCAGCGGCGGATACCGCCTCGCCCAGCGCCTCCCGGTCCGCCGGTACCAGCAGAACAGCCGGAGCCGCTCCCGACACCTCATGTTCCAGCAACTGCACCTGTTCAACGGCACTGTTGTCCTCCGCCGGGGTCAGGAAGCGCAGCTCCACGTTCAGATCCTTGGCCGCCTGCTCCATGCCCTTTCGCATGGCGGAAACATTGCCGTCTCCATCCCGCAGAATAACGGACATTTCCAACAGGGCTGGCTGGTAATGCTTATCACCGGGAGCGAAGGCCAGCAGCCAGAACAGCACGCTCAATCCAATCAGGGGAAGCACCAGCTGCAATAATACTTTCCGGCTCATCGCTCCCCCTCCTTCCGGTACTTCCGGGCATCCTCTTCCTCCAATACAGGCAGGCAGATCCGCACCACCGTCCCGTTATCCGGCTCGCTGCGAATGGTCAGGCCATAAGCGCTGCCAAAGGTCAGCTGGATCCGCTGGTGAACATTGCGGAAGCCGATACCGGAGCCCTTTGCCTTCGGGACACTCACATCCCTTGTGGGCTTCAAAAGCTGCTCCACGATCTCCTCCGACATACCCGGCCCGTTGTCCTCCACCTCGATGACCACCGTTTCTTCCTCGCGGAAGGCCCGGATGTGGATCTCGCCGTCACCGTCGGCATACTCCATGCCGTGATAGATGGCGTTTTCCAGAATCGGCTGGATGATGAGCTTGATGGTATACAGCTTCTCCACCCCCGGCTCCACGGAAATGTCGGCAGAGAACTTATTCTTATAACGCATTTTCTGGATGGTCAGATAATTCCGGGCGTGTTCGATCTCGTCCCCGATGGGAATGATGTTGCTGCCCTTGCTGAGAGAGATCCGGAAAAACCGGGCCAGCGCCGTCAGCATGACCACAGCCTCCTGTGTCCGGCCGTTCTCCGTCATCCACACCACGCTGTCCAGCGTATTGTACAGGAAATGGGGATTGATCTGGGATTGCAGCACGTCCAGCTCGCTGCGGCGCTTTTCCTCCTCCTGACGGAGAACATCCTCCATCAGGTGCCGCATGGTGGAGATCATGGATTGCACGGAATGGCTCAGATGCTCCACCTCGTAGGGACCGTCCACATTGAAGTCAACGGATTCCACGCCCTTTTCCAACTCTCTCACCGCATGATCCAGCTTTTTCATAGGTGCTGTGATCCATTCCGAAAGCCGCAGGTTCACGAATACCAGCAAAAAGATGGAGAAGGACACTATAAACAGGGCAAACAGCAAAAGCTGACTGTAATTGTCCCGCAGCGTCTCCGCCGGCACCACGCCCACCAGCTTCCAGCCGGTGTAGCCCACTGTTTTCACCGTTACCTGCCGGCGCTGGGACTGAAAGATCTCCGTATGCGTCCCGTCGGAATACCCGGCGGCCGTCAGGTTGTTTTCCTCCTGCAAGCCCGCATAGAGAAGCTGCTGACGGGGGTGGTAGATGATCTCTCCGTTTCCGTCGATCAGGTAGAGATAACCCTGCCCGTCGAAAAAGGATACATCCTTGCAGATCTGCTCAATGCCGCTGAAGTTCATATCCACCAGCAGCACGCCGCTTTGGATCACGCCGCCCCGGGTCAACTCCACATGGCGGCTGAGGGACACCACCCAATGATACCGCGCGTCGGGGTCCTCAAACAGGTGCTGCACATGAGGCGTGGAAAAATGCAGGTTTTCAATGCGCTCCATGGCGGCGGTGAACCACCCCTCACGGCTGGGCGTCACACTGTTTTTCAATTCTGTCAGGGGCGTGGCGGAGATCAGCTCTCCGTTCTCGTCAAACACCGCCAGAGACACCAGCACATCCCGGTCCTTGGCGTACAGCAGCTTCAAAGCGTCGCGCAGCTCCTGCGCCGTGTCACTCTGCTCCAGATCCGCACTCTTGATGACCCGGTAGTACACCGTGTCGGATACCCGCATCATGTTCCGCAGATAGCTGTCCAGATTCCAGTTCACCTGTGCCAGCACACGCTGGCTGCTCTCCGCCGCCATCTCGTTGGCGGAGGAGGAAAAGCGCAGCAGCAGCGCCATTCCCAGAAACAGCATTCCAATCACAGCCACAGCTGTAAAGGCGATGGACAGGATCAACTGAATACTGGCATGGTGATACCGCGCTTTCCACCTTGCTTTAAAGCCGGAAGGTTTCTTATCCACAGGTGGCTCCTCTCTCCGTCCGTCACTTACCCTCGCTGCGGTACTTCGTCGGTGTCACGCCGAAATGCCGCTTGAACACATAGCTGAAATAGTTGGGGTCCTCATAGCCGCACCGCTGGGCAATGAGATACGTTTTCTCCTCTGTGCCGCGGATCGCTTCCGCAGCCGCCTCCATCCGCACCGTGGTAACATAGGCTGTGAAGCTGGTCCCCGTTTCCCGCTTGAACAGCGTGGAAAAATAGGTGGAGCTCAAATGCAGATACGCGCACAGCTTTTCCACCGACAGGTCGCTCTCCGCGTAATGCTGCCGGATATACTCCTTGGCCGCTTCCACCGTCTGTCCCGCCGAATCCGTCTGACGGCGGCGGATCAGCGTGCGGAGCCGCAGATAGCGCTCCGCACACCAGCCCTCCAGTTCCTCCAGACTGGGCAGCGCGGAGTCCTGAATGGGTAAGGAAAAGCCCGTGCCGAAAACCTCCTCCACGCCCACGCCGGAGCGCCGGGTCATTTTCATCAGGTGCGTCACCAGTTCCATAAGGAACAGGTTGTACTGTCCGGCGGAGGGGTTCGCCTCCCGGATCTTGCCCGCCAGAGCCGCCGCCGCGTCCCGGACCTCCTGTTCGCTGCCCAGTCTCACCGCCGCAGTCAGGGTCCGCTCGTCCGCTTCTTCAAAGGTGAGCACCTGACCGCCGTCCGGCTCCAGGTCTCCGATGTAGATGACCTGTCCCCGGCCCACCATGGAACGGTATTCCAGCGCCGTTCTCGCTTCAGCTGCGGACCGCGCCATCCCGGAAAGCTCTTTGCAGGGGGCGCCCACGCCCACCGTCAGCGTCAGGCCCAGATAGGATGCCGCCAATGTACAGACCCGGTCCAGCACGCGGATCAGGTCATAGATGGTAAACGATTCTGTCAGGCTGACGATCACCGCTACCCAGTCGTTATACAGGGTGAGGCGGCACCGATCCGCCGTCAGGGATTCCTCCAGCAGCTTTTGGACGGACAATGTGGACAGGGCGTCTCTCCGGTCGCTGCCGATGTAGGCCAGTCCCACCGCCCATTCCTCGCCTTGCAGGTCGATGTCCAGATGCGCCGCCCGTTCCCGCTCCGTTCCCGGCTCGATGTGCCCGTCCAGCAGATTGGCGTAGAACAACTCCCGCAAAACAGGCAGGTTTTCCGTATAGCGGCTGCGGAGAAGCTCCACGTTCCGCCGCTCCGCCCGCTCCCGGTCCAGCTGGTCCTTCAGCCGCCGCAGCACGGCGGACAGTTCATCGGCGTTGATGGGCTTCAAAATGTACTCCACCACGTTCATCTGGATGGCCTGCTTGGCGTACTCAAAGGCGTCAAAGCCGGAAAAGACCACGAACCGGGCCGCCGGGAGCCGGTCTGTCAAAATGCGGCACAGCTCCAGCCCATCCATAAACGGCATCTTGATGTCCGTCAGGATCACGTCAGGCCGCAAACTCTCCGCCAGTTCCAAAGCGTCCTGACCGTTGGCGGCCTCCCCCACCAGAGAGAATCCCAGCCCCAGCCAGTCCATTTTCCGGCTGATACCCTCGCGGATATCCTCCTCGTCATCTACCAACAGCACCCGGTACAGTTCCATGGCTCCGACCTTCTTTCTTGTCTACGGCACCTCCGCCGCCCGGTCCTCCGGCTTTGCCGGATGGAAAAGCAGCGATCCGATAGCAGCCTCTTTTGCGGCTATTATACCACGAAGTGAAGCGAAGCGAAACGGTATGTCCATGTTTTTCGAGTTCAAGGGGAAGTCCGAACGTGAATTGTCTGGATTGCAGGAAAAACGGCGGTTTTTGCCGCCGTTTCGCCGCAAAAAGTTCCAGATAAAGCAAAGATGGCTCGCAAAGGCGGGCCATCTTTGTCGCAGATCATTTTTTCACAAGGTATTTCCGCATATCCAGTGCGCAGGCAAACAGGATGATAGCGCCCTTGATGAGGTATTGCAGATCCTGCGGCACACCCACCATGGTCAGACCCACGAAGATCAAGCGCAGCATGACAACGCCGATAACGATACCTCTGATCTTACCGATGCCGCCCACGAAGGACACGCCGCCGATGACGCAGGCCGCGATGGCGTCCAACTCATAGTTCAGGCCGGTGTTGGCCGTGTTGGAGCCGATACGTGCGCCCTCGATGAAGCCGGTAAAACCATACATAGCGCCGGCCAGGGCGAAAACGCCCACCGTCACGCCGAACACATTGACGCCGGAAACTCTGGCAGCTTCCTCATTGGAGCCCAGAGCAAACATGTTCTTGCCAAAGGTGGTCTTGTTCCAGACGAACCACATGACCGCCGTCAGCACGATGGCGAACAGCACATAGTTGGGAATGGGCGTACCGCCGATGCTGAACAGGCTGCCCTTGACAAAGCCGGTGTAGGACGGGTCCAGATTGGAGATGGCCATACCCTTGTTATTGCCCTGCTGGACATACAAAAGCAATACGGTGTAGAGGATCAGCTGCGTGCCCAGAGTCACGATGAAGGGATGCAGCTTGAATTTTGCCACGAAGAAGCCGTTGAAGCAGCCGATCGCCGCGCCGATGAGCATGGCAAGCACAATGACCACGGGAATGGGCAGAGTACCGATCTGCGGCCACATCTTGTTGGCCATGTTAGCGGCGTTCTGCAGCAGAGATGCAGAGATACAGGCGGTGATGCCCACAGCACGGCCTGCGGACAGGTCGGTACCGGTCAGCACGATACAGCCGCCGATGCCCAATGCGGCAGGCAGATAGGCCGCCGTCTGGGAGAGGATGTTGATGAGGGATGCGGGTTTGATGAAGTTGGGGTTCTTGATGGCGATGTAAACGACCGCAATGGCCATGATGATGAGCAATGCGTTATTTAAAAGGATGTCTCCCACCCGCTGGGCCGTCCACGGCTGCCGGACACGGGCTTCCTGTACGTTCGTTTCTTGATTCACAGTGCGCTCCTCCTTACACATATTTGGCTGCCAGCGTCAGGATCTCCTCCTGGCTGGTGTTCCGGGCATCCACCTCGCCGGACAGAACACCGCCGGACATGACCAGAATACGGTCACAAATGCCCAACAGCTCCGGCATTTCGGAGGACACCATGATGACACCCTTCCCCTCCTTGGCAAGGTCGAGGATCAGCTGGTAGATCTCGTATTTCGCGCCCACGTCGATACCGCGGGTCGGCTCGTCCAGCAGCAGGACCTCAGGCTTGGTCAGAAGCCAGCGGCCGATGATGACCTTCTGCTGGTTTCCGCCGGAGAGTGAGCGGATCTGTGTGGATTGACTGGGCGTTTTGATGTGCATGGCCTGAATCGCCCAGTCAGTATCTTCTTTCATTTTCTTTTCACTGAGGCAGAAACCGCCTGCCAGATAGCTTTTCAGGTTAGAAATGACGGTGTTTTCCTTGATGTCACGGATCCCGAAGATACCCGTGGCCCGGCGTTCCTCCGTCAGCAGGGCGAAGCCGTTTTTAATGGCTTCCCGGGGGGTCTTGTTCTTGATCTCCTTACCGTGGAGGCGGATGGTGCCGCTCTCCTTGGTCATGGCGCCGAACAGATTCTCCAGCACCTCCGTGCGTCCGGAGCCGTCCAGTCCGGCGATGCCCAGCACCTCGCCCTTGCGCAGCTGGAAGCTGGCGTCCTTCAGGCGGGTGTATTTGCCCGCCAGATGCTCCACTTCCAGAATCACCTCGCCGGGCTTATTGTCCTTGGGGGGGAAGCGGTTGGTCAGCTCGCGGCCTACCATCAGCTTGATGATCTCCTCCATGGTCAGGTCCTTGGCGTGGCGCGTTGCCACCCACTGACCGTCACGCATGATGGTGACCTCGTCACTGATGCGGAGGATCTCGTCCATCTTGTGGCTGATGTAAATGATGCCGCAGCCCCGCTCCTTCAGCATATTGATGATGCGGAACAGGTGCTCGACCTCCGCCTCCGTCAGAGAGGAGGTAGGCTCATCGAACACGATGATCTTCGCGTTGTAGCTGACCGCCTTGGCGATCTCCACCATCTGCCGCTGGGAAACGGGCAGGGTGGACATGATGGCCTTGGGGTCCACATGGACATCCAGCTCCTCAAAGATCTCCCGGGTGCGCTTGCGCATGACAGACTCGCTGACCATGAGACCCGCCACCTTGGGATAGCGGCCCAGCCACAGGTTATCCATGACGCTGCGGGTCAGGGCCTGGTTCAGTTCCTGATGGACCATGGCCACGCCGTTTTCCAGCGCCTCTTTTGAACTTTTGAAATCAACTTCCTTACCGTCCAGAACGATGGTACCTGCATTCTTGGCATAAATGCCAAACAGACATTTCATCAGGGTGGACTTTCCTGCGCCGTTCTCACCCATCAGGGCGTGGACGGTGCCGGGCCGGACGGTAAGGGAAACGCCATCCAGCGCCTTGACACCAGGGAATTCCTTTGTGATATTCCGCATTTCCAGCAATGCCGGCTGCTCCATATTGCGTTTACCTCCTATCTGCGTGATTCCCGTGGCAGACCCCTTACGGCACGTTCCGTCCCGGGGTTCGTTCCACTGCGGGTTGAAAAGCGGCCCGAACCGGAACCGCTTGAATTGTAAAGCGGGGCTGTCGAACCGACAGCCCCGCTTATCCTTACTGTTTAATGGGGCGAGAGAAGCGATGGTCTGGCTTATTCGCCGGTGTAGGTGGCGTAAGGCACACGGATCTTGGCAACGCCCTCGTCCACGTTGAAGGAAGAAGTGTTGTCCATCAGCTCACCGCCGCCCTGAACGCTGCTGACCAGGTTCAGAATGGTGGAAGCCATGCCCTCGGCATCCTGCTTGATGGTGCCGGTCATCTTGCCCTCGTTGATGAGCTGCTTGGCAGAATCGGTAGCGTCAACGCCGAACACGGGGATGGTCTTGCCGTCACCAGTGTTGTAGCCAGCGCCCTGCAGAGCAGAGACAGCGCCCTCGGCCATGCCGTCATTGTTGCAGATGATCAGCTCGACCATGTTGCCGTTAGCCTCGGAATACTCGGGGAGGATGGTGGCCATGTAGTCATTAGCAGCCTGAGCGGACCACTTGCCGCCCTGGTCGACCAGATACTTATCGGTAGCGGAAGCGTTGTAGTAAGCCAGCTCGGGCTTGCCAGCGGCAGTCAGGACAGCGTTAGCGTCCTCCACGCCGAACTGAGTACGGGCCTCAGCCTCAGCGTTGCCTTCCTGGCCCTTGAACATCACGTAGGAGATGACGCCGTCGCCGTTCAGGTCCACGGTGTCATAATTCTCCAGCAGATACTCGCCGACCATCTGGCCCTGCATGTGACCGGCCTCGGGAGCGTCGGTGCCGACGAAGGCGCACTTCTCATAGCTGTTCACAACATCGTCAGAAACCTCGCGGTTGAAGAAGATGATGGGGATACCGGCGGTCTTAGCGGCCTCAACAGCGTTCTGAGCGGCATCGGGAGAGGAAGTCTCAACGATGTTGACGATCAGCAGGTTGGCGCCGTTGGAGATGGCGGTGTTGATCTGGTCGGTCTGCTGGGCCTGGTTGCTACCACCGTCATAGTTGGTGTAGTTCACGCCCATAGCCTTGAGCTGCTCATCCATAGAGCTGCGGACGCTGGAGATGTACACGTCAGAGTAGTCATAGTAGAACACACCCACGTTCAGTGCGGCGGTCTCCGTGTTCTCAGTGCCAGAGGTAGAGGGCTGCTCCGTGGTCTTGCTGCCGCAGCCGGCCAACAGGCCCAGCATCATGACAGCAGACAGGAGAATTGCAAGTGTCTTTTTCATCTTAGTTCCTCCTCAAGATCATTGATCATCCGTTCAAGGCGGTCAGGCCGCCTTGCCGTTATGATGCTATTGTATCGGCTCCCTTTTGAAAAAGCGATAGAAAAAACTTCGCTGATATAGGAAAAAACTCATGGACTTCTTGGTATTTTCATAGAATTTTCGACGTAATCGATTGCGGCAATTGTCAAAAATCCCAATCAACATATTTCGACACGCACGTTCCAAAATCCGCAGGCTTATGCACCACTCCCGCAAATGAAGAAACAGCCGCCTTCATTGAGAAAACGGCTGCTTAACATATTGAAAAAGCTCTTTCTGCCCGCTGCGGAAAGCTCACTGCTCTATTGACAGGCTCTCAGGTATTGTCCCGGCTGATAGGTTCCCGGACCAGCAGCCGCAGCAGCGCCTTGCCGTTGAAGGGAACCAGTGGATAGAGATATCCTTTCCCAACCAGCGGCTTTGTGGTGCACAGCAGGATGAAGATCCCCACTACGCCCAGGCAAAACCCCCAGACGTCAAAGGCCGCCGTCACCAGCAGCAGCGCCACCCGCAGCAGTTTGAAGGCGTAGCCCAGTTCATAGCTGGGCTGGGCGAACCCCGCCACGGACACGAAGGCCATATACACCAGCACCTCCGGCCCCAACCACCCGGCCTGCACCGCAAAATCCCCCAGGACCAAGGCTCCCAGCATGGAAAAGGAATTGGAAAGGCTGTCCGGTGTGTTCAGGGACGCCAGCTTTAATACGTCGATGAGAAATTCTACCACCAGAAGCTGACTCAGCAGGCTCAAGGACACCGGTTCCGGGGAAGACAGGAAATTCAGCCACCCCGGCAAGCGGTTCGGTTCGCTGACCATGAGATACCACGCCGGGGTAATAAATAAAGAAAGGAGAAATACCGTTACCCGTAGGACCCGGAGATAGGTGCCCACCAAGGGCGGAAAGTAATAGTCATTGGATTCCTGTGTGAAATCGAAAAAACCGGTGGGCAAAATCATCACAGAGGGGGAATTGTCCACCATCAGGACGATGCTCCCCTCCATGATGCTGGCCGCCGCCGCGTCGGGCCGCTCTGTATAGCGCACTTTCGGAAACGGATTGTACCATTGTTTAGGCCGAATGGCCTCTGCCAGACTTTCCTGGGCCATGGAGAGGGAGCGGACATCCAGTCCCAGCAGCTTGCCCCGGAGCTTCCGCAGCAGGTCCTGATCCACCTTGTCATCCAGATAGCAGAGGACCGCGTCATTATGGGTGCGGGAACCAACCTTGTGCCCCTCCATAGTGAGGTGCGGGTCCCGGATGCGGCGGCGCAGCAGCGCCATATTGGGCACCACTGCCTCTACAAAGCCGTCGTGGCTGCCCCGGAGCACCTTGCCGTCCGGCGGCTCGTGTACGCTCCGGCTGGGGTAGCCCTTGGCGTCCATCAGCGCCACCCCCGCCAGTCCCTCCACCGCCAGCAGGGATTTTCCCAAAAATACGGAGGTCACGGCGTCGGATATGTCAAAGGTGACGTTGGATTCTGAAAAGGTAATATACCGATCCAGAAAGTCCTGCATTTCGGTGAGACCCACCACGTTTTCCGGCTTCAGTGTCAGCCAGAAGGCCCCCATCCGCTCAAGGATGCTGTCGCTGCCAAAGCCGTCCACCACCCACAGCCGGGCCCGCCGTCCGCCGATCAGGTAATCCCGGCTCACCATGTCGCAGCTGCGGCCCACGCCTAAAAGGCCGTCCAGCACCCGGACGTTTTCCCGGTAATCATTCGAGATTTTTTCCATGCGATCCCTCCGTTTCTGGAGGTAGTATGTGCCGGGAATCAAATTTTATGGCAAAAAGGAACAGACCCACAAAGGTCTGTTCCTTTTACATTTTATAATGTTATGCCTTCTTCGGACGGACGGCCCGGAAAATCAGGCCAATAACCAGCCCCAGGATCGCGGGGCAGATCCAGCCCAGGCCGATGGTGGCAAAGGGCAGCGCCTTGCCCACAGTGTCGACCAAACCATTCACATGGAGCACCGCACGGAGATGATCCGGCAGCGTCCGCAGCAGATCGTAGAAGGCTGCCACCAAGGTCAGGCCGGTGACCCAGACGTACACCGCCCGGTCATGGTCAAAGAAGTGGCCCAGCAGCGCCAGCAGGATCAAGGTGATGGCCAGGGGATACAGGAACATCAGCACCGGCACAGCGTAGGTGATGATGGCGGTCAGGCCCACGTTGGCCAGCAGGAAGGAAATGCCCGTGAACACGAACACCCAATTCCGGTAGGACAGGCCCTTGGGGAACATCCCCACGAAGGTCTCCGCGCAGCTGGTGATAAGGCCCACCGCCGTTTTCAGGCAGGCCAGCGTCACGGTGGCAGCCAGCACCAACAAGCCCGCCTTGCCCAGATAGTGCTGGGCGATCTGTGCCAGCGCCGTGCCGCCGTTGGGAGCGGCTTCCAGCGCCCCACGGCTCCAGACGCCCATCAGCGTCACCAGCAGGTAGATCACGCCCATCAGCAGGCAGCTAAGAATACCGGAGCGGACGGTGGTCATGGCCACGGATTCCGCCTTTTCCACACCCAAACCCTGGATCACCTGCACCACCACGATACCGAAGGCAAGGCTTGCCAGGGCGTCCATGGTGTTATAGCCCTCCAGAAAGCCGGTGAAGAAGGGTTGTGCGGCATAAGCACCTTGAGGCTCCACCGCGCCGATGCTGGTGGTGGGATGCAGGATCGTCACGAACACCATAATCGCCAGGAACACCAGGAAGCAGGGAGTCAGGACCTTGCCTACATAAGTAAGGATCTTGCCCGGCCGCAGAGAAAGGACCAACGTCACAGCGAAAAACAGCAGAGAGAACAGCAGCAGGTAGAGCCAGCTTTTGTCATCGTGGGGCAGGATCTGCTCCAGACCCACGGTGAAGGAAGTCGTTGCGCACCGGGGAATGGCGAAAAACGGCCCGATGGTCAGATAAAGAGCGCAGGTAAAGAAGAACGCATAGGGACGGCCCACCTTATGACTGAGGTCAAAAAGGCCGTTGCTGCGGCTGATGCCCAAAGCGGCCACGCCCAGCAGAGGCAGGCCCACGCCGGTGATCAGGAAGCCAAGAACGGCCGCCCACATGTTCCGTCCGGCCACCTGTCCCATATAAACCGGGAAAATCAGGTTTCCTGCGCCGAAGAACATGCCGAACAGCATACTGGCCACATAGATGTATTCTTTAAAACTCAGTTTTTGCTTCATGGATCGATTTCTCCTCCTCGTGTTTCTTCCCTCAGAACACTGTAAACCCTAAAACAGCTCTGCCGGTTGGGAAGCTGCTTTGCCGCCTTCCGTTCGACAGCAATCGCTTCATTATAGCATCTGAATAGCTGAAAGGCAACTGAAAACACATATTTTAATGTATTTCAACGGACTGCTTGCGCTTCTTTGATTCATATGCTATTATCAGTTAGATCTATCTAACCGATATAAAGGAGTATCCTATGCGTTTTTCCACTTCTGCTTTCGCGCCCGCCTGCACATCCCCCAACCACTGCGAGGCCGATCCTCTGCGCCTCTATCCGGACGCCTCCGACGGTGAAGCCGCTGTGACCCGGTACCGGGTATTCCCCGGTATGGAGCTGGACTACCGGGATGTTCATGCCCGTGCCTGCCGGGAACTGCGGGATGGTTCCGGGGAACGGCTGGAGATCCATCACTGTCTGGAGGGGCGGGTGGAATACCGGCAAAACGGCCGCTATTTCTATCTGTCTCCGGGAGATCTGGCGGTAGCCCGCACCTCTTCCCTGCCTCCGGACAGCCGCTTCCCCACCGGCCATTACCACGGGATCACCGTCACCATTGATCCCGCTGCCGCGCCGGAGTGCCTTTCCTGTATTCTCAGCGATGTGGAGGTGCGGCCGGCTGCCCTGATGGAAAAGCTGTGCCCCGGCGGGACGGTTTTCACTGCCCGGTCCTCCCGGCGGGTAAAGCACGTATTTTCTGAGCTGTACGCCGTCCCGGAGGACATCCGCAAGGGATATTTAAAGGTAAAGCTTCTGGAGCTCCTCCTGTTTCTCAGCACCCTGTCCCCGGAGGATGGGCAGACCCCTCACGGCTGCACCGCCGCACAGGTATCTCTGGCGGAGCAGGTCAAGGCCCGCCTGTTGGCGGAGTCGGACCGGACCTTGACCCTCAAAAGCTTATCCCAGCAGTTCAACGTCTCCGAGGCGCAGATCAAGAGCAGCTTCGCCAGGGTCTACGGCATGTCTCCGGCAGCCTACGCCCGCTCGCAGCGGATGCACGGCGCGGCAGCGCTACTACGGGAAACCGACCGGACGGTGCTGGACATCGCCTGTCAGTTTGGCTATGACAATGCCAGCAAATTCGCCAGAGCCTTCCGGGATGTGATCGGCGTTTCTCCCCGGGAGTACCGGGCCGGTGCGGAATATGACAGCTGCGCGCCCCAACTGGGCGAAAAACCGGTTTCCCTCTCGGATGCTGACGTGGAAAGGCGGATTTGATCACAATCATACAGGAGCGGAAGTCTGACATGGACTTCCGCTTCTTCTGTTCAGGATTATTTTGCCACATTCACTGTTTTGGAGCCGTACCCGACGTTTTGGAGCGGATACGGCTCCAAGCTTTTGATAAGATACAGTCACAGGGGTCAAGCTTCACTTTTCCTCCCCCCCAGCAGTTAAGGTTATCTAACCACAATCATCACCGCACAGGCGGACGCTTCTCACACCGGCGTGCCGCTTGTGCCGTGAGAACCGCCGTTAGCAGTCCGAGCAAGCAAGGAGGTCACGGTATGTCTGAGGAAAATCTGGTGCGGCAATGCGCACCGACTCTGGCCGGGATCAAAACCGGCACCATCTTCCCCGCGCCGTTCACCTCTCTGGCAGAGCTGACGGCGGAGATCCGGGAGTTGAATCGAATTCTGGTCCCAAAGGGCCTGCGGCTGCTGCCTCTGCGCTATCAGGACCACACCGCGCTGCTGTACCTCTACCGTCCCGCTGAGCTGCGGGTGGACCTGAAGGACCAGTTGGCGGAAGCACTGCTGGCAGATGCCGGGTATTCCGGTAAAAGCAGTGAGCAGTGCGTGGCCTATCTGGCCAAGCGCTTCCGCTCCGGGGGCGAATTTCCCCATGAGGTAGGGCTGTTCCTCAGCTATCCGCCTCAGGATGTGCGGGGCTTCATCGAAAATCACGCCGTCAATTACAAGTGCGCCGGTCTCTGGAAGGTTTACGGTGACGAGGCGCTGGCCCGGCGGCTGTTTGATAAGTTCCGCAAATGCACCGATATCTACTGCGCCCTCTGGCGTGCCGGTTCCGGCATTGACCAGTTGGCCGTCGCAGTCTGATATACCAACGGTCAATGACCGATCCCGCAAGAAAGGAGATTTTTACGATGAAGAAAACCGCAGTGATTTATTGGAGCGGCACCGGCAACACCAAGCAGATGGCGGAGGCCGTTCTGGAAGGCATGAAGAGTGCCGGAGCCGAAGCCGCCCTGTTAGAAGCCGCACAGGTGGACGCTTCCACCTTCAGCGGCGTGGATGCCGTGGCCTTCGGATGCCCTGCTATGGGTTCTGAGGTACTGGAGGAAATGGAGTTTGAGCCTATGTTCTCCGCCTGCAAGAGCCATTTAAGCGGCAAGAAGGTGGCGCTGTTCGGCTCCTACGGCTGGGGCGACGGCGAATGGATGCGGTCCTGGGAAAAGGACTGTGATGACGCCGGAATCAACTTGGTCTGCGAGAGCGTCATCTGTCAGGAAACCCCTGACGGCGATACACTGGAAGCCTGCCGCGCCATGGGCAAGCTGCTGGCAGAATAAGCCCCTTCAACACACCTCTATTTTTATATCTTTCCTTATTTCCTAATCTTTCCTGAAACCTTATCTTCCTATCTTTATCTTTCCTATCTTTCCTTTTTCCCCGCCGGAGATCCGCAGGTCTCCGCTGCACTCCGGACCGGATGGGGCCGGTCCGGAGTGCAAATGCCATTTTGTCTTAATCAAAAACAGGCCGGGACTGCTGACAGCGTCCCGGTCTGTTCCCGCTCTGTTGTCTCATATTTACTATGCCGGTTCAAAGTATAGCTGATATTTGCACAAAACAGTTTTTGCTGACCCTGCCGATTTTCTGCGGTTTTTCCAAAAATAATTTTCCCCGTTGACAGGGGCGGACAACAGTGCTACGCTATGCCCATCGAAAACGAAACCGGAACACCGGTGACAGAAAGGAGACGCACCAGCATGATCGTAACTCGCTTTGGTATGATGATGTGCATGATGGACATGGGGATGATGACCATGCCCAAGCCTTTGTGCGCCTCCGCGAAAAACCTCTCCTGTGTGTAACAGTTATGCTGTTCAGAAGGGCGGAAAGCGGCGACGCTTTCCGCCCTCTTTATTTTCGCAGCAACGAAAGAAGGATATTATGATCAAGCTGGAACATATCAGCAAGACCTTTGGAGATACCGGCGATGGGGTCCATGCCGTCAAGGACGTCTCCCTTGAGATTGGAGACGGTGAGATCTTCGGCATCATCGGCTTCTCCGGTGCGGGAAAGTCCACGCTGGTCCGCTGCATCAACCTTTTAGAGCGGCCTACCAGCGGCAGCATCACCGTCAACGGTCAGAAGCTGACGTGGATGGAAAAGCAGGCGGATGGCAAGTCCTGTATGCGTACCGTCTCCCCCCAAGAGCTGCGGCAGGCCCGGAAAAAGATCAGCATGATCTTCCAGGGCTTCAACCTGCTGATGCAGCGTACCTGTCTGAAAAATGTCTGCTTCCCCATGGAGCTTTCCGGTGTACCCAAGGCCCAGGCTGAGAAAAAGGCTCTGGAACTGCTGGATCTGGTGGGTCTGAAGGAAAAGGCAAGTGCCTATCCCGCCCAGCTCTCCGGCGGCCAGAAGCAGCGGGTGGCCATCGCCCGGGCGCTGGCTACGGACCCGAAGGTGCTTCTCTGCGATGAGGCCACCTCCGCTCTGGACCCCACCACCACCAATTCCATCCTCGCGCTTTTGAAGGAGCTGAACCAAAAACTGGGGGTCACGGTGGTCATCATCACCCACCAGATGAGCGTTATCGAGGAGATCTGCACCCGCGTTGCCATTTTGGACGGCGGCGAAGTGGCCGAGGAAGGCCGGGTGGAGGACATCTTCGCCCATCCCGCCACCGATGCGGCCCGCCGTCTGGTGTATCCCGGCGGCGTCAGCGCAAAGCAGTACCCCGCAGGCACCCGTGCCGTCCGGGTCTCCTTCAACGGCGGCACGGTCTACGATCCCCTTATCGCCTCCCTTGCTATTGACTGCGGCGTGAAGGTCACGATTTTAGGTGCCGACACACGCACCATCGACGGCAAGGCCTTCGGCACCATGCTCCTGCTTTTGCCGGACGATCCAAACGAGGCCGCCAAGGCCCTGAGCTATATCCGTTCCCAACCCAATATCACCGCGGAGGAGGTGGAGTATCATGCTTGAGGTCATTTCTGAATTCTGGTCAGAATACGGCGGCATCCTGCTTACCGGCACCCGGGATACGCTGGTGATGGTGCTGATCTCCACCCTGTTCGCCTATCTGCTGGGATTGCCTCTGGGCGTTGCCCTCACCGTTACCCAGCCCCACGGCATCCGCCCCAGCAAACCCGTGAATCAGATCTTAGGCTGGATCGTCAACATCGGCCGCTCCGTGCCCTTTATCATCCTGATGGTGGCCATCATGCCCTTCACCAAGCTGGTGGTTGGCACCAAGATCGGCGTCAAGGGCGCCATCGTGCCCCTGGTGGTCTCCGCCGCCCCCTTTATCGCCCGCATGGTGGAAACCTCTCTGGCAGAGGTAGACGCCGGCGTGGTGGAGGCCGCTCAGTCCATGGGCGCATCCACCTGCCAGATCATCCGAAAGGTCTATCTGCCGGAGGCCAAGCCCTCTCTGGTATTAGGCGGTGCCATTTCCATCGTAACTATTTTGGGCTACACCGCCATTGCCGGTACCGTAGGCGCCGGCGGTCTGGGCGATATCGCCGTGCGGTACGGTCACCAGCGGTTCATCACCTCGGTGATGTGGGTAACGGTGGTCATCCTGATCATCATGGTGCAGATTGTCCAGTCCCTGTTCGGCTGGCTGTCCAAGAAGATCGACAAGCGGCTTGACACCGGCGCAGGCAAGCTCACCGCCTTCGACCTGCTCTCCCGTCTGGCCCACACCAAGTAAGTCCCCCGCATTTCATTTGTTGTTTTCATCGCCTGTCCCCCTATGTGCACAAGGGTATTCCGGCAAGCGCTTGAAATATAAAATTCATCAATTCTGATATTCATTGGAGGAAAAGAACATGAAAAACAAGATTTTTGCCACTCTGCTGGCCCTGACGCTGGCCCTGTCCCTCACCGCCTGCGGCAGCAAGTCCGATGACTCTGCCAAGGCCGACACCACCGATGACGCGCAGACCGAGCAGCCTGCGGAACCTCAGGAGACCGTCACTCTGAACGTAGCCGCCTCTCCCACCCCCCACGCCGAGATCCTGAAGCAGTGCGTACCCATTCTGGCCGAGCAGGGCATCGACCTGCAGATCCACGAGTACAGCGACTATGTGGTGCCCAATACCGCCGTGGAGGACGGCGATGAGGACGCCAACTACTTCCAGCACGTCCCTTATCTGGATGACTTCAACACCACCCGCGGCACCCATCTGGTGAGCGTCACCGGCGTCCACATCGAGCCCATGGGCATCTACGCCGGCAAGTCCGATTCTCTGGACAGCCTGCCTGACGGTGCATCCGTGGCCGTCCCCAATGACGCCACCAACGAAGGCCGTGCCCTCCTGCTGCTGGAAGCTCAGGGTCTCATCAAGCTGGCTGACGACTCCAATCTCTCCTCTACCCCCAAGGACATCGTGGAGAATCCCAAGAATCTGACCTTCACCGAGGTGGAAGCCGCCACCATCCCCAGCATCGCCAGCGAGGTGGATCTCGCCGTTATCAACTCCAACTATGCGCTGGGTGCTGGCCTGAACCCCGTTGAGGACGCTCTGGCTCTGGAATCCTCCGACTCCCCCTATGTGAACGTGCTGGTCTGCAAAGAGGGCAACGAGAACAACGCCGCCATCCAGGCTCTGGCCGAGGCCCTGCACTCCGACGCCGTGAAGAACTACATCGCCGAAAACTTTGACGGCGCCGTCATTGCCGTTGACTAAATCTTCCAGCCTATATCATGAGGACCTCCGGCTCTGCCGGGGGTCCTCAGCGTATTACGCATTTTTCGCTGCCTTGCTCCGGCAAAAAGCGCAGAGTCCTCCTTCAGAAAAAGGGGTATTTGCGAGGGAAATCTTTGCTGGTTTCCTTCCGATTTTCAACACGAACCGCCGTATGTGGGCTACGAGGCTCGAACTCGCTTCCCGGCATCCCGCGAATTGCGTTCCGCAATTCGCAGGAACCCTGCCTCACCTCTGATTAAAATGCGCTTCGCGCATGGGTGTCGGTATCGAGTTCTTTTCGTCTAATAAAAAAATCAGGGCATCCAAATCGGATGTCCTGATTTACTCTGGAGCGGGCTACGAGGCTCGAACTCGCTACCTCCACCTTGGCAAGGTGGCGCTCTACCAGATGAGCTAAGCCCGCGGAACAAGAAATATTATAGCAAGACCTCCCCGTTCTGTCAAGCATTTTTTACATTTTTTTCAATAGTTTTTTCGATGTCTTTCAAAGAGCCTATCACGGCGCCTGTTCTGCTGAAGATGCCTCCGATTCCGTCGGAGCATCCGACTGCGCCGCAGCCGCCTGCTCTGCTTGATACGCCTGAATTTCTTCCTCCGTGGGCTTGAGTAGGAATTCGATGATCCCCACTGGGTCGGTTTCCGGATAGTAATGGACGATCCAGACTGCTTCCTCCCGGGTTCCCCGCTCCTGCCGCACCTGCTGAACCTCCTGTGCCACCTTCTCCCGGCTGTCTGCCTGCCAATAGCCCATGCGGACCACCAGTTCCGTCCGGCCGCCGTCCAGCGCCGCCTCCAGCAGATCACCAAGCGCACTGACGCTGGAGGCGCTGACGATGGTCTGCATCTGCTCCGCCGTGCACCGATATCCGATCTGAAGGTCCGCCTCAAAGCAGCTCCGCTGGGGCTGGCTGATATAGGTGATGTACTCCACGGCATAGGCTCCCAGCGGGGTCTCCTGCTGAACCTCCTGCGCCGCCTTTTCTAATTCCTCCAACGCAGTTTGTTCGTCCGGGAAATTATACAGCCGCAGCGACGCGGTTTCTGTGTGCTGACCGATGAGGATCAGCAGATCGTTGACCATATCCTGCCGGTTTTCCGCCCGCAGGGTAGCGGCGGCCTCACTTTCCCAGAACTTGCTGCTGTGAGGCTCTGATGTGGTATAGGAGCGCTCCAGAAGAGAGGCGCAGCCTGTCAGCAGGCCCAGCGCCAGTCCCGCCGCCGCCAGTCGATATGCCTTCATTCGCGCCCCTCCTTTTTCAAATCGCTTAATAGCCCAGATCCTGATCGATCAGGACCACTTCCATCTCCATGTTGGCTACGGCCTCCCACAGGACCACCAGGCCCCGGCAGATCCGCTCCGGGCTCTTGCAGTCATAGCAGCGATCTCCATGAACGGCGCAGGGCGTTTTCCGGCCCAGCCGCTGGGCATTCTTCGGTGCGGCAATGTTCCGCGCCCGCCAAAGGGCCTCCTCGTAGGTGGGGGCCAGCTTGTTCCGTCCCACGATGAACCAGACCTTCTTGTGGCCGTACAGGGACGACGCCACCCGGTTGCCGTTGCCGTCGATGTTGATGAGTTCGCCGGTCTCCGCCATGCCGTTGACAGAGGTGATATACATATCCGCCGTCATAGCCTCTCTGCGGGGGTCCTCCGCCGACTCCGGACGCCAGTGCCAGAACACCCGGTTGTGTCCGGACAATTTTTCGTAAAGGCCCATCTGCTCCGCCGTGACGGAGCCGCCGATGCCCACAGATACGCCGTCAATGGAGCGATCCAGATAGTCCGCGGCCTCCTCCGCCGTGGCAAACGTACTGACGCGGAACCGCTTGGATTCCAGATTTTTTTTGACCGTTGTAAAATCCGTCATGGAAACTGCCTCCTTATAATTCCTTCTGATACTCGCCGAAGCCCTCGCCCAGCACGTCGTGGGCGTCGCAGACGATCAAAAATGCCGCCGGGTCCGCCTCATGGACGATCTCCTTGATCTCCACGATCTCCCGCTGGCGGAAGGCCACCAGCAAAACGTGCTTTTCGCTGCCGCTGTACGCGCCGGTCGCATTGAGGATGGTCACGCCCCGGTCATAGGCCAGAATAGCGTCGGAGATCTTCTGCCAGTGATTCGAGATGATATAGGCCACCTTGGAAGCATTCAGGCCGTAGAGCACCGTGTCCATAACCTTGCTGGACACATACAGGGCCACCGCGCCATAGAGAGCCGTTTCCAGCCGCTGAAAGGCGATGGCCGTCAATGCCAGTACCACACCATCCGGGATTAGTATCAGCTTGCCCATGGGAAGCCACGGAAATTTCAGCTTCAGCAGGCGGGCCACGATGTCCGTGCCGCCGGTAGTAGCCCCCTGAGAAAAGACGATGCCCAGTCCCGCACCCATCATAGCACCGCCACAGATGGAGGCCAGCATGGGATCCATCGGGGAAAATGTATACAAAAGGGCGATACCGTCCATCGCCAGCGAGCTGACCGTCATGGAAAACAGGGACGAGGCCAGCAGATGAAAGCCGATGAACTTCCATCCGGCCAAAAACAGCGGGACATTCAGGAGGATCGTGCCGATACCTACGGAAAGAGCCGGGAACAGGACATTCAGCACTTGGGCCAGGCCGGTGATGCCGCCCATACCCACGGCGTTAGCGGCAAAAAACCAGTCGAAGGACAGTGCGAAGATCACAGAGCCCACTGTTATAATGCCATAGCTTCTCAGTTGTTTTTTCAAATGGATTTCTCCCTATCTTTATCTATTCGCCCGGAACACGGCCTTACAGCAGGCTGATCTGCTGATCCTCAGAATCCTCTTCCCTTACCAAAGCGCCGGCGGCGGGAATGGCCCGCACCCGATAGCGGGTCCGGTTGGTAATGGAGGTCTCCTCAGACAACAGCACCGTTTCCAGATGATACTTGGGCTTCAACGTCATCACCGCCACGCCCTGAGCGGAACGGGTGGTCTTGGGAGCCAACAGCGCCGTGTGGAAGATCAGACAGCGGGGCTCGTTGGAATACACAGCCAGCTCACAGTCCTCATCCAGACGGCGGATGCAGGCCAGGGGCGACTTGTCGGAATAGGCGCCGGTGAGCTTCCGGCGGTTGGAGGCAGTCTGATACGCCTTCATCTCGATCCGGGCCACCTTGCCGTTCTCATAGAAGAACAGCAGGCTTCCGGCGTAGTCCGCCCCCGGCAGCACCATGAAGATCACATTTTCTCCCGCATCCATTTTCAGCTTGGTGGGCAGGTAGTCACCCAGCACACTGGCCTTGGCGTCATCAAACTCGCCCAGGCGGGTCTTGTAGACCTGGCAGTGGTCGGTGAAGAACATGACCTCGGCGTTGGAGGTGGTCTCAAAGCTCTGGCGGAGGGCGTCTCCTTCCTTGAACTTCTGCTCGCTGTTCATCCGCAGCGAGGCGGGGGTGATCTTCTTGAAATACCCCTCACGGGACAGGAACACAGTGACGGGATACTCCTCCTTCTGTTCCTCCTCCGGAGTGTAGCTGGTGATCTCGTGGGGGTAGACGATGGAGGTGCGGCGGGGCTCACCGTATTTCTTAGCGGCGGCGTTCAGCTCCTCCACAATGACCTTCTTCACCCGCTTGGGGCTGTTCAGCAGGTCCTCCAGATCGTCGATCTCATCCCGCAGTGCGTCGGTTTCCCGGGTACGCTTGAGGATGTATTCCTTGTTGATGTTCCGCAGCTTGATCTCCGCCACATATTCCGCCTGAATCTGGTCGATGCCGAAGCCGATCATCAGATTGGGGATGACCTCGGCTTCCTCCTCCGTCTCCCGGATAATGCGGATGGCCTTGTCAATATCCAGCAGGATGCGCTTCAGGCCCTTCAGCAGGTGCAGCTTTTCCTTCTTCTTGCCCAGCACGAAGAAGATCCGCCGCTTCACGCTGTCGGTACGCCACGCCGTCCATTCCTCCAGAATCTGCCGGATACCCAGCACCTTGGGGCTGCCGGCGATCAGCACGTTGAAGTTGCAGGCAAAGGCGTCCTCCAGCGGTGTCAGCTTGTAGAGCTTGGCCATCAGCTTATCCGGGTCCACGCCCCGCTTCAGGTCGATGGCCAGCTTCAAGCCAGAGAGGTCGGTCTCGTCCCGCATATCCGAGATTTCCTTCGCCTTGCCCGCCTTGATCAGCTCCGCCACCTTGTCCAGAATGGCCTCCACTGTGGTGGAGTAGGGGATCTCGTAAATTTCCAGCAGGTTCTGGTCCTTCACATAGCGGTACTTGGCCCGCACCCGGACGCTGCCCCGGCCCGTATTGTAAATGTCCCGAATGGCATCTGTGTCAAAAATCAGCTCGCCGCCGGTGGGAAAATCCGGGGCCAGCAGCGTCTCCGTCAGGTCGCAGTCCGGGTTTTTCAGATAGGCCACCGCGGTATCGCAGACCTCTTTCAGGTTAAAGCCGCAGAACTGGGAGGCCATACCCACGGCGATGCCGCTGTTGGCGGATACCAGAATATTGGGGAAGGTGGTGGGCAGCAGCGCCGGCTCCTTCATGGTGTTGTCGTAGTTATCCACGAAGTCCACGGTGTCGCTGTCGATGTCCTTGAAGATCTCGCCGCAGATGGCGGAGAGCTTCGCCTCCGTATACCGGGGGGCGGCCCAGGACATATCCCTGGAATAGGACTTACCGAAGTTGCCCTTGGAGTCCACAAATGGCGTCAGCAAAGCGCCGTAGCCCTTGGAGAGACGCACCATCGTATCGTAGATGGCGGCGTCGCCGTGGGGATTCAGACGCATGGTCTGGCCCACGATGTTGGCGGACTTCGTCCGCGCTCCCGTCAGCAGACCCATTTTATACATGGTGTAGAGCAGCTTGCGGTGGGAGGGCTTGAAGCCGTCGATCTCCGGGATGGCGCGGGAGACGATGACGCTCATGGCGTAGGGCATATAGTTGGTCTCCAGCGTTTCGGTGATGGGCTGTTCCAGCACCTCGGGCCGCAGGCCCATGACGTTGGGGTTGATTACCTTCTTTGCCCCCTCCTCGGGGGCCTTCTTTTTGGGCATTGGTATCAGTCCTTATTCAGAATCCAGTTCAGAGGATTGTCGGCGATAGATTGGCGGGTTTCGGCCGGATCGGCATCCTTTCGGATGATAGGGCCGTAATAGCCGGACTGCCACAGGCCTTTCCGGGCGCTCCGACGGCTGACCGCGGCCTTGAACTGCTGCACGGCCCGGGAAACGGTCTGCTTGGAACGGTCAGCCGCCCTATATAGCGGCCGTATGCCCGGTCAGGAGATGTCCGCCAGCTCCAGATACTTGTAGCCGTTCTCCGCGATGTGGTCTTTTCTGCCCTGGAGGTTGTCCCCCAGCAGCAGGTCGAACACCGCCGCCGTCTGCTCCACGTCCTCCGGCATCACCCGGATCAGCCGCCGGGTCTCCGGGTTCATGGTGGTGAGCCACATCATGTCGGGGTCGTTCTCACCAAGGCCCTTGGAGCGGTCGATCTTGTACTTCTTCCCCTCCAGAGCTTTGACAATATCCGCCTTCTCCTTGTCGGAATAGGCGAACCACGTCTTATCCCCGCAGTTGATCTCGAAAAGCGGCGTTTCCGCGATATACACATAGCCCTGTTGGATCAGGGTAGGGGTCAGGCGGTAGAGCATGGTCAAAATCAGCGTCCGGATCTGGAAGCCGTCCACGTCGCCATCGGTGCAGATGACCACCTTACTCCACCGGAGGTTGTTCAGGTCAAAGGCGGCCAGATCCTTGACGTGCTTGTTCTGGATCTCCACGCCGCAGCCCAGCACCCGGATCAGATCGGTGATGATCTCGCTTTTGAAAATACGGGCGTAGTCCGCTTTCAGGCAGTTCAGGATCTTGCCCCGGACGGGCATGATGCCCTGGTACTCCGCGTCCCGGCTGAGCTTGACGCTGCCCAATGCGGAGTCGCCCTCCACGATATAAATTTCCCGCTTCTCCACATCCTTGGAGCGGCAGTCCACGAATTTCTGGACCCGGTTGGAGATGTCGATATTGCCGGAGAGCTTTTTCTTGATATTCAGCCGCTGCTTCTCCGCACTTTCCCGGCTGCGCTTGTTCACCAGCACCTGCTCGGCGATCTTCTCCGCGTCGAAATGGTTCTCGATGAAATAAATTTCCAGATTCGTCCGCAGGAACTCCGTCATAGCCTCCTGCACGAATTTATTGGTGATGGATTTTTTCGTCTGGTTCTCGTAGCTGGTCTGGGTGGAGAAGTTGTTGGAGACGAAGATCAGACAGTCCTCAATATCCTGCCATGTGATCTTGCTTTCGTTTTTCTGATACTTGTTCTGCTCCCGCAGGTACTTATCTACTGCGGAGACAAAAGCGCTTTTTGTTGCCTTTTCCGGCGCGCCGCCATGCTCCAGCCAGGAGGAGTTGTGGTAGTGCTCGATGACCTGCACCTTGTTGGAAAAGCAGCAGGCGGCAGAGAGCTTCACCTTGTATTCCGGCTTGTCCGCCCGGTCCCGGCCCCGCTTTTCCGCCTGCCAGAACACGGGAGCCGTCAGGGCCCCCTCTCCGGCCAGCTCCGCCACATAGTCCTGGATGCCGTGCTCGTAAACGAAATCCTCCTCAGGCAGAGAGCCGTCCACCTGCTGATCCCGGAACTTGAAGGTAATCCCCTCATTCACCACTGCTTGACGGCGCAGCACATCCGTGAAGTATTCCGCCGGGATGGCAATGTCGGTAAACACATCCAGATCCGGCAGCCAGCGGGTGCGTGTGCCGGTCTTTTTCACCTGAGACTTGGGCAGGGGCGTCTTTTCCAGCCCTCCCACGATCTCGCCCCGCTCAAAGTGGAGCTTGTACTCAAAGCCGTCCCGCCAGACGGTGACGTCCATGTAGCGGGAGGCGTACTGGGTGGCACAGGCACCCAGACCGTTGAGGCCCAGAGAGTATTCATAGTTGTCGCCGGTGAGGTTATCATACTTGCCGCCGGCGTACAGCTCGCAGTACACCAGTTCCCAGTTGTAGCGCTGCTCCTTTTCGTTCCAGTCCACGGGACAGCCCCGGCCCATATCCTCCACCTGAATAGAGCGGTCATTGTACCGCGTCACAGTGATGACCCGGCCGTGGCCCTCCCGGGCCTCGTCGATGGAGTTGGAGAGAATCTCGAAAACCGCGTGTTCGCAGCCGTCCAGACCGTCGGAGCCAAAAATGACACCGGGCCGTTTCCGGACCCGGTCCGCGCCTTTCAGAGACGAGATGCTGTCATTGCCATAATCCTGTTTTTTAGTCGCCATAGTTCCTCCAAGAGGGCATTTCCCCGTTTATCAGGGAACATTCTGCCATTTTCATACTGAGTTGATTATAGCATATCCCCGTCCTGACTGCAAGCGTCCTCCGCTGTTCCCCGTTTTTTTGTTAGAAAGAGTGCCGTTTCACCCAGAAAGGTTGTTGCGTAATTTTTTACATAACAGCCGGTCACCCGGTATTTTCCCCGGTTCCAAAGGGTTCTTCACATTTTCCACAGCTTTTTCCACATCGTTATGTAACCCTGTTAAAGCGAAAAAAGTTCATAAATTTTACATGGCTTATACAAGAAAGAAGCCCTGATGATATGCCGCCTGTTTGCGGCCGCTTTCTTTCCGCTCTTAAATATTGGGACGGTCTATCCAATTCTCTCTTTGCACAAAAAAGCTCTGACGCGGCATAAAGCCGCGTCAGAGCCGACGATGTACTTTATAGATGTACTTTATAAAACAAATCAGACGTAGTTGCAGATACGGGCAATAGCGGTCTCAACAAAGCCCAGTGCTTCCGCCTTGGTCTGCTTGCCGCAGGCGGTCTCTACCACCATATTCAGCAGATCAGTACCCAGCTGCTCCACCGTCTTCTCCCCGTAGATCAGAGGAGCTGCGCAGAAGTCGATGTTATCTTCCATATTGGCAAAAGTGATCTTATTGCCCGTGACCTTCACCACAGGAGCAATGGGATGGCCCACCGGTGAACCCCGGCCGCTGGAGAACACAATGACCTGTGCACCGCCGGCCACCATGGCCGCCACGGAGGCGGGGTCATTGCCCGGCGTGTCCATGATGACCAGGCCCTGCTTGCTCTCGACCTGTTTGGCGTAATCATATACAGCATTGATGGGGCTGTGGCCACCCTTGTGGATGCAGCCCAGAGACTTCTCCTCCAGCGTGGTGATGCCGCCGGCCTTGTTGCCCGGAGAGGGGTTGCCCTGGCGGACATCTTCGCCGACAGCGTGGAAGTGCGCCTCAAAGCGGCTGGTGATCTCATAGATGCGATCGTGGACTTCCTTGTTGATAGCACGGCGGGCCAGAATGTGCTCAGCGCCAATGAACTCGGAGGTCTCGGAGAGAATGCTGGTACCACCTGCCTGCACCACCAGATCGCTCATAGCGCCGATGGCGGGGTTGGCAGCAAGGCCGCTGGTAGGATCGGAGCCGCCGCATTCCGTGCCGACAATCAGTTCGGACAGGGGGAACTCCTCCTTCTGGAGCATGGAGGCTTCAGCTACCATCTCCTTGGCATAACGAACGGCGATCTCAACAGCCTTGAGGGTTCCGCCCACTTCCTGAATGATGACCTGCTTGAGGGGCTTGTTGGTGCGCTCCTCAATGGCCTTGACCACCAGGTCCATCTGGCAGTTTTCGCAGCCCAGAGACACCACCACAGTACCGTAGATATTGGGGTTGGCGGCATAGCCAGCCATTACATCCATAGTGAACTGCTGGTCAGGGGCCACCTGAGAGCAGCCCTGCTGGTTATTGAAGCTGATAGCGCCCTCGACCTGCTGCGCAATGATGCGGGCCGTGTCTGTGGCGCAAACGCTGGCGGGCAGGATCAGTACTCGGTTACGCACGCCAACCCGTCCGTCAGGACGGCGATATCCGTAAAAAGTCATATTCTGTATCCTCCCTTACTCCATCCCGCGGCGATCTTCTTTCATGCTCTCAACATTGTGAACATGAACATGGGCGCCCTCGGGGATCTGTTCCGTGGCCACACCGATGTGTTCGCCATACTTCACCACAGGCTCACCCTTTTCGATGGTCCGGGTAGCCAGCTTGTGATAAATGGTAATATCTTCCGTGGCTTTCAGAGATACAGTCTTTCCCTCTTTGAGATAGGTAACGGTATCCCCTGCGGCAATCGGCTCAATGGCAACGGCCACATTGTCTTTGGGGTCAATAATCATTGCATTTTGCATGTATAATTCCTCCTTCATATTATGGGGCCGGGTATGCTTACAGGGGGATCACCAGGGCGCCGATCAGAGCCAGCACGAAAATGCACACAGAGGAGATAAAGGAGCCCAGGGTGTAGGTCTTCAGACCGCCGGTCACGGTCAGGCCGGACATATTGGTGGCCACCCAGAAGCCGGAGTCATTGACATGGCCGATGGAGTTGCCGCCGGACAGGCAGGCCAGCGCGATCCACACGGGATGGCAGCCGATGGCGGGAGCGATGGTTGCCATGATGCCCATAGAGGTCATGCCGGCCACGGTGCCGGAGCCCTGCGCCACACGGAAGATCATGCCAATGAAGTAGGCCAGGAACATGGCAGGGATGACGGAGGTGGTATCGGTGCCCAGCAGGCTCACGATGGCATTGCCAATGCCGGTAGCGGTGATGACAGAGGAGAAAGAGCCGCCTGCACCGGTGATCAGCAGCACCACGCCGGCACTCTTCAGTGCCTCACCGGCAGACTTCTCCAGATTCTCACGGCCAATGTAGGGCAGGCTTACCAGGTAAGCGCCCAGAGTACCCAGGGTCATGGCAACCAGCTTGTTGCCCAGGAAGCTGCAGATCAGAGGCTCCTCGTCAAACATGGCGCTGCCCAGGGTACCGAAGAGAATGCAGACCACGGGGATGACGACGGGCAGCAGAGCCATACCGAAAGAGGGACGGGCCTTAGAGCTGTTCTGAGCAGCGCGGGCAGTTACCAGCTCGTTAACAACGTTGGAGCTGTGGTTCACGTCCTTTTCCTCATTCCAAATGCCGCGGTTGTGGATCTTAACATAGATGAAGTCGGACACCAGAACGGTGATAAAACCGACAACCAGACCGACGATCATCATGATGCCCAGATCAAAACCAAAGATATCGGCGGCAGCCAGAGGGTTGGGCGTGGGAGGCACCACGCAGTGAGCGGTGGTGGCGCCGATGGTCAGGCAGCCGGTGACATAGCACATCTTCATGTCGATCTTGGCGGCAATGGTGATGCCGATGGGGATCAGGATAATGAAGGTGACGTCAAAGAACACAGGGATGGACAGCACGAAGCCGGCCAGGCTCAGGCCCCAGATGGAGCGCTTTTCAGGGAAAGCGGAAACCAGCTTGTCGGCGATGATGTCGGCAGCGCCGCTGTCACTCATCAGCTGGCCCAGGATGGTGCCGAAGCCGACAGGCAGGCCGATGCTGGTCATCATGCTGCCGAAGCCGGAGGAGATGGTGTCCATTGTAGTCATCAGGTCGAGGCCGCCGGCCACACCCATGAACAGGCTGGCCAGAACCATGCCGATGGAAGCGTTGAGTTTGAGGACGATGATGCAGAACAGGATGATTGCGATTGCGATCACCAGTGCTACGATCAGCATTGCGGGAGATACCATAGAGTCAGTTCCTTTCTTTTTTGTGTTTCTTGCACTACTATTTAAAACCAGAGCTGTCCGGTAGTCGCCTGTTCACGGCAGGCCTCCGGCAGCTCGGATTTTTCAGAACAGGTTGCCGTTTTCGTCAAAGGGCAGGTCATAGGGCTCCGTGAGGACCTCAAAGTTGGGGTTGTTCTCCACCAGAGGCAGCATACCCTCAGAAATCTCGATGACACCGATATGGGCGGTGTTGGGGATGCGGATCATCTTCATGTGGTCATGATCCTCTGCCTCGGGGCAGCACATCAGGGCCAGCTGCATAGCTTCCCGGTCATTGTCCATGATCATGGGAATCTTCATCAGATGCAGGAAGGTGTTGGTCACGCCGGTAGGATAGGTCATCTCCAGCTTCATCTTGTTGAACAGACGGCGGGTGGTGACCTCCGCCAGGCCGATGCCCTGTGCATTGCCGTGGGTCTCGTCGGTCAGGTCCAGGATGACGCACTTTTCCGCCTGAATGCCGCCGGAGCAGTACTTGGGCTGGACAAAGCGGCCGGACACGTTGGGGTCCATGCCGTCGCCGGAGATGTTCTTGCCGATCTTATCCACCACCAGTACGTCGCACTTGTCAAACAGCAGGTGGGCGATGGTCTTGTAGGAGATCTCCTTGAGCTTGGGTTCCTCGCTGATGATCTCCTCCGGGCTCAGGCCCTTGATAAGATAGGTATCGTCATAGGCGTTTTCAATGATGGCAATGCCGCCCAGAACCGGCGCGTTTTCCAGAATCGTCCGGCCGTACTCCTCCACCAACTCATGCATGATGGCAGGGCTCTGATGATGGATGCTCTCAGCGCCCTTCTGCTTGCCAAGGCCGATGGCCATCATCTTCATCAGGCCGCTTTCATAGGGGCCGCGGAAGGAGGTGTGGGGCTTGATGCGGTTGTAGAGGATGATGCCGTCAGCCTCAGAGGCATTCTTATCCACATATACCGGCTGATGACGTACGCCGGAAATGCCGATCTGCACCGTCTCCATGGAGCTTTTCACGGGGCAGCCCATGGCTTCCTCAGTGACGCCGTAGTCCTTGAGGATCTGGAGCTGGCCCTCGGCGGTAGCGCCGCCGTGGCTGCCCATAGCCGCCACAATGTAAGGCTCGGCACCCTTGGATTTGACAAAATCCACAATGGCACGGGCCATCACGGCATTGTGATTGATGCCGCGGCTGCCGCAGGTAATGGCGATCTTCTGACCGGGCTGGATCTTGCCGCCGATCTCAGGGCGATCCAGCTCCCGGGTGATGATGCCGGGAATATCGCTCTCAGGGATGCAGGTCTTGTCGAAGTTCTGGCGAACCTTGACCATCTTGGGGATCGGTGTGTCTTTGATCAGGTTGGTAATGGTTTCCATGTCTTGCTCCTCTCTCGCCGCCGCAGGCGGCATATCGTATCAACAAGTATACAGATTTTTAATTTGAAAACGGATGCCGTGGGCTGTTCCCCCCAACACCGTGCCCGTCAAGATCATAGCTGGCAGCACCCGATTCCAGTGCCCCGGGATACGCCAGGCTCTAGCGGCGATGCGTTACATACTTGCTCTGTTGGTCTCCACTCGAGCTGTATATGTTTTTCCGTTCCGTGCACGTGCACGAGTCAATGTAAAAAGAAAAGCGAAACAATATCGCTCATTAACACTGTTAGTATAATCTGTGTCCGTTTCTTTTGCAATTATAAGATATGACAAAAAAATAACAATTTTTTGTAGAATTTGAAAAATGCCACGCAATACACCTACCGGTTCAGCTTTGCGAAATTTCAATGCAAGGCCGCAGGCTGCATGGTCGATCGCAGTTGTCACCTCCCGTTTTCAGGAAAGGCGAATCCGACGCACAGATTCGCCAAGACATCTCCACACCAAAGGAATCCGGTTCAGATACGCACTTCCCTCCCCGCCGATCATTTCAATAACATCAGGATCACGCCGTAGATCACCGATGCCAGTGTCCCGAAGGTAATGACCGGCCCGGCCACGGTGAACATCTTCGCCGCCATACCGGTGACGAAGCCCTCTGGTTGTGTCAAGATAGACATACAGTTTTTTCGGAATTTTTTCAGCTGCCTCCAAAGTGGGCCGCTTATTGTTTTAGCTTGCCGTTACAAATGCAAACCCGCTCGAAGTACGCATATCTATCTCAATCTCTCCTGAAGGGTACACACGAACCCGCTCTACAAAATTTCTAATTATTTCCGGATCATAATCTTTAAGCAGGATGATCTGATCGGCTGTTCTTTTTCCCGCCGCAAGATTACCTCGAGACTCATAGTGCTCTACCAGAAGCCGCTTGATCTCTTCAGCTCTACATGAGAGTCTTGCCAGCTTCTCTGAATCTGTCTTCTGGATATCAGCAAATTTCTCTCTGCTTATGCGACCCGCTCGGTATTGCTCATATAGTTCAGCCTTTCTACTTTGGAGCCGTCTTGTCATATTGGTGTTAGCATCAAGCTCCGTTTGAATACTTGAAAGCTTTTTGTCAATGCATGCCTGCATCAAGCAATGCTGCTCAAGGAAGCTCCTACTTTGTTCCCGCAGCATCTGAAGAACAGCTTGCTCAATATGGGCCTGATTGACAAAGATGCCTGCACACTCAGCACCCTTAATACTGTCATTTTTCGGGCAAACAAGGTGTGGTTCCTTTGCTGGATTCTTTCGGAGCTTCCTCCCGCAGCAGCCACAAACAAACAGATTGTTGGCTCGGTTCCCGGCAGTATTCTTGTTAACATTCCGAATACGCCCTTGGAGCGCATTCTGTGCAGCTCGGAACAGCTCCTCCGAAATGATTGCTTCATGTGTACCTGGCACTATGATCCATTGATCTCGGGGCAACGACCGCATCTTAGGCTTTCCTACTTCTTCTGTCTCTCGAGTATTGGTAATCATCTTACCGGTATAGCGCTCATCAGTCAAAATCTTTCGAACAGCCCCCTTGAGCCAGATTCCAGTCTCTTCCTTGACCACCCCATTATAAAACCCGCCATTTCGCCGTTTATGCTCTAACGGGGATGGAATGCCCATATCATTCAGCATTTGAGCGATCTCGCTCGTGGTCATGCCTGCAACGCAGGACTCGAAAATCATGACAATGATGTCACGAACCTGCTCATCTACGATCAATCTCTTTTTGTTATGAGGATGGACTTGGTAGCCATAGAAGCCGTTTCCTCCCCAGTATTCACCACGCAGATTGCGGGTACGAAAAGCTGAGCGCACCTTGGTTGATAGATCTCGGCTATACATATTATTGATGAGATTGCGGAGGGCTAACTCAAGTCCGCCCGTGACACCTAAGTAGTCATCACTATCAAAGGCATCATTGATAGAGATAAAGCGGACCCCATAAAGAGGCAGGATCAGTTCGAGGTAGTTTCCCATCTCAAGAAAGTTTCTTCCGAAACGAGATAGGTCCTTCACCATAATGCAATGAATTTCCTGATTGCGAGCCATCTCAATTAGCTCATCGAACTTTGGCCTGTCAAAATGTGTTCCCGTGACACCGTCATCGCAGAACACGATCACTTTATAACCATGGAGCGATTCATGTGTATCATAGTAATCCTGGAGTAACCGCCTTTGGTTGAAAACACTGTTACTCTCATTCTTCAATGCATTTGTTTTGAGATCTCGGTCTTCACTCGACAAACGAATATAAAACGCCAGCACCTTATCCGGCATATCTCTCCGCCTCCTTTCCTCGGGTCGCAGCGACATAGAGAACCTGTTCAATCTCATCACGATGGCGGAATGCCACTTCAACATGGCCATCGTTAAACAAGGTAAGCGTCTCAATGAAGGCTGCTGCCATCTCAGCGTCAAGGGACTCCTGATCCTTATACTTTTCAACCAACAGTGCCCACTGCATTTTGCTGCCAAATCCCGCTGAGTACTTTTCCTTTTCCTTCTCCAATTCAGCAATAAAGATTCTCAAATCATCCGCCCTCCTAGAGTAGTCCTCGCTCAGATCTGTGTAATCTTGATGGCTCAGAAGCCCATCTGCAAAATCGCCATACAGGGCTGCCTTCAGCTGATTGAACTTTTCAATATTTCTCTTTGCATCATCAATCTGGGTTTCATATATCTGATAGCGGGTCTGCGAAGAAGGCGTAGCATTCAAGTTGGCAATCAGTCTCTGGGCATCGGAGAATGCTCTTATCTGAGTTTGGATAAGCCGCAGGGCAAGGGACTCTACATCCTCCTGTTTGACCGCTTTCTTGGGACAAATGGTGGCATTGTAATTCTCATGGAGAGTGCAATAATAGTAATAACCGCGATTAGATTTACTGCGCAAGTACATACTGCGACCACATTCTCCGCAACGAAGAATTCCTTTGAACATACTTCTTCGTTTACTCTTGGAATCGTAGATAGTCGCAAGGCCCTGTTCACTTTGCCTAGCCGAGAGGATGTCCTGAACCTTATCAAAAAGCTCTTTGGAAACAATGGGTTCATGCATACCTTTATTGATAATCCATTCCTCTTCGGGCGTTTTAACTGTAGTCTTTGTCCCCCGCTCGCACAGCTGGCTTCTGTACTTTCCGGACACAATCCAACCAAGATAGACCGGATCGACAAGAATTTTCTTGATCGTTTGCAGATACCAGATGGCATTTTTGAACTTCTCCGTCTTCCGCAAACCAATATCGTACAGATAGCGTCCGGGACTGGGCACCCCTTGCTCATTCAGAGTTTTCGCTATGAAGTGGAGAGTATGATTCTCTGCCACCATACGGAAAATGGCAAGAACGATTGGCCCCGTTTGCGGATCAGGAAATAGGTGGTACTTGTCATCCGGATCTAACATATATCCATATGGCGGAGTGCCAGTGGTCCACTTACCAGCAAGCTGCTGCGTCCGTTTCACCGCCCGAATTTTCTTGGAAATGTCTCTCGCATATGCCTCGTTTGCAAAATTTTTCAGTTGGATTGAAATGTCGGCATCATCCCGCAATGAATCAAAGCGATCGGTAACGGAGATAAAGCGCACACCCATTCTCGGAAAGATCTGCTCAATATATTCACCGCTCTCAATCATATTTCGCCCCAGACGAGACAAGTCTTTGACAATCACACAGGTCACCTTGCCAGCTCGGATGTCATTCATCATTCGAGCGAATTCCGGGCGCACAAAGCTAACTCCCGAGATATCGTCATCACAATAGAGGTCAAAGACAACTAAATCCTGATGCTGGGAAACAAAGTCCTTCAGCAACGCAATCTGATTACCTATGGTGTCTGCTTCTCGCTTTTGTTCGTTCTCAACCGAGATTCTGGCATAGAGCGCTACCTTGTACTGGACGGGGCCTACAACAACTGCGGGTGTGACTTGGACATTTTTTCTGCTCTTTCTTGCCATGCTTACATCGCCTCCCCTAGTATTCCACGCGCGGCATATTCCTGCAGGCTGCTCACCAAACGGGCATAGTCCTCGGAATGCTCAAAGATGATTTCCAACTTTTCGTCTTTGTGAATAACAACTTTTTCAATGCACTCCAGAACAACTGCCCGCGTGAGTGATTTCAATCCTCGATGTTCGGTAAATGTCTTCATCCAGTTGTTCGGGGACTGTTCGCCCGAGAGATAGATACTGAGTTCTCGGTCGATCTGCTCCTGAGCAATCAGCGCATCGGCAATTCTTGCATCATACTGACCTCTGATGTCACAGAAGTCAGTCTTCGAAATGAGTCCTTCTTTCATATCTTCATAGAGAGATGCCTTCAGATCGCGATAACGAGCGATTTCTGCCGCAAGTTTTTCTCTGCGCTGCTCACACTTGGCAACATTGATTTTCTGATATGGCACCTGCTGAATTTCAGATAGACACCGGTCGAGCTCAACCACCGCGCTGATATGCTCTTGCAATAGCTGAAGGACAGCTGCCTCAACCTGTGCCTCTGGTACCTGCTTGAGTTCACAGCGATTCTCTTTCGTGCGCACGCTGCAGCGGAAATAGCTGTATAACTTATATCCGTTGTTAATTGTGCTTCGAGTAACTGCGTTCCCGCATTCTCCGCATTCCAACAAGCCGGATAGCGGATAAACTGTCGTTGCTCGTGGTGCTGCTCGCGTATCTATCAGAAGAGCTTTTTGAGCAAGATAGAATGTCCTCTTCGTGACAACAGGCTCATGGGCGTCGTGGATCACAACCCACTCGTTTTCTTCTGTTGGTATTGATTTCTTGATTTTATAGTTTGGTCTACGGCGAAGGCCTTGGCGGAGGGTTCCAATATAGATCGGGTTGGTGAGTATCCGGGCAACTGCCTGCGCTGTCCATTCGCACCGTTCCTTCATTTTGAAGCCGGAGAATAACGGCTCTCCCTTGTGGCGCTTATACTCCAGCGGCGCAAGAATTCCGCTCTCTGCAAGCCGAATTGCTATGCCATTGTTCGTCATGCCTTGAATTTTCCAGTTGAAAATATCCTGGACAACTGTGGCAGCATAGGGATCGGGCTCAATTCGATTGTGGTTTCCCTCGCACTTCTGGTACCCATACGGTGCAAACGGACAAATAAAGTCACCATGTTTCCGCTTCACCTGCAGCTGGCTTCTGACCTTCACTGAGATGTCACGGCTGTAGTTGTCATTCATCAAGTTCTTGAGCGTGATGCTAAACTCGCTACTCTCGTCACGGGTAATCGTGTCGATGTTGTCATTGATAGCGATTAAGCGCACCCCTAAAACAGGAAATAGACGGTGGATATACTTTCCGGAATTGATATACTCTCTTCCGAAACGGGACAGGTCTTTTACGACCACGCAATTGATCCGTCCAGCCTTAATATCGTTCAGCATGCGCTGAAAGGCTGGACGGTCAAAATTCGTCCCTGTATATCCATCGTCTATACGAATGGAGACAATATTAAATTCAGGCTTATCCTTCAGAAAGTCCAGGATAAGCTGCTTCTGGTTGGTAATGCTGTTGCTCTCACGGCCAGATTGCGCCGCAACGATGTCTTCCTTGGAAAGACGCACATAGATGGCGGTATTAAACACAGCCATCTCATTCGCATTATTCTGCATAATCTCACTCCTTTGGCGTGGTCTGTCTGCCTAAGGAGTGAGTATGCTTGATTTAGTCCGAGGCTATTATACCACATCTATGGCCCTTTATCCAGATGAAAAACGGACCTGGCAAGAATTACATCATGCTCTGCTGCTGCAGCAGATGCTTGAACACTTCCTCAAAGGATGGCCCGTCCTCTTTGTATTTCACCTTGACAGCAAAGTTGCCCACTCGGACACAGTATGGATTCTTCACTTGCTTCAGATAACTGAGCACTCTTTCACGCACAGGCAAGGATTCATCAATGTGAACGGTGCTCAAGTCTACAAGCTGAGACTTGTCTACTGTCCGAATATCAACCGCCTTCATCGCTTCCCACTGCTCGGGTGTGATATCTCTTGGATCATCAGGGATTTCAGATGCGATATATGGCACTGTACCAGAAGTAATCTTAGGTTCTTCCATAATACCGATAGCACCTCCTTGGGATATTATCCCTAGTATTATTTGGATTATTCCAGCAGTTCACTCCTCATAATGAATGTAGAAATGAGGGTGTGTTTGACCACCCCCCCTCTACTAAAAATTTGTGATCTGCCCAAAAATCATTCCGGTCTCTCTACGCTGAAAAGAGGGATAATATCATAATTCCCATCTTCTGCAGTTTCGAGCCCCAGCTCTTCCAATACCTGTCTTTGAATGTCAGGCTTCAAGTCATCAATATAGATCTCAACGCTCATTTGTCTTCCTCCTGATAAGACTTTTTCAAATCAATCCACTTGCAGTCCGGATAGTTCCCTCGCTTACAGCCAAGGCAGTTGGTCGTAAGGCACTCCTCGAGCCAACAGGTGTAGCAGGTATCCATCCCAATATAGTCGCTTGAGGCATACCAAAAACCTGCAGGGTGGCGCTTAACAAGCCAACCGCCACAGACATTACAGTTTTTTTCTTCCCAAACGACCTTTGCAGATTTATCCCACTCAATCTCCTGGCCGCACATGGGGCAGAAGTTCCATCTCGGATGGTCATCATCGCCATCAAACAGAGCCTTCTCACAGTTCGAGCAAGTATAGACTGACTTGATGTTCGGTCGCTCTTGGTTTTCAATAGGAACCATATAGATTCTCCTCATACGCAGAGGGCTGCAGCTAAAATGCTGCAGCCCAAGTCATAATCATTTGTTCCGGAAAAGGTGCTTATAGAGATCATCTACGCCTTTCCGCTTTTGTGTCCAGGTAATCGGAGCCACCTCAAAGCCAGCAGCAACCCCCATTTCGATATAGCGATCACGCGCCTTTCGGACCTCTTCTTTGACCTGGTAGTCCGAGTCAACCATAATGTTGATTCGTACCACGCCGATAGAGTTAAGCTCTTCAAGCGCACGCTCGAACTGGGAATAGCTTGGCACTCCGGTAAGGCCGACAAAACCACTTTCATATGAGGTGCCAAGTGCAAAACTGTAGGCAATATCTGCCTTCATCACGCCTTCTGTGAGACAGACTACCTCGTCGCCTTCGTGAACCCCGACATAATGTGGACAGCACTTGGACTGTGTTCCATAGTACTGATCGATGCTCGTTAGGTTATAGAACTTCTGGTTATAAACCTTGTCGAGTCGAACCTGAATGGCCTCAATTTGCCCATTAAGATTTCGATCCGGGAGCATGATTCCAGAACCTCTGATGTCGAGCGTCCACTGCCCGGTATCTTTCTGGCAATAGAAACCAGGAACACCATCAAGAACACAACCGCGCTCCAGCAACTCAGTCACGATCCGTCTCAGGCGTGTCGTGGGGGTTGTCCGATAGCCAAGCCAGTCAATCTCATCTCGGGTCAGGCCTCGTTCCTTCAGCGATGCTTGATGTGTGGGGCACAGGGTCAAAAGTGAGAGCAGATTTGAATAGGTGTTATCTCGCACCTCAGCTGAGGCTATCGGCAGTTCCGCTGTCTCAATTATCTTCCGCCTTCTCTTATACTCGCGCGGTTTTTCATTGCTGTCGGGACCGAATATCTTACAAAGCTCCTCATAGGCCGTATGGAGGGTGACTTCGCAAAACTCTGCGTAAAGGTGGAGGATGCCCCCACCTTTGCCGCAGCGGTTGCACCGAAACACATTGTCTCGGATCTTCACATTCATATGAGCTTTTCGATCTGCACAGAATGGACACCTACAATGTAGTTGCGTGCCGGTATCTCTGATCACTTCAATTCCAAGCAAATCAATTACCTGTTCGATGTCACATGGCAGATCTGGTTTTCTGCCCATCATCAATCACCTCCCTCGGTGAGGGGCCCAATCAGCTGGCCATCTGACCAACAGCTTCCAGCAGCTTTGTGGCACCTGCCTTGAGTGCAAGGTTATGGCCAGAATAGTTCTTCACATACCACGCCAAATCTCCGGGGTTCTTCATGGCAATATCGCCCAGGGTCCAACCGTTAAAGCGGCCGAAATCAACCTTAACGGCCTTGGCCTGCTCGATGGTCATGACTCTCATATACTCATCAACCGTCTTGGGCGGTTCAGGCGCAGCTGCTTTCGGCTGCTGTGCGGGTGTCTGAGGCTGCATCTGCTGAGGTGGCTGAGACACCGGAGCACTCTGAGCCGGAACTGCAGGAGGCATCGGCTGCGCAGTAAAGCTGGCCGCTACATTTCCCGGATGTCCGGCGTCTTCATCAGGCGGCATTTTGATGGGAGCGTCAGCGATGATGCTCGCCAGGGTTTCTCCATTCATGCAGAACTGCGTACCATAGCCGGCATCGGCCAGCGCACGCCCTTTTGCCACCGTTTCTGCTATCTCCAGGAAGCGATCTCCAAAACGCTCCTCAGTAGGAAAGCGCTGAGAGTAGGCTTTCCCAATGAACTGGTCAGCAGGGTCAGCCTTGTCTGCGTAGACCTTGCAGCAGACAACAGCGCTCTTCTCGTCTAGATGTACAAGCTCCGGATCAATCTTGCCGTTCGGGCAGTGCAGCCGGAACCAGAGGAGTCGGTACTTGACATCCAAATAGAGATCGTTTTCACCTTCTTCTCCAACGGTGTTACGCACAAAGTCAGCAGGGTTAAATCCTTCAACGGCATTGATGGCCGGGATCGCGTTTGTGTTCAATTCACTCATGTTGAGTCTTCCCTTCATAATAAATGTAGAAACGAGGTGGCTTCTGACCACCCCGGTTCCCAAAAATCAAGTCACTCGCTTGCAGAGCTCGCGGTTGTAGTAAGCCACGATTCGATCAGCGAGGACGGTGTTCCGTTGACCCACATCACATTTGTGGATCGCAATAAATACGGCTTGTTTCTGCCCAATCAGAATGACCTTTGCCTTGGCTCTGGTCACCGCTGTATAGAGCAGATTTCGCCGCAACATGATATAGTGCTCCTTCAGAAGAGGAACGATGATGACCGGATACTCTTGTCCTTGGCTCTTATGGATGGTCGTACAGTAGGAAAACTCAAGGTCCTCCAACATTTCCTGCGTATAGCTCAGCTCACGCCCATCCAGAAGCTTGACACGCGCAATCGTATCATCATCCTCTGTCTCCACGTCGGTTATGATACCGACATCGCCATTCGACACATTGATCCTGTTTACAGTCTGCATAATGCGATCGCCCACACGGAAGACCCGGCTGCCACACTTCATTTCCTTTTTCAGATTGTTCGGAGGGTTGACGAGTTCCCGTATTGTCTCGTTCAATGCATTGGACGCCACAGCGCCACGCTTCCGAAACGGCGATAGGATCTGAACATTCTCTATGCCATGAATTGCAACTTCGCGCAGATAGTTTTTAATGACCAGCCGCGCTGCCTCTTCCGAGTTTTGCACTTCGAGCATCTGGAAGTCATCCCCATACTGTAGATGTGTGTCATTATGATTGATTGCATGGGCATTGGTGATTATCCGACTATTGGATGCCTGCCGGAATACCGTTTCCAAAACTGCCGTTGGCACCTTCTCGCTACGGATCATCTCCCGTAACACATTGCCGGCACCGACAGATGGAAGCTGGTCAGCATCACCTACGATGATCAGTTGGGCTCCTGGCTTGATTCGCTCCATCAGCACATACGCAAGGCGCATATCCACCATGGAGAACTCATCCACCACGATAAGATCTGCAGAAAGCATTTCCGTATCGTTGAGTGGACTATCCTCTTCGGTGACCAGACCAAGAGCAGAGTGAAGCGTGGAGGCATATTTGCCCGTTTGCTCCGACATTCGCCGACTGGCTCTACCGGTGGGTGCAGCCAAAAGGATCTCGTTTGACGGGAACGCTGCCTGGTAGATGTCCAAGATAAACCTTAGCGTTGTCGTCTTGCCGCTGCCCGGTCCACCAGTCATGATGGATATGGGATAGGACAAGCATAGCTTCACAGCATTGCGCTGAGAAGGGGCCAGTCTCTGATGCAAGTTTTTCTCCGCCCGATCGATCTTTTCATCCAGGTCACGGATCTCATCGAACCCTTCCTGGAGGAGCATGGACACAATCCGCTTGGCAGCTTTGACTTCGCACATACGCTCATAGCTCAGGTACACACGAGATCCCTCAACATAGACACGGGACTCAACACGCTCATTGGAGATGGCCTGTCGGATCTCCTCCTCGGAGACCACCTCTTCTTCACAATCCGAGTTGAGCAGGTCATAGCACTGACCCACGGTCTCATCAACGGTGAGAAAGAGATGCCCAGATACCCTGGCCTCATCCAGCACATAATTGATTGCGCCGGAGTATCGCATAGGATGCTTTAGGCTTACCTTGGTTTTGCGGGCAATCGAGTCCACGGTCATAAAGCCAAACCCTTTGATCTTACAAAGCTGGAAGGGATCCGACTTCACGATCTTCAGGCTGTTGTCGCCGAACTCTTCTTTGATCATCGCAGCCTTCTTCATTGAAACACCAAACGGCGCCAAGTAGATCATAAGGTCGCTCAGGGCCTTTGTCTCCTCATAGGAGGCGATGATGGCCTTGAGCTTCCTCTGGGCGATTCCCTTGATGCTCAGCAGCTTCTGTGGCTCCTTGTCCAGCACCTCCATGGTCTTATCCCCAAACCTTGCAACAATGGCTTTGGCAATCTCCGGGCCAACGCCCTTAATCACACCACTACTCAGGTATGCGAGGATACCAGCCTGATTTGTAGGAACAATCTCCTTACACATTGAGACCGATAGCTGAAGACCATGTTTCGAGTTCTCCCAGGTGCCATCAAGTTCTACTTCCACGGCATTTGAGGCTACAAGGTGATAGCCGATTGCCGTGAAGTGGATCTTATCGTCGTGGTAGAACGATCGGTTATGCGCTTCCTTGGGAACTGACTGATCCTCGGTGCTGTAGGAGAAGATGCAGAAGCCCTTATCCGACTTGAAGATGGTGCGCTCATATCGACATAGCATTCGATCACTCCTTATGCGATGGCCGTCTTGACCACCTTGAAAATTCTCAATTCTGTCTGATCGACGAACTCGTCGTAGATTTCCGGATACTGGGCTCTCAGCGCTGACAGCCTGTCCTTGTTGATCCCTTCCCTGTATTGAGGATTGTAGGTTACTCTGAAGCACTCACTGCCGTGCTCACAGGACGCCTTACAGGCAGTCCCCATTTGCTCGACAATGGGGGCGTAGAGCGACTTGATGCGTGTCTCCAATGCTTTGGACTGCGCATCGATCACCTTCTTTTCCTCCTTCAGGTTCAGAATTTCTTTCAGGCTGCCAAGGAACTTGCAGTCCAAATCAACACTCGGCTCAGACTTATCGGCCGGCCCGAAATAACGACGAAGGGACTCCAGCACTGCATCCGGCTTTTCTACCAGAGGCGGTTCCACACGAGCCAGAACATGATTGTGCCAGAACGCCTCCAGCTCCATAATCGTATTCTCCTCCTCATCGAGGTCGCGCTCAATCTTCTGCCATACGAAGTCGTTCTCATTGTTGGAAAACAGGCATGCGATAAAGGCGACATCGATGTTCATGACGGCCATGTAGTGTCGCACCTGCAGCTCATAATGGCGTGGCACAGAGCCATTCGCCCACTTGAACTGCATATCATAGTGCGCGGTTTTGCATTCGAGGATGGCCTTTCGACCATCCGGAAGCATAACGAACCGGTCTACATCGGCAATCAGGAACGGGAAAATAGGATGCTGGTACATCCAGTGGTCTTCAAAGACAGACAGGCCGGTCTTCTTGGCGAAGATCTGAGCCACCACATCCTCGAGCAGATGCCCAATTTGGAAAGTGATGCTCTTATCCGGGCCTTCATCTGCCATGACCACTCCGATCTTGTCATAGTAGAGTTCTCTGGCCGTGCGATACGGAGAGGAATTAAGGGCGACAGCTACATCGCTGCCGCCAATCCCTTTGCGCCGCCAGTCCAACCACTGATCCTCAGTGAGGGTGGTGATATCGACCAGCTTATTGGGTGTGTAATTCAAATTCAGCGCCATAAATCACTCCTCCTCACAACGGTCGAAACCACATTCACCGCATTCCGAGCACTCAGCATCGTCCAGATCCTCAAAAGATCCGAAGAGGCTGATCTCACCGCAGTTGCGGCACTTGCAGCGGCTCAGGTCTCGTTCAGCATGGTTAAGATTGCCATCCTCGTCGCAGGTGACATGTTCCTCAAAGCACATTCCGGTCTCCGTAGAGCGGATTTCAACAGCTACATGATCCTCCATACAGGCCTCACTCAGCGTGATGCACTCGGCATCATTTCGCTGGGGGTAACCATCAATCATGCAGGACCAAACAGACCAGGCAAACATGATGAGGAAGGAATGCTCAGCAGTTTCGTTATCTGCTTTCCCCTCGAATTCTTCCATGGCATCCTTGACGCTCTGCTCTCGCTTCTGCTCGGAAAAGCTTCGGGCAAAAAACCGCTTTCCGGGGACAGTTGATTGATCATCGCTGCTGATGAAACGCTCCACAAAAGACTTGACACCCTCGCGAGTACCAGTCACCTTAACAGTTCCAAACGCCCAATTAGGCATAATCGATCCTCCTCATTCTTCAAAATCAGTATTGTAGTGTTCAACAATCGCTGTTGGCTCGTCCGATGCGCAATCGCCATAGACGACTGTCTGGAGCAAATCTTTGTCCGGATCATACTCCACACAAGCCAGCACGACCGTGGCGCCATCCTCGCGTACAAAGTCGATAAAGACGCCGGGATAGTCTTCCGCACAATCGCTCTTATCGTGCTTGGCGTAGACCTCAAGCTTTCCAAGCGGAGTCTCAATGACGAAGCGTCGTGCCTTATTCATGATCAACCAACCCCTTTTTCTTTTGCTGTCTGTCGCTTGGCAAGCAGCAGATGCTTGGCCAGCTCAAGGCTGCAGGTATGCACTAAGCCAGTCTTCTCACTTCTGAACCGAACCATCGGCGACCGGAGCGTATGGTATCCTCCGGAGCCTGACGGGTACATTCCAGGCTGCAAAACTTCAGACACCACCAACACCTCTTTACTGACGAGAGCATAGTATTGCTGCCCAACTTCAAAGTGCTCATTGATGGCTTTCATGGGTTGCCTCCTGGTTCAAAAGCAGATCGTCCACCTGGATCGAGTCATCTACATACTCGCCTTCAGGAAGCGGGCAATCCGGCCCCAAGGCGTATTCGATAGCGTCGTCCAGGGTATCAGCCTCTACATCCACATGCCCGTACATCTGCCAAACCAAGGGAATTCGAAAACTGCTCATGATGACACCTCCGAACCCTCGTTTCCCGCCGGGACACCGAGATCCTTCAGAACTGCGTCCATGTGACAGAACACCTCCCTGATTCCAGCGAAAATGTGGTCGCTATCCAGCACCCACATCAAATCATGGAATACTCCATCCGGTGTATAGACAGAGCATTCCCACCAGTTGTTATGCTCCATATCGATCCAATACCGATTGTGCTTCCTGCAGATTGCTGCTACCAAAGCACGGTCAGTCTTGAGATAAGGCTGGATATCCGATCCAAATCGGCCAGAGTTGTTCTTGTCCTTCACATAGAGCAGTTCGCGATTGCGGTCGCTCTTGTCATAGAGCCATGCGTAGACATCGCCTAATGCATGGACCTCAAAAACGCAACCGTGAACCCGAATGGCAGCGATCTGGCCGCCGTACCATAGCGATGAATACTGTTTCCGTCGAATGGGCTCCATGAACTCGATTTCCACCGGTTCAGGAATGCTGCCAATCTCTTCGGTAATGCATTTGATCAGCATTCTCCGATGAGCGGCACTCAGTCCCTTACATGTCAGGTTTTCCATGCGTTCTCTCCTTTGTCTGAGTAATTAGGTCCAGCTGTGCGAAAATTCTCCGCCAATGCCAGACATCCCTGAAATACATCGGGGTGAGCCAGACATTGGGGCTGTTCTTGGGGATAAGTCCGTCCTCATTGTAGCTCTGCGCCGGATGGAGGATGGAATCGTCAATGACCACATAGCCGGGACAGCCGAGTAGGCTCATCTGGATGTAGCACATGCAGCCCGCCAAGAAGTCAATGTCTTGCGCGACAAAGAAAACGGAAGTCTGATAGTTGATGTGGTTCCTTTTGCACTCGTTTGCGAAGGCAAGCAGTAATGCGCCGGCCCCACAGGCGGGATCACTCACAGATACCCAGCCTTTTTCCTCTATCTGACTTTTCAGATCCTCACCCAGATTCATGGCTGCCATCGCTCTGCAGATGTCATAGGGTGTAAAGAACTGCCCCTTCCACTCATTCGCAAGGCCCAATGCCATGAACAGCTCGCCAAGCATATCCTGATCTGGATTTTGCTCCATCTCATCGACAACTTCGGCGAGCATCTGCGCTAAGACTTCCAGCTCGGAGGTTGAGTATTTTTTGCTACGCTCCAGATACATCGCTTCGCGTTGCTCTCTGTATGGGCCACCGAAAGCATTGGCAATGCTGACGGCAGACAGGACAATGAAATCCTGCCAAATATCCCACCTGGAATAGCGCCCTTCCAGAGAGTTCAAAAGCTTGATGATGGTCTTTTGCCTCTCACCCTTCGGGTAGTAAACAGCTTTGGCCATCGCAATCACCACTTGAAGTCGCCAGGGTGATCATACTCGTGCCAGTTCACATTCAGCGCCCGGCTGACGATCTCCTCAAGCTGTGCAATGCGCATACCGGATGCGCCGTCACACTGGGCAGAGAAGATAACATCGCTCATCTGCATGAACAGGTCATACGCCGTACAGGGCGCATCACCGTGAATGGCCATAAAGTAGTCCATCGCCTCATAGGAAGCCTTCTTGGGCGCCTTGATCCGCTTCAGCACCCGCATTAAGGTAGTAACGGGATAGCGGATCTCGATGTTCATGAGCTGAACCTGCTTATCGACTGCTTTCTCGAACTGCGCATAGACCAAACCAAGCTGCTCCTCGAAGTACTCCATGCCAGATCCGTTCTTGTGCTCGGTGCGGATGGGATATCCCAGTGGGATAATCCGGGACTCTGCGCCGGCCAGGAAGATCGGATAGAGGTTCGCTCCACTCATGCCGACATCGGAGGTGGAGAAACGCAGTGCGGGAACCAGTTTGTCGGCACGCAGGCCTTTGGCGGCAATCTCCCGGTGGTATGTATCAAGGAGTTTGTCTGCCTGGCCATCCAGGCACCAGATAGCGGTTGCGATAGAGTGATCGAAGTGGGCGGTCATGAACCGATTGCCGGGATACTCTCGATCGAGGAAGTCATTGGTCGCTTTGAACAGGGGCAGCATCTCCATGACCGTGTAGTCCTTGGGATCTCCACCGTGTACTGCCGATACCTTCTCATCTGCGACTTTGATCAGGCTGTCGCCGGAGGCAACGCCCATGCAGTAGTTGAGAATCTCAGCGAATACGCTTTTGGAGACTTTGTTGAGGGCATGACCGGAGATGCGGGCACGCTCCAGAACGGTCTTGAGAGCACAGGAACGGACCGGGTAGTCCTTACCATCCACCTTCAACAGGAGGCTGGTATTCTCCATCGTGTCCTCCAGAACATCTGCATCGCCGTTGTGGTCGTAGATCTGCATATACAGATTTCCGAGCGTGGATCCCCGTTCCACCGGCTCAAACCGGAGTTCCTTGGACGGAGCTGTCATCCACTTGCTGCGGGCCTGCCGAGCGCTGAGGAACTGAAAGAAGTCCCCCGACTCGCTGAAGCTACGACTGAAGTTGTCCGCGAATACTTTGCTTTCCATCATTTGCTTGTTCCACCTTTCAAATAAATAATTCTCAAACCCGCAATGCGGAATTTGGACAAAAAAGGAGCGCTCTGATCTGAAAATTCAAATCAAAGCGCAAAGAGAGCGGCGAAACAAATTGTCCGCCCAGAAATGCCAGAATGTGTTGGCTCACAGCTTATGAAGCTCCATAACGGAGATGAAATCTAATAAGTACAGAGTCAGAATACCATTGGAGCTTTACTCGTGCCAGAATACCTAATTCTGCTTTCCAGACAAAAAAGGATCGATCCCATTCAACAGAGATCGATCCTTCCGTCTTCATTCAGTTTTTTGGGATATCTCATCAAGGTCGTCCAGCCACAGGGAAACCTGTACCAGTGACATGAGACCAAAAAGCCGTAGCAGTGGCCAGTTCCTGCGTTAAGCGAGGAATGAATTGATCGGGCTCAGAGCCCACCTCACAAATCGTCATATGTGTATGGCCTTCGCCCCAACCACACAGGAGCAGAGTCCCTTGCTCAGTCAGCTCAATCGTGCGCCAGATGGGATTGCTCCCATTCTGCTTGATGGAGCAACCAATCATCTTACAGTGCAGAGGCATCGTGGGCTCTGGAAGCTTCATTAAAATGCAGAGCCGGCCAGCCGTGTTGCCGGCCATGACATCGAAGTCTGTAGCAAGATACTCGATAATGTCTTCATTGTCAGCCTCGCTGGGCTCGACATAGTTGTATGCGGTTGCCATGAACGCACCCTTCTTCTTGAGCGCATGTCGGATAAAACGCTGAGGCTGCTGGAAGAAGGAATACGGCAGATGGATGTGCTCATTGAAATATCTTTGGATAGCAGCGCTATACATTTTTTCCCTCCTCACAAGTTTCTCCAATGTCATGGGCTCTAAAGTAGATCCCTCAATGGCACCTTTCGTTCCACAAACCAACGGCCTATCGTATTACCCGTTAGATTGGTGGATCGTTCAAAATAGAGATATGTTCTTGCACCATTGACTTGGATGGTGTAACGATCGCCTTGCCCGCCGGCTTTTGCAGCATAGGCTGGGCGAATATCGATCACGCGGTCTATTTCATATTTCTGGCCATCCTCCCAGATGATTTCCCTAGGCAGCATTGTCCCATCCGAACGATGCTCTACAAAAACGCTCACATAGACCTTATAAGCCTCACCTGGCAGCATACTTAACTCAACGGCTGCTCCAGATCTCGCTTGAGGAAATCCCCGTGCGCGATATACGGAGCTATGATTCTTACACCTTGGCATTGTAGAATCCGTAGCTTGAAGTCCAGTAACTCAGGTGGCACATACAAACACTTCGCTGTCTGATAAAAGTCCATTTGCATCTCCAGCGCTTCTAAGACGGTGTCATCGCTGAGCATGAACTCCGCAGCAAACACATTTGCCTCATACTCCATTCGATTTGTATCCTCAAACATCGCAAACTCATGGAAGGTGTTAATGGCAGAATCGCTGTGGAGGACTGCATGCCCCAGCTCGTGCGCAATGATGATCCGTTGAATGCTGTCGGGCAAATCACTGTTGATTACAATCAGTTTGCACCGAGAAGAAACCAGAAAAAAGCCCTTGCAGGAACGGGGACTCTTTCCCATTGGACGATCCATCACCTGGATATCCAAATACTCGCAGATCTCATACGGGTCATCTGTCTGATATTTCATTTTCAATCGACTTACTTCCTGCCTAATCGTCATCGTCAGCAATCCACTCGCCTCACTTCAGAAAGTAGTTTTCTATTATACAGCCTGACAGTACCACAAGGGTTGTCCAAAAATCCGTACACTCAGAATATTCCTGCTTACTTTTTGTAGTCTTTACGGGTGAACTTCTCGCTGGCTCGCTGCTTATTAGCAAAATACGCCTCAGTGACTGCTTGGAAGAAAAGCTCCTTATCCTGCTCAGGGACATCTCCACCAGCAAAGAGAGCACGCGTTTGTGTCAGCAGCTGCTCTACATCAGTTGCTCCTTTACGGCCATAGGCTGCTCTTGCGCTCTCGATGTATGGTGCCTCTTCAAGTCCATAGTTGGGATCTACGATCTCATCGTTGCTTAGATATGCCGTGGAAACACCCAGCACCTCTGCCAACCTCTGAAGATTTACACCGCGAGGCATTACACCTTGTTTTTCGTATTTGGTAATCGTGCGCAGCGTGACACCAATCTTATCGGCCAGTTCTGTTTGCGTAAGGCCCAGATGCGTGCGGCTCTCTCGAATCTTTTCACCAGTCGTCTTCATAACCGTCTCCTCTCGCAGGTTTGGAAAGTTTTTGAAAGTTCTATTGACAAACCATTTCCTGACCTGCTATTTTGTTATTAGAACTTATTGGAACTTAATAGAACTCGGTTGGAACTTTAGGCTCATTATATTCTGCGAACTGGAACTTGTCAATAGGAACTTTTAGGAACTTGATGGAACTATTTCTTGAGGGTTATGGACAGGAGGTATGCCGAATATGGAAGGCCGAGTTGTATTGCATAGTGACCTCAACAACTGCTATGCGAGTATTGAATGTATGCTGCATCCGGAATTGCGTGGAAAGTACATTGCAGTTTGCGGCAGCACAGAGGATCGACATGGGATCGTTCTTGCGAAGAACCAATTGGCAAAGCAATGTGGGGTGAAGACAGGTGAAGTGATTTGGGAGGCACGCCAGAAGTGTCCGCAACTGACGATTGTAGAACCGCATATGGATCAATATCTGAAATTCTCCAAAATTGTCCGCTCTATCTATTTGCGATACTCTCCGGAAGTCGAGTCATTTGGCATTGATGAGAGCTGGATTGAACTGACTGGGTCTCCGCTTCTCCAGCAGAAAACTCCGCTTGAAATCGCCAACGAGATTCGGACTACTGTGAAAGAAGAAGTCGGACTCACCGTTTCCATTGGCGTCAGCTTCAATAAGATTTTTGCGAAACTCGGCTCAGACATGAAAAAGCCAGATGCCGTGACTGTCATAACGCGGGAATCCTTCAAAGATCAAATCTGGCGGCTCCCCGTTTCAGACCTGCTCTATGTGGGGCGAGCAACGACGGAAAAGCTTCGGCTCTACGGGATCCGTACCATCGGAGATCTGGCCCAAGCGGATCGGGCAATGCTAATTCGCAGGCTTGGCGTCAATGGTGAAAAGCTGTGGGTGTTTGCCAATGGACTGGATCAATCGCGCGTTATGCCATGCGACTACGAAATCCCCATCAAGAGCGTGGGACACGGAATCACCTGCACAGCAGACCTGCGTACAAATGAAGAGGTTCGACATGTTCTGATGGAGCTCTCACAGGAAGTGGGCGCAAAGCTGCGGAAAAGTAAACTGGCTGCCACGCGGATCCGCATCAGTATTCGCGACAACACACTGTCTCAGAGAGAGTATCAGGGGAAGCTGGAATTCCCAACTCAAAGTTATACAGAGATTGCTGCGGCTGGCTTTAATCTGTTCTGCCGGCGTTATCCATGGAATGCGGATGTTCGATCTCTGACGATTAGCGCGATCGACCTGATTCCCTCGGATACACCAATCCAGCTCGATCTCTGGTCTGATTTTGAGAAGCATAATAAGCGTTTAACTTTGGAACGCACCGTGGAAGATATCCGCCATCGCTATGGGCTCGGTATGATCAATTTCGCCGCACTCACCACGGGGCTGAAGATGCCTGCCCATCGGGAGGTTGAATACAAGATGCCCTCTGTTATGTATCACTGAGGAGGTATTGACTATAAACACAGCAGTTGAAACGACTCAAGCCAGACACCCCATTTTGAGCAATGGCTATGGCTCCATCCAGATCGACGGATTTTCTGGTCTGATTCCCAAAAAGTGTTTTTGCATTATGGCCGATGGACATCGTTATCAGGAGCACGGTATTTCCACCGGCAGCGTGTTGTTCTGTCAGAGGGCAGCCGAGATCAATGACGGTGACCTGATCGTCGTGAAGGAAAATGGAGCCTTCGCACTCTATCTCTACCTGAAAGATCGTAAAGTCAAGGCGGACGGCGAAAAGCGCATCCTCCACAATAAGTCCAAGGCCTATGCCAAAGTTCTTGGCTCCTTCAACTTTTACCATTAAAGAGGCCTGGCAGAAAGGACGAATAATGAGTAAATTCCAGAACTACTTGAAAACCTTTGACATCACCAGTACCCTCACCGAGGAGGATATTGATAAGACTTTGGCGCTGCTCCAGATTTACGGCCCCGCCGTTCGAAGGACTGCCTCTCGCATCGGTGAGATGGAAGAAGAGTGCTATGAAGGTAGACGGCAAAGCATCTCCGACTTCATCAATCTGGCCATCGACTATGACCGTGACACTGACCGGAAACGCATCGCCGATCGCCTTGCCGAGATGGGCCACTCCATGCAGCTTCTGTCCGTTATGGAGGATGCCCTGGTGCTCGTGAAGGACACGCCGCCCAATGGAGGCACCTATTTCAACATCCTCCAGGCAAGGTACTTTGATGTCTACTGCACCTCAAATGAGGAAGCATATCTCAACCTCGGAATCTCCTCATCTACATACTATCGGCACATCAAGCCAGCTATCCGTGCCTATGCGGCAAGCCTCTGGTGTGTCGTAATCCCTGATCTGATCATCAGGGAGCACCTGCAGCAAAGCGGTAGCGTCACCGCTCAGGTGGAAGTCTCGTGAGAGACAAATGAGAGACAATGTGGCAGTCAGATGAGAGAAAACATGATAGAAAATTGGGAGGAAATTGAGAGCCAAACGAAATTGTAGTGTAGAGACTCAGCCGGTATAATGGATTATGCTGGAGCACCTATAGCCTCTCGGGTCTATGATCCGAGGGGCTTTTTTCATACCCTTGTGCGCCAGCCAATACCGGAACAAAGAGCCGACCATTCTCGAAAACGAGAGTGGCCGGCTTTTTTGTTGCCCTGATTGGGAGCGTAATCCATGTCAAGAGCCAGCTACTGGGCCCGTGCGCCCCCCTCAAGTCGTTCGTCCGCATCCGCTAATGAAACGACTTGGAGGTAACACATGAAGACAATCAAAATCAAGGACTACTATGGCATTTATCAGGAAATTCCCGTCAGCGATGAGCTGTACGAAGAATGGCGTGCGCTGCAGAACGAAACTCAGCGTATTCATCGAAAGGAAGTATATCACCGCGACTGGACCCCGATGGACGATCTGGAGGAAATGCCGCAGCACTTTACGCTTAACGAGCTTGAGGACGCTCTGATCTGGGACGAGCAGGTCGTAGAGCTCTATGCGGCGATTTCTCAGTTGACGCCCATCCAGCAGCGCCGCATCCGTATGCTCATGGATAATATGTCAATCCGTGAGATTGCAAGGCGGGAAGGCTGCCATATGAACGCTGCATTGAAGTCGGTCAACGGAGCCCTCAAGAAGCTCCGGGGTCTTCTGCAAGACCACTAAACTACACGCAGAAAAACATTTTGCGTAGTTGTTGTTCTAAGAAAACACTATGCGTAAATACTAACAGACACATCAAGCGGGGCTTCCCGCCTCGCCTTGTTTCACCGGATAAGGAGGTAAATTTCCATGATTATTTCTGTCGATCACGGCAATAAGTCGATTAAGACCCCCAACGCGTTGTTCACTTCCGGCCTGATTGTATCCGAGGGGCTCCAGGGCTTCAAAACGGACTACATCTGCTGGAACAACAAGTACTATACGCTGACAGAGCAGCGCATCGCCTATCTCCGCGATAAGACGGAGGATGAGCGTTTCTATGTCCTCACCCTCTTTGCCATCGCCAAGGAGCTGGAGCGCCGCAAGGTGCCCGAGACACTCGATCCCATTGACATTACCCTGCTTGTGGGTCTGCCTCCCGCACACTATGAGCAGCTGCACAGCCGTTTCGAGCAGTACTTCCTGCGCCGACGCGAGATCGTGGATTTTGAGTATAACGGAAAGTACTACTCGATCCGGGTCAGCAAGGTACTCAGCTATCCCCAGGCATTTGCGGCTGCCGTTACCCAGTTCGGCACGCTGAAAGCTCATTCCGTCGCCTATATCATTGACATTGGCGGCTTTACCATCGATGTCCTGAAGCTACGCAGCGGCCATCCGGATCTGGCGGTGGTAGAGAGCTTCGAGAAGGGTGTCATTACCCTCTACAACGGTATCGCAAGCAAGTGTAATGCGCTCTATGCCCGGATCCTGGAAGACTGCGATATCGACGAGGTCATCCGAAACCAACCCACCGTCCTTCCCGGCGAGGTACAGCAGTTGATCCGTACCATGACCAATGACTTCCTTACGGAGTTCTACAACTTCCTGCGTGAGCGAGGCGTTGATGTCTCCACCAGTAAATGCGTCTTTGCTGGTGGCGGTTCCTTGCTCCTGCGTGGAATGATCGAACGCGGTAACAAAGTAGCTTTCCCCATTTTCATCGAGGATATTCATGCCAATGCTCGCGGCTATGAGCTCCTCTACCAGAGTGAGGTGGCGGCAAATGGGCAGCAATAAAAAGGCCCGTGTGGTCCTTCAGTTCAATGAGATGGACTTTCGGCACCGGCGTGCTCTGGAAATCCTTCGCCAGCGACCACGCAGTATGTCTGAACTGGTTGTAAGCGCCATACTACACTACACCAGCTGCCCTGAGGTTGCTGATGAGCATAGCAAGGAGTGGATTTCAAGCACTGTGAAGGAGATCATTACCGAAATGATCTCCAGCGGCGAGTTGCAGATCTCGGCGCAAACTCCGGCTCCGGAGACAAATGGATCAAGCCTTGCTGCAGATGACCTCGCCGAGCTCGGTGGCGTTATGGGAATGTTCCGGACCAAGGGGTGAGCATATGAGTAACAAACGCTTTGGTTACGCTCGCGTGTCCACCACGGATCAGAATGAGGACCGACAGGTTCTGGAACTCCTGGAGTCTGGGATCGAAGAGCGTGATATCTATGTGGACAAGCAGAGTGGCCGCAGCTTTGAGAGAACCAACTATTTGGCCCTGCGCAACACCATCTTGCGAAAAGGAGATGTGTTAGTTGTCAAAAGCATCGACCGCTTCGGTCGCAACTACTCTGCCATCCGCGCGGAATGGGAGTTTCTCACAAAGACTCTTGGTGTTGATATCGTTGTTCTGGACACCCCCATCCTCGACACCACCCAATATAAGGACCTGCTTGGCAGCGTCATCACCGATATCGTCCTCGCTGTGCTCTCTTTTGGAGCACAGCTCGAGGTCGATACCAAGTCTAAGGCACAGGCAGAGGGCATTGCCGCTGCACACCTAAAAGGCGTCAAGTTTGGCCGGCCACGATGCACCGTCGAAGGCTGGGATACCTACTACCCCCAGTGGAAGCAGGGCCAAATCACCGCTGTCCAGTGCTATAAACAGCTCGGGATCAGCGCATCTACATTCTACCGTCTTGTACGGAAATATGAATTGGAGGACGAAAGCGAATGAGTCGTTGTTGCATATATTGCCGCATTGGCGGCACCGCAAATGAACCCAACCAAATAGCCATGAACAGCCAACTTGAGATGCTGCGAAAGGCTGCTGAGGATCTCGGCCTTACCGTCGTGGCAGAAGTGACTGTTTTTGAAAGTGGCACTGACCCGCAGCGGCAGAGCATCAAAACGCTGATCCGAGATGGAAAACACGGCGCCTATGATTGCGTGCTGATTGTTGATCCATCCAGATTATCAAGGAGCACTGAGGGCTACACCTTGATTGGCCAGAAGCTGAACCGGCATGGGATCAGGGTCTATACCCCTCAGGGAAAGATCCAGCTGCCCCCGCCTCACGCCTTCTTCTATTCCAGATACCATAAGGAAGGAGAAAACGATTTTGGCCCAGGAAAGTAAAAACGAGAATCGCAAGCAAAGGATCCGCGAGGCGTTCCATGATGGGAAACAGGTAGAGCGAATGCCTGCCCGAGAGGACATGGCTCCTCAGCATTCCGATGATGTTATCTATCGGGTTGCTCCGTACTGCCGAGTCAGTACGATGTCCGAAATGCAGGCAGAGAGTTTTGAAATCCAGCAACAGTACTACAACGAGTACATTGCCAAGCACCCGAATTGGACGCTGGTTCGCATCTATGCCGATGAAGGCATCTCAGCAACTTCGGTGAAGAACCGCAAGGACTTCAACAACATGATTGAGGACTGTAAGGCTGGCAAGATCGACCTCATCGTCACAAAGTCTGTCAGCCGTTTTGCCCGTAATGTCGTGGACTGCATCAAGTACGCCCGTGACCTGAGAGCCCTATCGCCACCCGTCGGCATCTACTTTGAAACAGAGAACATCAACACGCTATCCCAAAATGGCGAACTGCTCCTAACCGTTTTGGCCGCATTTGCACAGGACGAGAGCGTCAACAAGTCCATCAGCGTTGCCTGGGGTATCCGACAGCGATTTGCTAAGGGCATTCCCAAACTGGTCAAGCCCTACGGATATCAGAATGTTGATGGCAAGCTTGTCGTGGATGAGGAGGAAGCCGGTGTAGTTATTCGGATCTTCGCCTTCTATCTCGGGGGTAAAACCCCATATGAGATCGCAAAGATACTGACGCACGAAGGTATCCCCACTCCCACCGGAAAGAAGCCGTGCTGGACGATCTCTTCCGTCACCTACATTCTCGGCAACGACCGATACTGTGGAGATGTGATTATGCAAAAGAGCCTATGTGTAGACCTGTTCGCTCACAAGCGCGTTCGCAATCTGGGCCAGGTGGAACGGTACCGGATGCGTGATGTTCACCCGCCTCTGATCTCCAAGGAGGAGTGGCGTGAGGCAAAGAACCGGATCTCTATGCCCGATCGCGAAGCTGTTATTCTCGAAGAAATTACTGGAGAGGGAATTCTCTCCTCACTACATCCGATACTATTCAAGGAGGACATTGATGTATGAATGCCTGCATGTCTGAATTCCGCATTGTCAACCCGACCCTTCGCACCTTCAGCGCCGCTGAGGCGCGCATCGCCCACTCGAGCATACGGTTCAATAATCTGAGTGCCGCTGAGTTGGGCTATCCGGAGCATATTCGTCTGCTGATCAGCTCGGATGGCTGCACGCTGGCCATTCAGGCCTGTGATCCGAAGGACAAGTGCGCCGTGCCCTTTATGGCCGGTCGCACTGCCGATGATCTGAAAGGTCAAAAAAAGTGGACGACTGTGAGTAACCGGATGCTCACCCACATCATCCGGAGCAAGCTGGGCTGGGAAACCGCGAAGACGCCGCGCCGGTTCTATGGCGTGCCCTGGCCTGAGCAGGGCGCGATCATCTTTGATCTGACCAAGATTGCACCGCCTCGTACCCGGACCCCGAACCTGTCTGCGGAAGATATGCTGCGTGCCTATGAACTGGCCGAGTCCGGCTCTCTGCTTCCTGTTATGGCCCCCGCATGGTCCCGACAGCCCTTTGCTTCCGTGCCTCCCAGTGAAGTCATCGAAACTCAGTATGTGCAAGTGAGCTAACAAGAAGCCCCCGGCATCCATAACGATGTCGGGGGCCTTCAACCTCTTGATAGTGAAGAGGAAAAATGGTATTGTAGGGTATGTCCGTTCTATTGGACAGCGAGTGCGATATCTTTAGGTAAGCTGGACCTTTGGCATCCGATCCTCCATGAGCTCTACTTTCCTGAGCATCAGGTCGTAGATCATGCCACGGAATTCAGCATCCGATATTGACTCGTTATTTGCCTCATGACAGACCTTCAGGAGCATTTCATCCAGTTCGCCAACAGTCTGCGCTTTCGGATACTCCTGCATAATTTCCTTTGTCACCATCAGCAGGAACTCGAAACCGGGCAATACGGATTGGTTCATCTTCTCTACTCCTCTTTCGTGTTCTTTACAGACGATTATAGAGGGATTTCAAAACAAATCAAGACTTGACTTTTTCAGAAGGAGGCATCGCAAGTGATATACTGTATGTCCGACATCCATGGCGAGTTGGATCGCTTCAAGGCGATGCTCGACCTGATCAATTTCTCTTCAGACGATACGCTATACATCATAGGCGATGTGATAGATCGCCATCCAGGAGGCGTGGAGATCCTCAAAATCATCAAGGACACACCGAACATGTTCATGCTACTAGGCAACCACGAGCAAATGTGTCTGGATACCCTTGGCCCCAACAGTGTGTATGGAAGCAGACGGTTATGGCTAGAGAATGGTGGAAGTAATACATATCGAGAGCTGCTCTATGTATGTTCGCTCGCTGAGCGAAGCAGGATCATACATTTCCTGAGTACGCTGCCGGATCATTTTGATGTTGAGGTTGGCGACCGCAAATTCCATCTGGTTCATGCCATGCCGTCAGATGACCCGGATGATCGGATTTGGAGGAGGCCTAAACCGGATGATCCTCCGTACTTCGAGGATCGCATCGCAGTCGTCGGCCATACGCCCACCTGCTACATGAGTGGCGATATGGAAAGTCCCTTCGCCGTCTGGCATGGAAACGGGCTGATCGATATCGATTGTGGGTGCGGGAATAAGACAGAGCTGCGGCGCCTCGCCTGCCTTCGACTGGACGATCTGAAAGAATTCTACATCTAATAACCAATCAACATGAGGATGCCTTCTGCTTATACTGGTAGAAGGCGTCCTTTTTCTTGTCAGCGATAATTCCTGCAATCGTACTAATTTGGTATTATCCGTACTGTTCTGCTCATTTTTGAGTCGCCGTTAATCTCCTATACTTAAAGAAAGATAATGATAGGTAGGAGATGTTCAATGAGCACCAATTTACATGTAATGGGCAACCGAATACGGACTGCGAGGCAATTCAGGAAACTGACTGCGGAACAACTCTCTGAGCAGCTTGGCATTGCCCCGGAGTCTCTGCGCCATATCGAAAATGGTACCAGACGACCCAGTTACGCTCTGTTAGACAACATTTCGGATATACTCGATGTGTCCCTGGATTACCTCGCCGGTAAAACTGAACTTCCCCTCGAGCGCAGAGTACGCCGGGAACTTGAGAATATGGGCCTGACAAAAGCCCAAGAGGACGCTTGTGTGGAGATCGCACTCAATGCGATACCTGTCATAAAGCGAATCTGCTAAGCCATGCACCTGCCGGTTTTCGGTAGGTGCATATCTTTTTTTGCGCACTCCCCATGATTCGACAAGTTTTGCGCTTACTTCCCCTTATTATGTACTTATCTGGTACGATTAGTATCAATATAGTACAAGGGAGATAGTAAAAATGAGCGTAGCAAGTATGCTGGAAAACATGAAAAGGCGTGCCCTCGACTCCACCTACGACGCATATATCAGCGAGGAGTACGATGCATGGGCAGTAGAGTCATTCGCAACGGAAGAGGGCGAGTATGATGCGGCAAGATTGGAGTTGCCCAAAGTGCTCAGTTCCGAGCAAATGGAGAAGTTGAAGACGATGGAAGAGCGCTATCGGCAGAATCGCAAATACGCCTCCCACTATGGGTTTGAAGCGGGCCTGTTCTCTGGCTTCCAGTTGTTCTTCAGTGGGAATGGGATAACAGAGGATGGCTTCGATCGCTACCTCATGAAAAGCCTTATGGAGATGCCCGGTATGCAGCGCCATGTAGACTACTACGCCCGCAACGACGAGATTCTCCGCCTGGGGAAGGAGCTGGGCGAGGAGCTGACGGATGAAAACAAGGAGCATGTTGTCTCGTTGGAATGCGCTTGGGGCCAACGCATTCACTCCTTTGCCTGCCACGCTTTCTATTGTGGCTATCGTGCGGCGCTGAGGGTTATTGACGCAGTCGGAGGGCTTGAGAGCATGAGTATGATCGACCACACGCTTCTTCTGGAATACAGACTTGGGTACATCGGCTCCTATGAACAGGTTGAACGGGAGCAGGAACGGAAGAAGAAAACCTCATAATAGCGAAAGGGGCAGGCCGCAATGGCCTGTCCCTTTCACATAAGCTCTCGCTGTAATTCTGCTCCATATCGAATCGCAAAACGGAACATCCGCTCCTCTTCCAATGCAAGGATCTCGTTCTCCGCTTTATCAAGCGCAGAAATCAGCTCTTCCGGCACGCCATATTGTCGCAGGTTTTCTGCAATCTTACAAAGTTTTTCCACGGCTACCTCATATTCACAATATGAGTTCCCGCCATGCTCTGAAACAGGAATGCATTTTCCTTGAAACAGCTTTTGCAATATGTTCATTTTGATCCCCCATATATGAGACACCAAAACAGAGAAAGTGCAACATAGTTTTTGAAAAAAACACGGCGTTGTACTGTAATTACTACCTCCCCGCAGGGTACACATATGTGCTGTCCGTTCTTTTGGACACCCTCTATTGTATGCTATGGCCATAATCCGATAGGTCTCACAAAGGAGAGGTGACAGAGATGTATGTTCTGATCGATATGGAGTGGGTTACAAATCGCCATGGAAACCACTGGCCAACACAGCTTGCGGCAATCCGTGTAGATGAAGAATGGCAGACGGTGGATTCCTTCTCTGTACTCTTTCGGCCCAAGGATATCACCTTCCAGAAGTGGGATCACATGGCCTTCTCCGGTTGGACTCGTGACAACTTTCTGAATGCAGATTCGCTCTATCCGGCACTTGACGCCTTTGAGCACTGGCTACAGCCCGAGGACATTCTCTGCTGGTGGCACCAGGAGGCCTATGACCTCTATATCATGTTCACCAAGGTAGCACAGATCCGTGATCGGGTCTCTATGGTAGTATTCCTCTCCGACTACATCTACGGGTTCCTGGCCGGTCAGAAAGGTGCCGTAGGAAGTCCCTACAAGATTTGTGCGGCAAGAGATATCACGACGCCAGAGCCTGCACACTGTTCCATCAATGATGTTTTGGCGATACAGTCTCTCGTTCAAAGCATCGATTTCCAGCAAAGAAATCTGCAGGCGCCACCCAAGAAGTGGGTAAAGGACACCACTGCTCTGAAAGGATCACCGGTGTTTCCGCTTCTCTACGATACCTCAACCCAGCTGCTGCACCACTCTGATTGCGAGCTGCTTCCGGATAACCGTTACCTGCCGGCATACACTTCGTTTAAGGCACCGATCCGGAAGAGGTATAAACCCTGCGCCTGCTGCCATGATGAATTTCTGGATGCGCTTTGGGATCGTAACCAGGACTCCATCACCCGCTCTGATTACAATTATGTGTATTCCAAGCAGTCCAAGGTGTTTCATACACGAAACTGCTCCCATGTGCTGCTATCCTTTGACATTCAGGGTACCGTATCCTATGAGACCTGCTTGAAGAGCGGACGCCGGCCCTGTAAACATTGTAAGCCCGTGCCGATAGAGCGCAAGCGCATTTCTTTGCCGATAAAGCAAAACAAGCCGCAGAAAGCGGAAAACCGCAATCTGAACGGCGAAGAACGAAAGGCACTTGGTCGGTTCAAGCGAGCTAAAGAAGAACGTGAAACAGCTTTCAAGCGCGGCGATTTGACGGAGGCTGAGCGCAATACCGTCATGGCCCTTTCGCAACCCGGTCTTGCTTTCTGGGCAAGCAAGGGGTATAGCACCTTCCACACAAGAAACTGCTCTAAGATTACCGGGCTCAACCAGCTCAGGGGTTTTGCGCGGTATCAGGACGCTGTGCGAGCCGGCTATTCTCCTTGCCGCCATTGCAGACCCAGTCCCAAGCAGGATGTAAAATTCTCAATTCCTATCACCAATAAGGAGCGACACGGCGAGACTACGGACACCCTGATTCAGCTCTGTACACAGCACTGTCTGCCCTTCGAATATGACATGCGGTATTTCACGCTGCAGACCATGGCCGGCAAGTGGCGTATCGACATGAGTTTGCGGCCCGTTTGGCTGGAGCATATCAATCTCGTCACCGAGCGCGGGAACACAAAGAAGTTCCATACACAGCCCCGTCTCTTCCTCTCCCTCAAAGACACCTTTGATTACATCATGCGCCATGACAGCAAGTTGATTGAAGAGATTGTTGCCAAGGACAACCAGAGCCAGGAGCTGGCAATGGGTTAAGTAAGAAAGGCGCGGCAATGGGTAGCTCCATCGTCGCGCCAATTTCGTTTGATTCTGTTGTTAAGCAATCCTGTCATCCGTAAGTGGTATTGGGAGTATCCAAACTCCTGCCAACGAAAAGGAGTGAATAAAAATGGACAGAGAAGAAGCAGCAAAAGAGTTGATGGCCATGCTCGAAGAAGCACAAGAGGGCCCATACTATTCTGAGGAAGAGGTGCGAGCCCATCTGCTGGAAATCCTGGCCCCTCGCAACCAAGTATATATAACTGGCGACACCCATGGGCAATTTGAGCGCGTGATCGAGTTCTGCGCACGCAGAGAGGTTGAACCGGAAAACACCTTTGTGATCTTGGGCGACGCAGGGCTGAACTACTACAATGACCGCAGGGACCGAAAGAAGAAAGACCAACTTGCCCAGGTACCCATCACCTTCTTCTGCCTACACGGCAATCACGAGATGCGCCCGTCCGAAGAGCTCGGTTATGAGGTCGCTGAATATCACGGTGGCAAGGTATGGATGCAGCCGGCTTATCCTAATATCCTGTTCGCCATTGACGGCGAGGTCTATGACTTCAATGGCAATTCCTGCATTGTCATCGGCGGCGCCTACAGCGTGGATAAATACTATCGTCTGGCCCGTGGTTGGAGCTGGTTCCCAGATGAACAGCCTTCCGAAGAAATCAAAGCCAAGGTGGAGCGCGTCCTCGCCGAGCGCAGCTGGAAGATTGATATCGTGTTGTCTCATACCGGCCCGTTGAAGTATGAGCCGACCGAGGTCTTTCTGCCCATGATCGATCAGAGCACCGTGGACAAGTCTACCGAAGTATGGCTGGAGCAGATCGAGGCGAAACTCGATTATGAGCGATGGTATTTCGCCCACTACCACACCGAGAAAGAAGTGGACAAGATTCGGATCATGCATAATGACTACACTATGATCCCTCGCGAAGCCTCCGTTGCGGCAGAAAAGGACATGCTTCGCCGCATGCATCGTCAGGCGGAGATTGTGGAAGCGCTGGGACTTCTGGATGATGCACCAAACCAAAAGAATGGAGATGATATCTCATGAGCACCTATTATGATTTCATGGTCGAGGCCAAGTACGAGGGCAAGTGGTACAACATCGACTTCCATACCAAGGATATTGACGGCAAATTGCGTCATCAGTACCTCGCCACCATTTCACGCAGCTTTATTGGCTTGCTGGAGGATCAGGTGAACGGAGCATGGGCCATTGGCTTTGATGACTTGGCTGAGAGCACGCAGCAGCTTTTACTTGCAAGTACTTTTGAAGGCCGAGAGGATAGTCTTCGACTGGAGCGCTTCTATGTAGCCGGGAATCTCGATGATTTTGAACGGCTGCTCAATGGCCCGTACCAGATGGAATACTATGTCACCCGCAACCAGATTGCAGCTTATGAAGAACACAAGATTGACGAAATTTACGAATACCTGACCGCTCACGAGTTGCTCGAATTGCCTCAGGCTACCCGAAACGAGTATGTGCTCTATCGCTGGAACGACACCTTTGCAAACACAGAGAACATCCGGGCTATGGTGGAGCGCCTGAAGTATCAGGTTGAGTGCTTCAATGATGCGCTCCCTTACCGGGCGGGTCAGTCCTATGGTGATCGGGCTGCCTCTCAAATCCGTGTGATCTACCGTATCACCTAAGGAGGGATCGGATGAATTATTACATTGGAGATTTGCACCTATTCAACCGCAACCAGACAGATGAAGGCAGAAACTACGACAGACGCCCGTTCGCTACGGTAGAAGAGATGAACCAGTACATCCTCGAACGCTGGAACGCCAAGATCAACAACGGTGATACCGTCTATATCCTGGGCGATATGGCCATGCGGGGTAAGAACAGTGCACTACTCGCGCTGGTTGCCCAGTTGAAGGGCAAGAAGATTTTGTTTCGCGGTAACCACGATGACCTGTCCGACTATCGCTATCAGCGGCTCTTTGAGGAAATCACTGACTACCGGGAGATTGCCGATTCCTTTGATGGAAAGACATACAAGCTCTGCTTGATGCACTATCCCATCCTGATGTGGAACGGCCAGCATCGCGGATCGATTCTTCTCTACGCCCATACTCATAATACTGTGGAAGAGGCATTCTTCCAGAAATGCGTCAAAGAGCTCAACGAGAACAAGAAACTGAATGTTCAACAAGGAAAGCCCATTCGCGCCATCAATGTCGGCTGCATGATGCCTTACATGGGCTACGAGCCGAGAACGCTGAAAGAAATCCTATCCGCGCATGAATAAGAAAGGAGTGCTGCCTGTGCTGCCAAAAGCACTGTTTTTGAGCACGATTGAGAAGATACGCCAGCAGGAGGCTCGTATTGATGAGTTCGATAAGGCCCTCAGTAAAATGTGCGATGGTTTTCCTGCCTTCGACAAGGACAATCTCTACCTGCTCGCACTGCGCGATTTGCTGAAGTACACTATGCAAGACCAGTATGACAATATCGGCTGGTGGTTATACGAAGCGCCGGATGCCGGTTACACCGTATCCTGGGAAGAAGCCGGCAAGGAAGTCTCTGTTGATTTGACTGAGGCCGGCGCCCTCTATGTAAAGAAGTCGAGATGCGAGTTTTTAATTTATAAACAAAATGACGATAATTTAAATCGAAACCAAAGAAAAATCGAATATAACAAAACGAATACTCAAAAATAGCAGGAAAGTGTGAACAAAGATCGCTGATTTTGTAAACGTTGGCACTCGTATATTGACATTGCTAAAAACGGGGTTATAATGAACACGATCTTAGGGAGAGGGATAAAGAGATCCCCCCCAAGAGATCAAATCAAATTATAAATACTCAAGCTCCGGACCGGGAGCTTCTCCCGGAACCGAGAGCGGGAATTGAATGGAGGAACAATTTATGTTACCCAGTATTTTTAGTGAGAACCTGTTTGATGATTTCTTTAATAGCGCAATGTTCCCGAATGCCGAACATGAGCTGTACGGCAAGCATGCGAAGAACCTGATGAACACCGATGTGCGGGAGGTCGAGAACGGTTACGAGATTGACATGAACCTGCCCGGTTTTAAGAAGGACGAGGTAGAGATCCAGCTGCAGGACGGCTGCCTGACCGTCAGCGCCGCCAAGGGACTGGACAAGGACGAGGAGGATAAGAAGGGCCGTTATATCCGCCAGGAGCGTTACGCCGGTTCTCTCAGCCGCAGCTTCTATGTGGGCGAGGATGTGGAGCCTCAGGATGTGAAGGCCAAGTATGAGAACGGCGTTCTGAAGCTGTTCGTCCCCAAGGCCGAGGTCAAGCAGGTGCCTGCTCAGACCGCTATCGCCATTGAGTGACCAAATGGCCGGGGCCCGCAAGGACGGGTCCCGGCCGGTTTCTTTTAACGGCGGTCCTGCGTCGTATTTCCGTCCGGGTTCCGGGCGGGGATACGAAACAAGATCGAATGGATCGACGGGAGGAAAGTTGGATCCCCCTCTTTTTCCTTAGGAGGCATGATGTATGAATAAAACCGTTTCCCGCGTGCTGTGGATCGTGGCAGGTGTGCTGCTGATCGTGGCGGGTGGTGCATGTATGCTCCATCCCGGCGCTGCCCTGAGCGGGCTGTCCTTCCTGTTAGGAATGGCCATGTTATTTTCCGGTGCGGTAGATATTATGATTTTTGCCACGGCGGGCAGCAGTATTTACGGTTCCGGATGGTTTTTGGTGGATGGCATCCTTACGGTGCTGCTGTCCATCTTCCTGCTGTGCAACCAGATGTTCACCATGATGACCCTGCCCTATATTCTGGGTATGTGGCTGTTGTTCTCCGGCATCACGAAATTTGTAAACTCCTTTGATCTGCGCCGGTTTGGAGTGCGGGGATGGGGCTGGGTGACAGCCTTCGGCCTGCTAATGGCGGCGGCTGGATTCCTCTCCTTTATGGACCCCTTGGCTGCGGCGGTGACGCTGTCCGTTCTGGCGGGGCTGTTCCTGATGATCCAGGGCGTGGTTTCCATCGTGTTCGGGTGTCTGTCCGGACGGTTCTGGATGTAAAGCTTAACAACAAAAATCCATGGTCGCACAGGCTGACTATCTTGTTGAAGAGGTTGCGCATAGAGATGCCTTGAAGGCAGTGCACGGCAGTCATGACTCATGGGAGGAAACACAATGAGTACGCAATATGAATTTATGAAACGACAGGTCGTTGAAGAAGTGGCTGCTCTTCAGGAAAAGCTAATCGCAATCCAGGCGGATTGCATCAACCGGATCAAAGAAATCCCCGTCACTTCTGACCTGGAGGACACCATGGATGAACTGCTTAATAAAATCTCAAATCAGTTCCTCTTTCAGATTGAGGAACCGGAAAGTGCGTCCGTCGTGATCGGCACAGCAAGAGCCGGTCATTTTTCCTGGAGAGTCGAGAACGGGTTTCGAGACATTTTCTCCGTAGAGCAGTGGCTCCGCGACAATCCCGAGTTCAGCATCTATGATGAATACGGTACAGCTATTACATGGGAGCAATTCAAAGAGGCTGTAGCCTGGTGTAATGGGTGAAAACTGCACTTGAAACGGTTTGTGCATTCTGACATATTGGGACCGCATTTTTTGTACAAGGAGTCGATGACCATGGAGTACAGGGGCCTTTATGTTTCTGCAACGCCAGATTGTGAGCCTAATGAAGGCGGATACTATTGTCAGGTATATGCCGACGAGGATTATGGCGACCAGATCGACGACTTTTGTATCCATCCAGATGAGCTTGAAGAGAATGATGATATTAAGCACTGGGGCAAGGTCAATATCGACGGCAGCTACCGATACTATGTTGAGAATGGTGTCATCTCTCCAGAAAACAGCGATATTTAACCACAAGTTGAATGACAAACCGAAAGAGTTGTGGTATAGTACAGTCAGAAACCAAGAACAAATCTCTACAGAAAGGACGCAGAACTATGAAGACTATTTCTTCCGCTATCTTCTATATGAGCGAATGGCAGGCTATCTTCCAGTGCGAGGAATATAGCTTTTGCGAAGCACGCCCATATCAAGATAAGCAGAAGAATATGATCGGATTGAGTACCTGTTGACCTGAAAGAATCGGTCTATCAGGATCTCCTTCTCTGAATTATTGAAGCCGCTTGTCTTGAGTGCAGACAAGCGGCTTTTTCATGCCCATGAGGCCAAACAATTCAGATAGGAGGTGTATTTGAGAATGAACATTCCAACGATCAACCTTGCTCGCACAGGCACCAATATTGTGATGCTTCGCAAAGCAGCGGGGCTGACGGTGCATGACCTACAAATGGCATTCGGCTTCAATTCCCCGCAGGCCATTTACAAGTGGCAAAACGGCACTGCGCTGCCGACTGTAGATAATCTTATCGCCCTTGCTGCACTGCTGCATGTGCGTATTGATGATATCCTCATTACCGATCACTCGGTTGCTTAATATGCAGGGAGAACTTCTCCCTGCCATACGGTCCGCTCGTCTAAATGGTTAGGACACAGCCCTTTCACGGCTGCAATGACCGGTTCGAGTCCGGCGCGGATCTCCATAATACTGGGATATTGCTAAGCGGCTAAGGCACCGGCCTTTGATGCCGGCCACTGTTGGTTTGAATCCAACTATCCCAGCCATGATACGGTACTCAAGAGGTTGAAGAGGACAGCCTGCAAAGCTGTTAATCGTCGGTTCGAATCCGACCCGTATCTCCATCTGGTGCCTTCGTCTAATTGGTTAGGACGCAAGCCTCTCAAGCTTGTAATGCTGGGTTCAAATCCCGCAGGCATCACCATCATCATACAGGGGTATAGTTTAACCGGAAGAACAGCGGTCCCCAAAACCGCCCGTGGGTGTTCGAGTCGCCAATATACTGGGGTGTCGCCAAATGGTCAAGGCACCGGTCTCTGACACCGGCATTTGTTGGTTCAAGTCCAGCCACCCCAGCCATATTTGGAGAGTGAACCCGGAAGGCCCGGGGACCGCCCGCTAAGCGGATCGTATCAGAAGTGATATCAGATTCGAGTTCTGCGCTCTCCGCCATATGGGTCAGTGCGCGTAGTTGGCGATCGCAGCGGTCTGTAAAACCGTGACATCTGAAACATCGTTGGTTCAATTCCAACCTAACCCACCAGAAGAGGGACACCCTGAGAAGGGTGCCCCTTTTGCTTTTTAGGATGAAATGCTACAATGGTCGGAAAAATATAAAAGAGCTTGACGCACCTCGATAAAAAGAAAAGCGGAGCCAGGTTTTCCCTAGCTCCGCCTGATTATGTGGCTTTCAAAAATATTACAGAATTCTTGCAATCTCAAGCGCTTCGCCGATGGCTGCGATGACACCCCCGTTCGTTTTTAGGGCAGGTAGTACAAATACTAGATAGCTCAGCAACATCCAACATCTGCATAGTTGCAATCCGGGGTGTGGTATCCTTTATCCCAGCGTTGTCCAGAAATCGCGCACCTTGTTGATATTATAGTAAATGTCTTCAGTGCTCACATGGCTCAGGTTCCAGTCCTCCAGAGGCACTGAGCCCTCTGCCGGTTCAATATCATCGCGGATAGGCCAACCGCCCAGGGTGTTGAATGGATCATTGCCGCTGGTATCACCATCCGTACCGCCCATCATAAAGCGGATTAGGAGCTTTGCTGCATTGGGATGCTGGCAGTTGTTGACAACATATAGGCTGTTGATTTGCGGAATACCAACAGTAGGTTCCAGATTGATAGGAACCAAGCACCAATTATTATCTTTATTTTTGCGGAGCTTTGTGGAAGAAGCAAAGCCAATGGGCGGAGTGGACTGTCCACGAGTACCAACGCCTTCGGCAACATCATCGGAAGAAGACGTAAAAATCGGCTCGTTCTCGTATAGACGCTTCAAAAATTCATAACCGGCATTCTCACAGCCCTCAGAAAGGACTAGGTCCTCGCCAGTTAAATCCTTATATGCATCCTCCAGCATGGCAGGAGTATCCCCCACACAGAAACCTGTTGCCCAAGATGCCCAAGCAAGGTCATTCAAAATGTTTTGCATCATTACGCGGCCTTTCCACTCGGGCTGTGTGACTTCCCAAATGTTGGTGACAGGGGGCTTATCAGGATATGCATCGCCATTGTAAAACAACTGTGTCATCTCAATATAGAGAGGCGTGCTGGTCTGCTTGTAAATATCGTCTACATGGGACAGAATATCTTCCGGCCGATAGTTATAGAAAATGTTCGACTCTACGTATTCAGCGTAGATAGATCCGTCTTGATCTTTATAGTGAACCACATCCGCCACATACCGACCGGCCTCATACTCGCGAGTTACCTTTTCCAGAAGTTCGCTACCGCTGATATCGAAAGCGGTGCAGACAACACCGGGATACTTAGCGTTAAAGGCGTTAGCCACCTTGCCGCAGCGAGAAGAAATAGAATACAGTGTAACACTGCCTTCCTGCTTGGCCAACTCATACAGTTCCTCTTCTGTTTCATCGGTATTAAAGATACCAGAGGACTTTTCCCACTCCGTCAGCTCCGCCTCAGCGCCTTCCGTCTGGGGTGCATCTTTCTGCTCAGTGGAAGATTCTTTTGAGCCACCGCATGCGGTCGTCAGCAGAAGCATTGCTGCCATCAAGCCGCAAATTGAACGTTTTTTCATTGTCGTCATGCAAGAGACCCTCCTTTTATATTAATGCATCTGGTTGGGTGGCACACCCTATGCATTATTTATAACGCATATAGGAACTAAATTCTATTGATAAACAGAACAAAGAACAAAGTTTCATTTTGCACATTATTCCGAAATTGAAGCTGATAGTTGATTTTTGTTCCGTCACAATGTACAACTATACCAGAAGCAGAAGAATGGGGGCACATCCATGGAAAAAAATCCGTATGAAATCATTCGCACTAATTATCCTAGTTATTCCAAAGTCTTTCGTGTGATTGCAGACTATATTCTGAATCATTCGGACGAAGTGCTGAAAACGAATATCCATAAACTGGGCCGAGATCTCGATATTGCGGAATCCAGTATCGTTCGGTTCTGTAAGGCTCTTGGATATTCAGGCTTCAGCGAGTTAAAAATCATGTTGGCAAAATATGGCCGTCAAAGCTCTAAAATTATTTTTGAGAATTTGAAGGACGGCTCTCCGGAGGCGACTTCTCGAGATGTTTTTTCGCTTAGCATTGAAACCCTTCAAATTGCAGCAGAACAACTTGATTTTAGTACTATTAAAGAAACCGCGGATCTATTGAGCAAGGCGGAACGCGTCGTAATCTGTGGCGTTGGTGCTTCTGCAAGTGTGGCGGAAAGCTTTGCCGCACATCTTCTACGGATTGGTATTACAGCGGAGGCTGCAACAGACAGTGAGTTGATGCAGCTGATTGCTCGGGCCGCGAATGAACGCACGCTATTTATCGCTATTACAAAAAGCGGGCGAAACATTCCGCTGGTCCATGCGTTTGAAATTGCTAAGTCCCACGGAGCTATGACTGCCTGTATGACGGGTTTTGAATATACACCTATCAAGAAATACTGCGATGTACAGATTGTTCATTACTGTCCTACAACAATATTGATGTCCGCCCGCATTGTTCAAAACACCATCATCGACTGCATCTGCATCAACGCAACCATTCAGCGACAAGACGAGATTGAAAAGATATGGGATGAGAATCGAAAAGTTATTGAGTGCCTTCGCATATAGAAAAAGTAACCATAAAGGAGGAACTGTGTCTATGGAACAAAAAAACAGTCGACAGATAAAATTCAAACGCCTGAAGAATCAGGTCAAGGCAGTCGTAACCAACCCCTATAACGTGATCGTGCTGGTTG
>OIWO01000139.1_pt1 | contig 87985 bp, 89 predicted proteins | sample 1587641 | NCBI WGS metagenome assembly OIWO01 (sample SAMEA3888924, study PRJEB22519) | human gut metagenome | biome: human gut; feature: human-associated habitat; material: faeces | place: Denmark | collected 2010
GCATCACCTTGCCAAGGTGGGGGTCGCGAGTTCGAATCTCGTTTTCCGCTCCATAGGAGTATAGTTCAATGGTAGAGCAACGGTCTCCAAAACCGTCGATCTGGGTTCGAATCCTAGTACTCCTGCCAGTGAATTTGAAAGGACTTCCTGAAAGGGAAGTCCTTTTTCGTATATTCTGTCCCCCTTTTTACCCACCAACTCTTCTATAATGGAAGTAAGAAAAAGAAAGGTGGGACAATCATGAAAAAGATCTTCATTACCATTACCGGCTGCAACCATTATCTGGGCTACGAGGTATTCTGGCGGAAAATGGAACTGGTGCTGAGGAAGGAACCGGACAACGAATATGATAAGGAAGCCATCCGGGTGGAACTGCCGGGCATCGGCAAAGTGGGCTATGTGGCCAACAGCCCCCACACCGTGCTGGGGGACACCTGCAGTGCAGGACGGATCTATGACAAAATCGGCAAAAAAGCCCATGCCAAGGTAGTGCTGGTCACCGGACGGGGCGTGGTGGCACAGGTGAAGAAGGAAAAGTGAAGAAGGAAGAGCGGGACGGCGGGAGCGCTTTTCCGTCTCGCGCCAGGCGTCTCACGTCTCACGCCAAAGGAGACCATCTGCCGGGGGCAGATTTCCGTGGGTAAAGAAAAAATCCAGGGTTTTTGCGCGGGCTTTCATGGGTAAGACTCCTTTATACTACAGATACTTTTATTGTAGGGAAAAGGGGGATAAGAGTCAATGTTCCCCGGGCCTTCTTGACGAAATAAAGAAAATTTGTGATAATAGAATCAGAAAATGTTAAAAACGCTTAATTGTCAGAAATCTGAAACAATCAGGAGGTGCTTCAATGAGAGGATATGCCATGCTGAAAATCGGGGAATCGGGATGGATCGAAAAGGAGCGGCCGGTATGCGGCCCTCTGGATGCCATCTGCCGTCCCATTGCTGTAGCCATCTGTTCGTCCGACGTCCATACCCTGTGGGCCGGGGCCATCGGGGACCGGCATAATATGATCCTGGGCCACGAATGCTGCGCTGAAGTGGTGGAAGTGGGCAGCCTGGTGAAGGATTTCAAACCCGGTGACCGGGTGCTGGTGCCCGCCATTACTCCGGACTGGAGTTCCGAAGCGGCCCAGGCCGGATGGCAGCAGCATTCCGGCGGGATGCTGGGCGGCTGGAAGTTCTCCAACTATAAAGACGGGGTGTTTGCGGATTTCTTCCATGTGAACGATGCGGATGGGAACCTGGCCCATCTGCCGGAGGGGATGGACCCGGTGGATGCCTGCATTATGTCCGACATGGTTCCCACCGGCTTCCATGCGGTGGAACTGGCGGATGTCCAGTTCGGGGATACGGTGCTGGTCATCGGCATCGGTCCTGTGGGCCTGATGTCCGTCCGGGCCTGTGCCCTCCGGGGAGCCAGCCGGATCATTGCCGTGGGGACCCGGCCGGTGTGCCGTCAGGTGGCCAGGGAATACGGAGCCGATGAATTCATCAGCTACAAGGAAGGCCCCATCTTCCAGCAGGTGCTGGATATGACTGGCGGCGCCGGGGTGGACCGGGTGTGCATTGCCGGGGGCACGGTGGATACCTTCAGCGAAGCCATCAAATGTCTGAAACCCGGGGGACGGATCGGCAACGTGAATTACCTGGGTTCCGGGGATTATGTGAAGATCCCCCGGGTGGAATGGGGCGCCGGGATGGCCAACAAGACCATTGCCGGAGGGCTTATGCCGGGGGGCCGGCTGCGCATGGAAAAACTTTCCAGCCTGGCCACCAGCGGGCGTCTGGATCTCCACAAGGAAGTCACCCATATCTTCCAGGGGAAGGAACATGTGGAAGAAGCACTGTTCATGATGCGGGACAAACCTGCCGATCTGATCAAACCGGTGGTCATCTGGTAAAAATGGAACAGGGGGGCGCTGCTTGATGGGCAGCAGCCCCCTTCTTTTTCCTGCAGGGAGGATTGCCATGAAAATACTCATTGTCTCCGGCTTCCTGGGAGCCGGAAAAACCACCTTCATCCGTCATCTGACGGATACGCTTCCCCAGGTGGATTTTGCCATTTTTGAAAATGAAATCGGGGAAACGGACCTGGATGCCAAGGTCCTGCGGGATGGGGACCGGAGCCTGAATGTGTACGAAATGACGGAAAACTGCGTGTGCTGCACCGGCAAGGCGGATTTTCTCACCAACCTGATGACCATCCTCTCCGCCCTGGATCCGGAAGTGCTCATTGTGGAGCCTACGGGAGCAGCCCGGCTCAGTGCCCTGATGGGGGCCATCGAGGGGCTGCAGTACGACGCCCTGGAACTGCTGCCGATCCTGACCCTGGTGGATGCCGGGACATTTTTCCGGGAAAAGGATGATTTCAGTGAGCTGCGCCTGGACCAGATCCGTCATGGATCCGTACTGGTTCTGTCCAAATCGGAACAGCTGTCCCCGGAAGAGACGGCGGTTTACCGCCAGGAACTCCAGGAACTGGCTCCGGAGGCGGAGATCATCACCGGGGATTACAAAAAACGGTCCGCAGACTGGTTCCGGAGCCTGCTGGAAAAGCGGGGAGGACTAGTCCCGGCGCAAGAGGATCATGAACCCTGCCAGGAACACCACCATCATGACCATGACCATCATGATCATGACCATCATCACGGAGAAGAGGCCCTGACCACTGTGACCCTGACCCGGGTGGCCGTGGCCCATCCCCTGTACCTGATGCGGTTCCTGGACCTGGTGACCAAAAGCTGTTTCGGCCGGATTCCCCGGGCCAAAGGGTATCTGCCCTGCGGGAACGAATGGGTCCGGTTCGATCTGGTCCAGGACCGGTGGCTGATTTCCGGTTTTGCCCCCCAGGAAGAGGCCCGGGTGACCCTGATCGGAACCCGGCTGAAGGAAGAAGCGGCCCGGAGCTGGTTTGAAGGGGCGGAGGGAGCTGCAAGGTCCGGGCTATAACAATTGGCGGTTCATTCCGTAAGATGATAGCTGGTCTTTATGAGAGCCAGGATGGCTTCGTCCGCCAAAGAATCATCCAGCACCACAGAAATCCACAGCCGGTGGTTCATGTGATAGGCAGGATAGATGCCGGGAATGCGGTGGAGCTGTTCCGCCTCCTGGGGCCGGATCTTCAGATTCATCACGTCGAGCAGGTCAGGGGTGCCATCCTTGTGGAGGACCGTACGCTTCACATTCATGATGAGGGCGAACCATTTCCGGTTGGAAGCGTGGCGGAAAGTTCCGTAGGACTGGTAACGGGCAGAATGTTCCCAGGGAAAATCCGGCATGACCTGGAACTGGTCCAGGATCTGCCGGGTGAGCCGGTTGGCCTGGGGAGAAGCAAAAAGGACATCCCGGCAGCAGTGGTCGGCAATGTCTCGCAGCAGGGCGCCGGGCCTGCGCCCCCTACGGGACGGAACACAATGGCGGGACGCCGGGCTTCCCCTGTATGGTACAATAGAAAAAAAGGAGGCCTGCCATGAGAAAATGTTGGAGCTTGGCCGCCCTGCTGGTCCTGGCCTTTTTGCTTGTTCTCCTGGCCGGCTGCGGAGTGGACCAAAGACAGAGGGACGGGAAGACCGGGGCCTCGCCGGTGAGGATCAGTGGGCCGCTTCGGGGCCCAGTCTTCTAGTCTCTGGCCGGATGAACGACTCACGATGAACCCCAAAGGAGGAACTCATGCCAATCCATTTTACCCCTTTCACTGGGGGGCTTTTGCTGATCAATCTCATTACGTTTGCCGCTTACGGCTATGACAAATTCTGTGCCAGGCGGGGAGCCTGGCGGGTGCCGGAAATCCGGCTGCTTTTTTTGGCGGCGGTGGGGGGCAGCCTGGGAGCCCTGTTGGCCATGTTCCTGTTCCGGCACAAGACGAAGCATCTGAAATTCACCATCGGGGTGCCGGTGATCCTGGGGCTGCAGATTTTTCTGGGGGTGAATTTTTTCATCGCCAGTCAGTAGCCAAAGGAGAAATTTGCAGGCAAATCTTTCTTCCTTTGACCGTTGGCAGCAGCCCTCCACATTTCCCTCTTGCCAAACGTCAAAATGTCAAATATAATAGAGCATGGGAGAACCTGTCTTTCCCATAGGAGGTAATCATCATGCGCAATATTGCCGATGCCATAGAGCAATTCATCATCAGCGAGCTGTTCGCCAATGAACAGGACCGGGTGGATGTGAAGCGGAGCCAGCTGGCGGAAAAACTGTCCTGCGCTCCCAGCCAGATCACCTATACCCTGACCACCCGTTTCACCCCGGAACGGGGCTACGAAGTGGAATCCAAACGGGGGAACGGGGGCTTCATCCGGATCATCCGGCTGCCCCGGCAGACCCAGGCCCATCCGCTGCTGCCTTCCGGCAAAGAGGTGAAATCGTCCGGCCAGCTGGTCCAGGCCCTGGCTTCCCACAAACTGATCACCGGCCGGGAAGCCCGGCTGCTGGATTATTTCCTCCATGTACTGGGGGACCATGTAAGCGAAGAAAACAAGGAACAGATTGTGCGGACGGCGTTCCAGCTGCTCCAGGAGGAGGAGTAAGTGGCCAAAACACAGACCCATTATGTATGTCAGAACTGCGGGTATTCCACTCCCAAATGGCTGGGCAAGTGCCCGGAATGCGGCCGGTGGGATACCCTGGTGGAAGAAACGGCGGCGCCGGCTCCCAGCCGGCAGCGGCCGTCTTATCTTGCGGTGACGGAGGCCCCCACCCCCAAGACCCTGAAACAGGTGGACCGGGTGAAGGTCCAGCGGATGACCACCGGGATCCATGAATTCGACCGGGTGCTGGGAGGGGGCATCGTCCCCGGTTCCCTGATCCTTCTGGGCGGGGCCCCGGGCATCGGGAAAAGCACCATCACCCTGGATGTTTCCATGAAGGCGGCGGCCCGGGGTGCCCGGGTGCTGTATGTTTCCGGGGAAGAAAGCGAAGCCCAGACAGCCATGCGGGCAGAGAGGCTGGGACAGGCCACGGACGCCCTGCAGATCATGACGGCCACGGAACTGGGCACCATCCTGGTCCAGGCCCGGCAGGTGAAGCCCCGGCTCCTGGTCATCGATTCCATCCAGACCATGTACAACCAGGAACTGGAAAGCGCCGCCGGCTCTGTGGGCCAGGTGCGGGAATGCACCGCCAAGCTTTTGACCTTTGCCAAGGAAACGGGGATCGCCATCATCATCATCGGCCATGTGACCAAGGAAGGGAATATTGCCGGCCCCCGGCTGCTGGAACACATGGTGGACGTGGTGCTCCAGTTCGAAGGGGACCGGTCCTACACCTACCGGGTGCTCCGGGCCCTGAAGAACCGGTTCGGCTCCACCAGCGAATGCGGGATCTTTTCCATGGAAGAGGAAGGGCTCCGGGAAGTGGCCAATCCCTCCGGGCTGTTCCTGGAAGCCAGGGAAGAGGCGGTGTCCGGTTCGGTGATTACCGCGGCCATGGAAGGGAACCGGCCCATCCTGACGGAAATCCAGGCTCTGGTGTCCCATACCCCATTCGGTCTGCCCCGGCGGACGGTGGTGGGGGTGGATTTCAACCGGGTGAACATGCTGCTGGCGGTGCTGGAAAAGCGCTGCGGCATGAATTTCGGGGATCAGGATGCCTATGTGTGCGCCGTTGGGGGCATGAAAGTGAAGGAGCCGGCGGCGGACCTGGCCATCCTGGGAGCCCTGGTATCCAGCTACCGGAACCGGCCGGTGCCCATGGGGGTGCTGGCCATGGGCGAAGTGGGCCTTACCGGGGAACTGCGCCGGGTGGGCCTTACGGACCGGCGGATCAAAGAAGCCGCCCAGCTGGGATTCAAACGGTTCATCGTCCCCAAAGGGAGCTTCCCCCAGGGCAAGGAGCCCAAAGGGGTCACCGTGATCCAGGCCAGGACCGTGGAAGAAGCCATTGCGGGGATGTACAGGGAATAGGGGTGTTGCACGTTTTGTGCAACACCCCCTGTATTTATTTGACAGCCCTCTATACTTTTTATATAATTTATGGGATACGAAATAGATTATATTTTTCTGGCTGATGGGATTTTCCTTTTTGCTGGAGCAAATTTGGGAGAGTTGGTAATGAAATATTTAAGTGGCAACGAGATTCGACAAAAGTATCTTGATTTCTTTAAGGAACGGGGACACCTGGTACTGCCCAGTGCTTCCCTGATTCCCCACGATGACCCTACGCTTCTTCTGATCGGCGCAGGCATGGCTCCGTTCAAGCCGTACTTTACCGGCAAGGTGAAACCCCCTGCGACCCGGATCACCACCTGCCAGAAATGTGTCCGTACCGGGGACATTGAAAACGTGGGACGCACGGCCCGGCACCATACCTATTTCGAAATGCTGGGGAACTTCTCCTTCGGGGACTACTTCAAGAAGGAAGTGATCCCCTGGGCCTGGGAATTCCTCACCAAGGTGCTGGAACTGCCGGCGGATAAACTGTGGATTACCGTATACCCCAAGGACCAGGAAGCCTATGACCTGTGGCATGATGTGTGCGGGGTTCCGGCGGAACGGATCGTGAAACTGGAAGACAACTGGTGGGAAATCACCAGCGGCGGTCCCTGCGGCCCGGATTCCGAAATCCACATCGACCTGGGCGAAGAACGGGGCTGCGGCAGCCCGGACTGCGGGCCCGGCTGCGACTGCGGACGGTTCCTGGAACTGTGGAACCTGGTGTTCACCCAGTACAACAAAGAACCGGACGGCAGCTACACCCCGCTCCAGCACAAGAACATCGATACCGGCCTGGGCCTGGAACGGGTGGCTTCCGTGCTCCAGAACAAACCCAGCAACTTTGAAACGGACCTGATCTTCCCCATCATCGAATACGCCTGCAGGGTTTCCGGGAAGACCTACAACGCGGATCCCAAGGACGATGTGTCCCTGAAGGTCATCGCCGACCATGCCCGTTCCGTCACCTTCATGATCGGGGACGGGATCCTGCCTTCCAACGAAGGCCGGGGCTACATCCTGCGCCGGGTACTGCGCCGGGCCATCCGTCACGGACGCCTCCTGGGCATCCGGAAGGAATTCCTGGTGGGGGCTGCGGACCTGGTCATCGACATGTACGGGGACCATTACACGGACCTGCGGGAAAAGAAAAGCTACATTGAAAAAGTCATCGCCATGGAAGAAAACTCCTTCCTCCAGACCCTGGAACAGGGCACCGATCTGCTGAACCAGAAGATCGACGCCATGCGGAAAGCCGACAGCACCGTCCTGAACGGGGAAGACGCCTTCCAGCTGTACGACACCTTCGGGTTCCCCTGGGAACTGACGGAAGAAATCCTGGAAGAACAGGGTTTCACCATGGATAAGGAAGGCTTTGAAAAGGCCATGGAAGCCCAGCGGGAAAGAGCCCGTTCCGCCCGGAACGACAAAGAGGGCAAACCGGTGCTCTACGAAACCCGTCATCTGAAGCTGGGGAACCTGACTGTGGACGAAGCCAGCAAAAACGGGAAAGTGGCGGCCATTTTCCCGGCCCACGACACCCAGCCCATCCAGAACGCCAAGAGCGGGGATGAACTGGCCGTGATCCTCACCAACACCGCCTTCCATGCAGAAGGGGGCGGTCAGCTGGGGGATACCGGCCGGCTGGTATCCGACAAGGGCATCTTCAACGTGACCGACACCAAAAAACTGCCGGACGGCTACACCATCCAGCTGGGAACCCTGGAACAGGGCACCCTGAGCGTAGGGGATGAAGTGGAATTCGAAGTGAACCTGAAACGCCGGGCGGACATTGCCCGGAACCATACGGCCACCCATCTGCTCCATGCGGCCCTGAAACAGGTGCTGGGCAGCCATGTGAACCAGGCCGGCAGCTATGTGGGACCGGACCGTCTCCGGTTCGACTTCTCCCACTTCTCTCCTTTGACGGAGGAAGAACTGGCCCAGGTGGAAGACATCGTCAACGAAAAGATCCTGGATGCAGTGGATGTGGAAATCTCCCAGCAGGAACTGGAAAAAGCCCGGGAAATGGGCGCCATGGCTCTGTTCGGGGAAAAATATGGCAAGATCGTCCGGGTGGTGAACGTGCCGGGATACAGCATGGAACTGTGCGGCGGTGTCCATGTGTCCAACACCAGCCACATCGGCCTGTTCAAGATCCTGTCCGAATCCAGCGTGGGCGCCGGGGTGCGGCGGATCGAGGCCGTGACCGGACGGGGGGCTCTGGCCTATACCCGGGAACTGGAAAACCTGATCGGAGAAGCTGCCGCTGCGGTGAAGGGCCGTCCCAACAACCTGGTGACCCGGATCAGCGCCCTGCAGGAAGACCTGCGGGCAGAAAAACACCGGGCAGATGAAATGGAAAAGAAACTGGTGGCCGCCCAGGCTGCCAGCGTGACGGCGGATGCCAAAGACGTGAAGGGCGTGGCTTTCCTGGCCCAGGAAGTGAAGGTACAGGATGTGGATGCCCTGCGGAAGATGGGGGACACCCTCCGGGACAAGACCGGCGGGGTGGTGGTCCTGGCGGCTCCCATGAGCGCCGACAAGGTGAACATCCTGGTCATGGCCTCCAAGGAAGCCGTGAAGAAAGGCATCCACGCCGGGAAGATCGCCAAGGCTGTGGCCCAGACCATGGGCGGCAACGGCGGCGGACGGCCGGATATGGCCCAGGCCGGGGGCAAGGATGCCTCCAAAGTCCAGGAAGGACTGGCCAGGGCCCTGGAACTGGTGGAAAGCCAGATCCAGTAAAAACAACAGCAGGATTGCTTGACAAGAAGGTGTGGAAATGGATCCAAAGGAAAAACTGGGAAAAGCCCTGTACCATCTGCTGGAGAAAAAACACCTCCACGATATCACAGTGGACGAGATTGTCCGGGATGCGGGGCTGAAACAGGAAGATTTTGACCGGTACTGCAAAAGCAAGAAGGAGCTGGCCCACTGGGTGTACCTGCATATCCTGGCCCGGCACGGCCGGGATATCCTGAAGAGCCGGTGCTGGTCCGAGGCCCTGTACAAGAAGTTCCTGCTGTACAAGGCCAACCTGAAGTTCCTCCAGAACCTGTACACCAGCTGTGATGTGGAAGACATCCGTCAGACCAACCGGCGGTTCGTCCGGGATGCCTACCATCTGATGCTGAAAAAGGCGGGAGCGGATCTGAAGAACCCCCACATCCAGTTCGCCACGGAAATGGTGATCTATGGCAGTGAGGAAATGACCATGCGCTGGATCCTGGAAGGGATGGAAGTCCCCATCGAAGTGATGCTGGTGCTGTTCCAGGAATCCATTCCCCTGATCATCAGTCAGTATTTTTATTAAGAAAGTGGGAGGCTGCTGCGTCTGCAGCAGCCTCCAGTCGGAAGTCAGAAGTCGGAAGCCTCTGGAAAGGATCTGCCTTGAAAGTCAGAACCCGCCGATTGTGTAAAACCGTAGGGGGCGCAGGCCCGGCGCCCCGCTCAAGGCACGGACAATCCATGTGCCATGCGGGCGGCCGGGCCTGCCGCCCCTACGGAACCGATTTACACATTCCTGGAATTTGCCTGCAAATTTATCCAGGGGCTCCTGATTTCAGACTCCCGATTTCAGATTGAGCCGCTTTGCGGCTCTCCTGCAGCATAAAGGAGGGATACCATGTCTCGTACTACACAGGAAACCACCATGTTCAAACCGGTTCCGGAGAGCAAAAGCGTTTCGGAGACCATCCGGGAGGTGGCGGAAGCCCTGACGGAAAAAGGGTACAACCCCATCGACCAGCTGGCGGGCTATCTCCTGAGCGGGGATCCGGCCTATGTGACCAGCTACAAGGACGCACGGCTGAAGATCCGCCGGTTCGAACGGTATGAACTGATCGAAGCCCTGCTCCAGGCGTACCTGGAGGGAACGGAACGCAGATGAGGATCATGGGCTTGGATCTGGGTACCCGGACCATCGGGGTGTCCGTCAGCGACGAAACCGGCTTCATCGCCCGGGGGGTGGAGACCATCCGCCGGAAGGGCCTGGAAAACGATCTGAAGCGTCTTGGCGAACTGGTGGAACAGGAAGAGGTGGGGCAGTTCGTCCTGGGCTACCCCAAAAACATGAACGGGTCCATCGGCGACAGAGCCAGGGCCAGTGAAGAATTCAAAACGATCCTGGAGGAACGCTTCCCGTCCATCCCGGTTGTCCTGTGGGATGAACGGCTCTCTACGGTAGCGGCCGAAAAAGTCCTGATCGAGGCGGATCTCCAGAGGAAGAAACGGAAGAAAATCATCGACATGATGGCCGCGGTGGTCATCCTGCAAAATTATCTGGACAGCCCGAGGAGGAATTGACAATGGCCAAGAAAGACGACGAAACCCTGCTGGAAACGGAAGACCAGGAAGCGGTGGTGGTGATCACCGACGAAAAAGGCAACGAAACCTATTACCTGGAAGAAATGGTGATCCCCATGGACAGCAAGAACTTTGCCCTGCTGACCCAGATCCCGGAAAATGACGATACGGATCCGGACGATGAGGACAATGTGATCATTGCCCGGGTGGATTTCGACGAAAACGGGGATCCGGTGTACCTGGACCCTACCGACGAAGAATTTGAAGCGGTCCGGAAAGCCTATGAGGAAATCATGGACGAAATGGACGCCCAGTAAACAGGACGGTCCATCATGCGGAAAAAATTACTGCCCATCGGGATCCTCCTGATCCTGGCCCTCCTGGGAGGGGGGTACTGGTACCTGGATTATTACAACACCAACACCAGCCTGGCCACGGGCCAGAAAGTCCGGTTCACGGTGACCCATGGGATGACCACCGGGGACATCGCCACCCTGCTCTACAACAAGAAACTGATCCAGACCCCGGATTCCTTCCGGATGGCCGCCCGTCTCAAGGGACTGGAAAACCATCTCCAGGCCGGCACCTATGAGATCACCGCCGGCATGAGCGACGGGGAGATCATCAACATCCTGTCCAAGGGGAAGGTTCATTCCAACCGGTTTGCGGTGCCCGAAGGGGCCACCGTCAACGAAGTGGCCCTGAAACTGGAGCGGGAACACCTGACCACCGCCCAGGAATTCAAGGATGCCTGTCGGAACTATGCTCCCTATCCCTATATGCAGACCAGCAACCCGGATGTGGTCTACAAGGCGGAAGGGTTCCTCTGCCCGGCCACCTATGATTTTCCGGAAAACGCCAAGGCCAGCGACATGGTGGCCATGATGGTGAAGGAATTCGACAAGAAGCTGACCCCGGACCTGCGGACGGACATCCGGAAAAGCTATCTGTCCCTCCGGGACATTGTGAACCTGGCTTCCATGGTGGAACGGGAAGCCACCCACAAGGAAGAGATGCCGCTTATTGCCGGGGTGTTTGAAAAACGGATGCAGATGGGGATGCCCATCCAGTCCGATACCACCATCCAGTACATCCTTGGGGCCCAGAAGAAGGAAGTCACCTACGACGACCTGGAACTGGCATCTCCCTACAACACCTATCTGAACAAGGGGCTGCCTCCGGGACCGGTGGGGAATCCCAGCATGGATGCCATCCGGGCGGTGATCCACCCGGTGATGACCGATTATCTGTACTTTGTGGCGGATAAGGAAGGGTACCATCACTTTACCAAAACCTACGAAGAACATGTGGCCATGATCCAGAAACTGAATCCTGGAGAAGTCATAGGAGAAGCACAGTGAACAAACCTGAACTGCTGGCTCCCGCCGGGAGCCTGGAAAAGGGCCGGATGGCCCTTCTGTACGGAGCTGATGCCGTGTACCTGGGCGGGAAGGCTTTCGGGCTCCGGGCTTTTGCCGCCAATTTTTCCCTGGAGGAGATCCGGGAAATGGCGGCTTTTGCCCATGAAATGGGGAAAAAGGTCTATGTGACCGTGAACATCTTCCCCCACAACAGCGATCTGCCGCCTCTGCCGGAGTATCTCCGGAACCTGGATGCAGCCGGGGTGGACGCCCTCCTGGTGTCCGACCTGGGGGTGTGGAACACCGCCCGGGAAGTGGCGCCCCGTCTGGATCTCCATGTGAGCACCCAGGCCAATGTGACCAACTGGGCCACCGCCCGGGCCTGGGAACAGCTGGGTGCCAGCCGGGTGGTGCTGGCCCGGGAACTGTCCCTTGCGGAAATCCGGGAGATCCGGGAAAAAATCCGCGCGGAAGTGGAAGTGTTCGTCCACGGGGCCATGTGCATTTCCTATTCCGGCCGGTGCCTTTTGAGCAACTACTTCACCGGGAGGGACAGCAACCGGGGAGCCTGTGCCCAGGTGTGCCGGTGGGAATTCGGCCTGACGGAAAAGAACCGGCCCGGAGAAGTGTTCCCGGTGGCGGAAGACGAACGGGGCACCTACATCATGAATTCCCGGGACTTGTGCCTGATGGACTGTCTGCCCCAGCTGATGGAAGCCAGAGTCAGCAGCCTGAAGATCGAAGGCCGGATGAAAAGCGTCCATTATGTGGCTTCCGTGGTCAGCGCCTACCGGAAAGCCATCGACCTTTGCTGGCAGGATCCGGAGCATTTCACCGTGCCCCAGAGCCTCCGGGCGGAACTGGACAAAGTGTCCCACCGGCCCTACACCACCGGGTTCGCCCTCCGGAAGACCGGTCCGGAAGACCAGGTGTACACCACCAGTTCCTATGAACAGACCGCGGATTTCGTGGGCCTGGTCCGGAGCTTCGATGCCCCTTCCGGCCGGGTGCAGGTGGAACAGCGAAACCATGTGAAGGCCGGGGAAGTGCTGGAAGTGCTGAACCCTGCCGGCCAGGTGTTCCCCTGGACCCTGGAAGCCATGGAAGACGGGGAAGGGAACCCCATCACCGCCGCACCCCATGCCCAGATGCTGTTCACCGCCAAGGGGGATCCCCGGATGACGCCCTTTTCCCTGATCCGGCGGCTGAAGGGCTGAAACAAAACAATTTGTAACAAAGTACACGGAAACCCTTGCTTTTTTTCGGGGTTTAAGAGTAAAATAGATTAGTCGAACCGATTCTGTTCGGCAGTCACAAGGAGACGATAGGATGAAGGCACTGGAAAGACTTCGGGCTTTTCTGGAACAGGAAAAAGTGGACGGGATCTTCATCAAGGGAGATTCCTCCATCCGGTATTTCACCGGGTTCACCGGCGGGGAAAGCCTGCTGTATGTGGATGCCCGGCGGGCGGTGATCATCACTGATTCCCGTTATACCCTGCAGGTGCGCCAGCAGGCACCGGAGTGCGAACTGGTGGAGCATCTCCACGGGTTCTGGCCGGAAGCGGCCAAACTGCCTCAGTCGGACAACCTGGCCCTGGATGGGGATTATTTTTCCTATACGGAACAGTGTGCCCTGGCAGCGGCCCTGCCCCATGCCGCCTGGAAGAATGTGAACCTGGTGGGCCTGCGGGCGGTGAAGACTCCGGAAGAGATGCAGCTCATCCGCCGGGCGGTGGCCATTTCCGACGAAGCCTTCCTCCAGCTGCTGCCCCATATCCGGGCCGGCCGAAAGGAAAGCGAACTGGCGGCGGAACTGGAATACAACATGCGGAAGCTGGGGTCCACCAAGCCTTCTTTTGAAACCATCTGTGCCTCCGGCAAAAGGAGCGCCCTGCCTCACGGGGTGGCCTCCGACAAGGTGGTGGAAGAAGGCGACTTTATCACCTTCGATTTTGGCGCCACCTATGGGGGCTACTGCTCCGACATCACCCGGACGGTGGTGGTGGGGAAAGCCGCTCCCTGGCAGAAGGAAATCTATGACATCGTCCTCCAGGCCAACCTGCTGGGCGAAAAGACCCTGAAGGCCGGGCTCACCGGCATCCAGGTGGACGGGGCCGTCCGGGACTTTATCGGGTCCAAGGGCTACGGGCCCAACTTCGGCCATGGTCTGGGCCACGGCGTGGGCCTGGACATCCACGAAAAACCGGTGCTGAACCGGGCCAACGGCCAGCCTCTGCCGGCCGGGGCTGTGGTGACCATCGAACCGGGCATCTACCTGCCGGACAAGGGCGGGGTCCGGATCGAAGACACGGTGCTGGTGACGGAAACGGGTTGCGAACGGCTCACTTCCGTCCCCAAGGAACTGAAAGAACTCTGATTTACCCATACTAATTTATTTTTTGGAGGTTGTTTTCATGATTTCTACGAACGATTTTAAAACTGGCGTAACGGTTGAAATTGACGGCGATGCCTGGCAGGTCGTCGAATTCCAGCATGTAAAACCGGGCAAAGGCGCTGCTTTCGTACGGGCCAAAATGCGCAACCTGTGCACCGGCGCTGTAGTTGAACGGACTTTCAACGCAGCTGAACGTCTGCCCAAAGCCATTGTGGAAAGAAAAGACATGCAGTATCTGTATGAAGCCGATGGCACCTATGTGTTCATGGACAACGAAACCTATGATCAGATCGAACTGAACAAGGATCAGCTGGGCAACGCCATCAACTTCCTGAAGGAAAACATGGACGTGAAGATCATCAGCTTCAAGGAACGGATCCTGGGCGTGGAACTGCCCAACACGGTGGAACTGACCGTAGTGGAAACCGAACCGGGGATCAAAGGGGATACCGCTACCGGCGGCAGCAAGAACGCCAAGATGGATACCGGTTATGTGGTGAAGGTTCCTCTGTTCATCAACGAAGGGGATGTACTGCAAATCGATACCCGTACCGGGGACTATATCGCAAGAGCATAACAAACAACAAATGGGGGGCTGTCGCAGGACAGCCCCGTTTTGTATTCCGGCCGCTCCCCAGGGCGGACCGGATCTGGATAAAGGATATTTTATGAAGACAATCTATCTGGTGCGCCATGGGGAGACCCTGGCCAACCGGCAGGGCATCCTCCAGGGCTGGAGCAACAATCCCCTGGATGATACGGGCCGGAAACAGGCGGCAGCCCTGGTGACCCGGGCATCCCGGGTGCCCCTGGACGCCATCTATACCTCGGACCTGATCCGCACCCGGGAAACGGCGGCCCCTCTGGCGGAAGCCCGGGGACTGGAACCCACCGTGCTCCCGGGGCTCCGGGAAATTTCCTTCGGGAAATGGGACGGCCATCATCTGAAAGAAATCCAGAAAAAGGATCCGGACACCCTCCGGGACATTTTCCTGAAGCCGGGCCAGGTGGAGCTGGAGGCGGAAGAAGATCTGGCCGCTTCCCAGGAACGGGCCTGGGAAACCTTTACGGACCTGGCAGAGAGCATGGATCCGGACGGCACCATCCTGTGCGTCAGCCACGGGGGTCTGATCCGGCTCCTGGTGTGCCGGATCCTGGGCTTTTCCATCGACAACATGTGGCGGATGAGCCTGGCCAACACCGCCTTCGTCCAGGTGGTCCGGACGGAGGAATACGGGTTCCGGGTTGACAAGCTGAACGATATGGGGATGCTGTGAGACCCTTGACTCATCTGTTATAATAATAGATACACATATATCTTTCAAATGAGGGAGCGATTTTTATTTTAGAATTCAAGCACATCAGCATCGACGACAAGCCGATCTTTGATGATTATTTTACAGAAGAAGATTACCACGCCTCGGAATGCTGCTTCGGCTCCATTTTCATCTGGAGGAACCAGTATGACAGCTACTGGGGCATCAGCCACGGCTGTCTCATCATCAAGGTCACCGTACACGGCACCACCTTTGTGCTGCCGCCTTTCGGGGGGGTCAACGAAGACCTGCCCAAGGTGCTCTGCGCCCTGAAACAGTATTTCAAGGGGGAACCCTTCGAAATGCACGGCATCTACGAGCACACCATCGAACGGTTCCAGAAATACCTGCCCCAGGTGAACAAGTTCACCACGGACCGGGACAACTGGGACTATGTGTACCAGCGGTCCAGCCTGGCCAGCCTCAGCGGCCGGAAGCTCCACGGCAAAAAGAACCATTACAACCAGTTCATCAAGGACAATCTCGAGTTCGTCTACGAACCCATCACCCCGGCCAACAAGGACGAATGCATCGCCTACGGGAAGGAATGGGTGGAAAAACGGGAGCTTACCGACCCCTCCATCGTGGCCGAATACGATGCCATCAAAGAAGGGCTGAACAACCTGGAAAAACTCCAGCTCCGGGGCGGGCTGATCCGTCTGGACGGCCAGGTGAAGGCCTTTACCTTCGGGGAACGGGCCGGGAAGAACACCGCAGTGATCCATGTGGAAAAGGCGGATCCGGATATCCGGGGCCTGTACACCGCCATCAACAAGGAATACATCGCCCACGAATGGCCGGATGTGACCTACATCAACCGGGAAGAGGACATGGGCAAGGAAGGGCTCCGGGAAGCCAAGGAATCCTACAAGCCCGCGTTCATGGTGAAAAAATACAATACGGTGATCCGGTAAAGGAGGAAAACCATGGATTTTCGTTTGCTCCAGGAAAGCGCCCTGTCCCAGGCGGCGGACCTGTGGGACTACTGTTTTGAAAAGAAGGGAACCCCTTTTTATGAATGGTATTTCCGGGAATATGCCCTGAAGCAGAACCGGATCCTGGGCGGGTTCCAGGACGGGAAGCTCCGGACCATGCTCCATCTGAATCCCTACGTGCTCCGGGTCCGGGGCCGGGACTGGAAGGTCCCCTATATCGTGGGGGTGGCCACGGACCCGGTGGCCCGGGGACACCATGTGATGGGCCAGCTGATGGATACGGCCTTCACCATGCTCCGGGCCATGAAGGTGCCCTTTGTGATCCTCATGCCCATTTACGCCGGCATCTACCAGCCCTACGGTTATGCCTGGACCCATCTCCGGAAGCATTACACCCTGCCCCTGGCCGGACTGGACCTGGCAGGCCGTACCCTGGACGGTTATGAGCCGGAACGGGTGGATACCGCCAAAGCCCGGGACCTGGTGGCTCCGGTCTACGCCAGAAGCATGGAACGGTACCACGGATATGCGGTACGGGATCAGCGGGTGTGGGACAATCTCCTCATCACAGCCGCCCAGGAAAATTTTGAGACGGTGATTCTCCGGAATGACGGTGCGCCGAAAGCCTATGCGTTGTATAATAGAGAGGGTGACAAAGTGACCGTCCAGGAACTGGCAGCGGTGGATCCTCCGGCGAAGATCCGGCTGCTCCAGTATTTCAAGGGGCTGGCGGGGATCCACAAGACCCTGGACTGGCTGGCACCGGAAGATGATCTGACCTGGACCCAGCTGCCGGACCAGGCCCTGGCCCCGAAAGAAGCTCCTTTCATGATGGGCCGGGTGATCAACGCGGCGGCCTGTCTGAAGGCTCTGGCCGTGCCGGAGGACCTTTTGGGGAAGACCCTGGTCCTGGCCCTGAAGGACGAACAGATCGCCCTCAACACCATGCTGGTGAAACTGGAATTCACCCGGGAAGGCATCAGGCTGCTGAACACCCTGGACGATCCGGAAGTGCTGCTGGATGCAGGGACCTTCACCCAGCTGTTTTTCGGACTTATGGGACCGGCACAGCTGCAGCAGGCCGGCATGATCTATGTGGACAGTAAAAATGCGCTGGAAATCCTTGACAAATTGTTCCCGCGGGAGAATAATTTTATCAATGAGTATTTTTAAGGGAGGCTGTCATGAGCGACAAGATTAGAAGAGTATTTGTGGAGAAGAAGAAAGAATATGCTGTGGAAGCAGCAGGTCTGTGTTCCGATCTCCAGCAGACCCTGGGGCTGAAGAATCTGAAAAGCGTCCGGATCCTGAACCGGTACGATCTGGAGGGCCTCAGTGACGAAGAATACCAGGAAGCCAGAAGCCTGGTGCTCAGCGAAGCACCGGTGGATGTGGTCCGGGATGAAGAAGTGGAAATCCCTGCCGGCATCCGCAGCTTTGCCGTGGAACTGCTCCCGGGCCAGTACGACCAGAGAGAAGATTTTGCCGCCCAGTGCATCCAGGCCATCACCCAGGGACAGCGGCCCATTGTGGCAGCCGCCAAAGTGTTCCTGCTGGAAGGTGACCTGTCCGACGCCGACTTTGAAAAAATCAAGAAATACTGCATCAACCCGGTGGAAGCCCAGGAAGCGGCCATTGAAAAGCCGGAAACCCTGGATATGACCTGGGATGTGCCCAAACCCGTAGCCGTGCTGGACGGCTTCCGGAGCCTGGACAGAAAAGGCCTGGAAGACTTCCTGAACCAGCAGGAACTGGCCATGAGCCTGGAAGACCTGGCCTTTATCCAGGAATACTTCCAGAAAGAAAACCGGGATCCCTCCATTACCGAAATCAAGGTGCTGGATACCTACTGGTCCGACCACTGCCGGCACACCACTTTTGAAACCAAACTGGAAAACGTTTCCATCACCGATGGCGTATACACCCAGCCGGTGGCGGAAGCCTATGACCTGTACAAGAAAGACAGGGATTTTGTCTACGGTGCCGACACCAAACGCCCCATCACCCTGATGGACATGGCATGCCTGGCCACCAAGAAGCTGAAAAAGGAAGGGAAGATCCCCGACTTGGATGCTTCCGAAGAAATCAACGCCTGCAGCATCGTGGCCCCCATTGACGTGGACGGCAAAAAAGAAGACTGGCTGGTGATGTTCAAGAACGAAACCCACAACCATCCCACCGAAATCGAACCCTTCGGCGGTGCCGCCACCTGCCTGGGCGGGGCCATCCGGGATCCCCTCAGCGGCCGGAGCTATGTGTACCAGGCCATGCGGGTCACCGGGTCCGGCGATCCCCGTACCCCTTATGAACAGACCCTGAAAGGCAAGCTGCCCCAGCGGAAGATCACCCTGGGCGCTGCAGCCGGCTACAGCTCCTACGGCAACCAGATCGGTCTGGCCACCGGTTCCGTGGAAGAATACTACCATCCCAAATTCGTGGCCAAGAGAATGGAAGTGGGGGCCGTCATCGGGGCTGCTCCCCGGGACGCCGTGGTCCGGGAACGTCCGGCTGCGGGCGACCTGATCGTGCTGCTGGGCGGCCGTACCGGCCGTGACGGCATGGGCGGCGCCACCGGTGCCTCCAAGGAACACACCACCAAATCCCTCAGCGAATGCGGTGCAGAAGTCCAGAAGGGGAATGCCCCCAACGAACGGAAGATCCAGCGGCTGTTCCGGGATCCGGAAGTGACCCGGCTGATCAAACGGTGCAACGACTTCGGGGCCGGCGGGGTATCCGTGGCCATCGGCGAACTGGCACCGGGCCTGGTAATCAACCTGGACAAGGTGCCCAAGAAATACGAAGGCCTGGACGGCACGGAACTGGCCATCAGTGAATCCCAGGAACGGATGGCCGTGTGCATCGCCGCCAGCGACCTGGACAAATTCATGGCCGCTGCCGCCAAGGAAAACCTGGAAGCCACGGTGGTGGCGGAAGTGGCGGAAGATCCCCGTCTGGTGATGTACTGGAGAGGGGAAAAAATCGTGGACCTGTCCCGGGCTTTCCTGGATACCAACGGCATTCCCCAGAAATCCAATGTGGTGGTGGACGGAGTGGAAGAAACCTCTCCCTTCAACAGCACACCGGAAGAAGTGGAAGGCAAAAAGGATATCAAAGAAGCCTGGCTGGCCAACCTGGACCGGCTCAATGTGTGCAGTGAAGAGGGCCTGGGCGAACGGTTCGACGGCTCCATCGGCCGGGGCAGCGTACTGATGCCCTACGGCGGCCGGAACCAGCTGACCCGCACCGAAGGCATGGCGGCCCGTCTGCCGGTACTCCACGGCAAGACCAACGCCACCTCCATCATGGCCAGCGGCTATGATCCCAACGTGTGCTGCTGGAGCCCGTACCACGGGGCCATGTACGCCGTGGTGGAAGCCGTGTGCCGGGCTGCGGCCATGGGGGCCGACCCGAAGAAACTGCGTCTTTCCATGCAGGAATACTTCCCCAAACTCCATACGGAACATACCTGGGGCCGGCCTTTCGCCGCTCTCCTGGGTGCCTATAAAGCCTGCTGCGAACTGGAACTGCCGGCCATCGGCGGCAAGGATTCCATGAGCGGCACCTTCATGGACCTGGAAGTTCCGCCTTCCCTGATCTGCTTCGCCGTAGGGGTTATGGACGGCCGGGATACCATCTCCAACGAATTCAAACAGGCCGGCAACACAGTGGTGTTCATCCCGGTACCCTGCGATGAACACGAAGTGGTGGATTACCCCGCCCTGCGGACCCTCCTGGACAGCGTCCACAAAGCCATCCTGGGCAAACGGATTCTCACCGCCGGCGTGGTGAAGGAAGGGGGCGTGGCAGCCGCCATCTCCTCCATGTGCCTGGGCAACGGTCTGGGCTTCGGGTTCGTGAAACCCTTCCTCCATGAGGAATGCCTGTTCACCCTGCAGCCCGGCGGGTTCCTGGTGGAAATGGCACCGGGGGCCGATCCGGACAAAGTCTTCGCCGGCAATGATTTCCTGGTGCTGGGCTCCCTGACCGACGACGGCAAAGTCACCGTCAACGACACCGCCATCACCCTGGACGAAATCAAAGCCGCCTATACCCGCACGCTGGAAGGGGTATTCCCCTCTGTGGTGAAGGATTCCGGCAAGGAAATCTGCCGGATGCCCTATTACCGGAATGACCTGCCCCTGACCGCGCCCTACAATGTGGCCCAGCCCCGGGTGTTCATTCCCGTATTCCCGGGCCTGAACTGCGAATACGACACCGCTGCCGCCTTTGAAGCAGCCGGTGCCAAAGCCGATATCTGCGTGATCCGGAACCTGACTCCGGAAGCCATCAAGGAAAGCGTGGAAGAAATGGCCAAACGGATCAAAGAAGCCCAGATCCTGGCCATTCCCGGCGGGTTCTCCGCCAGTGACGAACCGGAAGGCTCCGGCAAGTTTATCGCCACCATGTTCCGGAACCCGGCCCTGAAGGAAGCGGTGCTGGATCTCTTGTACAACCGGGACGGCCTGGCCCTGGGGATCTGCAACGGTTTCCAGGCCCTGATCAAACTGGGTCTGGTGCCCTATGGAGACATCCGTCCACTGACGGAAACCTCTCCCACCCTGACCTTCAACACCATCGGCCGGCACATTTCCCGGATGGTGGAAACGAAAGTGGTTTCCAACAAATCTCCGTGGCTGGCACTCACCGAACCCGGTGACATCCACACGGTAGCCGTATCCCACGGGGAAGGCCGGTTCGTGGCCACGGAAGAAGAGATCAAGAAACTCTTCGCCAACGGCCAGGTGGCCACCCAGTATGTGAACCAGGCAGGGGATCCCACCATGGAAAGCCCCTACAACCCCAACGGCTCCCTGTATGCCATCGAAAGCATCACCAGCCCCGACGGGCGTGTGCTGGGCAAGATGGGCCACACCGAACGGTTCACCGAGGGTCTCATGAAGAACATCCCGGGGAACAAACTGCAGCCTCTGTTCCTGGGCGGCGTGCAGTACTTCAAGTAAGCAAAACAGGGAAGGGGTTGCTGCATGTGCGGCAACCCCTTTTGTGTGTGACTGTGGTCATATGTCATACGCTTTTGAATAGCAATTTTTGCCAATTTCGTTTGCATGAAAATGCATCATTCATTAAAGGAGAAGATTCTGCATGGAACTTTCTGTTGGGGCAAAACTCCATGGTTTTGCCGTACAAAAAATCACCCCTCTGCCGGATATCGAAGCCACGGCCTATGAAATGATCCATGAGGTCAGCGGCGCCCGGCTGTTCTACCTGGCCAGCCAGGACGACAACAAAGTGTTCACCATCGGGTTCCGGACCCCCAGCCAGGACGATACCGGGGTGGCCCACATCACCGAACATTCCGTCCTCTGCGGCAGCCGGAAATACCGGCTGAAGGAACCTTTCGTGGAACTGGTGAAAGGCTCCCTGAACACCTTCCTGAACGCCATGACCTACACGGACAAAACCGTGTATCCGGTGGCCAGCCGGAATGCCAAGGACTTCCGGAATCTGTCGGACGTGTACCTGGACGCGGTGTTCTATCCCCTGACCGGGGAAAATCCCTTTACCCTGCGCCAGGAAGGCTGGCATTACGAACTGGGCCAGGGAGAGGACAAGCCCCTGGTGTACAACGGCGTGGTCTACAACGAAATGAAGGGGGTCTATTCCTCCCCGGACGCCATCGAGGAACATGAGGTGATGAAGGCCCTGTTCCCGGATTCCCCTTACCGGTTCGAATCCGGCGGCCTGCCTTCCGCCATTCCCCAGCTGACCCAGGAAGGATTCGTGGCCTTCCACAAAAAATACTACAGCCCGGAAAACGCTTATATCTACCTGTACGGGGATGTGGACATCGACGACTGGCTGGACTACATGGACCGGGAATACCTGAGCCGGTTCCCTAAGACCGGCACCCTGAAGGTGGAGATCCCCCTCCAGGCTCCCTTCGACCAGACCCGGGAAGTGAAAGCCTCCTACCCGGTGCCCGAAGGGGATGACACCGCCCACAAGACCTACCTTTCCATGAACATCGTGGTGGGGTCCGCCCTGGACCAGAAGCGGATCATGGCCCTGAAGCTCCTGACCCATGTGCTCCTGGACGGGAACAATGCGCCCCTGCGGCTGGCGCTCCTTCGGGCGGGCATCGGCAGCGACGTATCCGGCAGCCTGAACGGCTCCCAGCTCCAGCCCGTGTTCTCCGTGGAAGTCAGCGGCTCCGACCCGGATAAGGAAGACCAGTTCGTGAAGGTGCTCTACCGGACCCTCCAGGACCTGTCCCGGAACGGGATTCCCCGGCGGCTTCTGGAAGCAGAACTGAATTCCGAAGAATTCAAGATGCGGGAAGCGGATTTCAACATCTATCCCAAAGGCCTGATCTACGGCCTGAACGTGATGGAAACCTGGCTGTACGGGGGAGACCCCACCACCTGCCTCCGGTTCACCGACTGTCTGGACTTCCTGCGCAGCGCCATCGACAAGAAGTACTATGAACAGCTCATCGAAAGCGTGCTGCTGGACAACACCCACAAATGCCTGGTGACCCTGACCCCGGAACCCGGGAAGGAAGCCCGGGATGCTGCCCGGTTTGCGGAAACCATGGCGGAAAAGAAGAGCCATATGGACCAGAAACAGCTGGAAGAAGTGGCGGCCATCGCCGATGAGCTCCATGCCCGGCAGGCGGCTCCCGATACCCCGGAAGCCCTGGCCTCCATCCCCCTGCTCCAGCGGTCCGACATTGCCCGGAAGAACGATTTCGAACATCCCCAGGTGACGGAAGAAGGGAAGCATACCCGGCTGGTGCTCCATCAGTTCACCAACAAAATTGCCTATTTCGACTGGTGCTTCGACCTTACCGGCCTGCCGGAAGACAAGCTGTGCTATGCCTACCTGCTCACCGACGTACTAGGGAAGGTGGACACCGACGACTATTCCTACGAGGAACTGACCACACTGGCGGACCTGTATCTGGGGGGGCTGAACTTCGAAGTGAAGCCCTACTGCAGGTACAGCGACACCAACAGCTACCGGAACGTGTTCAAGGTATCCGCCAAGGTGCTGGAAAAGAACGAGGACAAGCTGTTCGCCATCCTCAGCAGCATCGCCCTCCGGAGCCATGTGGACGACAGGAAGCGGCTGAAGGAAATCGTCAGCGAAGTGAAGACCGACTGGGACAACAACTTCTTTGCCCGGGGGATGACCGTGGCCACCCTGCGGCTCATGAGCTACTTCTCCAAGTCCGCCCGGAGCCTGGAACATGACCAGCTGACCTATTACCAGTTCCTCCAGGATCTGTGGGCCCATTTCGATGAGCGGGCCGAAGAAGTGGCCGCCAATCTGAAAGCCCTGCTGCCCGCCTTCTTCCATCAGGATGAACAGCTCCAGTCCCTGTCCTGCGACCGGGATATGGAAGAGGAGGCCCTGGCAAAAGTGGCCGCCTTTACGGCTCAGCTGCCCCATTCCCCCTATGCGGGGAAACCGGCGCCGGACCTGGCAGCTCCCGGGAAGAACGAAGGAATCACCACCTCCGGGAAGGTCCAGTACGTATTGGCCGGGGGGAACTTCCACGACCACGGCTACCACTATACCGGGGCCATGAAAGTGCTGGAAACCATCCTCCGCTACGGTTACCTGTGGACCAAAATCCGGGTCCAGGGCGGAGCCTACGGGGCCGGCACCCGGTTCGACCCCACCGGCACCTTCTACCTGTCCAGCTACCGGGATCCCAAACTGGCGGAAAGCCTCCAGGCCTACCGGGATCTGCCGGAGTACCTGGAAAAATTCCAGGCTTCCGACCGGGAAATGACCAAGTACGTGATCGGTACCATCAGCCTGGTGGACACCCCCCTGACCCCGGCCATGCACCTGGAAAAGGCCATCACCGCCCAGATGAAGGGGACCCCGGAAGACCTGGCCCAGAAGAAACGGGACCAGATCATCGACTGCACCCCGGAAGACATCCGGGCCCTGGCGCCCCTGGTCCGGGATGTGCTCTCCGACGGCTACCTGTGCGTGGTAGGCGGCGAAGGGAAGATCGAAGAGAACAAGGGATTGTTTGAACGGGTGATCAAGGCGTAAAATGCGGTCAACGGACGGAGGAGACCATCTGCCGGAGGCAGATGCTTTTGAACAGAAACGCAGCTGGCGCTGCAAAGGGACCCGTGCAGCGGGTCCCTTCCTTCGTCCAGTGACCAGTGACAAAGGAACTGTCCCTGTGTATGTTTTTTACACAGGGGCAGTCCCTTTATCTTGTTTTTGTGGTATAATGAATACAATTTACACCAAACGGAGGGATACAATGGAACTGGAAATGGAGTTCATCCGCAAAATGCCCTCTCCCCAGGAACTGAAGGTTGATCACCCTGTGGAGCCGGCCATCTATGAAACCAAACGGCGCCGGGACGCTGAGATCCGGGACATCCTCACCGGGAAAGACAGCCGCTTTCTGCTGATCATCGGTCCCTGCTCCGCGGACAATGAGGACGCTGTGGTGGACTACTGCCAACGTCTGGCCGAAGTCCAGGAACAGGTGAAAGATACCCTGTACATCATTCCCCGGGTCTACACCAACAAACCCCGGACCATCGGGGTGGGCTACAAGGGCATGGCCCACCAGCCCGATCCCGAAGGGAAGGAAGACATGCTGGCCGGGATCATCGCCTGCCGGAACATGCACATCCGGGTGATCCGGGAAACCGGCTTCACCTGCGCCGAAGAAATCCTGTACCCGGAAAACCACCGGTACCTGTCCGATCTGATCTCCTATGCAGCCATCGGGGCCCGGTCCGTGGAAGACCAGCTCCACCGGATGATCGCCAGCGGGGTGGGGATCCCGGTGGGGATGAAGAACCCCACATCCGGGGACATCTCCGTAATGCTCAATTCCATCGCCGCCGCCCAGCATGAACAGCAGTTCCTGTTCCGGGGCTGGGAAGTGCGGACCAAGGGGAACCCTCTGGCCCACGCCATCCTCCGGGGGTATGTGGACAAATTCGGCAAGAGCCTGCCCAACTACCACTATGAAGACCTGGTCCGGCTCCATGAAGAATACGGCAAGCGGGACCTGGAAAACCCGGCGGTGGTCATCGATGCCAACCATGCCAATTCCGGGAAGAAATACCTGGAACAGATCCGGATTGCCAACGATGTGCTCTACAGCCGCCACATGAACCCGGACCTGAAGAAGATGGTCAAGGGGATCATGATCGAAAGCTACATCGAAGACGGCAGCCAGAAAATCGGCGAAGGGGTCTACGGAAAATCCATCACCGATCCCTGCCTGGGCTGGCCCAAGACCCGGGATCTGATTCTGGAACTGGCCGGACGGGTGGATTACTGAGAATAGGGAGGACATACCATGCTGAAACAGATTTCGCTTTTTGCAGCCAACCATAAAGGGGCCCTGGGGAAAATCACCAATGACCTGGCCCGGGAAAACATCAACATCTACACCATGCTGGCCACGGACAGCGCCGAATTCGGCATCATCCGGCTGATCGTGGACAATCCGGACAAGGCCCTGGAAGCCCTCCAGAAAGCCGGCTACCAGTGCCGGATCGACTATGTGCTGGCCGTGGATATGGCCAGCGACCAGCCCGGTACCCTGGATAAGATCCTGACCCATCTGAAGGACGCCAACGTGTTCGTCCGGTATCTTTACATCTCCTTCGACCGGAAAACCTCCAGCCCCATCGTGGTGCTGAAAACCGACGAACCCGAAACCGAAACCTTCCTCCAGGGGAAAGGGTATACCCTGCTGGACCGGTTCTGACGTTTTTCTTACCCGTAGGAGGCGCAGGCCGGTTGCCCCGCCTGGTGCACGAAATTCCAACGACCCATTGCAATACCGTAGGGGCCGCAGGCCGGGCGGCCCGCGGAATGCACGGCCTGTCGATACCGGCACCGTAGGGGATGAGCAAGACCGGCGCAGCCGTGTCGCCCGGTCATCCCGTTCCGGCAAAAGGAGACCATTTGCCAGGGGCAAATGCGCGAAGCATTTGGCGTCCATCGGCCGCTGACCGTTGACAAAGGCCGCCGGAGGTTCCGGCGGCCTTTTTTTTTGTCCATTTTTTAGGACGGGGGATGGGGTATAATAAAAATAGAAAAAGGATGGAAGCAAGGATCCAAAAACAAGTTTCTATAGGAGGAACAAGGTATGGAAAATCAATTGCTGGATCAGTTCGGTCCTCAGCACTATGGGGTGTTCCTGGGAGTGGAGTCTGCAGATCTGGATGCGCTGCGGCAATGGCTTCGTCTGGTGGATTTCCACTGTGAATGGGTATGGGGCGACAGGGAACCCTGCTGCCAGGTGCTGGTCCATATGAATGTGCTGTATCGGCCAATGTTGGAGCGGCTGGGGACCGCCATGTGCCGGCGGTTCGGACAGAAAGGATATCTTTTCGCCGATGAAAACGGCCAGGCCTGGGAATTTCCTCAAAAGGGAGGGACGGGCAAAGCACTGGGATTGCTGACACCTCAGGTGTTGGATCAGTTTTACAGCGGCCTTCTGGGGGAACCCTTCCACTTCCAGGAGTTCCGGTCCATGTATCATGTGAATGCCGGGGTGCCCGCAATCATCATGGCCCAGCACGTCCATGATCTGATGGAAAAATATCAGGACTGGGATGTACGGTTCCTGGAAGAGCATGGAAAATCCAAATAAGGACAAGGAGTGGTGAAGATGGATAAACTGGTATTGGCCTATGAGGTGGCAAAAAAATTCCACGAAGGACAGAAAGACCGGGCGGGGAAACCTTATATCAACCATGTGAAGTTCGTATCGGATCAGGTACTTCCTCTGGGAGAAGAGTATGCCCTGGTGGGGATGCTCCATGATACCCTGGAAGACACGGCCATGGACCGGGGAACCCTGGAACAGCTGTTTGGGAAAACCGTGGCGGATGCGGTAGCTCTGCTGACCCATGACAAGAAGGTGCCCTATCTGGACTATGTGCGGCAGATCAAAGAGAGTGGGAATCCCTACGCTATCGCCGTGAAAAAGGCGGATCTGCGGAACAACATGGATCTGACCCGGCTGCCGGAAGTGACGGAAAAGGACAGGGAACGGGTAGAAAAGTACCGGAAGGCGTATGGAATTCTGAGTGAAGCGTGAAGAGAACGGCGCAGGCTGGCAGAGAACAGGCCACCGCAGGGCAGGAAGGCAGCCCCGACAGACCCATTGCGGTGCCCGTAGGGCGCCGGGGAGCCCGCGAAATGCACGGTCTGACGATACCGGAACCGTAGGGGATGACCGGCGCAGCCGTGTCGCCCGGTCATCCAGTATCCGTTGACACCCTTTCCCCTCTGTGCTACAATGCCCCCGAAGGAGGGGATATCATGGATACCCGGGCCATCCGCTGTTTCCAGCAGGTCTATGAAAAGAAAAGTATCCACCAGGCCGCCAGGGGCTTGTTCCTGACACCCCAGGGGGTGAGCCGGATCATCGGGGTCCTGGAGGGGGAACTGGGGGCACGGCTTTTTGTCCGTACGCCCCGGGGCATGGAACCCACCCTGGAAGGCCGGTATTTTTATGAACACAGCCGTCCTTTTACGGCCCAGCTGCTGAACCTCCAGCTGGGGATCCAGGAAATGAAACGGCAGCAGCAGGGGCTCCGGGTGGGGCTTGCCTGCGGGGTGCTCCATGTGATTTCCGTGGAGCGGCTCCAGGAAACGGCTGCCCGGTATCCGGAATTCCACCTGGAGTGGGTGGAGGATTTCAATGAGAATATCCTGAAACTGCTGCAGGAAGGGACGCTGTCCTGCGGCTTCTGTGTGGGACCGGGATCCCCGGACGGCTTTTTCCGGCAGGAGCTGTTCCGGGCGCCGGTGTGCGCCATTCTGTATCCGGGGCATCCTCTGTACGGAGCGGAGAGCCTTTCGGTGGAAGACCTGAAAGAGGAGCCCCTGCTGTGCCTCAACGAACATTTTTCTATTTACCACAATCTGGCGGAACGGTGCGGGGATTTTGGTTTTACCCCTCACTTTGCCGTCAAGACCATGGAAAGCAGCCTGATCCGTCGGTTCTGCCGGGAAGGCCGGGGGGTGGGCATCGATGCGGCCATCCATCCAGAGGAACCGCCTTTGCGGCAGATTCCCCTCCGGGAGGCGGCTCCCTGGCAGGTGGCGTTGGTCTGCCCTCAGGGGAGGGAAAAGGAACCGCTGCTCCAGGCAATCCTGGGTTCTTTTGCTTGTGAAGGATAAAAGCATCAATAAAATGTTGATACCTGCTGCCGTTTCCTTGCTGGACGGCAGCTGATTTTTTATGATAGGGTGGTAAGGAAAAATACAGGTACAACAATCCAAGGAGGCAAACTATGCTGCGCAAATTTCCCCATCTGTCCAGTCCCATCACCATTGGCCGGACCACTTTCCGGAACCGGATCTTATCTGCACCCATGGGAGGCACGGACATTACCAACGACGGGTGCATCGGCCCCAAATCCACGGCTTTTTACGAACTGAGAGCCAGGGGTGGGGCCGGAGCGGTCACCGTTTCCGAGCTGATGGTCCATCCGGCCACCGATGGATCCCATGCCTATCATCTGGATGAAAGCATCCTGAATTCCCTGGTGGCAGCCACCTGTACGGCCGATGCCATCCGCCGGCATGGTGCCATCCCTTCCATCGAACTGTCCCATTCCGGCCAGTTTGCCGGTACCTACATGACGGACAAGAACCGGCAGCACAATCTGCACCAGTGGGGGCCCAGCGACGGGGTACGGGCTGACGGGGTACCCGTACGGGCCCTGACCCAGGAGCTGATCGATGATATTGTGGCGGTCTACGGCCACGCCGCGGGCCTGGCCAAACGGGCGGGCTTTGAAATGGTGATGATCCACGGGGGCCACGGCTGGCTGATCAACCAGTTCCTGTCCCCCCTGTTCAACCACCGGACGGATGCCTACGGAGGCAGCCTGGAAAACCGGACCCGGTTTGCGGTGGAAGTGCTCCAGGCGGTGCGGGCTGCAGTAGGGCCCTTTTTCCCCATTGAATTCCGGATGAGCGGGGCGGAATTCACCGAGGGAGGATACGGACTGGACGAAGGGGTGAAGATTGCCCAGGCCATCGAGCCCTATGCGGATCTGCTCCATGTCTCTGCCGGCACCTACCAGAAGACGTTCGGGATCACCCATCCTTCCATGTTCGAGGACCACGGCCGGAATGTGTACCTGGCGGCGGAAATCAGAAAGCATGTGTCCAAGCCGGTGGCCACCATTGGCGGGCTCACGGATCCGGCCATGATGGAAGAAATCATTGCTTCCGGGAAGGCGGATGTGGTGTATATGGCCCGGCAGCTGCTGGCGGACCCGGAAACGCCCCGGAAGATCGACGAAGGCCGGGAGGAGGAAATCGTCCACTGCCTGCGCTGTTTCACCTGCATGGCGGAACGGGCTGCCACCGGTACCCGCCGGTGCACGGTGAATCCTCTCATCGGCCGGGAACTGGACGGCACGGAAGTCCAGCCGGCACCGGTGCGGAAGAAGGTGGTGGTAGTGGGCGGGGGCCCCGGAGGCCTGTATGCCGCCTATACCGCCGCCCGTCGGGGGCACCGGGTGGTCCTGATGGAAAAAGAAGGGGAAGTGGGGGGTATCCTGAAAAGCGAGCAGGCCATTCCCTTCAAAAAGGAAATGTATGGTCTGGCCCATACCTATGAGCTGCTGGCCCGGAAGGCGGGGGCAGAGATCCGGCTGCACACGGAAGCCACCCCGGAAACGGTGGAAGCGGAGCAGCCCGATGCCCTGATCATCGCCGCCGGCTCCCGGCCCCTGGTTCCGCCCATCAAAGGGCTGGACGGGGACAATGTGGTGATCGTGAACAATTATTACAGGGAGAAAGACAAAGTGGGGGACCATGTGGTGGTGTTCGGCGGCGGTCTGGCCGGCTGTGAATGTGCCATCCACCTGGGCCGGGAAGGGAAAAAGGTGGAGATCGTGGAAATGCGGCCCACCCTGGCTCCTGACGCCAATGTGCGCCACCGGCCCCTGCTGCTGGCGGAAATCGCCAAAACCGCCACGGTCCATACGGGATACAAGGGAATGGAAGTGACCCGGGAAGGCATCCTGTGCACGGATCCCTCCGGAGCCCAGGTGCTGGTGCCCGGGGATACGGTGATCTGCGCCCTGGGACAGCGTTCCCGGACGGATGTGGTGGAAGCGCTCCGGGATTGTGCCCCCTTTGTAAGGGTCATCGGGGATGCGGCCAAAGTGTCCACCATCACCAATGCGGTGTACTGGGGTCATTGGGCGGCCATGGATATTTGAAGATTGTCCGCGGTCAGCCGACGGAAAGGGGATGTTGCACGTGAACTGCAACATCTCCTTTGTCCAGGGGCAGCTGCGTTTCTGTTCCAAGGCAAACGTCAGACGCGTTTGCCTGCCTTCGTTCAGTGACCGGGAGTGTGAACTCTTTCACACCCCCTTTTTTTATGCGAAAAAAATTTTCATAAATTCCAAAAAACTACTTGCATTTATCGCGTCATCGTAGTAAAGTATTAAATCAGTAAAGCACTTGTTCCGGAGCTCTCCGGAATGGAAGTAAATTTATTGAAGAAAGGGGTTACGATCATGGTAGCCGGATTGAATGAACGGGAACTGAAACAGCTGGCCAAAGCCTTTACCCTGCTGAAGGATCTGGACGGGAGCCTGGCTTTCCTGGAAGACATCTGCACCCCCAACGAGCTGAAGGCCCTGAGCCAGCGGCTGGAAGTGGCGGTGCGTCTTCACCGGGGCGAAAATTACGCCAAGATTGTCAAGGATACGGGCGCCAGCAGCACCACGGTATCCCGGGTCAATCGCTGTCTGAACTACGGGGCAGGAGGATACCGAACCCTGATCCCCATCTTGACTGAAGGAGCTAACGAGAAATGAGCAACAGTACTGCACTGCGGATCCCTTACGGGACAAAAGATATCCTGCCGGGGGATGCCCGGCTGAAACGGGAACTGGAAGACCGGGTGGCCGCCAATTTCCTTTCCTGGGGCTATGATGAAGCCATCACCCCCACCTTTGAATATGCCGACACCTTTGCCCTGAGCGGCGCCGGCATCAGCGATGAAAGCATGCGGTTCATGGACCGGAACAACCGGACACTGATGCTGCGCAGCGAAATGACCACCCCCCTGGCCCGGATGGTGGCCACCCGTCTGAAGAACGACAAGGGTGTGAAACGGCTGTTCTACATCGCCAATGTGTTCCGGCACGAACAGACCCAGGCCGGCCGCCAGTGTGAATTTTCCCAGGCGGGGATCGAAATGATCGGGGCGGAAGCGCCTATGGCTGACGCGGAAGTGCTGGCCCTGGCGGTGAGCAGCCTGAAAGCCGCCGGGCTCCAGGATTTCCTGATCAGCGTGGGCCACAGCGCCTTCCTGGCCGGGATCATGGAAGAAGCCGGGCTGACGGAAAAGCAGGCGGATTTCGTAAAGACCATGATCCTCTCCCACAACGCGGTGGGCCTGGAAGAAGCTGCCGTCCGCTTCATCCCCAAGGATCTGAAGGACCTGTTCCGGGATCTGCTGTATCTCCAGGGAGGCCGGGACCTGCTGGATGACCTGGAAGGCCGGGTGAAGAACCAGAAGAGCCTGGATGCCCTGAAGAACCTGAAGGCCATCTACAAACTGGCGGAAGCCTACGGGGTGGCCCAGTACCTGTCCTTCGACCTGTCTCTGATCCGGAATTTCGACTACTACACCGGTATGGTGTTCGAGGCCTATGCTCCCCAGATCGGGTTCAACATCTGCGGCGGCGGCCGGTACGACCATATGATGGAAGCCTTCGGGGATCCGGAACCGGCTACGGGATTTGCCCTGGGCATCGACCGGATCATCCTGTCCCTGCGCCGGGACGGCCGGTTCAACCGGGAATCCAAATGGGACATTTACGTGGCCTGGGCTCCGGGATGCCAGGAAAAAGCCATCCAGAAGGCGCTGGAACTGCGCAATGGCGGCAAGAACGTGAAAGTGGCCACCAACGCCCTGACCCCGGAAGAGGCGGCCAAGGCCTGTGCGGAAAACCGGTGTGAAGCCGTAGCATATGTAGGATAGGAGAGAAAAGGGAATGGATTACTTAACAATTGCCCTGCCCAAGGGAAAACTTTTTGCCAAGTCTGTGGAACTCCTGGCCAAGGTGGGCTATGCTGCGGACAATGTGGTGGAGGATTCCCGGAAGCTGGTCATCACCAATGAAGAAACCAAGGTAAAATTCATCATCGTCAAGACTGTGGACCTGCCCACTTATGTGGAATACGGAGCGGCGGATATCGGCATCATCGGCAAGGATGTGCTCAATGAGGAACGGAAGGACATCTACGAACTGCTGGATATGGGCTACGGCGGTTGCCATCTGATGATGGCGGTGCCGGAATCCAAAGTACTGCCGGAAATCACCGATTACGCCCATATGCGGGTGGCTACCAAATATCCCAAGTGCGCGGCGGATTTCTTCGACAAGCTGGGGATGCAGATGGAAATCATCAAACTGAATGGTTCCATCGAACTGGGGCCCATTGTGGGGCTCAGCGAAATGATCGTGGATATTGTCCAGACCGGCCGGACCCTGCGGGAAAACCATCTGAAGGAAGTGGCTTCGGTGTTCCCGTCCACCGCCCGTCTCATTGCCAATAAAGTCAGCTTCAAGATGCAGTACGACCGGATCCGGAAGCTGGTGGAAGATCTGAAAGTAGTCCTGAAGGAGGAAAAACCGGAATGAAAGTCTATGATGAAAGAAAAAGCACGGCGGAAGAAATCAGCCGCCTGCTGGAAAAGAAATCCTTTGATGAAGTGAAACTGTCCCCGAAAGTGGCCGCCGCTGTGGAAAAGATGTTCGGCCGTCCGCTTACTGCTGCGGAAGAAGTGGACATCATCGTCAACGATATCCGGAACAAAGGGGATGAAGCCCTGTTCGAATACACCAAGAAACTGGATGGAGCGGATCTGAGCCCGGCCACCATCCGGGTGACGGAAGAGGAATTCGCGGAAGCGGAAAAGGCCGTGGATGAAAAGACCATGGGGGCCATCCGCCGGGCCATTGCCAATGTGCGGAAGTTCCACGAAGAACAGCTGCCCAAGACCTGGCTGACTCCCCGGGCCTACGGGTCCTTCCTGGGCCAGAAGATGACTCCGGTGGACAGCGTGGGGATCTACGTGCCCGGCGGTACCGCCGCCTATCCTTCCAGCGTGATCATGAACGCGGTGCCCGCCAAAGTGGCCGGGGTGCCCCGGATCGCCATGGCGGCTCCCGCCGGCCGGGACGGGAAGATGAATCCCTATGTGCTGGCCACGGCCAAGGAAATCGGCATTACGGAAATCTACAAGATGGGCGGAGCTCAGGCCATTGCCGCCCTGGCTTTTGGGACGGAAACCATTCCCAAAGTGGAAAAGATCACCGGTCCCGGGAACATTTTCGTGACCCTGGCCAAAAAGGCGGTCTACGGACACGTGGATATCGATATGCTGGCAGGCCCCAGTGAAATCCTCATTGTGGCGGACAAAACCGCGGATTACCAGTACCTGGCGGCGGATCTCCTGAGCCAGGCGGAACATGATCCTCTGGCCTGCGCCATCCTGATCACCGATGACGAAGACCTGGCGGGCAAAGTGGCGGAGGAAGTGGAAGTCCAGCTCCAGAAGCTGCCCCGGAAGGAAATTGCCGCCCAGTCCCTGGCGGTGCAGGGGAAGATCATCCTGGCCAAAGATATGGATACGGTGGTGGAGATGGCCAACATTTCCGCTCCGGAACACATGGAAATCAACACCAGGGAACCTTTTGCCCTGGTGCCCAGGATCCGGAACGCCGGTGCCATTTTCCTGGGAGCCTATTCTCCGGAACCCCTGGGAGACTATTACGCCGGCCCCAACCACATCCTGCCCACCGGCGGTACGGCCCGGTTCTATTCCGTGCTGAATGTGGAAACCTTCATGAAGAAGACCAGCATCATCTCCTATACCAAAGAAGCCCTGGCGGAAGCCGCTGATGACATCATCGCCATGGCCGAAGCGGAAGGACTCCAGGCACACGCCAACGCCATCCGGATCCGGAAGGGGGCTCTGTGATGAGCGAGATTCTTGCCCGGGAAAGCCTGTCCCGGATAGAAGACTATCAGGTGGAAACCGTACCTGATGCAGATATTGTTGTCAATGCCAATGAAACCAACTGGGATATGACCCCGGAAATCCGTTTGGAACTGGGGACCCGTCTGGCGGAACATGCCTTCAACCGGTATCCGTCCATGCACGGGGAGGACCTGTGCCAGGCCATTGCCGACCGGCTGGGGTTCGATCCGGCCCAGGTGGCCATCGGGAACGGCTCCAGCGAACTGCTGGAAAAAGCCTGCTATGCTTTCGGGGGCGCAGGCCGAAAGATTGCTTCCGCCACGCCGTCCTTTTCCATGTACCAGACCTACGCCATCCTGGCGGACAGCGAACCGGTGCTGTTCCCGCTGACGGCGGACGGGTTCGTGGATCCGGAGGGAGTCATCGCATTCTGCCGGGAAGAGAAGCCGGCCCTCATCATTATCTGCAATCCCAACAATCCCACGGGGAACTTCAATCCCAGAGCCGCCATGGAAAAAATCATCCGGAACGTGGAGTGCCCGGTGATCATGGACGAAGCCTATATGGAATTTGCCGTGGAAGAAGGGAAGATGGAAGAACTGTCCACCCTGGACCTGGTCAATGAAGTGGACAATCTGCTGGTGCTGAAGACCTTCTCCAAGGCCTACGGCCTGGCCAATCTGCGGATCGGCTACGGAGTGGGCAGTGCAGCCGTGATGAAGGTCCTGAAGAAGGTGCTGCTGCCCTATACGGTGAACGGGATCTCTATCCTGGCGGCGGAACTGCTGTTCAGCAAGCCGGAAGTGCTCCGGGAACGGGTGGAAGCGGTGGTCAGCGGCCGCCGGTACCTGCGGGAACAGCTGGAAGCCCTGGGCTTCCGGGTACTGCCCAGCGCCACCAACTTCCTGCTGGCCCTGCCGGCGGGGAAAGTCCTGGACAAACTGGCGGACAAAGCCGGTGCGGCGGATCTGCCCGGCGGGGAAAAGGCCATGGCAGCCGGCGGATTTCTGTTCAAGGAACTGCTGGCCCGGAAGGTGCTGGTACGGAACTACTCCCAGAATCCCCGGCTGCCCGGGGGCCTGCGGATTTCTGTAGGCACGGCGGCAGAAAATCCCCTGATCATTGAAGCCATCAGGGATATCATCCTGTAAACGAGGGAGGCCATTGGTTATGCGGCAAGGGAAAGTGGAACGGAATACGAAAGAAACCCGGATCCTGGTGGAACTGGACCTGGACGGCACCGGAAAGGCGGATATTTCCACCGGTGTGGGCTTCCTGGATCATATGCTGACTCTTCTGGCGGTCCATTCTTTCATGGATCTGAAGGTGCGGGCCCAGGGGGACCTGGAAGTGGACTGCCACCATACGGTGGAAGATGTGGGCATCGCCCTGGGCCAGGCCATTGCCCAGGCTCTGGGGGACAAAAAAGGCATCCACCGGTACGGCAGCTTCCTGCTGCCCATGGATGAAGCCCTGGCGGAAATCGCCCTGGACTTTTCCGGCCGGCCCTACCTGGTGTGGAATGCAGACCTCATTCCCCGGGTGACCCTGGGGAACTTCGATACGGAAATGGGCGAGGATTTCTTCCGGGCCCTGGCCATGAACTGCGGCCTGACCCTCCACATCAACGTGCCTTACGGGAAGAACACCCACCATATGATGGAAGCCATCTTCAAAGGCGTGGCACGGGCCATGAGCCAGGCGGTGGCCCTGGATCCCCGGGTGCACGGGGTGATGAGCAGCAAGGGGGCACTGTAACATGGACAAAGACACCATTGTGATCATCGATTACGGACGGGGCAACCTGCACTCCGTGTACAACGGCCTGCTGAAAATCGGGGCCAGCCCGGTGGTTTCCGGGGACCCCAAGGTGATCGAAGCGGCGCCCAAAGTGATCCTGCCGGGGGTGGGATCCTTTGGGGACTGTATGGATACCATGCGGAGCCGGGGACTGGAAGAAGCGGTCCAGCAGGCTCTCCACAGCGGCAAGCCTTTCCTGGGCATCTGCCTGGGAGAACAGCTGCTGTTCGAAGGCAGCGAAGAAGCACCGGGAGTAAAGGGCCTGGGGTATTTCAAGGGCCAGGTGAAGAAAATCGTCACGGAATACAAGATCCCCCATATGGGGTGGAACCGGATCACCACGGTGAATCCCTCCCCCCTGCTGCAGGATGCTGACGGAAAGTACGTATACTTCGTCCACAGCTTCCATGCAGTGCCGGAGGATCCGTCCATCATTACGTCGGTCTGCGATTACGGGACCCGGATTACGGCCAGCGTGGGCCAGGGTAGCGTCCAGGGCTTCCAGTTCCATCCGGAAAAGTCCTCTTTCGCCGGTCTGGCCATGCTGAAAGCTTTCAAGGAGTGGAAACTATGAACATCTATCCAGCCATCGACCTGCGGGGAGGCAACTGCGTCCGCCTGGTGAAGGGCGATTTTTCCAGAGAAACCGTATACAGCACCGATCCCGGTGCCATGGCCAGGAAATGGGCCGATGAGGGGGCCAGCTGCATCCATGTGGTGGATCTGGACGGAGCGGTAGCCGGGGAAAGCCGGAATCTGCTGTCCATCGATGCCATCCTGAAACAGGGGAACATTCCCATTGAAGTGGGGGGCGGCATCCGGACCATGGAACACGTGGCCCGGCTGCTGGACCGGGGGGTCCACCAGGTGATCCTGGGGTCTGCCGCGGTAAAGAATCCGGATCTGGTGAAGGAAGCCTGTGAAAAATATCCCGGCCGGATCGTGGTGGGCATCGACGCCAAGAACGGGGACGTGGCAGTGGAAGGCTGGGAAGCCAGCGGCCACATCCAGGCGGAAGAGCTGGCCCGGAAAATGGCGGAAGCCGGGGTGGAACGGATCATCTTCACGGACATTGCCCGGGACGGTATGCTCAGCGGGGTGAACGTGGAAGCCACGGTAAAGGTGGCCCAGGCCTCCGGACTGGCGGTAACGGCCAGCGGCGGGGTGGCCAGCCTGGAAGATTTGAAAATTTTAAAAAAAAGAGAAACAGATGGCATTGAAGGGTGTATTATAGGTAAGGCGTTGTATACTGGCGCCATTGACCTTCGCCAGGCTGTTGCGATTGCGAAGGAGGCGTAGAGCCATGCTGGCAAAACGGATCATTCCCTGTCTGGACGTAAAGGACGGACGGGTGGTCAAGGGGACCAATTTCGTCAGCCTCCGGGATGCCGGGGACCCGGTGGAACTGGCTTCCCTCTATGAACAGGAACAGGCGGATGAGCTGGTGTTCCTGGATATCACCGCTTCTCTGGAAAAACGGAAGTCCATGGTGGAAACCATCGAACGGACGGCCCGGGAAGTGTTCATGCCCCTGACTGTGGGCGGCGGCATCTCTTCCATCGAAGATATGCGGGCCGTGCTCCTGGCCGGGGCGGACAAGACCAGTCTGAACACGGCGGCGGTGAAGGATCCCACCCTGATCACCCGGGGGGCGGAAGCCTTCGGGAACCAGTGCGTGGTGCTGGCTGTGGACGCCAAACGCCGGGGAGAGGATTCCTGGGAAGTGTACATCAACGGAGGCCACACCCCTACCGGGCTGGATGCCCTGGAATGGGTGAAAAAAGCCGTATCCCTGGGGGCGGGGGAAATCCTGCTGACCAGTATGGATGCGGATGGCACCAAGGATGGGTTCGATATCCCCCTGACCCGGAAGGTGGCCGAAGCGGTTCCCGTACCGGTGATTGCCTCCGGGGGTGCCGGATCCCTGGAAGATTTCTATGAAGTCCTGACCGCCGGCAAGGCTGACGCGGCTCTGGCCGCTTCCGTATTCCATTACAGGAAATTCACGATCCGCCAGGTGAAGGAATACTTGCGGAGCAAAGGAGTGGACGTACGGTTATGAAAATCGATATCAGCAAGCTGAAGTTTGACGACAGGGGCCTGATCCCTGCCATTGTCCAGGATGTGAAGACGGACAAGGTACTGATGCTGGCCTATATGAACGGCACCAGCCTGGCCCGCACGGTGGAAACCGGATATACCTGGTTCTGGAGCCGGAGCCGCCAGGAACTGTGGAACAAGGGTGCCACCAGCGGCCATACCCAGAAGGTGCACAGCATCACCTATGACTGCGACGGGGATGCCCTGCTGGTGAAAGTGGAGCAGAAGGGGGCCGCCTGCCACACCGGGAACTATTCCTGTTTCTTCAATCCCCTGTGGAACAGTGGCTCCGGAGAAAGCCTGCCGGTGGCGGACAACCGGCTGCCCCAGGTGATCAACGAGCTGTACAAGCAGATTGTCTGCTATCAGGAAAAACAGAAGGAGGCCCGGAAGCTGCTGCCGGCACCCAGCCAGGACAAGCTCCTGACGGAACTGGGGGCCAACACCACCCGGACCATCCTGGCTTCGAAAAACAGCGATGCGGACCAGGTTGTTTACGAGATGGGGGATTTATGGTATCATTGCTTAGTGCTGTTGGCTTACCATAACATCACCCCCGGCGAAATGCTGGTGGAAATGGCAGGCCGGAAAGTGGAAGAAGAAAAATAAGCAGCAAATACCTGTACAACCTGGAGGGCTCTGATGGCTAGAATGTTTGGAACGGACGGCGTCCGCGGCGTCGCCAATGGTCCTGTACTCAATGTGGAACTGGCTTACAAGCTGGGCCGTGCGGCGGCTCAGTATTTCGGACGGGAAGTGAAGACTCCCAAGATCCTGATCGGACGGGATACCCGGCTTTCCGGCACCATGCTGGAAAGCGCCATGGCGGCCGGCATCTGCAGTGCCGGGGGCAATGCCCATCTGCTGGGGGTGATCCCCACGCCGGCGGTTTCCTATCTGACGGAAAAACTGGAAGCCAATGCGGGGGTGGTGATTTCCGCTTCCCACAATCCTTTTGAAGACAACGGGATCAAGTTCTTTGCCCGGACCGGCTACAAACTGCCGGATGCGGTGGAGGATGAAATCGAAGCCATCGTGAACCAGCCGGTGGACTATTCCCAGACGGTGACCGGGTCCAACCTGGGACGGGTGATCCAGGAACCGGATATGGGGATGGTCTACGTAAAGCATATTGTGGACTGCGCCGATGTGAAGCTGAACGGCCTGAAGGTGGTCATGGACTGTGCCAACGGGGCCAACAGTGAGATCGCCCCGGCCATTCTCCGGACCCTGGGGGCCCATGTGATCCCCATTTTCCATGAACCCAATGGGATCAACATCAACAACGGCTGCGGCTCCACCCACCTGGAAGCGCTCCAGGCCAAGGTGAAGGAAGTGGGCGCCGACTGCGGCCTGGCCAACGACGGCGATGCGGACCGTCTGCTGGCTGTGGACGAAAACGGCGAAGTGCTGGACGGGGACCAGATCATGCTGATCTGTGCCCTGGACCTGATGAAGGCCGGCAAACTGAAGGACAATGTGCTGGTCACCACCGTGATGAGCAACGTGGGCCTGGCCAAAGCCATGAAGGAACACGGGGGTTCCACGGTGAAGACTTCCGTCGGCGACCGGTATGTGCTGGAAGAAATGCTGAAGCATGACTACAAACTGGGGGGCGAACAGTCCGGCCACATCATCTTCGGAGATCTGGTTCGCACCGGGGACGGGATGATGACCGGGGTGAAGCTCCTGGGCAGCCTGGTGCGCCACAACCAGACCCTGTCCCAGCTGGGGGCTCTGATGGTGAAATATCCCCAGACCCTGCTGAACGTGCGGGTGAAGGACAAGAACGGCTGGCAGGAAAACCAGGCCATTGCCGATGTGGTCCGGAAGTACACGGAAGAACTGGGGGACGACGGCCAGGTGCTGGTGCGGGCCAGCGGTACGGAACCGCTGATCCGGATCATGGCCCAGGGCCCCAACCAGGTGGAACTGGACAACATTACCGAAGCCATTGCAGAAGTGGTGCGGAAGGAACTGGCGTAAAGAGAAGAGGGGCTGTTGCGCATGCAACAGCCCCCTTTCCAGTTGACCCCGGGGCAAAAACATAGTATCATAAAGTATCTGTAGGAACATGCCTTCCGGGAATACCGGACTGGAAGGCCGCCTGTTTGGAGGGGGAACGGGCTGAAGGGATTCCTGCAAATCATCGAGCGCAGGTGCCGGGCTTTGGCCTGGCCGACGAGGTGGAGGTTCATCGAACAGTCAGCGGATGCCTCCCGGTAAGCTGCAGACCGTAAGCTGTCCTACAAATCCCTCTGGCAACAGAGGAACACAGAAGGGGCGGCGGCAGACGGTAACTACAAATCGCAGGAGGGCACAACAACAATGTGCGGAATCGTAGGATATATCGGACGTCATCAGGCAACTCCCTTTTTGATGGAAGGCCTGAGCAAACTGGAATACAGAGGGTATGACTCTGCCGGCATCGCCGTATACAACGACGGGAAGATCGCTGTGGAAAAATGCGTGGGCCGGCTGGATGCCCTGCGCCAGAAAATCGTGGGCCACGAACCGGTAGGAACCTTGGGCATCGGTCACACCCGGTGGGCCACCCACGGGAAACCCAGTGACATCAACGCCCATCCCCATACGGACGAAAGCGGCCAGTTTGCCGTAGTCCACAATGGGATCATCGAAAACTACATGCCTCTGAAGCAGGCTCTGCTGAAAAAAGGCCATCATTTCCGTTCTGAAACGGATACGGAAATCGTGGCCCATCTGATGGCGGACCTGTGGGACGGGGATTTTGAAAGCACCGTCCGGAAAGTGCTCCACACCATCGAGGGTTCCTATTCCCTGGTGTTCCTGTGCGCCAAAGATCCCAGCAAGCTGATCTGCGCCAAAAAGAACAACCCGCTGGTCATCGGCCTGGGCAAAGGAGAAAACTACATTGCCTCCGATATCCCGGCCATCATCAGCAAGACCCGGGATACCTACATCCTCAGTGACGGGGAAATGGCCGTAGTGGAACCGGACAAGGTTGTGGTAAAAGACCTGGAAGGCCACAAAATCGACAAGAAAGTCTTCCGGGTGACCTGGGATGCAGAAGCGGCGGAAAAAGGCGGCTTCGAGCATTTCATGCTGAAGGAAATCTACGAACAGCCCAAAGCCGTCCGGGATACCCTCCGGGGCCGGGTGGACAAGGGCAGCGACAAGGTGGTCTTCAACGAACTGAACTGGACCCCGGAAACCCTGAAGGATATCCAAAAGATCTTCATCGTGGCCTGCGGCACGGCCTACCATGCAGGGATCGTGGGCAAGTACTACATTGAAAAAATGGCCCGGATCCCGGTGGAAGTGGATATCGCTTCCGAATTCCGGTACCGGAATCCCATTATCGATGAAAGCTGCCTGTGCATCGTGATCAGCCAGTCCGGGGAAACCAGTGATACCCTGGAAGCCCTGAAGGAAGCTAAGCGCCGGGGGGCCAGGACCATGGCCGTCACCAACGTGGTGGGGTCCTCCATCGCCCGGGAAGCGGATCAGGTGGTTTACACCTATGCAGGTCCGGAAATCGCCGTGGCTTCCACCAAGGCTTATACCACCCAGCTGATCGTTATGCTGCTGCTGAGCCTGTACATTTCCGATCTGAAGGGCAAGATCAGCGACGAACGGCTCCATGCCCTGATCCAGAGCGTCCTGGAAGTGCCGGAACAGATGCACGACATCCTGGACCATGTGGACCAGATCAAAGTGTACGCCACCAATTATGCCAACCGGGAAGATGCCTTCTTCCTGGGCCGGAGCCTGGACTATGCCGTGGCTCTGGAAGGGTCTCTGAAGCTGAAGGAAATCTCCTACATCCATGCGGAAGCCTATGCGGCCGGTGAACTGAAGCACGGGACCCTGGCTCTGATTACGGAAGGGGTGCCGGTGATCGTGCTGGCCACCCAGTCCAACATCTATGAAAAGACCATCAGCAACCTCCAGGAAGTGAAGACCCGGGGTGCCATTGTGATCGGCATCGGCATGGAAGGGGATACGGAACTGGCCAAACATGCCAACAACGTGATCATCATCCCCAAAGCCGACGAAGACCTGGCTCCCATCCTGGCCGTGATCCCTCTCCAGCTGCTGGCGTACTACGCCGCCCTGGCCAGAGGATGCGACGTGGACAAACCCCGGAACCTGGCCAAGAGTGTGACGGTGGAATAAGTTCATAAGGATAAAATGCTCCCTCCGGGGAGCATTTTTTAATGGAAAAGGTCACGGGTCGTGAGTCGCGACCTCCTTGCACTTTTATCCAAAATCGGCTACAATGGGTTCATTGCATTATCCATTGACATCTGCTGACATGACAATGAAAGAAAAATCGTGTATAATGTACACAAAACCAAAAGGGGGACTCGGAGGAGTTTCCCTTTTTCCCAAAGGAGACCTGACCCATGGAAGACTTGTTTGATGCCATCACCCGCTTGAAGAAGGAACGGAACGCGGTGATCCTGGCCCATGTATACCAACCGGAAGAAATCCAGGAAATTGCTGATTTCTGCGGTGATTCTTTTGCCCTGTCCCAGCAGGCGGCCCAGACCGATGCGGATGTGATCGTGTTCTGCGGGGTCCGCTTCATGGCGGAAACGGCCAATATCCTGTCCCCGGACAAGATTACCCTGCTGCCGGCCATCGATGCCGGGTGCCGGATGTTCGACGATACCCTGGAATCCCGGGTAAAGGCATTCCTGAAGGACCATCCGGAATACAAGGTGGTGTCCTATGTGAACACCCCGGCCAGCGTCAAGGCCCTCAGTGAAATCTGCTGCACGTCTTCCAATGCGGTAAAGGTGATCGAAAGCCTGCCGGCGGACCAGCCCATCCTGTTTGTGCCGGATCAGAATCTGGCCACCTTTACGGCGGAAAAGACCCATCACACCATTCTGCCCTGGCGGGGGGCCTGTCCCACCCATCATGCCCTTTCGGTGGCAGAAGTGACGGAAGCCAAAAAGGCCCATCCCGGAGCCAAAGTGTTGATGCACCCGGAATGCCGGCCGGAAGTCCGGGCCCTGGCGGATTACGTGGGCAGCACCATGGGGATCATCCATTATGCACAGCAGAGCCCTGATGAGGAATTCATCATTGCCACGGAATGCGGGGTGCTGACCCAGCTGGAATGGAAGTGCCCGCACAAGAAGTTCTACATGGCCGGAGGGAATCTCCTGTGCCCCAACATGAAGAAGACCACCCTGGAGCTGGTGAAACGGTCCCTGGAGACCCTGGAACCCCGGATCGTGGTGCCGGAAGAGATCCGGACAAAGGCCCGGACGGCCCTGGAACGGATGCTGGAAGTGAAGTGACTGGGTTGACAATGGGTCGATAGCCGAAGATAGCCTGCTCCGCAGGCAATGAAGGGAAACCCGTCAATCGGGTTTCTTCCATTGGCGTATGATCTATGACCTGTGACAGGCTGCTGCCAAAGCAGCAGCCCTTTACAAAAGGAGGATTCCTTATGGAAACCTATTGGACAAGTTTTGATACGGCGGAGACGCCGGTGATACAGACGGATATCCTGGTGATCGGGTCCGGGGCCGCCGGGCTCCAGACGGCCTGGTCCCTGGCGGAAGCCGGCCGGGAAGTGCTGGTGGTGGCCCGGGATGAACTCCAGGACAGCAACACGGCCAAAGCCCAGGGGGGCATTGCCGCAGCCCTGGGTCAGGATGATGACCCCACCCTCCATTATCAGGATACCCTGGTGGCGGGAGCCGGCCTGACCGATGAATCCATGGCCCGGATCGTGGTGACGGAAGGGCCGGATGCGGTGCTGGACCTGCTCCATCACGGGGCCCGGTTCGATAAAAATCCTGACGGAACCCTGGCCCTGGGACGGGAAGGCTGCCACAGCCGGAACCGGATCGTCCACGCCAATGGGGACAGTACCGGGGCGGAAGTGTCCCGGGCTCTCCGGGCCATTGCCGGGGAAGAAAAACGGATCGCCACCCTGGAACACTGCTATGTAACGGATCTCCTGGTCCGGGAGGGCCGCTGCCAGGGCGCCATGGCACTCCACAAGGGGCGGACGGTCCGTCTGGCGGCCAATGGGGTGGTGCTGGCCACGGGAGGCGTGGGACGGCTCTTCGCCCACACCACCAATCCGGAGGGGGCCACCGGCAGCGGCCTGGCTCTGGCCTGCCGGGCGGGAGCGGAACTGATGGATATGGAATTCGTCCAGTTCCATCCCACGGCCCTGGCCATTCCCGGCCGGCCCAGCTTCCTGGTTTCGGAAGCGGTCCGGGGTGCGGGCGCCCTCCTGTACAACACCCGGGGAGAACGGTTCATGCCCGGGTATCATCCCATGAAGGAACTGGCTCCCCGGGATGTGGTGGCCCGGGCCATTGCCACGGAAATGAAAAAGTGCGGCAGTGACCATGTGTGGCTGGATGCCACAGGAATCGAAAAGGTGGAAGAGAAGTTCCCCATGATCTTCCGGACCCTTCTGGACTACGGAGTGGATATGGGGAAGGAGCGGATCCCCATTGCTCCGGCAGCCCATTACATGATGGGAGGCATCCGTACCGATGGCTGGGGCCGTACCACGGTGAAAGGCCTGTACGCCTGCGGAGAGGCTGCCTGTACGGGGCTCCAGGGGGCCAACCGGCTGGCCAGCAATTCCCTGCTGGAAGGGCTGGTATTCGGACGCCGGGCAGCCCGGGCCCTGTGCCAGGATATTCCGGAAAACCGGCCGGCGGAACCGGAAGGCAGCTGGAAAGCGGAGCTGGCACCCTGGACGGTTTCTTCCCGGGAGCAGGCGGCGGACCGGCAGCAGCTCCAGGAACTGATGAGCCGGCAGCTGGGCATTGCCCGGGACCGGGACGACCTTGAACAGGCCCTGGAAACCATGGACGGCCTGGCCCGGAAATATGAAGGACGGGCAGCGGAAAATCCGGACCAGCTGGACCTGAAAGCCCAGCTGCTGGTTTCCCGGCTCATTGCCCGGGCGGCGCTCCAGCGGGAAGAAAGCCGGGGTGCCCATTACCGGCTGGATTTCCCGGAACCCAGGGACTGCTGGAAGCACCACAGCATCGAAGAAAATGAAGGAGGCACCATCCATGTACAGCAGAATGTTGGATAAGCAGCTGGAGGAATGGCTGGCGGAAGATGTGGGCAGCGGAGATCTGACCAGTGAGGCCCTGCTGCCGGCAGAGGCGGTGACCTGCGGCATCATCCACGCCAAGGATACGGGGATCCTCTGCGGGGTGGAGGTGGCCCGGCGGGTGTTCCAGGTGCTGGACCCCGGCCTGACTTTTGAAGCCCTGGCCCGGGACGGAGAACCGCTGGAACCGGGGACCCTCATCGCCAAGATCACCGGCAGTGCCCGGAGCGTGCTCACCGGGGAACGGCTGGCCCTGAATCTGCTCCAGCACCTGTCCGGCATCGCCACCCGGACCAGAAAACTGGCGGATCTGGCCAGACCCTACGGCACCCGGGTGGTGGACACCCGGAAGACCACACCGGGACTGCGGCTGCTGGAAAAATACGCCGTCCGCACCGGTGGCGGCCACAACCACCGGCTGGGGCTCTACGACGCCATCCTGATCAAGGACAACCACATCGCCGTGGCCGGCGGCGTGAAGGAAGCCCTGGCACGGGCCAAAGCCTATGCCAGCCACATGACGAAAATCGAAATCGAGGTGGAAAGCCTGGAGCAGGCCAGAGAGGCAGTGGAAGGCGGTGCCGATGTGATCATGCTGGACAACATGGCGCCGGAGGCCATGAAGGAATGTGTGGACATGATCGGTCACCGGGCGGTGGTGGAAGCCTCCGGGGGCATCGACGAACACAACCTGGAAGCCGCTGCAGCCGCCGGCGTGGACGTGATCAGCATAGGAGCCCTGACCCACAGCGTAAAAGCCCTGGACATCAGCCTGGATGTGGGGGAGATCAAGTAAATACGGTCAACGGCCAGCGGCCCCAGGAAATCAATTTCAGGAAATTGATTTTGGATCTGCAGGAGGATAAAACCATTTGCCCGAACTTCGGATCCGTAGGGGCTCCACGCCGGGGAGCCCGCCAACCCACCGGTGGCAGTTTTACGGATTCCCCAAATTTGTCTGCAAATTTTATCATTTGGCAGCTGACAGCTGACTGTTGACAGGGGTTGGGAGACATTTTCTCCCAACCCCTTCCTTTTTTTCTTATCTATGCTATAATGAAGACGTAGTAAAATATTTTTTTCGAACAGGGTGGGACAAAAAAAGTACCACGAGGGACAAAATGTGCAACATCAGCTTGGATCGAATCATCAACCTGCAGAATAAACTGGTTCCGGAAATGGTGGACCTGATCACCGAGCGCTACAAGGTGCTCCGGCAGATCAGCCACGACCAGCCCATCGGCCGCCGGACCCTGGCCAAAAAGCTGGGGCTCAGCGAGCGGATCCTCCGTTCCCATGTGGATTTCCTCAAGGAAGCGGGGCTGCTGGATTTCACCCTCACCGGCATGAGCATCACGGAAGAGGGGGCAGTGCTCCTTCAGGAGCTCCGGGACTATGTGAACCGGCTCCAGAAACTTTCCAGCCTGGAATCCCTGCTTCAGGAAAAGCTCCATCTCCAGAAGGTGGTGGTGCTGCCTGGGGATGCGGACCAGGACAAAGTGGTCACCCGGGAAATCGGGCGTGTGGCAGCCGGTATCCTGCTGCGCCTTCTGGCGGATCACGGGAAGCACATTGTGGCGGTAACCGGAGGGACCACTGTGGCTGCCATGGCGGAAAACACCTTCGGCCACGAACCGGAGACCATTGTGGTCCCGGCCCGGGGCGGTCTGGGGGACAAAATGGAACTCCAGGCCAACACCATTGCCACGGTGCTGGCCGGCCGTCTCAAGACCCGGTATCTGCAGCTGTATGTGCCGGACAGCGTCAGTGAAGACGTGCTCCAGAAGATTCTGGAAGAGGATGCCCGGGTGAAACAGGTGGTGGAAACCATCAAAAGCGCGGATATCCTGGTCCATGGCATGGGGCAGGCCCGGGTGATGGCGGAAAAGCGGGGGATGGACCCCAAACTGGTGGAACGGCTGGAACAGGCCGGTGCCGTAGGGGAAGCCCTGGGGCAGTATTTCGACCTGAAGGGCCATGTGGTTTACAGCACAGACACCCTGGGACTCATGGTCAACGATCTGGAAAAGATCCATACGGTCATGGGCATTGCCGGGGGCCGGTCCAAGGGAAGGGCCATCCTTTCCATGCTCCGCAGCGGTCAGGACGACATCCTGGTCACTGATGAGGCGGCCGCCCGGGAAATCATCGATTGTTTGCAGTCTGATCCCAACAATCAGTAAAAATTTTAGGAGGAATGAAAAATGGTAAGAATCGGTATCAATGGTTTTGGTCGTATTGGACGCTGCGCTCTGCGTATCGCCGTAAAGAACCCGGAAGTGGAAGTTGTGGCAGTCAATGCCCGTTCCGGCATCGATACCTATGCCCATCTGCTGAAATATGATACCGTCCATGGAACTTTCGATGAAGAAGTATCCGTTGACGGCGATATCATGCACGTTGGGGACAAAGCCATCAAATTCACCCGTTACACCGATCCCAAGGAGATCCCCTGGGGCGAACTGGGCGTGGATGTAGTGCTGGAAACCACCGGCAAATTCAAGACCCGTGAAACCGTACAGCCCCATCTGGACAACGGCGCCAAAAAGGTGCTGATCGCCTGCCCGGCCAAAGGGGAAGACATCACCATCGTCCTGGGTGTCAACGAAGACAAGTATGATCCCAAAAAGGACCACATCATCTCCAATGCATCCTGCACCACCAACTGCCTGGCTCCCTTCACCAAAGTGCTGGAAGACAACTTCGGCATTGAAAACGGCATGATGACCACCGTCCATTCCTACACCAACGATCAGAAGATCCTGGATGCAGCCCACAAAGACCTGCGCCGTGCCCGTGCCGGTGCCTGCTCCATCATCCCCACCACCACCGGTGCCGCCAAAGCCATCGGCCTGGTTCTGCCGGAACTGGAAGGCAAACTGAAAGGCATGGCCATCCGCGTCCCGACTCCGGATGTATCCCTGACCGACCTGGTTGTGACCTTGAAAAAGGACACCACCAAGGAAGAAATCAACGAAGCCATGAAAGTCGCTTCTGAAACCACCATGAAAGGGATCCTGGGCTACAACGAACTGCCTCTGGTTTCCAAAGACTACAGCGGCTGCCCCCTGAGCTCCATTGTGGATGGTCTGTCCACCATGATGGTGGGTCCCCGTGTGGCCAAAGTGGTTTCCTGGTACGACAATGAATGGGGTTATTCCAACCGTCTGGTGGAACTGGCTCTGTTCGTGGCCAAAAAGGGCCTGTAAGAGAAAGGCAGTGCACGGAGACATGGATAAAAAAACCGTTAAAGATATTCAGCTGACCGGCAAACGGGTGCTGGTCCGGGTAGACTACAACGTTCCCATGAACGACAAAGGGGAAATCACGGATTTCATCCGCATCGAAGCCTCTCTGCCCACCCTCCACTACCTGCTGGACCAGGGAACCGCAGTGATCCTGATGGCTCACCTGGGCCGTCCCAAAGGCAAGGTGAACCCCAAGTTCACCCTGAAGCCCGTGGCGGAAGCCCTGAGCCAGCTGATCCACCGTCCGGTGCAGTTCTGCCCGGACTGCGTGGGCAAGGATGCCCAGGATGCAGCTGCCCAGCTGCGGAACGGGGATATCCTGCTGCTGGAAAACCTCCGGTTCCATCCGGAAGAAGAAAAGAATGACCCCCATTTTGCCCAGGAACTGGCGGCTCTGGGGGATGTATATGTGAACGACGGGTTCGGGGTATCCCACCGGGCCCATGCTTCCGTGGAAGCCGTTACCCACTACCTGCCCGCCGTGGCCGGTTTCCTGCTGGAAAAGGAAATCGCATACCTGGGCAATGCCGTGGACAAACCCCAGCGTCCCTTTGCCGCCATCATCGGCGGGGCTAAAGTGGCGGACAAGATCGCCGTGATCCGCAGCCTGATCAAAAAGGCTGACGTGATCCTGATCGGGGGCGGCATGGCCAACACCTTCCTGGCGGCCAAAGGCTACAACCTGGGGAAATCCCTGGTGGAAAAGGAAAGCCTGGGAATCGCCAAGGATCTGCTGGCGGAAGCCGCAGCCCAGAAGACCAAAATGCTCCTGCCGGTGGATCTGATCATGGCCGCCAGCTTCTCCAATGAGGCGGACCATGAAGCAGAAGACCTGGATGCCCTGAACCCGGACTACATGGCCCTGGATATCGGCCCCAAAACGGCAGAACTGTATGCCCGGACCCTGGCCGGCATGAAGACCATTGTGTGGAACGGGCCCATGGGTGTGTTCGAAATGCCCAACTATGCGGAAGGGACCCGGCGGGTGGCAGAAGCCATGGCCGCTTCTGACGGCATCACCATCGTGGGCGGCGGCGACAGTGCAGCCGCTGTGAAGCAGATGGGCCTGGCCGACAAGATGAGCCATGTATCCACCGGCGGCGGTGCTTCCCTGGAATACCTGGAAGGCAAAGTGCTGCCCGGCCTGGCTGCCCTGGATGATCTGCGGACTCCCATTGTGGCCGGCAACTGGAAATGCCACAAGACCGTGGCGGAAGCCATGGAACTGGCTCACCAGGTGGCCCATGGCACGGAAATGGCCCGGGCTGAAGTGGTGCTGTTCCCGCCTTTCACTGCCCTGGAAAGCGTAGCGGCCATGGTGGATGAAGACGGCATCGGCTACGGGGCCCAGGACATCTTCTATGAAGATGAAGGCTCCTACACCGGCGCTGTATCCGGCCCCATGATTGCGGAAATCGGGTCCCGGTACGTGCTGGTGGGCCACAGCGAACGGCGGAAATTCTTCCATGAAACCAATGACCTGGTGGTGAAGAAGGTCCTGGCTGCTTTCCGGAACGACCTGGATCCGGTGCTGTGCGTGGGAGAAGACGCGGACGAACATGAAAACGGCTCCACCAAAGACAAGATCCTGAGCCAGCTGACGCCGGTCCTGAATGTGCTCACCGACGGGCAGATCCAGCATCTGCTGGTTGCCTACGAACCGGTTTGGGCCATTGGCAGCGGCAAGAGCGCTGAAGTGCGGGATGCCGTGGCTGCTGCGGACCTGATCCGGAAAGCCGTTGCGGAAAAATTCGGCAAAGAGGCGGCCCGGCGGGTCCGGATCCTCTACGGCGGCAGTGTGACCAGCGAAAATGCCCATGCCTTCCATGAAGACGGCATCGATGGCGTACTGGTAGGCGGGGCCAGCCTGTCTGCCCAGGAATTCTGCGCCATTGCCAACACGTTCTGAGGCAGTCATGAAAAAGAAACCTGTAATGCTGATGATCCTGGACGGCTGGGGGATCGCTCCCCCCAGCCCCACCAATGCGGTGACCCGGGCCCGGACCCCTCATCTGGACTTTTATTTCAACCGGTATCCCCACAGCCAGCTCCAGTGTTCCGGAGAAGCAGTGGGTCTGCCGGATGGCCAGATGGGGAATTCGGAAGTGGGGCATCTATCCATTGGGTCCGGGCGGATCATCTACCAGAGCCTGACCCGGATCACCCGGGCCGTCAAAGACGGCAGCCTGGAAACCAATCCGGTGCTGGTGAAGGCCATGGAAGAAGCCCGGGACAACGGAAAGAAACTCCATCTCCTGGGCCTGCTCAGTGACGGCGGGGTCCACAGCCATATTGACCATCTGCTGGGCCTTTTGGCCATGGCCAGGAAGCAGGGGGTGGAAAAGGTCTGTGTCCATGCATTCCTGGATGGACGGGATACGCCTCCCCAAAGTGCGGCCCCTTTCCTGGACCAGGTGGAAAAAGCCTGTCAGCAGCTGGGGGTGGGACGGATCGCCACGGTTTCCGGCCGGTATTATGCCATGGACCGGGACAAACGGTGGGACCGGATCCGGAAAGTCTATGACATCATGACCGGTGGCGAAGGCCTGGAAGCTCCCAGTGCGGCGGAAGGCCTTGAAGCTGCCTATGGTGCCGGACAGACCGACGAATTCGTGGTACCCTTCCGGGTGGCCGGCGTGGACGGAGCCGTGGAAAAAGGCGACAGCCTGATTTTCTTCAATTTCCGTCCGGACCGGGCCCGGGAACTGACCCATGCCTTTACGGATACGGAATTCCAGGGATTTCCCCGGAAAGAAGACCAGCTGCCCGTCCACTTCGTCACCATGACGGAATACGAAAAGGGCATCCAGGCTCCGGTGGCGTTCCCGCCGGAAGAGATCCGGGATACCCTGGCAGAAGTGGTGTCCAAAGCCGGACTCCATCAGCTGCACATTGCGGAAACGGAAAAATATGCCCATGTGACCTTTTTCTTCAATGGGGGACGGGAACAGCCCTTCCCCGATGAAGACCGGATCCTGGTGCCTTCTCCCAAAGTGGCCACCTATGACCTGCAGCCGGAGATGAGCGCCTATCTGGTGACGGAAAAGCTCCAGGAGGCCCTGGACAAGGATCTGTACGATCTGGTGATCCTGAACTTTGCCAACCCGGACATGGTGGGCCATACCGGCTCCCTGGAGGCGGCGGTGAAGGCCCTGGAAGCCGTGGACGAATGTGTGGGCAGCCTGGCGGACAAGGTGCTGAAAAAAGGCGGTGCCCTGTGCATCACGGCGGACCACGGGAACCTGGAAGAGATGGAAGATCCGGTGACCCATGCGCCCATGACCGCCCATACCACCAACCCGGTGCCTTTCCTGGTGGTGGGAGCGGATCCGGATACCCGGGTGGAAAACGGGGGGCTGTCCGACATCGCGCCCACCCTGCTGGACCTGCTGGACCTGCCCAAACCGGAGGCCATGACCGGCCATTCCCTGCTGATGCGGAAGTAAACTTTTATGCTGTTTTGTTTGTTCAAAATCAATTTGCCAAAATTGATTTCCATTGGCTGGAGACTAGTGACTAGTGACCAGCCTGGGGAATCCATTCCCCAGGCTCAACCATAACGAGGTGAAAACAATGCCAATCATTGAAAATGTGTGTGCAAGAGAAATTATGGATTCCCGGGGCAATCCCACGGTGGAAGTGGATGTGCTGCTGGATGACGGCACTGTAGGCCGTGCAGCGGTTCCTTCCGGGGCCTCCACCGGTGTCCACGAAGCCGTGGAACTGCGGGACGGGGACAAAACCCGTTTCGGCGGCAAAGGGGTTTCCAAAGCCGTGGACAATGTGAACGACACCATTGCTGATGCCATCATCGGATTGGATCCCACCCGTCAGGTGGAAATCGATGAAGCCATGATCCGTCTGGACGGCACCCCCAACAAGGGCCGTCTGGGGGCCAACGCCATCCTGGGGGTATCCCTGGCTGTGGCCAAGGCTGCGGCGCTGTCCATGGGCCTGCCTCTGTACCAGTATCTGGGCGGGGTCAACGCCAAGGAACTGCCGGTTCCCATGATGAACATCCTGAATGGCGGTGCCCATGCGGACAACAACGTGGATATCCAGGAATTCATGATCATGCCGGTAGGGGCTGACAGCTTTGCCGAAGCCCTGCGGATCAACGCGGAAATCTACCAGGCTCTGAAGAAAGTCCTGAAGGACAAAGGGCTGGCTACGGCTGTAGGGGATGAAGGCGGCTTTGCCCCCAACCTGGAAAGCAACGAAGAAGCCCTGCAGGTGATTGTGGAAGCCATCGAAAAAGCCGGCTACAAACCCGGTGAACAGGTACGACTGGCCATCGATACCGCTGCCAGCGAGCTGTTCGAAGACGGCAAGTACAACCTGAAAGGGGAAGGGGTTGTGAAGACTTCTGCCGAAATGGTGGAATGGTACGCTTCCCTCTGCGAAAAATACCCCATCGTTTCCATTGAAGACGGCCTGGCCGAAGATGACTGGGACGGCTGGAAACAGCTCACCGATGTTCTGGGCAAAAAAGTCCAGCTGGTGGGGGATGACCTGTTCGTCACCAATGTGGAACGGCTGAAGAAGGGCATTGAAATGGGCGTGGCCAACGCCATCCTGATCAAACTGAACCAGATCGGGACCCTGACCGAAACCCTGGACGCCATTGAAATGGCCAAACGGGCCGGTTATACCGCCATCGTTTCCCACCGGAGCGGTGAAACGGAAGATACCACCATTGCCGATGTGGTGGTGGGCACCAACGCCGGACAGATCAAATCCGGGGCCCCCTGCCGGACCGACCGGGTGGCCAAGTACAACCAGCTGCTGCGGATCGAAGAAGATCTGGGAGCCGCTGCCCAGTACAACGGGATGGATGTGTTCTACAATATCAGATAAAAAGCTGTCAACGGTTCAGCTGTCAACGGTCAGTAGCCGGATGACAAAAAGGTGTGCTGCATGGAGCGTGCAGCACACCTTTTTTACGAAAGGAAATACACATGCTTGACAAATTATCTGTTTCTGCGGCCTTTGACCGATATGTTTCCCAGTTCGATCCGGATACCCCGGGAATCCTCAGCAAACAGCGCCATTCCCGGATCGTCAGCGGCCTCTGTGAGACTCTGGCCCGGCAGCTGGGATGGTCCCAGGAGAAACAGGAGCTGGCCTGGGTGCTGGGGCTGCTCCACGACATTGGTCGATTCGAACAGGCCCGGCGGTTCCACACCTTCATTGATTACAAATCCATGGACCATGCCCGGTATGGAGTCTGGTATCTGTTCGAACAGGGCCATATCCGGGATTTCCTGCCGGATCCGGAACCAGAGCGGGACAGGATCCTGGAACTGGCCATCCTGTGGCACAATGCCTATGCCGTCCCGGCCGGGGTCACCGGAAAAGCCCGGGATTTTGCCCTTTTGCTCCGGGATGCGGACAAAATCGACCTGTTCCGGGTCTATGCCGGGTATCTGGATCATCCGGAACAGGTGTGGCAGGTATCCCTGGAAGACCTGGGCAGCCAGGCAATCTCTCCCGGGGTCATGGAAGAAGCCCTGGCCGGGAAACTGGTCCACACGGAGAAGAAAAAGACGGCCCTGGACTTCTTTACCGGCTGTCTGTGCCAGCTGTTCGATATCACCTGCGCTCCCAGCCTGGTACTGGTCCGGCAGCAGGGATATTTCCGGAAACTGCTGGATTTCCAGCCCGGCGATCCGGAAAGCGCCCGGCAGCTGGATCAGGTGAAAGAACGGCTGGAGAAGGTTTCCGGCATTTCTTCATAGAAAGTCCATAATATTATGGTACAATAATCAGACAATAAGAGAATCGGCAAAGGAGGAATGAACTTGAACCAACCCATGGGCAGCAGCTACGGAGACTGGCGGCCGGTGCTGGAGAAGGTGCTGGAGCAGCTGGTACGGGACATCCGGGCCTACAACCGGAAAGAGCAGGAGGAACAGGGAGAAAACGCCTACGAGCATCTGCTCTACCGGGTGAAAAGCACGGCCAGCATGGAAGAAAAATGCCGGCGGAAGGGGCTCCCGGTTACGGCCAAAGCGGCCCTCCACGATATCCGGGATGCCATCGGTCTGCGGATCGTGTGCCGCTTCCTCAGCGACATCGACCGGAATCTCCGGCTGATCCGGGCCATTCCCGGCTGTACGGTCATCCAGGAAAAAGACTACGTACACAATGTGAAACCCAACGGCTACCGGTCCTACCATCTGATTCTCCGGCTGGAGGAGCCCTTCCCGGATGTGGAAGGGAACACCCCGGGAATCTTCTATGCGGAAGTCCAGCTCCGGACCATCGCCATGGATTCCTGGGCCAGCCTGGAACACGAAATGAAGTACAAAAAATCCATCCGGAACCCGGAACTGATCGGCCAGGAGCTGAAGCGGTGCGCCGATGAGCTGGCCGCCTGTGATCTGTCCATGGAGACCATCCGGAAACTGATCCGGGAAACCTGAACCATTGACCCAGGGAAAGGAGTCAACCATCCATGAAAGTATTGCTTGCAGAAGACGAAAAAGCCATGTCCATGGCCCTGTGCGCCGTGCTGGAACATTCCGGCTGCCAGGTGGATCCGGTCTATGACGGACAGGCTGCTGTGGACAAGGCACGCCAGAACATCTACGATGCCATGATCTTCGATATCATGATGCCGGTAAAGGACGGGATCACTGCCCTGACGGAACTCCGGCAGGAAGGGGACCGGACCCCGGTGATCATGCTCACGGCCAAGGCCGAAGTGGACGACCGGATCACGGGACTGGACGCAGGGGCCGATGATTACCTGACCAAACCTTTTGCCATGGGGGAACTGCTGGCCCGGCTCCGGAGCCTGACCCGGCGGCAGGAAGATTTCAACCGGAATACCCTCCAGGCCGGTACGGTGACATTGAACTGTGCGGAAGGGGAGCTGTCCAGCAAAAGCAGTGTCCGGCTTTCGCCCAAGGAAACCCAGCTGATGAAGTACTTCATGCAGCACCCGGGGAAACCCTGCGAAACCCGGATGCTCTTTGACCGGATCTGGCAGGACGAAAAGCAGGAAGATCAGGGAATCGTGTGGATCTACGTATCCTACCTGCGGGAAAAGCTCAAGGCCATCGGCGGCAATCTTACCATCGACGGCCATCCGGACGGGGCCTTTGTGCTCCAGGCTCCGGCCCTGGCCAATTAAAAGAGGTCCATTATGGATATGATCCATCGTCTGCGGCGGAAATTCCTGCTGCTGGCTTTTGTGGCCGTGGTGATCATCCTGGCCGGGGCCCTGGGGCTGATCAATGGCATTACCTATATGAAAATGCGGTCGGAAGTGGACACCCTGCTGACCGCCATTGTCCAGAACGATGGAATCATGCCCTCCCATCAGCCGGGGACCAGTACGGAAAGCTGGCTCAGCGACCCGGAATGGTACAATGACACCCCGGAATTTGCCCACCAGACCCGGTATTTCAGCGTGATCCTGGATCATGACGGCCGGATCCAGCGGCTGAACCTGTCCAACATTTCCGCCTTCAACGAACTCCAGGCTCTGGAAATCGCCCGGGCCCTGGCGGATGGTCCCCAGGCCCAGGGCGTGTTCAAGAACAAACGGGCCAGCTACTGTTACAGCGTTACGGAACGGTCCGGGGGCGGCCGGCTGGTGGTGGTCATGGACTGCACCCGGGATGTGGGAGCCGTGGATGCCTTTATGCGGTATTCCCTCCGGTTCGGCCTGGTGTGCATCCTGCTGTACATGATGATCCTCATGTTCCTGAGCAATTATGCCATCCGGCCCTTTGTGGAAAACGTGGCCAGCCAGAAACGGTTCATCACCAACGCCGGTCACGAGCTGAAGACCCCCATTGCCATTATTTCCGCCAATGCGGAAGCTCTGGAACTGATCAGCGGCAAAAGCCAGTGGACGGACAACATCCTGTTCCAGGTGAAACGGGTGACCCGTCTGATCAACGAGCTGATCATGCTGGCCAAAATGGGGGAAAAGAACCAGCAGCTGCTGAAACGGGAAACGGTGGATATCAGCCGGACCTTCGAAGAAGCGGTCCAGTCCTTTGCTCCGGTGGTGGAAGGGGAAAAGAAAACCCTGGTGAAGGAAATCCACCCGAATCTCCAGGGGGAGACGGATCCCAAGTATCTCTACGAGATCTTCACCATCTTCATGGACAATGCGGCCAAATACTGTGATGAGGGCGGCACCATCCGGGCAGTGCTGGAACCCCATGGGAAGCAGGGCTTCCGGGCCTTTGTGTCCAATGATTACAAGAACGGTGCCCAGGTGGACTATTCCCATTTCTTTGAACGGTTTTACCGGGGGGATGAAAGCCACAACAGCCAGAAGGCCGGGTACGGGATCGGCCTTTCCATGGCGGAAGAAGCCACCCGGCTGCTGGGCGGGAAGATCCAGGTGGATTACAAGGACGGCGTGATCACCTTCGGGGTGACTTTCTAACGGAGCAGGGAGGCGGTTGGTATGGACGTGGGAGTATTGGGGTCCGGAGCCATTGTTCCCGTGGCCCTGGCGTCCATGGAGGCGGTGCCGGGGATCCGGGTGAAGGCCCTGTGGTGCCGGGAACACAGCCGGCAGCGGGGAGAAGCCCTGGCCCGGGAGTATGGGATTTCCCAGGTGTTCACGGACCTGGAATCCCTGTTCCGGGAGGGAGGCGTGGATACGGTGTACATCGCCCTGGTGAACCCGGTTCATTATGCATACGCCCGGGCAGCCCTCCTGGCCGGGAAAAACGTGATTCTGGAAAAGCCCTTCTGCCCCTCTTTTGCCCAGGCGCAGGACCTGGCGGAACTGGCCCGAAGGCAGGGGCTTTTCCTGCTGGAAGCCATGCCCCTGTGGCATGGAGCCCTGTTCCGGAAAGTCCGGGAGCTGGTTCCCCGGCTGGGCCCCATCCGGGTGGTCCAGTGCAATTATTCCCAGTATTCCAGCCGGTATGACCGGTACCTGCAGAAAGAGGTGCTGCCGGCCTTTGATCCGGCGGCTTTCGGCGGGGCTCTGTACGACCTGGACGTGTACAACATCGCCTTCGCCGCCGGACTCTTCGGCCGGCCGGAAAAAGTGGCCTATGCCCCCAACCGGGGATGGAATGGGGTGGATACCTCCGGGGTGCTGTTCCTGCAGTATCCCGGGTTCCAGGCCGTGCTCACCGCCGCCAAGGATTCCAACAGCCCCTCTTTTCTCCAGATCCAGGGAGAAAAAGGCTGGCTGAAGGCGGAAGGGAAACCCATCCATCCGCACAGGATGGTGTGGAAGTTTGTCCAGGGCCCGGACCGGGACCAGTTCAGCACCGGTGCCGGGAAAAAGGAAGAATCCGTCCAAAGCTGGACCCCGCCGGAACGGAAGAACCGGATGGTGGAAGAGTTCGGGGACTATGCCCGGATCGTGAACGGAAAGAAAAAAGCAGAGGCGGAGGCGTATTTGCAGATGACCCTCACCGCCAGTGAAGTGCTGGAGAGGGCGGCGCACAGTTTCCAGGTGTATGTGTCAACAAGTTCTCGGTAAAGCTTTCATCACAGTATAGTTATGCAGCAAAGTGCAGAGTGCAGAGTGAAGAGCACGGTCGATGAAAATCCAATGACCCGTTGCGATGGCCTAGGGGTTACCCGTCAGGGGAGCCCATCCCGGCCGCCCAGAGGGCAAAAAAACAGACCCGCAGTTCAAGGTGATTGCGGGCCTGCTTTTTTCGATATGTAATGTTTCAGAACAAGTCAGAATGGGAACCAGTGTGAAAAAGAAACAATTCCAGTACATCCTCGTCCTGACGATAGATAAGAAGCCAGTCCGGTTCAATGTGACATTCCCGGAAATCTCCATAGTCTCCAGTAAGGGCGTGATCACGGTATCTGATATCAAGAGGAAGCTGGTTTGCCAGCATTTCAACCACGGCGTTCAGCTTTTCCAGTTTCAATCCGCGCTTCCTGGCCAGTTTCAAATCTTTACGGAATTTGTTGGAGGCAATAATTTCAAGCTTCATTGTCCACATCTTTCATAAGGTCAGCAAAGCTGTGATACCGTTTGTATTTTTCCGGATGAGTTTTCATTTCTTCATACTCGGCAAGGGCAGCACGTGTTTCAGCATTGAATGCATTGCGGCGGACTTGGAAGGGAATCCCGTCACATCTGACCGCACTCTTTAAAAACATGGTGATGGCAGACGACATATTCAGTCCCAAATCATTGAATAATCCTTCCGCTTCCTTTTTCAGCTCTGCGTCCACGCGGACATTGATGTTGGCAGTAGTCATCCTGACTCACCTCTTTCTTTTTATCAATTTAATTATATGTTAAAATAATGAAAAGAGCAATATAATAAATGATATTGTTCTATTTTTGCAACATATTTTACTATAAATTAAAACAGTAACGACTAACAAAATCTGGTAGGCGAGATCCAGCCCAAAGTGATCCGGTTTCCCAATAAGGCGTGAGGGGAGAAACAGTCGACGGTCACTAGTCACTAGTCCACAGCCAGGTGAAGAACTTCGATGATGAAAATTTCACTGCATCCCATTTTGCCGTCAGCGATGCTTTATTTTTGAATATTCTTCAGTCGTTGATTGAAGCCGGATATATTGGTGGAATCAAAATCGTAACTGATAAATGCGGTTCAGACATCTCTTTGATTAGTCCCCATTTGTCGTTGTCCGGAATGGAATATCTGGCTGATAATACTATGATGAAAAAGGCTTATAGGTTATTGAAGGGCATTAGAGATGTGACGCCCGGTGTTTAAGTTTGAAGCCCCCTGCTCCGGCAGCGGGCTTTTCTTATGCCTGAAAAGGAAGGAAACATGAAAGAGAATGATACTAAAACTTTGGAAGAAGGAATCCTGAAAGATATCACCAGGGTGATTGTGGAAACAGGTGAAGAAAACCCTGTATCCATTGCTGTTATCACGGCTGATAACATTGAATCGGCAAATGGTACAGGGTTCGGATGCGGCCTGAATATAACGATTAGTGCTCGTTATCCTTCATAGACCTCATCCAGGATACAGTCGGTAATATGAGAGATTTGCTCGTGGGAGATGGAAAAGCCGTAGATATCTTCAAAAATGGGAGCAAAAATTTTCTTCAGGGCAGTCTGAATCTCTTCTACAGACTGTGGTCTGTACGTATCGTAGATAGCCTGACCAATTTTTTCTTCAGGTGGACCCCGTGATTTGCTCGGCGAATTACGTGGTCTGGCGCAGAGACCAGGTCTTCTCCCGCGCCGGTCGTCTCGTCGTGGCGGCCCTGGACGAGGCGTTCTCTCATCATGCCTAAAGTGTATCATAGGTTATTAAAACCAAGTATTTGTAATTATATACCCCTTCTCTTATAATGAGTGCATCAAGTAAAACAACTGGGCATGCAGCGGTGAGCTGCAACGATGCAATAATAAGGAAGGGTTTTTTCCATGAAGACATTCAAGAGCAAGAAAAGAGCCGCTTGGCTGATGGCCGCTGTGATGATGGGGACGTTCACTTTTGGAGGGATGATGCTGCATACGGCTTATGCAGCCGTGCCGACGAAAACGCTCGTGCACGATTCACAGATGAAGCATGCGACAATCAAGGATCTGGACAACGACACGCGCGTCTTTGCCGTGGACAAGGCGATTGAGGCCAAGAAGGTCACATTCCAGAACCGCTACGGCTTCGATGTGGCGGGCCACCTCTACCTGCCAAAGGATTTCGATGACAAGAAACAGTACAAGGCTGTCGTCGTGACGGGCCCGTTCGGCGCAGTCAAGGAGCAGTCCTCGGGTCTCTACGCACAGGAGATGGCCAAGAACGGCTTTGTTGCCGTCGCCTTCGATCCATCGACCACGGGGGAGAGCAGCGGCAAGCGTCGCAATATGGGCTCGCCGGAGATCTTCACGGAAGATTACAGCGCGGCGGTCGATTTCGTCAGCAACCTCAAGTTCGTCAACCCGCAGCAGATCGGTGCCATTGGCATCTGCGGTCTCTCGGGCATGGCCATCACAGCAGCGACGAATGATACGCGCATCAAGGCGGTCGCGACCTCGGCCATGTACGACATGTCGGACAGCATCCGCAACCACTATCAAGGGGATTACTACACGCCGGAGCAGCGCGAAATCGTCAAGCACCACCTGGCCGAGATGCGCGATGAGGAGGCAAAGACAGGCAAGTCCATTCCCGGCTCGCATGAGCTCGCCGTCGACAAGGATGGCAAGGTGATCTCGACAAAGACCATGTTCCCCGACAAGCTGCCGGCGGATGCACCGGATGTCGTGAAGGGTTTCTACGATTATTACGTCAGCCGCGCTTACCATCCGCGCGCCATCAACTCCAACACGCTGGCCTGGGATTCGACGACGCCATACGGCTTCTTCAACTTCTCGCTGATGGATCACATTAAGGAACTCAGCCCGCGCCCGCTGCTGCTTATCACAGGGGACAAGGCGCATTCCAAGTACTTCTCGGATGCGGTCTATGCAGCGGCAGATGGTCCGAAGGAGGAGATTGTCGTTCCGGGTGCTACGCATACGGATCTCTACGACCAGATGGACAAGATTCCCTTCGACCGCCTCGTCGCGTTTTTCAACAAGTACCTCGGTGAATGATTGCTGGAAAGGCGTACCTGGGAGGAGGATGATTGATGAGCAGATTGTTCTTTTGCTGTTGTGCTCTGATTGCACTTCTCGTGCTGGGATGTGCCGGCCCCGGAGTGACAGCCACCTCCTTGTCCGGGAAGGAGGCAAAGATGCACGAGACAGGAACGGCATCCCTACTGGCGGGCAGCAAAGTGTATGTTCTAAAGTGGGCTGACACGGAGGCTGCTGCCGAGCTGCGGCAGCAGTTGCCGCTGGCCAGGACGTTTACAGAACTCCATGGCAACGAGAAATACTACAAACTGCCGAAGCACCTGACAGCGGCGGATGAAGATGTCCGCGAGATCCATAAGGGAGATGTCATGCTGTTTGACGGCCAGTATGTCGTGGTGTTCTATCAGGATTTTCAGACGACCTACCGCTACACGCGCCTGGGTCACGTCGAAGCAGCCAATGATTTGGACGCTGCTCTGGGGGCAGGTGATGTATTCCTGACCTTGCAACCATGAGATGGGGAGAGCGGTCTGGAGGCGGAAAGGATGAGATGATATGAAACGACAGCAGCTATTGCTCTTGATCCTGGCATTTGGTGTGTTCAGCATACTCAATACGGAGATGGGCATCATCGGCATCCTGCCGATGGCGGCGGAGATGTACCAGGTGGATATCGTACAGGCGGGGATGCTCGTCAGTCTGTTCGCGCTTGGCGTGGCCATCGCAGGGCCGACGATGCCGCTGCTGTGCTCGCGCTTCAATCGCAAGCACGTGATGCTGCTTGTGCTGGGCGTGTTCACGATCTGCAATGCACTGGCCGTCGTTGCGAGCGACTTCCAGCTCCTTTTAGTGTTGCGCGTCGTGCCGGCCTTTTTCCACCCGGTCTACTGTGCACTCGCCTTCAGCGTGGCCGCTGCCTCGGTGGCTCCAGAGGATGCGCCGCGGGCTGTGGCGCGCATCAACATGGGCGTCGCGGCCGGCATGGTCGTTGGCGTGCCCATCAGCAATGTCTTGGCAGCGACGTTTGACTTCTCAGTGGCAATGGCCTTCTTTGCAGGCGTGACGGGGCTCATGTTTCTGCTGACAATGGCCTTTGTGCCGGACTTGCCGGTGACGCAACCAATGCGCTACGGCGCGCAGCTTTCCGTTCTGAAGCGTCCGCCGGTCTGGCTGGCCATCGTGGCGGTTATTTGCCTCAATGGCTCCATCTTCGGCGTCTACAACTACCTCGCTGACTACCTGCAGCAGATCGCGGCACTGCCGGGAGAGCTCATCGCAGTGCTGCTCCTCGTCTATGGTCTCTTGAACATCTGCGGAAGCTATCTGGGAGGCAATCTCCTCGCCAGGTGTCCCAGCGTGACCGTCCGCCTTTTCCCGCTGTGTACCATCGCGCTCTATTGCCTGCTCTTTGCAGGTGGTGGGAAGCTGTTGCCTCTTCTCGCGGCACTGATTGGGGCCTGGGGCATCCTCGGTGGCATCAATGCGAACATCAATCAGTACCTGCTGGCCTGCGTGGCATCAGATGCTCCGGATTTCAGTAACGGCCTGTTCCTGACAGCGGCCAATCTCGGCTGCATGGCGGGAACCATGATCAGCGGCTTTTTCATCCGCAGCCTCGGCCTGCCCTTCGTCGTCTGCGGTGGCCTGCTGCTGGCGGCCGCTGCCCTGCTGCTCACAAAGTTCGTACACTGCCGGGCAGATGAGCAACAGGCGACGGATTGTCTTATCGGCTCGTAACAAGTGGTTTTATGGTGGGAAAAGAAGATGGACTGAAGAGGAGGGCAATCATGAACGTTTTAGTCATTCATGGCAGCATGAGAAAGAATGGCAACACGAAAATCTTGTCGGAAGAATTTGTGCGCGGAGCCAAAGAGGCAGGCCACAAGGCAGAAATAGTGGAACTGCGTGATAAGAAATTTGGCGATTGCCTTGGCTGCAGGACTTGTTTCAACAACGGCGGCAAGTGCGTACAACAGGATGATATGGCAGAGATTTTGGACAAGTTGCGGGGAGCCGATGTTATCGTGCTGGCTTCTCCCATGTACTATTTTACCTGGACAGGATTGATGAAGCGTTTCCTTGACCGCACTTATCCCCTTTTGACAACACTCCATGACAAGGATTTTTACCTGATTACCTTGGGAGGAGTGCCGGACAAGAAGCTCATGGCCAATATCCTGTCCGATTTCAATATGTATGTGGCTTGCTTCAGCGAGTTCAACCCCCATGCCAATATGAGGAATGCCGGAGCCATCATCGGCACTTCGGCTCTGGCACCGGGAGCCATCCGTGCCTCGGCGGCCATGCAGGAAGCCTATGAAGCGGGCAAGAATCTTTGACTGGGAGGGAAGAGCCATGTTTCTTATCAATGAAACCTTGAATCCGGAAAAGATACCACAGGGCAAGGAAGAGGAATTTTTCCAGCAGCATGTTGCGTGGTTTACCCGCCATTTTGAACAAGGAAATTTCCTGCTGGTGGGACCCTATACGGATCAGGAGATGGCGGGCATCATGCTGAGCAGCCTCGAAAACCGCGAGGCTTTGGAAGCTGTACTGAAAGAAGATGTTTACTACGCCGATGGGATGGCAGATTACGAAGTCCATGCCTTTAAGGCGGGAAAGATCGCCAGGGATTTTGCTTTGTATGAGGGAAAATAAGATGGATTTTAAACGATTTTTTAAAATAGGGGTTCTGACCTTGTTTGGAGGTATATTTATGGCAAATTCCTTTTGCTCAGCCCATTCTATCCGTACCCCGGAGGGGAATATGCCCATGGTGCATTGGGCAGTGGTGGAATCTACGCCGGGAGGTATGACAGCTATGGGACGCATTGCCCAGGAAACGGTTGGACCGCAGTCGGCCCGCGAAGTAGGCACGTATGCGCTGTATGGTGGTATCGATGCCCAGAATCCAGATGTGATGAGGCTTCTGGAAATCTATGAAAGCTATGAAGCTTATCGCATACACAGCACCAGTGAAGCTTTTCAGGCATATCGGGCAGCCAGACTGCCTGTTCTGAAAAATTTGCGGATATTGGAAGCGAATGGCATCGCCTTGGAGCAAAAAGACAAGGGCGTGGGCAAGGTGGTTTACATGCACCGCTATGAAGTCATCCCGGAAAAGCTGGCCAAGTATCAGAAGCTGACAACCCAGGAGGCTCGCAGGGCTGTAAACGAAGATGACGGTGTTCTGGGGATGTTCGTTACTGCAGAACACGACGCACCAAACGTCATCCATACCATGGAAATCTATCGTGACAGAGAAGCTTTCGAAAAATATCAGGCTTCCGAGGCATGCCAAACGTATATGATGGAGGTCATGCCTATGTTCAGCATGACTCACATGGTTGAGAATATGCCTGGCAATATCGTGCTTAGCGATAAGGGAATCCATAATAAGTGATTATGAGGGAGCGGTATGAAAAATAAAATTATTTATGGCATCACCTTAGGCGTCATTGGGGTCATGCTGGCTTCCATCGGCTAGAGACTAGTGACTAGTGACGGGGATGTGAAAATCATTTTTTTCACACCCCCATTTTTCAAATCAAAATCCCCGCCAGATGGTCCACCTCGTGCTGGATGATCTGGGCCGGGAACCCGGTGAATTTCAGCGTCTGCGGCTTGAAATCCATGTCCTGGAATTCCACTTCGATTTCCCGGTACCGCGTGGTTTTCCGCTCGCCGGAAAGGGACAGACACCCTTCGGAGGTTTCGTAGGGACCTTCCTGCTTTATGATTGTCGGGTTGAACATCACCATGTCCATCAGCCCCAGGTTCACCACAATGATGCATTTGGCCACCCCGATCATATTGGCTGCCATGCCCACACATTCTTTTCGGTGAGCTTTCAGGGTGTCCAGTAAATCGATGGCCACCGGTTTGTCCAGGGGAGAAGCGGGCAGGGATTTCTGCTGCAGGAAAAACTCGTCACGCATGATTTCACGAATCATAGAGAAAGACCTCCGTTACTGATCAAATTTGCTACCATTGTACCATAGTTGTCCTTCCTGAAGGGGAACACCAAATGGAAGGGCAAAGGAAAGGTCTTTAACTGGCAGGCTGTTATGAACCAATTATTGATTGACGAACGTATGAGCAAACGAATCACTAAATATGATTGGTTAATCTAAAAACACAAAATTCTTGACATCCCCGAGGTTGAGGAATGATATCAATGTCAATCGGTTTCTATGCCATATATGTATGCTTTTAGCATTCGTTGAACCGCCGCTTCTATATCCATTTTCCCCTCGCTGAGACACCACTCGAAGATACAGCCCTTTACAATCGTGCAGATATCCGCGCTCATTTGGTGGATATCTGCATTTTTTTGTATGAAGCCTTCTGCCTGTGCCTTGACAAACTCCTGCTCGCATCTGGCCATGACCGTTCCAGCGGCAAACTTCCCGTCTTTTTCTCCCATATAGGTGTGGAGTGCCTGATTGTCCGGCGTGTAAAAACTACGCATAAAAGCTATGCCAAGGTTCATGTACTTCCGGATAAGGAGCATATATAATTCTGTTATGCGTCCGGCAATATCGGAGGGTGGAGCCGTAAGCTCGACTGTCTCGAAGGAGAGCCCTCGCACAAAGTGCATCATCAGGTCATCCTTATTACGGAAGTGATAATAGAATGTTCCCGTGGCAATATCCGCTTTCTCGCAGACACGCCGCACCGTGATGGAGTCCGCGCCATGTTCCTCAATGAGGGCTATGGCCGCAGCTATGACTTTTTCTCTGTTTTCCTCCGGATTGTCTTTCTTGGGTGGACGTCCGCATTTTTTCATATAGCTTGCTCCCTTCGTTGAAAATATTTTAGAACACGCTCTATTTCTATTGACATTATATACTGCCCTGTGTATAATTGCAATATCGAACAAGTTCTATATATTGCTAAGGAGGCACGGAAAATGAAAATCGAATTATGGTCGGACTACGCATGTCCCTTCTGCTATATCGGTGAGAAGCGGCTGGAAAAGGCTTTGGCGGAAATTGACGGCGGAGATAAAGTGGAAATCGAATTCAAGAGCTTTGAACTTGACCCTTATGCCAGCCGGGAGGTCGTTTCCTCTACGGTGGATCGTTTTGCCGCGAAGTATCATCTGAGCAAAGAGGAGGCAGCAGAGCGTATTGAAGCCATCTCCCGCATGGGCAGGAGTGAGGGAATCGACTTTCGCTACGTCTCTACACGTTACACCAACACCTTTGATTCCCTGCGTCTCACGAAATATGCCCAGGAAAAAGGGAAAACAGGAATTATCACGAAGTTATTTGATGCTTACTTCACCAAGAATCTGAAACTCAGCGACCATGATGTGCTGACACAAATCGCAGGCGAATGTGGCTTGGACAAGGACGAAGTGACTGCAGTGTTGTCCGGCGACCGATACGCCGATGAGGTACGTGCCGATGAGCAGGAAGCAATGGAGCACGGCATTCACGACGTACCCTATTTCCTTATCAACGGCAAGTACACGGCATCAGGTGCACAACCGACGGCCATGCTGAAAAAAGCCATCGAAAAGATACTGGCTGAGGAAACGTCAGCGGCAACATCATTAGATGGCATGGTCTGCGGGGCGGATGGCTGCCATATTGTGCAGTAAGGCGGGGGAGCATCATGATTTTATCGTTGCCCGTGACAGGCGTTTTTAACACCAATGCCTACTTTTATGTTGATGATGCCACAGGGCACGGCTTTTTGCTCGACCCCGGCGCAGAAGCAGATACTCTTTTAGCCGTTATTCGACAAAGAGGATTCGTCATCGAAAAAATTCTGCTCACCCATGGACATTTCGACCACATGGGTGCCGCAGCGCAAATCCAGGATGCACTGTCCATCCCTATCTGTATGCACGAGAGAGGGAGGGAATATACAGAGAATCCTCGTTGGAATCTCTCGGAAGGTTGCGGGCTATATATCAAACTGGATGATGTGAGCTATTTGCCGGACGGGAGCAGGATTGCCCTCGAAAGGAATCCTGTATTTTCTTTGACCATGCACTACGTTCCCGGTCATACTACGGACAGCGTATTCTATTATAGCGCCAAGGACAATGTGGCCTTCGTAGGTGATTCCATTTTCAAGAACAGTTTCGGGCTGACACATTTTCCCGGTGGGGATGAGCAAACATTGATGCAGAGTATCACACAGCGTATACTGAAACTGCCGCAGGAAACCGTCTTGCTGTCCGGACATACGGAACCGACTACGGTGGGGGCAGAACGGGAACGTTCGTGGTATGCGCCATTTTTGAACTGATGAGGATATGGAACAAATGGAAAAGTGACAGAACTTGTCCAATTTAGGGGGGTGCAAAATCCCCACCGAGGGGGTGCAAATGCACCCCCTTCTCTTTTCCTCAAAGCCTTTTCCCGTGCGGCTTCCGAGGAATACTTGCTTAACGATAGGCAGGGGGTGCAAGGGGGTTCATCGTTATTTTGTATCAAAATTTGCGGTAAAGGGGAACTCCTCATCACCATCATGAGCAGCATGGCACAGGAAGAAAGCCGGAGCATTTCGGAAAACGTGACATGGGGCCATCGGAAGCGGTTCGCTGACGGCAAGGTGTGTGTTCTCTACAGGCATTTTCTGGGCTATGACAAAGGGCCGGATGGGAAGGACGGGTATACCTTCCGCTCCATTGCCAGGGAGCTGACTGCCAGAGGGCTGGTACGAGAAGGCCAAGGCACGGTTCGACGAGGTGACGGAGGCCATCGCCCAGCGGTCAGCCAAGGGGGAGAGGTGCGGGGTTCATCAGGACACTTGAGGCGCAGGAGGGGCCTGTGGCGGAGTTCGATGAGCCACTCTGGGGGGCGATGGTGGATTGTGTGACGGTGGGTGTGGATGGTGGAATGACGGTGGTGTTTCGGGATGGAACGGAGAGGCGGCTGTAAAATCAAAATGTTGTTTGTTCTTTTATCAAACTTGTCATAATCTCCACAAACTCCCTGACGTGCGGCGCAGGCTCTTTGGCATAGAGCAGGCCGTACGGGACGGAGTAATCGCCTCCCCAGTCGCAAGGGAGCGTCACGAGGGAAGGGTGGATTTCCGACCAAATATCGGCGGTAATCATGGGATGCCCCGTGGTGGCTGCATAGTTGAAGATGCTGATGTCATAGGAAGGTACATCGTGGATATGGATTTGCGGGTGCGCGGTTTCAAGCTCATCGCGCAAGCGGTCGATATAAATTGTGTCGCCCCGCTCCACCATGAGGAGCGTCTCGCTATAGAGGTCGGTCAGCATCAGCCTCTTGCGGCTTGCCAGCGGATGATTTATGGGAACGGCCACCGACAAGGGAAGCTGGCGGATTTTGAGGGCATTGACTTTATTTTTCCATAATGTGGACGGGAAGAGTCCGGCAATGATGTCGGCGCTTCCCGTTTTTTCAGCAAAAAAATCCTGTTTGTCACTTTTCCCGTCATCAATGGGAACGATAGAGAGCTTGATATGAGGATAACTGCTGCTTACGGCCACCCACAGCTTCACGATGGGGCGGCAGGGATTCATCAGGGAACTGCCCAGCCGGATAATGTTCTGCTTGCCCGTTGTGAGCGCCTTTGCCGTGACAAGTGCTTGTTTCGAAATATGTATGATGCGGCGGGCATCCCGATAAATGCTCTTGCCGGCCTCTGTAAGCACAACGCCGTGGTTCGTCCGCAGAAACAGCGTCAATTCTAATCTGTCCTCCAAGAGATTGATCTGCTTGATGAGCGCATTGGGGGAGATGAAGAGCTTTTCCGCCGCCTTCGTAAAGCTGCCGCAATCGGCCGCCATCAGAAATGCGTCCAAGTGTTTGTTGTACATCGCAAAGCCTCCTGTATGAACCTTTTGGTTAATGCCATGATAGCAAAAAGCGACTTCCGTTGCAAGGAGATTTGCCATAAAATGAATTTACAGACGGAGGGACACGGTCGTTACGGAAAATGCCCTCCAAAAGCCGTAAATTTTCGAGAGGATTGCAGAGGAGAATATATATGGAATATACCATGCTGAACAATGGCATCAAGATGCCGCTTTTGGGATTTGGTGTTTACATGATGACCGACCCAAAGGAATGCGAGACGAGCGTCCTTCAGGCACTGGAAACAGGCTACCGGCTGCTCGACACTTCCTCGGCTTATTTCAATGAGGAAGCCGTTGGACGTGCCATCAAGGAAAGCGGCATTCCCCGCGAGGAACTGTTCGTCACGACAAAGCTATGGATACAGGATGCGGGCTATGAAAATGCCAAAGCGGGGTTTGAAACGTCCTTGCAAAAACTGAGGCTTGACTATCTCGACCTCTATCTTATTCACCAGCCTTGCGGAGACTGTTACGGCTCATGGCGGGCCATGACGGAACTGTATCAGGAAGGGCGTATTCGGGCAATCGGCGTGTGCAACTTCGGCAGCGACCGTCTGGTGGATTTCATCATGAACAACGAGCTGCCGCCGGCCGTCAACCAAGTGGAGTTCCATCCCTATTATCAGCAAAAAGCCGCCGAGAAAATCATGCGGGAATACGATGTCCAGATGGAGGCATGGAGCCCATTGGGGCATGGCGGCAAGGGAATCCTTGAAAATGAAACGCTTATTTCCATCGGGAAAAAATACGGGAAAACTCCGGCGCAGGTCATACTGCGCTGGGACGTGGAGCGCGGCATCGTCACGATTCCAAAATCCGTACGCAAGGAACGCATAGAGGATAATTTCGACATATTCGATTTTCGTCTGACGAAAGAGGAAATCACGGCGATTGACCTGCTGGACAGGAATGATGCCATTGCCGATTTGACGGACGTGGAACTTATCAAAAAGCTGAATCAACTGAAGGTAAGATAAAAAGAAGGGGGCAAACGGATATGTTACAAAAAAATATCAGTAAGGCGGGAAAGAGCCTGATGGCGGGAGTTTTGGCGGCGGGACTCATTTCTGCAGCCGGTGTGGAAGCGGCAGCAAGCGAAGCCGATGTACCCGTGCAGGAAATCACGCAGGCCATCGAGGGCATGGGGCATACGGTGTTTCCCATCGGCAAGGATAATGTGGCCTATGAGCAATATTTTACGGGCAAGAGCTATCTTGCGCCTTTGGCCGGCGGGCAGGGCGTCGGGGTGTCGAATGTCACTTTTGCGCCGGGAACCATCAATCATTGGCACATTCACCACAAATCCTGCCAAGTGCTGGTCGGCCTGTCCGGCACTGGCTGGTATCAGATTTGGGGGCAGGAGCCGCAGAAGATGATGCCGGGCGTAACCGTGACCATCCCCGAAGGCGTGAAGCATTGGCACGGGGCGGCGCCGGACAGCTGGTTCCAGCATCTTTCCATCATGCAGGACGGTGCCGGAACAGAGTGGCTGGAGCCGGTGGATGAAGCGGCTTATAAAGCCTTGAAATGACGGAGGATGGGACTATGCGTTTCTATAAGCTTGCAGCTGTATTGCTGGCGGCAGGAATTTTATCGATGAATTTGACGTTTACGGAGGCGGCATAAATGGAGCAGAACAATAACGAGAGAAAAGCGGTAAAGGTAGTGCAGACGGCGGGGCGCGATATGCTCGGCGAGATTGCGCCGGAATTTGCCCGGCTCAACGATGATGTTCTGTTCGGCGAGGTCTGGTCGCGGAACGACAAACTTTCCCTGCGTGACCGCTCGATGGTGACGGTGGCAACCTTGGTAGCCAAGGGTATGGGCGATACCTTCGCCTGTCAGTACCAGATGCAGGAAGCCAAGAAGAACGGCGTCACCAAAGAGGAAATGGCGGAAATCTTGACCCATCAGGCGTTTTATGCCGGCTGGCCGAATGTGTGGGCGGCGTTTAATTCCATGAAGAAGGCTTATGTGGAGGAGGGAGCAGCAAAATGAGCAGCAAATTTTCTTCCCTCTTAAAGAAAACTTTGGCTGTGGCAGCCGCTGCCGCTTGGTTGATTGTTCCGGCGGTGCTGCCCAATCAGCAAACGATGGTGTACGCAGCAGAGGCGCGGACCGTCAGCCAAAACGTATTGGCAAATACCGAAAACGGGCAAGTGCGGGGCTTTGCCAAGGGTGGTGTGCGCTACTGGCGGGGGATTCCCTACGCCAAGCCGCCGGTCGGTGAGCTGCGTTGGCGGCCGCCGGTGAAGGTCGATAACTGGCATGGGGTGCTTGATGCCACCGAATACAAAAGCGAAGCGGCGCAGACGGGTTACTTGGGCGTGTTCGCAACGGCAGGCGGCTCAGAAGATTGCCTGTACCTCAATGTGGCCGTGCCGGAGAAGCAACCCGGCGACCCCGATAAACTTCCCGTCTTTGTCTGGATTCATGGCGGGGCTTTGGTGGTCGGCGCGGGGAGCGATTATGACCCCTCGCTTTTAGCCAAGGAAGGCCGCGCCGTGGTGGTGACGATAAACTATCGGCTCGGGGCGTTCGGCTATTTTGCCCATCCCGCCCTTGATGCGGAAGGTCACGCCGCTATCAATTACGGCGTGATGGATCAGATTGCGGCGCTTGAATGGGTGCAGAGAAATATTGAGAACTTCGGCGGCGATCCCGACAATGTGACGATTTCCGGCGAATCCTCCGGCGGGCAAAGCTCGCAAATCCTGATGGCCAGTCCCAAGGCCAAAGGCTTGTTCAAAAACATCATCGCCATGTCCAGCCCTGTCATGTATGCCAATGGCCATTCGATTTCGCGGGAACAGGCCGAGGAAAAGGGCATCGGCCTGGCTAAGGCGGCAGGATTGGAAAACGCTACCGCCGAGGAGTTGCGCTCCCTTTCCACGGAAGAAATTTTGGCTTTGGAAAACAACTATTTATTGGACGGCATTATCACCCGTGACGGTGAGTATGTGCCGTCAAGCATCGCTGAAGCCTTTAAGAACGGCGAAGTAAACGGCGAACGGCTGGGCATTGGCAATGTGCAAAACGAGGGTTCTTTCTTTGCCGCCCTGACGGAGAGCATTGCCGGGAAAAATATGGACAAGGCCGCCTATCGCACCAATCTCGAGACATTGGAAAAACAGTACGCTATCCCCGGCTTTGCGGACAAGGTGATGGCCGAGTATCCCGCAGAGGCTTACGGCAGTCCCGCCGAGGCGTATGCACAGGTCATCACGGACAGCTGGTTTGCTGCGCCGATTTATCGGATTGCCGATTCGCTCGACAGCAAGCTGAAAGTCTATTACTACGAGTTCAGCGATCCGCAGTGTCCCAAGTATGTTGCGACCGATTTTGAGCAGGGAACGGCGCATACTTACGAGCTGCCGTATCTTTTCCCCGGCTTTCACGGTTCTTCAGACATCGGCACCGAACTCACGCCCAAGCAGCAGAAGGTCGCCAAGCAGATGGCGAAAATCTGGACGGGCATGTCCAAAGTGGACGAGCAGGGAATATGGAAGCGTTTTGACGGCGACCATGCCCGTTATTTGAAACTTGGCCAAGGGAAGCCGCAGATGGCGGATATGAAGGAATACAAGCAGCGCCACCATTTCGCTTTCTGGCAAAATATCAATATGTACTAAAGGAAGAGGAACAAAAAATGGACGAAGTACGGATTGATTTACGAAAGATAGGAGAAGATGTGGGAAACTATGAAGTCGTGGTGGGCAATCCTGCCAAATGTATCAAGCGGTTAGAGCCTGAAAAATTTGAGGTATAAGGAGGCAGTACGATGAAGCCTCATACATATCGGTTCGTCTTTGCCGCACTTTTGCTGACTATGTTGGCCGTTTTCGGCATCGCTTTTACGGCAGATTTCGAGCCGCAAAATTCCTCGTTGAAAACGGACGGCATGAAAGACGCGAAATTAGCGGAGAAAAAAATGATGAGCAAGCAGAAGGAGAGAATTGTGAGCAAGGATAAGAAGATTTTGGTCGTCTGCTATTCCTTTTCCCGTGGCAACACCAGGAAAATCGCCAAACAGTTGCAAACGGTTCTTGAAGCCGATTATGCAGAAATCGAGCCGACCCATCCTTATCCGCCCTATGGCGGCTGGAACAGCGAAGTGACCGAGCAAGGGAAGCGGGAGGTGGAGGCCGGCTTTATGCCGGAAATCAAGCCCCTTGCGGTGAATATCGCCGATTATGACATCATCGCCGTGGGAACGCCGACCTGGTGGTTTACCATGGCGCCTCCCATGCACACTTTCCTGAAATCGCAGGACTGGACGGGCAAGACGGTCATTCCCTTTATGACACACGGCGGCTGGCCGGGGCATGTAATCACGGACATCAAGGAATACTGCGGCGGGGCAAAATTTGCCGCAGCTATGGAAATACAGTTTGATTCGGAGGGCGGCGACCATATGCTGACTTCCCAAGCGGACATCGACGCTTGGCTTGAGGGATTGAGGAAAGAACTGCGATAAGATATACTCATTGATAGGAGAGGACTGTTTTTCATGAAATACACGAAACTGGGAAATTCGGATTTGCACGTCTCCCGTATTTGCCTGGGCTGTATGGGCTTTGGCGATGCCAAGACGGGGCAGCACAGTTGGACGGTGGACGAAGAAACGAGCCGTAGCATCATCAAACATGCACTGGAGCTGGGCATCAATTTCTTTGATACCGCCATCGTTTACCAGAACGGCACGAGCGAGGAATATGTGGGGCGGGCTTTGCGCGATTTCGCGAGACGCGAGGACGTGGCAGTGGCGACAAAATTCCTGCCCCGCAGTCCTCAGGAAATCGCAGACGGCGTGACGGGGCAGGAGCATATCGAAAAATCCCTTGACATGAGCTTGAAGCATTTGGGCATGGATTATGTGGATTTGTATATTTGCCATATGTGGGACTATAAGACTCCAATCTATGAGGTCATGGATGGACTGAACCGCATGGTCAAAGCGGGCAAGGCGCGTTTTGTGGGCATTGCCAACTGCTACGCATGGCAGCTCGCCAAGGCGAATGCGCTCGCCGAAAAGGAAGGTTTTGCCAAGTTTATTTCTGTGCAGAACCATTACAATCTGCTTTTCCGTGAGGAAGAGCGGGAGATGGCAGAACTTTGCGAAGAGGATAATATTGCCATGACGCCGTATAGCGCCTTAGCCAGCGGCAGGCTTTCCCGCAAACCCGGCGAAACCACCAAGAGGCTTCAAGAGGACAGTATGGCGCATCTGAAATATGACGGTATGGCGGAGGCTGACCAGAAAATCATTGTGCGAGTGGCAGAACTTGCGGACAAATACCGGGTCACCATGACCGAGATTGCCTTGGCATGGCTGCTGACAAAGGTAGATGCTCCCGTAGCCGGGGCGACCAAGTTTCATCATGTGGAAGGGGTAGTCCAGGCGGTGGATTTGACGCTGACGGACGAGGACAGGAACTATCTGGAAGAACCATATGTTCCTCATCCGCTGGTGGGCGTTATGGCGCAAAACACCAAAAATGCCGACAGTGAAGGCCAAGCGTGGGCAAAACACGCACCGAAGGAGTAAGAGGGCAGAGCCAAATGACTGCCGCATGGCAAAGGAGCTTTTTGATGTTGCTGAAGCAAACGGCGTGACACTTTGCCATGATAGGTACAAAATAAATATATTGCGAGGAGGGGATGTCATTGTCAAATCATGCAACAAAATCGATAAAATCTGTCATCGGATTTCTTGCGTCATTGTTGCTCTTGCTGACGGGCGTGGCAGGATGCGGGGCTTCCTCTCAAGACAGCATTTAGCGGTGAAGCGAAGCCAACGAATCCAAGAGGAGCCAGTGAGCAGAAACCGATGACTTCCGATTCTGCTTTGCGGAAAACTGTCAAACTGAACAGCGGCTATGAAATGCCCATGCTGGGGCTTGGCACATGGACGCTATCCAATGACGTGGCAGAGGAAAGTGCCTATTTTGCCATCAAAAACGGCTACCGTCTTATTGATACTGCGCGCTACTATGGCAACGAAATCGGCGTAGGCCGAGGTGTTCGCCGGGCAATTGATGAAGGAATCGTTTCTCGTGAAGAAATCTTTGTAACCAGCAAAATCATGCCGGGAGATTATCAGCGCCCCGATGCGGCCATTGATGATTCAATGGCGCGGCTGGGACTTGGTTATATCGACCTCATGCTGATACACCAACCCGGACGGGGAGATGAAGAAGTTTACAAGGCGTTGGAGCGAGGCGTCAGGGCTGGAAAAATACGCTCTATCGGCATTTCCAACTATTACACATCAGATGATTTTGAGCGAATCTGCCGCATTGCCGAAATCGTCCCCGCCGTGGTGCAAAACGAGAATCATATTTTTTATCAGAACAAGGAATTGCAGGAGTATCTGCGGCAGTACGGTACGGTCGTAGAATCTTGGTATCCTTTGGGCGGGAGGGGCAACACACAAGAAATCTTCCACAATGAAACTATCAGGAAAATTGCCGAGAGACATGAAAAAACTCCGGCGCAAATCGTGCTTCGTTGGCACTTGCAGGATGGCTATATTGCGATTCCCGGCTCTGGCAACCAAGCGCATATTGTCGAAAATATTGATATCTTCGATTTCGCTCTTTCCAAGGAAGAAATGCAGGAAATATGTGCTTTGAATATGCGGCGAAGGTTTGAAAACTGGTAATTATATAACAGGGGGGTGCAAAATTCCAACCGAGGGGGTGCAAATGCACCCCCTCCTCTTTTCCTGACCAAAGAAACGAAAGTGAATGAAGGGGAAGTGCCACAGTACTATGTGGAAAATAACCACGAAGCCATCATCAGCCCGCAGGTCTTCGACTGGGTGCAGGAAGAAATCAAGCGGCGGTGTGAAGGCAGGGGACGTTACAGCGGCGTATCCATCTTCTCCAGCAAAATCAAGTGCGGTCAGTGCGGCGGCTGGTACGGGGCCAAGGTGTGGCATTCGACCGACAAGGTACAGCAGCTCATAGCTGAGAACGCCAGGGTCGCGCAGAACCAGGATGATTATGACCGGAATTACAACGAACTGGTCAGCCGGTATGAAGCGGTGAAGACGCAGTACGACAAGACCTGTGAAGCCATCCAGTATCGCAAGGCCCGGAGCCGTCAGATGGACAACTTCATCCAGGAGGTTCGGGAGCAGGAACTCATCAAGGAGTTCGACGCCCGGCTGTGGGGCAGCCGGGTGGATTTCATCACAGTGTACAGCAAAGACGATATCCGGGTGACCTTCAAGGACGGGACGGAAATCAGAGCATAAGCAGGAAAAAAGGATTACGGCAGAGAATCCAAGAGGAAACGCAGGATTCTCTGCCGTATTTTTGATGAAGAAAATAGGAATATGATATAATAGTAGAAAATTATGGAACTCAGGGACGGCAGGTGAAGCGACAATGGAACGGATTGAAGGAACAGTTACACCGTGAATTATACTATGGTTTAGAAACTCTGGACAAAACGCCTCTGTATGGGCTATAATATAAGAATCTGATATGTGGAGGGAATACCTGTGGCTTTAGATATATTGATGGTTCTTGATGTGATCGTGAGCATCCTGATGATCGGTTCCATCCTGCTCCAGTCCGGCAAAAGCGCCGGGTTCAGCGGTCTGGGCGGGGGAGAATCCCTGTTCGGCGGCAAACCTACGGACATGGATGAAGCACTGGCACGGATCACCGTGGTGCTGGGGCTGGTTTTTGCGGTCATCAACGTGGCAATTGCCCGCCTGCAGTAAGCAATTAAAGAACGTTCATACATTTCACAGTGGCATTGCCTGGCAGGGTAATGCCATTTTTGCTATGGGGAAGGAGGGGAGACCATGCTCCAGGGAGCAGAACCGTATTTCTGGCCCGGGACCCGGGGAAAAGGGGTGCTGCTGGTCCACGGGTTCACCGGCAGTCCGTCGGAACTGCGGGAACTGGGAGAAATCCTGCACCGGAAGGGGTATACGGTGGAAGGGCTTCTCCTGAAGGGCCATGGGACGGATCCCCGGGACCTGCTGGAGGTAAAAGCGGAACAGTGGGAGGAACAGGTGCGCCAGGGTGTGGCCCATCTGAAGGAAACCTGTGCCCAGGTGACGGTGATCGGTCTTTCCATGGGAGGGCTCCTGGCTTTGTACGCCGGGGCGGCAACGTCCGCAGACAAACTGGTGGTGATTTCCACCCCCATCTATCTGTACGACTGGCGGGTGTACTTCCTGTGGCTGGCGGACCGGCTGCCCTACTGGGCCATTCCCAAGCGTCCCCGGACCATCGACGCTCCGGCCCGGTACAATGTGGCCTACCGGTGCATGCCCATCAAAGGGGTCCATCAGCTGGTGCGGCTGCTTCAGGCGGTGAAACGGTCCTGGCTGCCCCGGGTACGGCAGCCCCTGCTGATCATCCAGTCCAGGACGGACCACACGGTGCGGCCGGAAAGCGCATCCTATATCGAACAACATGCGGCGTCGGACCGGAAACAGGTGCTGTGGGTGCCCCAGGCCCGGCATGTGATGACATTATACAAAGGCCGGCAGGCCATCTATGCTGCCATTGAGGCCTTTTTGGAGGAATAAAGACTATGGAAAACAACAGAGATACCATGTGTTTCGGCTGCGGGAAGGACAACCCCATGGGGCTGCATCTCCATTTCCGCACGGACGAAAACGGCTGCTACACCAGTTTCGTGCCCCAGCCGGTGCACCAGAGCTATGACGGCCGGATGCACGGGGGGCTGATCTCCACCCTGCTGGACGAAACCATGGGCAATTATCCCTACATGTATGAACACAAGGTGGCCTACACGGCCCGGCTGGAAGTCCGCTTCCGGCAGCCGGTGCGCATCGGGGAACGGATCGATGTGATCACCAAAGTGAAACGGAGAAAGGGAATGCTGCTGGAAATGACCGGCCAGGTGATCCGGGAAGACGGTACCGTGGCGGCTGAAGCGGACGGCAAGCTGATGTACGAGGAGAGAGCATGACAAATACAGAAATGGAAACCAAGATCCTGGGGTATATGAAGGAACACCCCACGGCTCCCTTGTCCGCCGATGAACTGCTCCAGGCCCTGACCCTGGAAGGGGCGGACCTGAAACTGTTCTGGACGGTGATGAAGGAGCTGGAAGACCGGGGCCAGGTGATCAAGACCCGGTTCAACACCTATGGGCTGCCGGCGGCCATGGGTCTGGTGGTGGGCCGCTGCCAGGTGACCAGCAAGGGCTTTGCCTTTGTGATCCCGGAAGAAAAGACGGAAGACGGGGATCTGTTCATCCCGGCCAGCAGCCTCAGCGGCGCCATGGACGGGGATACGGTGATCGCCCGGGTGATGCAGAGCGGCTATGATGACCGGCAGGAAGGAAAGATCATCCGGATCCTGAACCGGGCCCATCACAAACTGGTGGGGACCTTCAGCAAATCCGGGGAATTCGGCTTCGTGATCCCGGACAACAAACGGGTGGGACGGGACATCTATGTGCGCCGGAAAGACTTCAACGGGGCCCGGGACAAGGAAAAGGTGTTGGTGGAGATCACCACCTGGCCGGACGAACGGCGGAACGCGGAAGGGAAGATCGTGGAGATCCTGGGGAAACCCGGGGACATCGGTCTGGAAATCCTTTCCATCATCAAGGACAACGACCTGCCCACCAAATTCCCGGCTCCTGTCCAGGTGGCCGCGGAAAAAGTGGAACAGAAGATCAAAAAGAAGGAAATCCAGAACCGGCTGGACCGGCGGGACTGGAACATCATCACCATCGACGGGGTGGATTCCAAGGACCTGGATGATGCGGTGTATGTGGAAAAACAGGGGGACAACTATTTCTTGGGGGTCTACATTGCCGATGTAAGCTACTATGTGCAGCCCCATTCCGTCCTGGATCAGGAAGCCTATGAACGGGGCACCAGCGTGTACCTGGTGGACCGGGTGCTGCCCATGCTGCCGGTGGAACTGAGCAACGGCATCTGCAGCCTGAACGAAGGGGAAGACCGGCTGACCATGGCCTGTGAAATGCTCCTGGACGGGAAAACCGGCCGGACCCTTTCCTTTACCATCGCCCCCTGTGTGATCAACAACCACCATCGGATGAATTATCCCGATGTGCGGGCCATCCTGGTGGACCAGGATGAGGCCCTGCGGGAAAAATATGCGGACATCGTCCCCATGCTGGAAGACATGGCCCGGCTCCAGCAGGTGCTCCACAAGAAACGGGAACGGCGGGGCGCCATCAACTTCGAGCTGCCGGAACAGAAGGTGCTGCTGGATGATCAGAAGCATCCGGTGGCCATTGTGAAGCGGGAACGGTCCGTGGCCGAGATGCTCATTGAAGAATTCATGCTGGCCGCCAACGAAACGGTGGCCGGATTCATGGCCAGACACAAACGGCCTTTCATTTACCGTGTCCACGACCTGCCTGATCCGGAAAAGATCCAGAACCTGGCCAAACTCATGGCCCTGTTCGGGGTGACCCTGAAGGTGGAAGAAAAGATGCGGCCCAAGGATCTCCAGCGGGCCCTGGACAAGGTGGCCGGAAAACCGGAAGAGAAGCTGGTTTCCACGGTGGCCCTGCGGAGCATGCGCCAGGCGGTGTACCAGACGGAAAACATCGGTCATTTCGGCCTGGCAGCCCATTTCTATACCCATTTCACTTCTCCCATCCGCCGCTATCCGGATCTGATGGTCCACCGGCTCCTGCGCCGTCAGCTGGACGGAGAACGGCTGAGCCGGCAGCAGGCGGAAGAGCGGACCCAGCGGCTGAGCCTGGTGGCCTCCCATTGTTCCGTGCGGGAACGGGCGGCCATCGACGCGGAGCGGCAGACAGTGGATCTGAAAATGGCCGAATACATGGTCCAGTTCGTGGGGAAGGAATTCACCGGGACCATTTCCGGGGTTTCCTCCTTTGGCTTCTTCGTGGAACTGGACAACGGGGTGGAAGGACTGGTCCATGTGTCCAGCCTGAACGATGACTATTATGACTACATCGAGGGCCAGTATGCCCTGATCGGCCAGCATCTGGGCCACCGGTACCGGCTGGGGGACCAGGTGGATATCCAGGTGCTCCAGGTGGATGTGGCGGAACGGAAGATCGATTTCGTCCTGGCCGGACTGGCGCCGGAAGCGGCGGATCAGATGCGCCGGGAACTGGGACGTCAGAAAAAGACCAAGACCGGCATTGCCACCGGGAAGCTGCAGAATGACACCACCGGCCGGAAATCCGGGGAACGGAAGGAATCCGGGAAGAAAAACAGCCGGGGCGGACGCCGGAAAAAGAAGAAGAACGGCTCCCCCAGACAAAACGGGACCGGACTGAGCCAATTGGTGCCCCAGGAAACGACTCCTGCAGGGGAAAGCGGCAAAAAGAAGAAAAACAACCGCCGGCGGCGGAGAAGAAGGGATCGGAAACATGGAAAAACCAGTGAAGGCAATCGCAGAAAACCGGAAAGCCAGGCATGATTACAACATCCACGAAACCTATGAAACCGGCATCGTCCTGACGGGTACGGAGGTGAAATCCCTCCGTCAGGGCAAGGCCAACCTGAAGGATTCCTATGCGGCAGTGACCAAATCCGGCGAAGTGTACCTGTACAACCTGCACATCAGTCCCTATGAACACGGGAACCGGTTCAATGTGGACCCGCTCCGGGACCGGAAACTGCTGATGCATAAACGGGAAATCCAGAAGCTGATCGGAAAGACCCGGGAAAAGGGATTCACCCTGGTGCCCCTGCAGCTGTATTTCAGCCACGGACTGGTGAAATGCAAGCTGGCCCTGGCTACCGGGAAAAAGCTCTATGACAAGCGCCAGGCCATGGCGGACCGGGCGGCCAAACGGGACATGGACCGGGCCATGAAGGAAAGGAACCGGTGATTTCCACAAAATTTTCAATCAATTTGTATACAAAATACGAAAAACATTGGAAAAATCTTTTTTCCATGCTACAATGTAGTCAGCGGGCAGACGGAAGCATATTCCGGATTGCCCAAATTGTGTGTTTCCCATTATAGGAGGTATTGCTATGAAGGTTTTATGTTATGGTGTAAGAGATGTAGAACTGCCGATTTTTGAAGCCTGCAACAAAGAATTTGGTTACGACATCAAATGTGTCCCTGATTATCTGAACACGAAAGAAACCGCCGAAATGGCTGCTGGCTTTGATGCGGTTATCCTGCGCGGCAACTGCTTCGCCAATAAACAGAACCTGGACATTTACAAAAAACTGGGCGTAAAATACATCCTGACCCGTACCGCCGGCACGGATCATATCGATAAGGAATATGCCAAGGAACTGGGCTTCCCCATGGCTTTCGTTCCCCGTTATTCCCCCAACGCCATTGCTGAACTGGCTGTAACCCAGGCCATGATGCTGCTGCGTCATACCGCTTACACCACTTCCCGCACTGCCAAGAAGAACTTCAAGGTTGATGCCTTCATGTTCTCCAAAGAAGTCCGCAACTGCACCGTGGGTGTTGTTGGTCTGGGCCGGATCGGCCGTGTGGCTGCCCAGATCTTCCATGGCATGGGCGCTACCGTTATCGGGGAAGACGTTTTCGAAATCAAAGGGATCGAAGATTACTGCACCCAGGTTTCCCTGGATGAAGTCCTGGAAAAATCCGACATCATCACCATCCATGCTCCGTACATCAAAGAAAACGGCGCTGTGGTTACCCGCGATTTCCTGAAGAAGATGAAAGACGGCGCCATCCTGGTGAACTGCGCTCGCGGCCAGCTGGTTGACACCGAAGCTGTCATCGAAGCTGTGGAAAGCGGCAAACTGGGCGGCTACGGCTGCGACGTTCTGGATGGGGAAGCCAGCGTATTCGGCAAGGATCTGGAAGGCCAGAAACTGGAAAATCCGCTGTTCGAAAAACTGGTTGACCTGTATCCCAGAGTCCTGATCACCCCGCATCTGGGCTCCTACACCGACGAAGCCGTAAAGAACATGGTGGAAGTTTCCTACCAGAACCTGAAAGATCTGGCTGAAACCGGCGACTGCCCCAACAAGATCAAATAATTTTGCTCCTTCCCAAGGGTGCTGCAGTCCGTGCAGCACCCTTTTTTCGTGCTATAATAAGGAAAATATGGGAGTTTGGGAAAGAAGGGATTTTCCGTGCTGGATAAAATCGATCTGAAGATGAAAATTTCCAAAGAAGAATATACAAAACGGATGGAAGAGGAAGAAAACCGCCTGGGCTTTCTCCAGCGGGCAGTCCGGGATGCCAGAATCCCGGTAATTATCCTGTTTGAAGGTTTCCGGGCGTCCTGGCGGAGCCAGCTGATCAGCAAGGTGATCCATGCCCTGGACCCCCGGGGATTCCGGGTGTTTTCCGCGTCCAAGACCACGGAAAGGCAGAAAGAAAGCCCGTTCTTTCTCCAGTTCTGGAAGGAACTGCCGCCGGCGGGACAGATCACCATCCATCACCGGGCCTGGTATTTCCTGCGGAATGAACATGCAGTGGGAGATCCGGATGAAGCTTCGGAATGGTATGATGTAAGTTTTGATGAAATCAACCATTTTGAAAAGGAACTGGTCCAGGGCGGCTGTGTGCTGATAAAGATCTTCACCCACATCTCCAAAAAGAAGCAGAAGGAGAATATGGAAAAAGGACAGGAAACCATGGGCAGCCGGTGGGAAAAACTGACCCCCGGAGGCATCGAGGGTATCGACTACAATGCCTACCGGGATGTGTATGAAACCATGCTGACCGCCACCAATACGGACCTGGCTCCCTGGCACATCGTTCCCATGGAGGACAAGCGCACCGGGACGGAAGCGGTGTTCCGGGTCCTGATCACCGCCCTGGAAGAAGCCCTGAAGGACCGGCAGCGGCCGGTGGATCCGGAAAAAGGACCGGCCAAAGACCTGACCATCCCGGATATCCTTTCCACCTATACCCCCTATCAGCCCATGGAACAGGAGGAATACGGGAAAAAGCTGAAAAAGTACCAGAGGCGGCTGGAAGAACTCCAGTTTGAACTGGCCAAACGGAAAATCAGCACCATTGTGGCCTTTGAAGGCCAGGATGCCGGAGGCAAGGGCGGCGCCATCAAGCGGCTGTCGGAATCCTTCGATCCCCTGGGCTACCGGGTGAATCCGGTGAGCGCCCCCAATGAATGGGAAAAGCAGTTCCATTATCTGTGGCGGTTCTGGACCAAAATCCCGGCCCCGGGAGAAATCGCCATTTTCGACCGGACCTGGTATGGCCGGGTGCTGGTGGAACGGGTGGAAGGCTTTGCCAAGATCAGCGAATGGCGCCGGGCCTACGAGGAAATCAACGATATGGAGGCCCAGTGGGTGAAACAGGGGATCATCGTCCAGAAGTTCTGGATGCAGATCGATCCGGAGGAACAGCTGAAACGGTTCCAGGCCCGGGAAAACGACCCCAACAAAACCTGGAAGATCACACCGGAAGACTGGCGGAACCGGGACAAATGGGATGCCTATGTGGATGCGGTGAACGAAATGCTCTATCGGACGGACACCAAAGAGGCGCCCTGGACGGTGGTGGAAGCCAACAACAAACTGTATGCCCGGCTGAAAGTCCTGGAAACCATGATCCATCGGATGGAAGCGGTGCTTTAACGTTTACAAACCCGTAAAAAAACAGTACAATGAAGGTTACTGGAAGTTCTTTCCAGGATTTCCTGCTGTGCAGGACAGAATTTGACGGAATGAGGTGGGAAAAATGGCTGATTTTGCCTTTGCAGAAGCGGAAGGTGTGGAATGGGGCTGTTTTCCTGCCTGGGAAAAGTGGGGTGTGGTCCACGGATTCCTGTGCCGGAACGGGGGCTGCAGTCCCCAGTTCCCAGGTGGACTGAACCTGAGTTACAATGTGGGAGATGACCGGACCAACGTCCTGGCCAACCGGCAGAAAATGGCGGCGGCCCTGGGTTTTCCTCTGGAACGGGCAGTGGCCTGTCAGCAGGTCCACAGCACCCATGTGGCGGTGGTAACGGAGAAGGATGCCGGCAAGGGTACCCTGACTCTGGCGGATGCCGTACCGGAAACGGACGGTATGGTGACGGACTGCCGGCGGCTGCCCCTGTTGATTTCCTATGCGGACTGTGTGCCCATCCTGCTGACGGATACCCGTACAGGAGCAGTGGGCGCTGTCCACGGCGGCTGGCGGGGCAGTGTGGGGAAAATCGTCCCCCATGCCCTGGAAGTGATGAAAGAAGCCTTTGGCACCCGGCCCCAGGATGTGGCGGCAGGGATCGGTCCGTCCATCGGTCCCTGCTGTTATGAAGTGAGCCAGGAAGTGGCGGACCGGGCGGGAGCCTGGCCCGGCTGCCTGACCCCTCACGGACCCGGCCACTGGATGCTGGATCTGTGGCAGCTGAATACCCTGGAACTCCTGGAAGCGGGAGTGCCCCGGGAACAGATTTTCCGGGCGGACTGCTGCACCAGCTGCCACAGGGACCGGTTCTTCTCCTACCGGGCAGAAAAGGGGAAAACAGGCCGCCTGTATGCGGTGATTTATCGAAAATAAAAGGAGATGGGGAATCCCATGTTACAGGATAAGATTGCAGCGGTGGAGGCCAAAATCCAGGAAGCCCTGGCCAACCGGAAGGAGCCCAAGGCAACGGGGGACAAGGTGACCATCCTGGCGGTGACCAAGAATCACCCGGCGGATATCGTCACGGAAACCCTGGCGGCAGGGCTTACGGAAATCGGGGAAAACCGGGTGCAGGAAGCCATGCACAAGCAGGCGGTGCTGCCCCCTGGGGGCAACTGGCATCTGATCGGCCATCTGCAGACCAACAAGGCCAGGCATGCGGTGGAGCATTTTGCCCTGATCGAAAGCGTGGACAGCCTGAAGCTGCTGGCCCATCTGGAAAAGGCGGCGGCTGAACTGGACAAGGTCCAGGATGTGCTGCTCCAGATCAACGAGGCGGGAGAAGTGCAGAAAAGCGGCTTCGCTCCGGAGGATTTCCGGGCTGCGGTTCCGGAACTGAAGAACTATCCCCATATCCGGGTGCGGGGGGTCATGGTGATTGCCCAGGCCACGGACCATGTGGAGGAAACCCGTCCGGTGTTTGCTGCCGGGTACCGGGATTTCCTGTTTTTACGGGATGCCCTTCCGGACAGTCCGGTGGATATCCTTTCCATGGGGATGACCCACGATTACTGGATCGCGGTGGAAGAAGGAGCCAATGAAGTGCGGGTGGGTTCCGCTCTTTTCGGAGCCCGGGACTATTCATTAAAATTTTAAACAGAAATGGTGGATTGTATGAAAAAAATCAGCAAGCTCTTGGAATATTTTGGCCTGTACAACGGTGACAACCGGCAGGAAGAGGAAGAAACGGCTCCGGCCCCGGAACAGGAGGACAGCAAAGTGGTTCCCATGTTCGGCAGCGGCAGCAGTTCCTGGCGGGACAAAAGCTACGAAAAGGACTATGACCGGCCTTACGAAAAAACCTATGACAAACCCTATGACAAGGTGTTCGACCGGGACTATGACAGCACTCCGGAGGCGCCCAAGGAAGAAGTCTCTTCCAGCCGGACCGGGGACAAGGTGCTTTCCATGCCGGTGAACCGGAGCCCGGTGAGTGTGGTGGTCATCGAGCCCATCGATTTCAATGATTCCCAGAAAATGGCGGATTACCTGTGCAAGAACCAGCCGGTGGTGATCAATTTCGAAGATACGGATGCGGATGTGCGGAAGCGGATCATCGACTTTATCAGCGGCACCATCTATGCCCTGGACGGGACTCTGCGGAAAATCGGCCGGAACCTGCTGGTATGTGCACCTCCCAATGTGGATATCGATACGGAAAACACCAATTTTGGGACGGAAGGGAGCAATGATCCATGGCAAAGATAAAGGAAACGGATAAAATCGTCTTCATCGGCTGCGGTGCCATGGGGGAAGCCATCCTCAAAGGCATCCTCCAGGGGGGACTGGTCCGGAAGGAACAGGTGACGGCGGCGGTCCCCACGGCCAAACGGCAGGCGTATCTGAAAGAAACCTACGGGATCCCTGTGACCGGGGACAACCGGGAAGCTGTGGCCGGTGCCCATCTGGTGATCCTGGCAGTGAAACCCCAGATGGCCAAGGAAGCGGTTACGGGGGATCTGGTGGCTGCCCTGCCGGAAAAGGCCACCATCCTGTCCATTATGGGCAGCTATGATCTGGCCATGCTCCACGATCTGGTGCCCGGCCATCCGGTGATCCGGACCATGCCCAATACGCCTCTTTCCGTAGGCATGGGAATGACGGCCCTTACTGCCGATGATCAGGTGGCGCCGGAAGTGCTGGACGAAGCGGAAGCCATTTTCCAGTCCTGCGGCGAAACGGTCCGGGTGGACGAAAAAGCCATGGAAGCCATTACCGCCATCAGCGGCTGCGGCCCTGGGTATTTCTTCGTGGTAATGGATGCCCTGGCGGATGCCGGAGTCATGGCCGGACTGCCCCGGGCCCTGGCCATCAAACTGGCGGCCCAGACCATGGCGGGCAGCGGTGTCATGGGGCTGAAGACCGGTCTCCATCCGGCCCAGCTCCGGGACCAGGTGACCAGCCCGGGCGGCACCACCATTGCAGGGATCAAGGCCCTGGAAAACCATGGAGTGAGAGGAGCGTTTTACGATGCGGTGCAGGCCGTCCTGGACCGGAGTGCCGCATTGAAGAAATAACATGGCAAACACCACACAACAACGGGAAACGGTATTACGGTATTTCAAGGCCAGCGGGGATGCGGAACTAGCGGCCCAGCTGCTGGATCTGGCAGAAGGGGCCCGGAAGAGCCGCCGGGCCAGGGTGTCCGGATTTCTGGACCCTCATGGCCAGAATGTGGCGGAAATCGTGGCCGCCAACTATCCTCAGGTACGGTATGAGATGAACGGGGGCTTCCAGAACGCGGAACGGCAGAAGGTGGCTTTTATTGCAGAAGATTTCTACGGTCAGCCAGATTTTGCCATTACCGCCCTGGAAATCCTCTGGGACAAGCGGTACTATGACATTGGCCACCGGGACGTGCTGGGGGCCTTTATGGGCCTGGGCTGCAAACGGGAGATCCTGGGGGACATTGTGTTCATCGACGAAGGCGCACAGCTGGCGGTGGATACCCCCATGGTGGATTTCATCCTGAGCAACCTGACCAAGATCGGGGCAGCCACGGTGGAAGTGAAGGTCATCCCCCTGGAAGACCTGAAGGAAAAGGAACAGAAAATCAAACTGATCTCTGCCACGGTGGCGGCCCTGCGGCTGGATGCCGTGGCGGCCAGCGGCTATGGGGTATCCCGGAGCCGGATGGCGGATGAGATCAAGGGACAGAATGTGAAACTGAACTGGCAGGAAGCCAAAAGCCCGTCCCAGACGGTGAAAGAGGGAGATGTGATCTCTTTCCGGTCCCGGGGCCGGGTGGAACTGGCAGAAGTCCGGGGCACCACAAAAAAAGGACGGTATGCCATTACCCTGAAACGGTACATCTAAGGAAGGATGTCATTATGATTTTACTGATTCGGCATGGGGAAGCGGATCATCATGTAAAAGAACTGACAGGGGGCTGGACGGACTCCGCCCTGACGGTGCGGGGCCAGCAGCAGTTCCAGCAGCTGGCAGACTGCCTGGCCGGGGATTTTTCCGGCCGGAGCCTGCCCCGGATCGTTTCCAGCGATCTCCAGCGGGCCCGGACCGGGGCCGAGATCATCGCCCAAAAACTGGGGACGGACCCGGTGGAATGTTTTTCCTTTCTGCGGGAAAAGAACAACGGAAAAGCCGCCGGACTGAACAAAAAAGAAGCCCTGGCCTTTTACCATCCCCCGGTGACAGGCCGGGAACTGGACCATGTGAACTACGATGGGGGAGAGACCCGGCGGACCTTCTACGAAAGGACCATCCGGGGCTTCCGGGAACTGGAGGAACCGGACCGGGATCTGATCATCGTCTCCCACAAGGGGACCATCCAGAACATCCTCTTTGCCTGGCTGGGGCTGAGCATCGAGGAAGTGGCGGAAAAAAGGATCTCCTTTGATATCCGGCCCGCCTCAGTGACGGTGCTGGGCATGAACAAATGGGGAGAGCATGCTGTGTTCGTCCTCAATGACACGTCGTATCAGTGGAAAAAAGGCCCTATGGGAATTTTCAATTTCCCCTTTGGGGCATAAGAAAAGGCGCTGTGAAAAAATCATCCACAGCGCCTTTATTTCGCTTGCGTCAGCTG
>OIWO01000141.1_pt1 | contig 87682 bp, 74 predicted proteins | sample 1587641 | NCBI WGS metagenome assembly OIWO01 (sample SAMEA3888924, study PRJEB22519) | human gut metagenome | biome: human gut; feature: human-associated habitat; material: faeces | place: Denmark | collected 2010
GTTCATCCAATCCCCTTTTATCCTTGGCAGCCTGGTTTCTCTCCCAGATCCATTCGGTGGTAAGCGGAGTACCGACAACGATGGCAAGTTTCACCTCATTGCCACGATATACTTCCACGATGTCACCTTTCTGGAATCTAATCTGTTCTGCGTTTCTGCCTCGGAAGGTCTCGTCAGGATGACGGTCGTATGCAGGCAAATCGCAGACTCCGGGATAGTAAATGCTGAAACGCGAACAGCAGTAAGACTGGTCGATCAGTTTTCCTTCCCCATCATACATCCTTTCCGAAAGACATTCGCGGTCGTAGTGCAACAGTCCCATTGGAATCTCCGAGATATAATAGCAGAAGGTATCCAACGGATAGTCGTCTTCCTCCTTCATCTTCTTGCGGTAAAGGACATCCTGGTGCATCAGTCTCTCTGCCTCCTCCAAAGTTGTGGTGAAGGCTTGCGGACAATAGGTGTTCACCTTATATTTCGGATAATGTGAACGCTTTTTCTCCTCCAGCTCTTCTGTTTCTAAAACTTCGAGCTTGAAGATGGCAGGAACATCCCGATGCTGTGGATGCTCAGCCAAATGCTTGAATTCTTCGTATGTCATGGGATGGTTATCTTAAGAAGTGAAGGTCAATCTTGGGTCTAAGTTCAGGTATTCTGATGCCTTCAGAGTCTTTGCCTTCTTGATTGTTAAGATGCCTTTTGCTGATAGTTTTATGAATTTTCAGTTTTCTCATGTCCGACTTGCCGTTAGCTTTATGGTTCCACCAAGGCTTGGGATATGCATGTCTTTTTTTGTATCTCGTGCCATCGCAGTTCTGGATAAAGATTTCCAATACTAATCCATCCATTTGACAATCATGCGGGATGTTGATGGCACGTCTTTGGATATCCATTTCGTAGAAGATACTTCCGTCCTTTTTGCAGAGCACGATGTCCAGATAGTCTGGCATATCAGGTATAGTTCCAGGCTCTGACATTTGTGGTTGAAACTCCCCAAACTCTTCCTTCACATACTCGAATAGTCCTCGAGTATATTTTTCGATATCCACCCCTGCGTATTGAGTATAGGTGTATTTGATAATACATAAAGACATTTTATTTGCCATTTTATTCTTTCTTTTTGGTTATACCTTTATAATATAGTAATATTGAGGGAAAATTTCAAAAAAAAACGAGGGTGTGTCATAAGTCTGGATAATAGTTGGTGCATAACAGTTGACCACCGCATGCACAACAGGTGTTGTGCATGCGCATATCAGCTGTTATGCAAGCGCACAACAGCTGTTGTGCGACCGAAGATACTAACTATCTCAACTACATATCCTATCTTTTCCAACAACATATCCTATCTCTTTCAACAACTTCAACAACAAGAAGAGGGTGAATCATAAACTTATGGCACACCCTCGCTTGATTATTTAAATGATGTCAACCATTAGAATTTGGTAAGTTGTTCCACCTTGCCGAATTTGATGGTTGTTCCATCTATGATGACCTTTACTTTGTTTTGAGCCTTGTTACCCCTGTCGTAAATATTGATACAAGGAATTGCCGAGAGGTTTGATACTGATGATACCATGTTTTTTACTAGGTCCTTCTAGCGCACTACTTTGGAACAGCCAAGTGGCATAACCTTCTTCAACTAATTCAGAACTGCTCAGATACTCGAGAAGAAACTGCCCCCATGAGATAGGGGAGGAAGATAGATGAAAACGTTGAAAAATCGCCTAATCCCAAAAATCACTATGTTTTTGGGGATTGTAATCCTCAAAATAGGTATAAATTTAGGGATTAGGGCGATTTTCCTTATTTTGCCTAGAACCATCTCTTCTTCATTTTCTTCAAGAAATCCTTGGTGATAGGGAAGCTGAAGGCATCACCTATTACGGAGTCGGTATGGCAGAAGGGACATTCGGCAGTAGGGGGATTATCAGGCAGGTAGTCTGTGATTTCGGATGGCGTGAAGATTTCGCAGCAGAAGAGATTGTCCTATACAATACACAAAAGCCCAAATGCGACAATATCTTCATACTTTCCACCTCAAAAATTGAAAAGTAAAGTTCCATGTCTATGACTTTAGAAGAATGATAAATGTGATATTATAAGTGTTTTTGGTCCGAAAATATCATTCGGACTAAAAACACTTTTCTTATTAATATTAAGTATTAGTGTTCCAATTTTAACTAGATACTAATGTCTTTATTTATTAATACCCTTCACCCAATCATCAGAATTCCCTATATATAGGTGATTGAAAAAAATGTGGGTGAAGGGTAATTAGAATCGATTATCTTGCGTTCTTATTCGTTGGCTTAGAAGTTGAATCTCAGACCCGCATAGATGTTTAATCCATTTCGTTTGTAGCCTGTAGGATCAAAGAAGAAACGCTCTGCATTGCTCTTCGTGTTGTCATCATCCTTAATCTTGTTAAGATTGAAATTAAGGATGTATTCTGCACCAAGGGTCAACTGTAAAGGATAGACAATATTGACATTAAATTTTGCACCTATAGGAACTCGTACGGCATGATTCCATACATCCTTTCCATAGTTTGAAGAGTGATAATCCTTTGTCCCATCATTGTATGTTGCATTTGGTGACTCATACTTGTTGGCAAAGTAGAGACCTTCCCATTGTGCCATAAAATAAGGTACGAATTCCAAGCAATGAGCAAACTCGAATCCCAATCCATATCCTAATCCTGCGTTCATGTAGATTGGACTCTTTACGACATCGCCAGTGTTTGTGGCATAAAGGCGTTTATTATGAATTTCATAAATACCAGTACCAGCTTTCAGCATTATGTATTGTGAAATTCCACTACGGCTTAAGCCTATACGTTTGTCATAAGTAAGGCCAATGCCATAAGAGTGATCCATATATTCACCTGTTATGTAAATGCTCGTGTTTGAGCTAGGCTGATATACAGCTACGTCACCTTTCTTATATGAGGCTTGACCACCGGCAAAGGTGTAAAGATTTGCAGTGCTATCTGCCACATTGCAAGCTCTTGTGGTACTAACCTTTGAAGAATACATTTTACCATTTTTCTCTTTTGTGCGATAGATAGCCACCTTATCACAGTTTTTTAGTCCGTAGATTGTTCCAATGTTTGTAGCGAATGGATTTCTTCCTGTCACTTGTCCACGGATAGCGAAAGCTGGAACTTTAATGGCCATTTTTCTTTTGGTTTTGTTCTTCAGAATTTCTTGCTTGGTGTCTATATCTTTAATTAGCTTTGCTTTGTCAGATGAGACGAAGGATATAGGAACTTTTATTTGGTTATATTTGTCCATGTCATTCCAACTATTGAATACTTGATCAAGGACATCTTTGTTTATCATGACCTTATACACATTCCAACGTTTTTTTCCTTTCTTGGTATTAACGATAAATATGTAGTTGTTCTCTAAGATTGGCAGATAGTCCTCTTTGAGAATGTCGTCTTTTGATATAACTCCGATGGAGGCACGCTCGTCATCAGACTTCAGAACATTTTGCAGTGCTAAGTCTTTTAGACGGTCTTCTGACAATGATGAACCATTGTAGCTAAACAAATAATCAAGTATTTTCTTACCATAATTCTCGCTATTCAAAGTCTCCTCTATTTGCTTAGCCGTATATGTGCTATACGACTGTGGTATTGAGACTTCAACCTTTCTAAATTTGTTACCATATTCCAGCAACTCGTAATTTCCTGCAATACATACGATGTTGCTCTTAGAATCATAAAAAGTTTTCTCTTTTGCAGATAGTGGTGCCGCCAAAAGACAAGAGACAGTGGTAGCGAATATAAAACTTTTGATATTCATGTTATTTTTATTTTTTGATATTCGAGTATGTTATTTTGTATGGACGGCACGGATGTAGAATAAGTCCCTAAACCCACCGACTTTAAATTCCTTGGTATCATAGAGGGAGAAATTATAAACTTCTCTTCCTGTCTGTTCTGATGTATGATACCAAGCTGTAGGCAGAACAATTTGTTTTCCCGAAGGACCAGTCACAATATAATAGTTGTCATGCTTTTCCCATTTACATTTATCCATGAGTTCTTGCCATTGTGCCTTTGTTGGAATGCTCCATCCTTCACCCAAGATATGTGTTGCCACATCAAACTCAGCATTACCTGCAATATTCATAGGTGCTTCTTTTGTTCCGAGGTAGTCCCACATGCCCAGTCCTCCCCATGGATATCCGTCTCCATTAGCAAAAAGATACTGGTGATTCTCATATTGGGTGTTATTGTATCTTGTTATGGCGTTGTTGTGGGCGCTTGTCTTGTCAGAGCAATATTTGCTATATTTATTGTATGCTGAATAGAGTTCTTTGATATCCATGCTCTTTAGATATTCATCATACGTCATAATTGCAGGATAAGTACTATTCTCTTTGTTTGTGAATGAAGGCTTTTCCATAGGCTGCAGGTTCATCTCTTGTTCTAATTCCTGTAGCATTTCGTCAAGTGAAGTCTGTTTGTTCACGGGACTAACGGATCCGATATTAGATGCTGCCCATTTTACAGATAATCCTAAATCTACGTAGCCATAGTATCCTTCTAAACCTTTTCCTTCTGTCCTTTGTTTGCTAGAGTAGGTCTCTGGATCCATTTTCTTGTATTCTGGATGTTTGTCATCTGATTCTGTAAAACTTGTTGGAAAGTTTAGTGCATTTAATTCGTCAATAATTTTTTGCCTGTCAGTTGAAAAATTGTCTCCGACAAACACCTCCATGTCTTTATCTTCACTACAGGAAGACAAAGTTAAGATGCCTCCTAACATAAGGAGAGCGAATGTAAATCTCTTGTTCATAAAATGTTTTTTTTATTATTGAATTGTCTTTAATTACGATATAACCTATAAAGAGTCTTACCACCAATAGTAATGATACACAACCTTAGGGCGGCTTGCGACGTATGCTTTGGCTACCGATTCGGCTGCACGGATGCCAGCCAACTTGACATCTTTCTCGTTTTGCTCTTTTTGGGCTTCTAACTTAAATTCTCTGTCGCTTATGGCTTTGATTCTAGCTCCCATCTCATTTTGCAAGCTCTTGGCTTCAGTTTGTACTTTGGTGGATGGAGCGTCAAGTTTTTCTAGAATTTCATTGGCTGCTGTGGCTCCTTCTTCTGTAGGATTGGCACTCCATGCCGCACGTGCTTGTCTGACAATTTCTAAGTTCTTGTTGTCAAATGAAGTACTACCATACTGTGCGATGAGCGCTTGGGCGGTTTGGAAGTCCTTATTGTTCATCGGTATAGCAAAGAGCATGTTGATTGCATCGTCATACTTACCTGCTGCTGCCGTAGCTTTGGCTGTTTGGATGATGCTGCCCGACATCTTTTCGTAGTATTTCAATATCTGTTTTTTGCCTTTTAATATGGCTCTCTGCAAGTCTTCCTGGTTAGGATTCACCTTTCTGACTGCATTGGCTATGGCTTGATCTTCTGAGTCACCAATGCCCTTGGCTTCATAACTATAACTGGAGTAAAGCGTTCCGTCTAGCCCGTCCCCCACGTAGATGCCGATATTCACTTGCACAGCATTTTTCTGTGGAAAGGTTTGTGTTTGGCTGCTATTCAGTTTTTGTACATGCGCTGTAATGATAAAGCGATTGTCGAAACCTGCACCTGACATACCATTGGCGGTCGCTATTTGTTGCAACTTGGTAGTGAGCATTGAAGTGGCTTTTTTGCCAAGACCTTCAGTCTCAGAAATGTAAGGGTTCAAGCAAATCAACCCGATGTCCTTGGACGACTGAGCCATTGCCATAGCTGGAAAAGTAATGGCTACGGCAAGGTTGATCAGTATATGTTTGATTTTCATGTGATGAAACTTTTATTAAAACTTGTTTTGTATCGATTCGCCGATTGGCATTATTTTCCTCCTAACACTACGTATGCTTTGCCGATACCGACAGGTGTGGTAGATACGGAAAGTCCAAACTGGGATAGAAACTGGGTGATAGGCTTGATGAAACCATCCATGTTGATGGCTTTTGGCTTACCGCCAAACTTACCCTTACCGAAGAGAGGAAAACGTACCTGCTCATAAGAGAGACGATTGCGTGTCTTGCCATTTTGGGTAAAGGAGCCGTTCACGGTATGCTCGTTCATCCAATAGTCAATTACTTCATTCAGCTCGCCTGTATCTCCATTCAAGTTTACTTCCGACTCGAAGGTGAGAGGACAGTCATTAGCAATCTTGAAGATAACAGAACCTTCACGACCATTTGCTACCAAATCTTCAAAGTGTCGCTGTATGCTACCTGTGAAATTGTCGATGAATCCCAAGACTGATTCTTCTAAGAGTGCAGATATCGGAGCTCCCGAGGCTGAGCTTCTTCCTGTCTCACCACCAATTTGCTTGCTGGTAGCCGCGTCTATGGATGTGACACGAAACTCTACCATATTGCGTGGACCGTATGTTGTACGTGTAAAGGCGATGTTAACCAAAATGTCGGTCTGTGCGACACGAGTCAGTTGGTCGAACTCGTCCTCCACGATTTCACCGTCAGCCTTAGATACCAATGCCAAGTCCATGGCACTCTCATTTTTTAATTCATCGAGGGCACTCTGTAGGTTTTTCAGAGGATAACCACGTTCTTGCATGATGCCACCCATCTTGGTGATAACATTGAGAACATCGTTGTTGAGCAAGGCCTTCTCGTAATCTGGCGATTTCGGGTCGCCATCTTTGACAAACCCTTGGTTGATGCACCAAGCTTTTTCTGGAACCACCATGATGATAGGCTTCATTGCCTTAGGTTGGTTGATATTTTCCGCAGTCGACTGTGCAAAGGCACCTAATGTGCATAGCAATGCCATGAAAGAGATAAATAACTTTTTCATTCTGTTTGTTAATTTAATGATATTTACTAATAACTATAGAACTATGTTGGGAAAACGATTAAAAATAGCTGTTGAGTTTTTTAACAATACCTTCGTCTTCTAGACGCTTACGCAAGTTGTCATACATGACAACAACATAGATTCCCACTTTCCTTCCCTTATCTGTTTTAATGTTGTTCTCGCCTGTAGGGTAGCCTGTGTTGGCATTTTTTACATACTGCAAGAATTCACCTTTCTTGAAGAAGGTGTCAAAGAACTGTTTGTGTTGCTCGTATGCTTCTTTGCTAGGAACAAGTGCAGGTATCTTTCCGGCAATTTCATTTCCTTCCACTCCAGTGAAGATGCAAGCGGCTACAGCGTCTTGCATAGCCCTATCAATCGCCTTGTCGGGAGAACCGGCTATCCCCCATGCTTTCAAAAACTTGGAACCCTGTTGGGCAACTCTAACAATTTGTACTTCGTAACTATGTGTCATGTCGAAAGGATAACTTTTGGCATGGATAGATAGCATACATATAGCCATCATTGCAATTAATAATGTAATTCTCTTCATATTTTTGATTTCCTATTTTATTATTCTTGTTACGAAAACTACTGAAGCTTTAGTTTTCTTGCCCCCATCCATCCAAGTTTATTAATAGACTCGGAGGATAGACTGAAAAATTTGTAATCTTCAGTAACTTTACCTTGTAGTACTAAGTCTTTGGTGTAAATGGTAACATCGTAACCATTTGTTTCCCATTCACCACTCCAGACACAATCATCTTGTGCGACTTCCTTGATGTTGACTTTACCATTACTGTTAAAGGTAATGTGCAATGACTCTGTAAATGTGCTCTTATTCGAGTCACTTTCATCATCATACACGATATCATCTTCCACTTGGCGTGTTACCTTATACACCATTTTCCCTCTTTGTGCAATTATGTCGCTAAAGATTTTAGTAGAATCTACTTGTGGCTTTACAGATTCTGCAATGATGGTATCTTTGGTCGCAGCACTGTCTGTATTTTCGTTCGCTTTTGGCTGTTTGTTGTCGCAAGCAGAGAATGTAGCAACCAAACAAATTGCTAAAGTTTTAACAGTTGATAGTCTCATAATTTTTATTATTTAATTTCTTTTGTAATTTTTGCTGATGCAGCACAGTCATTAGCTCTGACTAATGTAAGGTCTTGCTCGTACTTGTCTGGCATGACATCGAATTTAAGATTGTTGCAAACCGGCATTCCCGTTCTTATAGTATATCCTACATTTGTGAGAAACTTCTTGCCGTTTTGTATCAAAATTAATTTTTCACCTTCATGCATACCGTCAAAATCGTCAATACAGGCTTTCTTTACGCCAGTTTTTTGTAAGGCATCACTTACCTTCATTCCGACAACGAGATTGTTCGCCTTGGCAATGCTATCAGCTCTTGCAATGCTATCAGCATGAGCAATGCTGTCAGCACGAGCAATGCTGTCAATTCTTGCAATACTGTCTGCCTTAGCTTGAACAATGGCGGCAGAATCAATTCCATTCTCATCCTTGTTACTCTTGTTGTTTGAGCAACTTGTGATGCTTGACATGATACATGTAAGCATAGCCATAAAAAAGTATTTTTTCATTTTTATAAAAATATTAAGTTATTCTTTTTAGCTATTTAAGCAAAAGATTTCAATAAATTATATGTATGTTCTTTGAAGAAAATACCGCTGATAGCAGATGTTACTTGCTGCATTATCTGTTATTCGATGTCATGAGGGTGTGTCATAAGTCCATGACGCACCCTCTTGATTATTGAATGATGTGTATTTCCTATATAGCTATAATCTGTTACAAGTCATATCCTTTGCCATTTTATTTTGCAACAGGTCTCTGAACTTATAATCTTCCGTCGTGATAAACATGCTCAACCACTCCGTTAAGACACCAAACTGTGATATTGCTACCCAAACTGCGTAACAATCCACATATCTGGTATTTATTCCATACAGGATGATACACTCTTTCAAACAATTTCACTTTGATACCTTTTATTGTACCAATATAATCATTCAAAATTCCTTCTGGCATTCCAACATAAGGCTCTATTTTTATCATCGCATCTACAGGTTTGTCTCCATATTTTTTTCTGAGCTGAGTTACCTCCTTATACATATACTCATTATCAGCCTTGTTTATCTCTTCTTGTCTCTTGTACTCAGAAGCTTGAGCACCAAGATTGACAAAATCTTCATAACCCATGAGAGGCTTTTTGAGTTCTTCTGCCAATTGCTGCTTTGACATTCCTATATACGACTCTCCAATAACATCTCCTGTACTATTTAGTTTATATCCAGCCACTAATTCGAACTGCTCACTGGACAAACGTTTTGTATTTGCACTCCATAGCGTAGGTTTTACTGGTTTTAACTTCAGATAGCATCCTCCTTTTTCCTGTAAAAATCCATAAAGATTTTCTCCATTTGGATTATATAGGAACGTATACTCTTGACCTTTATATGCAGACAGACAATCAGTCTCTTCTTGTACAGAATAAAGAGTGGCTATAGGTATATTTGCATTAGTACGGCGCATAATAACTCTTCCGTCTAAATAAAGATTTATGCCAGAAAGGCAACCTCCATATTCATCCTTGTAATTAATAGGCTCAATTTTATCCAATGCAGTGGTCATTATCTTGGCATCTTCTCTAAACGAATCATCGCTACTACCATTATAGAATTTTGAAGGTCTGGGAACTTGTTTGATAATTGATACCCATTGCTTAGGGTCACTATTGGTTCTGCAAAGCATGAAAGCAAGACAAGTACCGGTCTTCTTATTTTTAGCAATAACATCCTTCAATGCTCCATTAAAATCATCCCATGCTGTAGGCTCTTGCTGCATAGCATAGAAGACAAAACTCTTCATATAAGACACATAACTCTTTTGGTCTTCTGCATTTTTTAGCTTATCAATACATTCCTTAAGAGTTATCTCCTTGTTTTGATATTTAGCCAAAACATATTCTGCAGTACCATGTGCATAACAGCGTTTTGCAAAAAAGTTCTTCCATTCTGAAAAGTAATTGGCAGGAGTTTCTACTCCAAGTTTGTCTTTATAGTCTGCCTTCAGTTCTTTGTCAACTTCTTCAGGAAGAACCAATTTCTTCTGCCCATTGACTTCCTTGTAGAAAACTATTTCTCTGCTCTTAAGCCATGTGTTGAAAGATGCGTCAACCATTGAGATGTTATATGGAATAAATCTCGCAATATCAGAGATAGACCATTTCTTTGTTTTCAGCAAAGCATTGAGTTCTACAGTTTTGGCAGACTTGACAGAAGAAGCGTTCTGCGCTTTTGTAGTCATACAACTAAAAAGCGCAAAACAGATTATTAGGATATTATAATATATTCTTTTCATATTGTTTTTATTCTGGTAGTTCTATTTCACCTTGTTCTGTATCTTCAGTACTTTCAGTTTTCGGACTATTGAAAACTGGACGCACTAAAAGACCACAATACAAAAACGTTTCATCAGCATTCTGAACGTCTGCTTTTTTTAGGGACGGATTAACCTTCCCGTTTTTTTCAACGGATATCGTTGCTAATATCTGAGCAAGGGATTCCTTGTTGGCAGTTCTATATATAGCCTCCGTCGCTTTTACGGTCATTCCGTTGTATTGTGCTAGTTGTGATAAATTAACGAAAGTCTCATTTTCCGTTATAAATGACATAAGTTTAGCCGATATTTGTTTAGACATTTCCATGTTACTTATTCTTACGTATATATCATTAGGCGGGAAGTAAAGGTAAATGGATTTGCCATTTGGTCCTGTAAATTTCGCAACATATAGTTTGTTGATTACCATATAGTCAAGGGTACAGCTCTCAAACAGTTCTTTCCACTGTTCGGCGGTAGGAATGCTCCATCCCTTGCCATACTTTTTTGTTGCAACATCATACTCTGCTCCTGCAATATTTGTAATGTCAGACTTGAATGTGTATGTATCTGACGTATAAATCTGTTTGGTTGCAGTTTCACCATACGAATAATAGCCACCAACAGAAGTAACGCTTGTTGCACCAATATTTCTATCAGCCCATTTTGTACCGCTTGGCAAACCTAAGTCCACCAATATCGGCTTAGAAGCTGTTTGTTGTGCAGGTCTTTTTGACGCAGTAGTTGGTCTCTTGGTTGTAGTACCTTTTCTTGTCTGTGCTGACAAGGACAATGTAAACATCATTGCACAGGCAATGATAAATAAACTCTTGATTTTCATAATCTTTCAGTTTTTAATTTTATTATATTCGATATCACTAGTGTCCGGATAAAATCTCAGAAGAGGTAACCCTCTATATATTGAGACTCCGGACTATTAATACTTAATTCTTTAGTTACTTTGAATATGGAACGGATGTCATCTTGCTTAAACAGAAGCGGACCAATAGACTTTGATATTGTATGAAGTGTCTGTGGAATATTGAAGTGTTTCTTCGCTATGATAAGTAGCAGATAATCACAAACAGCAATCCACAACTGAAGATAAACGGCATTCTCCGTAGTGCCATAGAACTTCTTAATATGTAGATGTTGTTTAATCCAGCGAAAGTAAAATTCGACACTCTATCTTTCTCTGTAAAGTTCTGCAACTGTCAGAGAATCAATGGTTAAGTTGTTTGTAAGAAACCTATATACGTTGTTTGTTACATAATCCTCGTATACTACCATACGGAGTGGTTCAGGATATTGTACAGAAGGTTTTAAACCTGTCAGACGTATAAGCTGGTCACTTATCAACCCAGTTGATTTGTCAACTTCATATTCCTCTATGATATTGTACAACATGTTGTCTTTTGCTCTGGTTACAAAGTATGCATGCTTAAGATGAAAGCACTCGTAAAGTTGCTTGAAAAAGATATAGCCTTTATCCATAAGGTAAAAGGCATGTTCTTCAACAGGTATCATAGGCATTACCTTCGAATCATGTACAAGACCATTGGTCATGACAATATAAGAAGGTATACTACCTCTGAGGTCGATAAGAGTGTGCATCTTCACGCATCCTTCGCCATGATGAAACTCTGCCCAAGGAGATAACTCAAGACATATTCTTATTGAAGTACTGTCAAGAGCATAGACCATCTCATTCAAGCCAAGGCGAAAGTAGTCATCACGATATAACTCCTTAGCCCACTTGATGAGAACCTTGGCAAAGTCTCTGTAAATCATCCAATTCCTTTTCTCATTGGCTTCTGCCAATGTAGATTTAGGAACTGTACGAAGACCTGCATGGTAAAGACCTTTTCCGCAGAATTCAAGAGTCATTTCAATATCTCTGAGACTTGAACGGTCTGTGAATTGAGCAAAACTCATAATCTTGAACTGATCTAGACAAGTAAGTGTTTTGGCGTGCCAATCACCCTTGTAACGGTCAACACATTTTTGGAACTCATAACGAGAAACCAAAGACATAATCTGAGAAAATATGGTCTTTTTTGTACGCATCACAGTAAATCAGAGCCATTTGAGGCCCATCTGCAAAAGTACAAAATTTAATCCAAAAATTCAAAGAACGATATATTTAATTAATTTTCAACAACTTAGGCTACATGTTCCGGATTTTATCCGGACAATAGTGTTATAGTTTATATTCTCTACTCTTTCTGCGCCAAATACATTTGTTCTGTTTCTTGCTCTCTTCTATATCGAGAGCGAAGATTCCAATGAACTTATAGAATTCCATTCCAAGTTCGTCTTTATGACGAAAGAATGTGATGCGTAGTTTATTGTCTTCAATGCAAGTGTCAACATGCTTCTTACGCTTTATCTCATCCTTTTCATTGAATTCTTCGAATGTGTCTTGGTCTTCCGAAAGATGGTTGCTCCACCCGCTGCGGTTATGAATATTAGGATACCAAATTTCCAGTTTCTCTTTGTTGGGTACAGAGGCTGTTCCAACTCTCAAATAGCCATGATACTTCGGCTTAGTATTGAAAACGGCGCAAATGTCATCTATAGTTCGGAGCTGGTCATTGTCCTCGGCTTTAAACACACCTTTCTGTTTGTGATATTCCACAGAGAGCCATTTGCTCATATCCCACGGCTTTAAGTCTTGGATTTGATTAATGCGCTCCTTGATGAATGCTACACATTGGTCTATTTGCTGATGAATCTCATTTAGACTTAACCATTCGCCGTCTTTGTTTGGATTGCCACAGGAGATGATGAATTGGTCGTTTTGAGTTAGTTTTATGATATTCTCATTTCGATAATCGTCTTCTTTCTTCTGAAAGGCGTGGAATGGCTCGTTGATTTCGACAAAAATTCCAATTTGTGGAAGATATAAGTCTGCCAAAGCATATCTTCCATTTGGAAGTTCTACTTTCTGTTGTACGACAAATCGAATTCTCATATCATCTAGTTTATCCCAGATTCGATGGATTACATAGCTTTCGGTCTTCTTATGTATGATGCAGAAGAAGAGGTGCTCCATGTACTCCAATTGGTAATCAATAGGTGCTTTCTTTTGTCTCATAAGCTAATCATTTACTTGTTTGTTATTTCATTCTTAGGCACAAAAAAGGTGCGAACCAATTTCATTCTGTTCTGAAGGTTCTGGACTACCTGTACACAAAGAATGAAAATCAGCTCACACCAATGGGTATATGTTGATACCCATCCCGCCGAAGCGGAATGGATACAATAATACACGGTTGGGTGAACAACTTCTGTCTTCGTTCTTGTGTACAATGAATTGTCCAGATTCTCAGTACGAACCAAGCATGGTTGTTTCCTTAACATGTCTGCTGCTTGTTTAGAACAGCACTGCAAATATACCATTTTTTTTCTAAAGTTGTTCATTGTGAGCTGATTTTTTTGCAAAAATAGGTGTTTTTTCTGCTTTTTCAGCGTTCCATTCCGTTCCAAGTTCAAAATATAGGGCGTTTTTCGTCGAAATATTGGCTTTTTTGTGTGGGGGTTGGATTTGTTTCAGTATCTTTGCAGCATGGAACAGATATTACGTGAAATGATAGAAAAAATGGTGGGGCGCAAGATGGTTGTGCCCCGCGACTTCGCTTGGTTGAGCGAAAAGGTGGAGAAACGTACCCAGCAAAGGGTGAGTGCCTCTACGCTGCGACGATTCTGGGGATACGTGAGCGAAGGGGTTTCTGCCAGCAAGTTTACCAAGAATGTGCTGGCTAATTTTCTCGGTTATGCGGACTTTGAGGAGTTTGGATTGTCGCAAGGGACGGGAGAACGGCAGAGCCAGATGGTTATAGGCAAGGAAATCTCATGCGATGATCTTTATGAGGGACAGATGCTCAAACTTTCCTGGCTGCCCGACAGAACCTGCATCATCAGGTATCAGGGAAATGGTAGTTTCAAGGTGGTGTCATCAGAAAATACCAGATTGGCGAAAGATGATACTTTTGAGTGCCGTCATTTCATCAACCATGAACCTGCTTATCTTCATGGCTGGAAACATGGAGATAGGGAGCCGGTCACTTATGCCATAGGTAAGAAGAATGGCATCATCGTGGAGCATTATTTGGAAGATTGAAAACTCGACAGGGTTGGCTTCACATATCTCTCAGAGGTATAAGAGGACAGCTCGTAGATGATGTCTGCCTTCTTGCTGCCGGCGATGTCTTTAGAGAATGTCTGCGGATAAGTGGTCGTGATGAAATCATTGCTCTTATCTATAAACCGATAGAATGCCTCGCTCTTTCTTTCTATAGAACGGATGGTGTCTATGCCGGAATCCTTCCACATCTTGTCGATTGCTTTTTGGCCTTTTGATATGAGTTCGGCAGTTTGCGACTGGGATGCAGAAGATGGCTCAGCAGCTGCTGGTTGCTGGGAATGTTTGCTTTCTGAAAGTGGGGCTGCATCACCGGCTTGCAGGCGGATGACTTTATCCTTCTTGGTTTCGGTATGCTCAGGAGTTGTGCTAATGCTCTTTTCCTGCTGATGCAATAAAGGGTAACTGATGAAACCTAATAAGATGATGCAAGCCAAAGCTGCGATTGCGATACGCTTGATACCGGATAGATGCCTGTTTCTGTGAGCCAGGAAATCGGCTTTGAGTTCGTCAACATTGGCATATCGCTGGGCTATGGGAGCTTTGCATCGTTTGATGATGGCAGTATACGGTTTGCTTGGAAGTATCTTTTCCAGGATACAGCCTATGCTGAAGATGTCGTTGCGGATGTCTGCCTGTTGGGATACAATCTGTTCTGGAGAGATGTAGCCCGGGGTGCCGGCAGGCTGTTTGAGGATGGCAAAGTCATCGGTATCTGAAAGTCCGAAATCGATGAGCTTTACATGATTGCCGTTATGGGTAATCATGATATTGGAAGGCTTAAGGTCTCTGTGTACTATCTGCTTGGCGTGGATGTAATGCACAGCATCAAGCAACTGGAGGAAGATGTCTTCTCCCTCAGTCTTCCTACCGCTCCAGTGTTCCAGCGTGATACCATCTATCCATTCCATTACGATACAGGTACCCATTTCCGGTATTTCGTCCATGCTGTAGGCTGATACGATGTTGGGATGCTGCAGGGATATGAGGATATCGAACTCTTTGTGCAGCAGGTTCTTGTAGTTTTCGTCTTGGCGATAGGGCTTCTTCAGGCCTTTGAGCACCCACCATCTGCCATAGCGCTTTGCCTTGCAAAGAATGTTGAATCCTTTGCAAGGTATGGGAGTAAAGTCTGAAAATTGCTCAGACCTTCTGCTTTCTTCTATGATGATTCCTGAATATGAATCCATGTTACGCAGACTGGGTTGATAATTCGGTTGCAAAATTAACTAAATAGAGATACCCATCCCACAGAAGCGGGATGGATATTAGTATACATATTGGGGCAAACAACTGGAACTGTCATTCTTGTGTACTGCGAACTGTCCAGATTCTCAGTCCGAACTAAGCGTAGTTGCTACCTCTTTATGTCTGCCGCCATTACTAACGGCATTGCAAATATAGGCATTTTAAAAGAAATTTTCAAGCGGAAACGAAACTTTTAGTATTCTTTAAACTTTGACGATTGGTTCAAACTCATTCCTCCCCGAGCTTATAACTTATTTTATATAGGAACTGGTTGTCGCAAATCCACTCTCTTTTTAATACCTGGCAGGTTGGCTATCAAATCACATCAAAGCGGTCTTTGCCATGGTTGTGCGGGATGGGACCGCCGGGGGAAGAATGTTTACAGTTAATAGTTTATAGTTAACAGTTTACAATTAATAGTTTATAGGTTGCTGTTTTCTGATGATTTTGGGTAATTGGCTGATAATTTGCAGATTTATTCTGATTTTCTTGGTGGTTTCGTAGAAAAAGCGTATTTTTGCGGAAAAGTTGAACGTTTTAAAGGAGATAATTATGAATATAGTTGCTTTAAGTAATAGGCTTGCAAGTAAGGTTCCTCATTGGCATGAACTCGAAAAGTTAAGTAAGGAAGATAAGATAGAGGTTATTGCTTTACTTTCCATGTCGATAGCTGATGCAGAGGAAATTAAAACGCCAGCAGATAGGACTAAAGAAATGGTAGAACGTTGCTGTGGTTCATGGGTTGGCGAACAGTCGGCAGAAGATATTATAGCTAATATCAACGAGAGTAAAATGTCAAAGTCAGAACCTGTCAATTTTGGATGATATGAATTACTTGTTGGATACCAATATTTGTGTATATTTTATGAGGGGTAAACGTAATGTTGCTGCTAAAATTTCAGAAATTGGTCAAGAACATTTCTTTATTTCTGAGATGACTTTGGGAGAATTACTTTATGGGGCTCAGTGTAGCGATAGACCTTCTGAGAACATTAGAGCTGTTCATGTGTTTTGCCAGTATGTAACAATATTGCCAATGGCAAATATTTGGAATGAATTTGCTGTACAAAAGGCTTTTCTTCGTAAAAAAGGTCAACTTATTGAAGATGCTGACATAATTATCGGTACTACAGCTATCATAAATAACATGGTTATGGTTACAGAAAACGTTAAGCACATAGGGAGGCTTAATGGTATTGTTGTTGTAAATTGGATGGAAAAATAATTAGCTGTAGGAGAAACCGCCCATGGTAACGGCATGATTAAAATTCCATACGGATCGGATGCGGCGCACCACGCCATAGCAGACTCCTATCAAGACCTGTTTGACAGGAACAGAAAGGCTTGATATGCAAATCCCCAACCTGCTATGGGAAAGCGGGTTGGGGAAATTATGATAGATTTTGCTTTCATCAGAAAATATCCGATTGTGAATTACAATGGATACTCCTCGAAAGCGTAGAGTACAGTGCTTAAATAACGCTCACCAGTATCTGGCAAGAGGGCTACAATCTTCTTGCCCTTGTTCTCAGGACGCTTCGCTATCTCGGTGGCTGCAAAGGCAGCAGCACCTGATGAGATTCCTACCAGCAGACCCTCGGTCTGAGCCAGGTCACGACCTGCCTTGATAGCATCATCGTTCTGAATATCCAATACCTCATCGATATATTCTGAAGAGTAAGTCTCTGGAATGAAACCGGCACCGATGCCCTGAATCTTGTGAGGACCGCTCTGTCCGCCGTTCAATACAGGCGATGTGGCAGGCTCTACGGCAATCACCTTCACGTTAGGATTCTGCTCCTTCAAGTACTTGGCGATACCCGAAATGGTTCCACCTGTTCCTACACCGGCTACGAAGATATCAATCTCGCCATCGGTATCTGCCCAGATTTCTGGTCCGGTTGTGGCATAGTGTTTGGTAGGATTGGCTGGGTTGGTAAACTGTCCCAGAATCACAGAGCCTGGGATGGAATCGCGGAGCTCCTCGGCAGCCTTGATGGCGCCAGGCATTCCGTCCTTACCGCTGGTCAATCTCACTTCTGCGCCGTAAGCCTTCACCAGGTTTCTGCGCTCCACGCTCATGGTTTCAGGCATGGTGAGGATGAGGTGGTAGCCCTTTACGGCTGATACCAGAGCCAAACCTACACCCGTGTTACCGCTGGTTGGTTCAATGATGGTGGCACCTGGTTTCAGGATGCCCTTCAGCTCAGCGTCTTCAATCATCGCAAGTGCGATACGATCCTTTACGCTTCCGCCAGGATTGAAGAATTCTACCTTAGCAATCACAGGAGTCTCCAAACCCTTGGATGCTGAATACTTACCCAATTCTACCAATGGGGTCTTACCGATTAAATCAGTAATCTGTTTATATATCTTTGCCATAATGATTTTTTTAATGTTAAGTGTTGAGTGTTGAATGTTGAATTTTAATGTTGAGTGTTGAATGTTGAATGCCGTTATTGTCCGTCAGGCAATTCAACATTTAACATTCAACATTCAACACTGAAATTACTTCACATACGTAAATGCCTCATCGAGTGCCTCAATCAGGTCGTCGATGTTCTCGATACCGATGCTCAGGCGAACGGTAGAAGGATAGATGTGCTGCTCCTCCAATTCCTCTGGGCTCAGCTGAGAGTGAGTGGTTGTTGCTGGGTGGATAACCAGTGACTTCACGTCGGCTACGTTAGCCAGCAAAGAGAAGATGCGCAGGTGGTCGATGAACTCCCATGCCTCTTTCTCGCCGCCCTTGATATCGAAGGTGAAGATAGAACCACCGCCGTTAGGGAAGAGCTTCTTGTAAAGCTCGTGGTCTGGATGAGAAGGAACGGCTGGGTGATTAACCTTAGCCACCTTAGGATTGTTCTCCAGGTACTCTACCACCTTCAATGCATTCTGTACGTGACGCTCTACACGGAGGCTCAATGTCTCCAAGCCCTGAAGAAGAATCCAGGCATTGAATGGAGAGATGGTTGCACCGGTATCACGAAGGATGACCGCACGGATTCGGGTTACGAAGGCTGCTGCTCCGGCTACATCTGCGAATACGGCACCATGATAAGATGGGTCTGGCTTAGCGAGAGTAGGGAACTTGTCGGCATTTGCCTTCCAGTCGAACTTACCACCATCTACGATGACACCACCGAGAGATGAACCGTGACCGCCGATGAACTTAGTTGCAGAGTGAACCACGATGTCTGCTCCGTGCTCGATAGGACGGATGAGGTATGGAGTGCCGAAGGTATTATCGATAATCAATGGGATGTTGTGGCGATGAGCAATCTCTGCCAACTTATCGATATCGGTTACATCTGAGTTAGGATTTCCGAAGGTCTCTGCATAGAGAGCCTTGGTATTGTCCTGGATGGCAGCCTCTACCTGCTCGAAGTTGCGAGGATCCACGATGGTGTAGCTTACACCCTGTGTGGATAATGTATGAGTGATGAGGTTATAAGTACCGCCGTAGATGTTGTCGGCAGCTACGATGTGGTCGCCATTCTGAAGAATGTTCTGCAGAGCGTAGGTAACGGCGGCAGCACCAGAAGCGACAGCCAAACCTGCTACACCACCCTCGAGGGCAGCTACACGGTCTTCGAATACACCCTGAGTAGAGTTGGTCAAGCGACCATAGATGTTACCTGCGTCACGGAGTCCGAATCTATCGGCAGCGTGCTGAGAGTTGCGGAACACGTAACTTGTGGTCTGGTAGATAGGCACCGCACGAGCGTCGGTAGCTGGATCTGGATTTTCCTGACCTACATGCAACTGAAGTGTCTCAAAGCGAAGTTTCTTTTCTGTACTCATAATCTATGTCCTTTCTTTAATTTTACGTTAATATTCAATCTTATTCATTTATATAAATTGTCGCCCAGTTATCCAGTCATGATTGGCATCTGACTGTTTGTTCTGATTGACGCTGCAAAGGTACGGCGATTTTTTGGATTCTGAAATAGCATATGAGTAGTATTCCTGCTACCACGTTTGTGGTATTCGGGTGTTTTTTAGTAGAAAAATGGGCAAAATTACCTAATTTGGCCGTGATTTGTTACCTAATTTGGCTGTGATTTGTTACCCAATTTGGCTGTGTTTCACTTCCGAGTTTGGCCGGTAAACAGCAAAAAGTGGCAATAGGTGTGCGAAATCTATGTTTTTTTATGAGATTTCGCACACCTATCGCCACTTTTTTGAGAGAAATTACAATCTAAATCCTAAGCCGATGGTCATCGGGTAGCACTCGGGAGCCTTGGTCTTGTTGAGCAGTGGGGTTATTCCAGTACGGGCGTAGAGCATCACTCCTGAGTAGCCGGCACGGGCCTCGAAGTTCAGGCCGATAGGGTTGAGGTTGATATCGCCCGTTTCGGTATGCTTGTGCTTTCCGATGAAGTAGCGGGAATGCTCGTGCCAGCGGTATTCTACCGATGGACCTAACGCCAGGAATGCATCATGGCATCCTATGCGCTTCTGCCACTCCAGCATGATAGGCAGGCGGAGCACATTGTAGCTGATATAGCTTTTCTTCAGCGTCTCGCCTTCTATCGGAGTCATTGCTGATACCCCGTTTTCGGTGCTTAATACATAATTGTCCTTGAAATGGTGGTGTACCTGTCCGATGGAGAGAGAGGAGGTGAGCGCCATTTCGTTGGAAAGGCGGAAACAGAGACTGGTGAGGGTGATGCCCCATTCCCACGACTTGGAGTCGCGACTGTGCATCTCGTTGTTGCCTCCCATGCTTCCCCTGCTGCCTGGCAACTGGCTGCAGCCGAAGAAGAAGGTTGGATAATGACTTTCCAGACTGCGCTTGCGCTTGCTCAGGGTCTGAGGGATGAAAGGCGAGGTGACAAATACCTTTTCTACTTCCTGACCATCTACGAATTGGGTTTCGGAAATCTTGGTCATCTCGTTGCCGTTCATCTTATATATCTTCACAGAAGTCTGTTCACCATCCTGCTTGATGACGATGTTCTGGTCGTTCACTCTGATTGTGGTGTCGTTAGCCTCTACAGAGGCTGGTGCACTGTTGCTGTTGGTTTCAGCAAGGGCGAAGGCTGGCATCATGGCAGCCATCATCATTACGTTTTTGATATTCATAATACTTTATTTTATGTTGTTTCTTATTCTTATTGAGAAGATTCCAGAAGAAAAATGTTGCTTCTATCTTCTGGAATAGCAGAGTTTCATGATATCTTCGGGCGACAGGTCGCCTTCGATATAAATCACGGTTCCCTTGCTTTTACTCGGATTACTGAAGAGGATAAAGCGGTTGTTGCCATTGCTCAAGGGTGCCATCATGTAATAGCCGCTCACCATCTTGCCATTTTCCACCACCTCTCTGATCTTTTTCGCAGCCTTGCGGTCGGACTTCAGATAGTGGGCTATTTCCGTGGCATGGTTCTTATATACCAGGCTCTTGTATATCTTGAGCCTGTAACCTTTGAGTTGCGCATTCTGCATCGTAACCATCTTGCATCCCTTGGCGTGTCCGAAGCGTTGGAATATACTTTTTACGTATAGTCCCTCCTGGGCATTAGCCGAAATCGAGGCTACCACGATAAGAAGCAGTCCGATGAAGAAGCGTTTTATCAAGTTGCATCGTTTCATATTCTATACCTTATTATATATATTATACTTTATAGTTTGATTTATTGTTTCATCATATCCAGGGCACTGAATGGATCTTCGGAATCTGCCGAAACATCTTCCAGGGCATCCAGGGCTTCGTTATGAACGAACTCCTGGTCGGTATAAACCTTTCCATCGATAACCGCATAACATTCAGGCTGAGGCTGGGCTATCTTCTGGATGCCCACAATCAGGAATGCGATGATAGCGGCGGCTGCCACAGAAGTGCCGAAATATTTGAGCCATCTGCTGCGAGAAGCTTCCTTCTTTGGGATTTCTTCCTTCTCGATATCTTTTTTTTCGAAATCCTCCTCCTTCTCTTCTTCTCCTTTTAGAATTTGAGAAAGATTCATCTGTTCGAATCCGATATAGCTGAAGAGGGCGCGATAGGATTCCCATTCTTCCGGAATATCATTGCCATGCTCTTCGAAATATTTTCTGAGCGTTGCCTCCTCCTCATTGGATGTGGCACCATCCATATACTTGTCGAGCAAGTTCTGTATCGTCTTGAATTCATTGGTGTTCTTGAATTCGTCGATTCTTTTTATTTTATCGTTCATATTCTTTCCTCCTTCTTTATTTTGTTCTGTTCTGTTTCACGATGTTCATATAAGTCTCTCTGATTTTGAGTCGGGCTCTGGAGAGATTCTTTCGGAGATTATCGGCAGTACATCCCGTTATCTGCATGATTTCATCGGCAGTATAGCCTTCTATCTCCTTCATGCGGAATATCTGCTGCTGCAAGGGCGGAAGCTGTGCCACTATCTGCTTGATGAGGTTTACCTCGTCCCGTTGTTCTGCCCGCCGGTCTTCTATGGGTACTTCCATTACCTTGTCGGTGGTGAAGTTCCGCTCCTCATGCCTGCACTGGTCATAAAACTTGTTGCGCATGATAGTGATGGCTAGAGCCTTGAGGTTGTCTTCTGCCTGGATGTTCTGGCGCATGTCCCACAGCCTGAGCATGACTTCCTGCACGAGGTCTTCGGCATTGTCGTCACTCTCAGTCAACCTTAGCGCATACGCTTTCAAGTTGCTGCGCATCGGTAGGATGATATGGTTGAATTCTTCTGTTCTCATAACCTTTACACTCTATAGACGTATGAAATTGAAAAATCGGACATCTAAGAAGAGATTTTTTTCAAAAAATGCTTTCTTTTTTCAAAGAAAAATATTATTTTTGCAGTCGTAAACATAAAATTTAGCTATCGAAAACATTATAAAACTGAATGGCTTATGGCATCAATTGTTTCTATTATTCCCATCGTGTTGCTGTTCATCCTGATGCTCGGCTTCAAGATGGCAGGTCATAAAAGCGCCTTGCTGACGCTCGTAATTACCGTGCTGCTTGCTCTCTTCGCTGCTTCGCCGCTAGGCATGATTGCTCCGGAACATTCGGAGGATAGCGTGATCGCCCTGACGGGATGGGCGGTGGTGGAAGGCATCCTGAAGGCGGTATTCCCGATTCTCATCATCATTCTGATGGCTATCTACAGCTATAATATCCTCGTGGAAAGCAAGCAGATAGAGGTGATCAAGAGGCAGTTTACATCGATTACCGATGATAAGGGACTGCTCGTGCTGCTCCTCGTATGGGGATTCGGCGGACTGCTCGAAGGTATGGCGGGCTTCGGAACGGCGGTGGCGATACCTGCTGCCATCCTCATCGGACTCGGATTCAAACCGATGTTCTCGGCTCTGGTATCCCTGATTGGTAATACCGTGGCTACGGGATTTGGTGCTGTGGGTGTACCGGTTACTACGCTCTGTAACGAGGTGGCTGAAAGCGGATCGGCTTCGGCGGCACAGATTTGCGAGACTTCGGCTTTCGCCATCATCCAGCTGTCACCTCTCTTTATCCTCCTGCCTTTTATCATCCTGACGCTTACCGATAAGCACAATCTTATCAAGAATCTCATCATCGCCCTCTGGGTGGGAGTGATTTCCGTGGTAGTGCAGTTTGTATGCGGCTATTATCTCGGTTCGGAGACTCCTGCCATCATCGGTTCGCTGGCAGCCATTATCGCCATCATCGCATACGCCAAGGTGTTTGCCAGAAAGAGCAAGGTGCAGGATAAGGAAACTTTTACGCTTGCCGAGAGCCTGAAGGCATGGAGCGTTTACCTCTTTATATTGATATTCATCCTGGTTTCCGGTGCACTCTGTCCTCCGGTCAATGCTTTCCTCAAGAGTCATCTGGTGAGTGCGGTTCATCTGCCAGTGCTCGACAGCACCTTTAAGTTTGGCTGGATTTCCAATGCGGGCCTGATGCTCTTCCTGGGTGCTACGATTGGTGGACTGATACAGGGATTGAGCCTTAAGCGACTGATGGTGATTCTTGCCCGTACCATGGTGAATCTGCGAAAGACGGTGGTGACCATCTGTTCGCTGATAGCCCTGGCGAGTGTGATGAACTATTCGGGAATGATTACTTCCATCGCCTCAGGTCTGGTGGCAGTGACGGGCGATTTCTATCCTTTGGTAGCGCCGATGATTGGTGCCATCGGAACCTTCGTAACGGGTTCTGATACCTCTTCGAATATCCTCTTTGCCAAGCTCCAGGCTCATGTTGCCAATCAGTTGGGTATGACGGGACAGAGCACATTCTTCGGTATGGAGGGTGGTCAGGAGAACTGGCTGGTTGCCGCCAATACCACGGGAGCCACGGGTGGCAAGATGATCAGTCCGCAGAGCATCGCCATCGCTACTGCAGCCTGCGATATGGAGGGAAAGGATGGCGAGATTCTCCGTTCGGCTATCCCATACGCCCTGCTGTATATCGTATTGGGCGGATTGATGGTTTATTTCGGTTGCTGATATCTTTTCTTATAAAACAAAAACTGTCCTCATCTGTTATTTCAGATGGGGACAGTTTTTGTTTTATAAATCGGCATTATATCTTTTAAGCATGTCTTTTCTCGTAAGCCAGACTGTGGTCGTGCTTGTCGATATCATGCTTCGACTTGCTCTTTACCACGAGCCATACACCAGAGAATACGAGGATGGCAGCAATCGCCTGCATGCCCTTGAACACGGCGAGACCCACGATGACACTCACGGTGACTGATACCAGCGGCTGCACATAATTATATACACTTACCACGGTAGGGCGCAACGTCTTCTGACCAATCATCATGCAGATGTAGCCCAGATAAGTGCCGAAGAGAACCACGTAGCCCGTTTCCCACCAGGTGCTCATCGGAACATGGGCAAAGTCGATGCTCACCACGTGGCTGATGGTGAAAGGCCATATCAGAACCGTTGCCCAGAGGAACATCCACTTGTTGATGGTGAAGAGCGAATACTTAGACAGCAGGTTCTTGAAGAGCGACAGGTAGAGGGCGAAAGAAAGCTGCGCCGACATACAGAGCAGGTCACCCCAGATGTTTCCCACCTTGGCATTGCCAGCCGTAGCACTCGTCATGATGATGATGACGGCACCTGCACATCCCATCAGCACGCCGAGCGCCTTCTTCCAGGTGATAGGCTCCTTCAATATCAGGAAGGAGAGAATCATGGCGAAGATAGGCATCGAGGTGGTCATAATGCTGGAATTGCTAGGCGAGGTCATGTTCAGACCGATGGTGTAAGAACACTGGTTGAACACGAGGGCGAAGAGCCCGGCAGCAGCAAACTTGAAGATGTCTTTTACTGGAACATGCTCTTTCTTGGTGAAGAGCGAGGTGAGCCAGAAGAGGATGGCACCACCCAATACACGGAAGCTCACCAGGTCGATGCCGTCGATGCCGTGAAGCATGGCATCCTTGCCTACGGGAGCCATCAGTCCCCAGAATGCGCCGGAACAGAAGAGGCACAGGTGGGCGATAAGAGGTCGTTTGTTATCCATTTTTTCCTTATTTCTATTTAAATCTTCCTATTTTTGAATAAAATCGAGTGCAAAGGTACAAAAATTCGAGGAATTTTGCTATATTTGCGGTATATTTTTTGAAACTTAAAGGAGTTAAGAAGTTAAGACAATAGTCTTTTTCCGTTCTTGACTATTAAAGATAGGAGATTATTCTTATGCAGAAATATGTTGATTATATCAAACAGATAGAGATTGAATCTCTCTGGAGCGGTACCAAACATATTCTTTGGAACCTCGACCGCCGTGTCAATATCCTGAGTGGTGTAAACGGCGTGGGCAAGAGTACTATATTAAATAAGGTGGTAAAGGGTCTGGCGGCTGGCGGTGAATTCCCTAGTCACATGATCAAGGGTGTGCATCTGAAGGTGGAGCCGGAGGAGGCAAAGTGGATTAGATATGATGTAATCCGCTCGGTAGATAGACCATTGATGAATGCCGAGATGATCAACAAGATAGACCTTACCCTGGTTACCGAACTCGACTGGCAGCTCTTCCAGTTGCAGCGCAAGTATCTGGATTACCAGGTGAACATAGGCAACCGCATCATCGCCGTCTTGCAGAGTGGCGAACCGGATGCAGCCTTCAAGGCTCAGAAACTGAGTGAACCGAAGAAGATGTTCCAGGATATGGTAGATAATCTTTTCAAGGATACCGGCAAGACCATCATTCGTACAGCCAATGAAATCCGCTTCAACCAGATAGGCGAGCAGCTCTCGCCTTATCAGCTCTCGGCTGGTGAGAAACAGATTCTTGCCATCCTCCTCACCGTGCTGGTGGAGGACAACCAGTCATACGTCCTCTTTATGGATGAGCCGGAAATCAGCCTTCATTTCGAATGGCAGAAGCAGCTCATCGGTCTGGTGCTGCAGCTTAATCCGAATATCCAGATCATCATGACCACCCACAGTCCTGCTGTGGTCATGGATGGATGGACCGATAGGGTGACGGATGTGAATGATATTACGATTTCGTAATGTTGAATGTTGATTTTTTCAGCTTATGGCTAAACGTTTAACCGATAATATCAATTCCCAGTTCTTCGAGGCAGCCAACAGGATGACCTCGAAGAAGGCTCGGCGCAAGATTGTGGCTTACGTCGAGAGCTATGATGATGTCTTCTTCTGGCGTTCTGTACTGGGAAAGTTTGAGAATGAAAAACGCTATTTTGATATCATGCTGCCTACCCGTAACCAGCATTTAGACCGAGGCAAGAAGGCTGCTATCTCCAGTATGCTGAAGGGAGTAGGTAGGGATATGATAGCCTGTGTAGATGCCGATTACGATTATCTGCGTCAGGGCTCAACCGAGTCTTCCCAGCAGATGTTGGAGAATCCTTACATCTTCCATACCTATGCCTATGCCATTGAAAACTTCCAATGTTATGCCAGAGGATTGCACGAAACCTGTGTGATGGTGACGCTCAACGACCGTCGCATCTTCGATTTCGAGCGTTTTCTTGAGTCCTATTCCCGTACCATCTGGCCCCTCTTCTTATGGCACATGCTGTTCTATGTGCGTCATCGCAAGATGTCGATGCATTTTGATATGGCGGAGTTTGATAAGGTCATCATGCTGCCTTCTGTCCGAATCCAGGATCCTAAATGGGCGATAGATTATTTGGGAAAGAAGGTGCGCGCAAAGTTGTTCCAGTTGGAGCGCCGCTTCAAGAAGTTTAAGGATGAGTTGGATGAAATGGCTCTTTACCTCAATAATCTGGGTGTAAACGAGAGCAATACCTATTTATATATACAGGGTCATCATCTCTTTGACCTGGTAGTTAGTCCTATCGTCCAGAGCGTCTGCGATGCTTTGCGCAACGATAGGGAGAATGAAATCCGCGACCGTGCCCTCCATTCCGAGCAGGCCCGCACCGAAATGGCATGCTATGAGAATAGTCTGGGCAAGGTGAAGATGATGATGAAGAAGAACACCTTCTACCAGTTCTCTCCCGAATTCCAGAAGATACAGGCGGATGTGGAAAAGTATTTGGAAAGGTAAAAAGAATATTAAAGGTAAAAAAGTAAAAAGGTAAAAAAGTAAAAGGGTAAAAAGGTAAGAAGAAAGCAGGCAGATGACATCCCGCCAGGCTCTTTTTACCCTTTTACCTTTTTACTTTTTTACCTTTAAAAAACCTCCAGGAACTTCAAGGTTCCTTCTATCTTCAATGTCTGGGTAGAGGCAGGAACTACGATGCTCTCGCCGCCCTGGAGCGTAATCTCGTTACCTTCGTTGTCGGTAATCTTAGCCTCACCCTTCAAGCCAATCAGAATCACGAAGCTGTCCAACTCTGAATAATCCAGTGTCATTGGCTCATCGAGATCATAAACGGCTGTGGTGAAGTAAGGGCACTGCACCATGCTTACACCCTGATTCTTGGCAGGAGTGTAGTGCTGGCGATAGTCTGGCAATACGGTGTAGTCAATGCACTCGGCAGCTTCCTTGGTGTGGAGCTGACGATAGTTGCCATCCTTGTCCTTGCGCTTGAAGTCGTAGATGCGATAGGTAACATCGCTGGTCTGCTGAATCTCGACAACGAAACAGCCTGTTCCGATGGTGTGGATTCTGCCGGCTGGGATAAAGAAGCAGTCGTCCTCCTTCACGTTATACTGAGCCAGGGCATCGGTGATGGTATCGTTCTCTACCATCTCCTTGTACTGCTCAGGAGTAATCTGCATCTTCAAGCCGTTGTAGAGTTTGGCATCCGGCTCGCATGGCAGTGCATACCACATCTCGGTCTTGCCGCGTTCCTTACCTTGCTTCTTGGCAATTTCATCATTAGGATGCACCTGGATAGAGAGGTCGCGGTTGGCATCGATAAACTTGATGAGCAGTGGAAACTCATTGCCGAAACGCTTGTAGTTCTCTTCTCCGAGGAAGCTTCCCTTCCGTTCTGCAACAACCTCGTTGAGGCTCTTGCCCTGCATCTCGCCATCGGCTACGATGCTTTCATTTCCTGGTACTCCAGAGATTTCCCAGCTTTCTCCCACATTCTCTTGCTTTACGTCGAGATGCTTGAAAGTGATAATCTTACTGCCACCCCAGATGGTGGATTTTAATAGCGGTTGAAATTTTAATGGTTTCATTTTTACCTATATTTAGTTTATAAATGTTCTCTTCAGTACGGTTTCTTACTCTCCGGTAAGGCTCTTGCTGAGCCTATACCTTATTATATATAACGCTTTTTGGGCGAAATATACTTAGTCTAGTAAGCGTATTTCTTACTTCAAATATCAACTTCTTTTTTTCTCTTTTATTTTCTAACTCCCCCTCTGGGTATGTTAGTTCTCTCTCCAGAATGCTGGTGTAAAGATAACCAGCACACTGAATATTTCCAGACGACCGATGAGCATCATCAGCGAGCAGAACCATTTTGCCACATCCGGCAGTTCGCTCCACGACATGGTTGGTCCGATTTCCGTACCCAGCGTAGGTCCCACATTACCCACACAACTCAGGGTGATGGTGATGGCATTGGTATTGTCGATGCCCATGGCTATCATCGTGAACGATATCACCAGACAGATGATGAGATAAGTGGTGAGGAAGGCAAGCAGCGTAACACGCTTCTGCATCGGTACGTTCACACCATCAATCTTCAATGGCAGCACGGCGTTAGGATGCAGAATCTGGCGGAATTCATTCTTCACCATTCTTACCAGCATCACGCCACGGATACATTTCAAACCTCCACTCGTACTGCCCGAGCAGGCTCCGAAGAACATGCAGGCTGCCAATACCACCCAGGTAACATGAGGCCACACAGCAGCATCGTCGTTAAATAGACCGGTGGTGGTGATGAAAGAAACCACCTGGAAGATAGCACTTCTGAAGGCATGCTCCACATCGTAGTTGCGCATCACCATCAGCTCTACCATGATGAAGGCGCTGAATGCAGCAACCAGGAATGCATAGAACTTAAACTCTGAGTTCTTGAACAGATCCTTGATTTTAAACTTGATGACGGCTGCATAGAGCAGGGTGAAGTTCACACCCGACAGGAAACAGAAGAACGTACAGATGTATTCCAGCGCTGGTGAATGGAAGAACTCGGTACTGCTGTTGTGGGTAGCGAAACCACCCGTTGCCGTCGTGCTCATCGCATAGTTGAAACTGTCGAAGAGATTCATTCCCGCCACATAGTAGGATATGATGCAGGCAATGGTGAGCATCAGATAGATACTCCATATCCATTTAGCCGAAGTGGAAAGACGGGGATGAAGCTTGGTCTTGATAGGACCTGTAGCCTCGGCAGCAAACACCTTGGTCTGTCCTCCTACAAGCGATGGCAGCAGGGCGATGGTGAAGAACACGATTCCCAGACCGCCTATCCATTGGGTGAGCGAACGCCAGAAGAGCAGTCCGTGGGGGAAGCATTCTACATCGTCTAATATTGTAGCTCCCGTTGTCGTAAATCCCGACATGGTTTCGAAGTAGGCATCGGTAAAGTTGTTGATGTATCCACTTATCATGAAGGGGAGGGTTCCGAAGAAACTGAATACAATCCATGAGAGCGTTACCACGAGATAGGCATCACGGCGCGACATTGAGTTATCTGCTCCGTGTCCTCGCCATTTCAGCACCAGTCCGCCTCCGATGGTGGTAAGTGTTGCCACAATAAAGGCAAAGATGTCGTCCTGCTGGTAATAGAAAGCTACCAGCAGACTGACGAAGAGCAGGAATGCTTCTATGAAAAGCAGTTGCCCTAAAATCTTATATATTAATTTGCTGTTTATCATATATGAAGTATTTGTCTATCTCCTTCACGCTTAGATGAAGTATTTCTCAATTTTCTTCATGTTGATGTTGTGGCAGAAAACCATCACCGAGTCGCCCGGTTCTATCTGGGTATTACCCGAAACGAGCATTCCTTCTTCACCGCGAACCAGTCCACCGATGGTTACACCGATAGGCATGCCGAGTTCTTTCACCGGTTTTTGGGTTACCTTTGAACCTTCTTTGGCTATGAATTCAGCCACATCGGCATTGGCGCTCATCAGGAATCTCACGTTCATCACGTCGGCATCGAGCATCATCTGGTAGATGTAGCTGGCGGCAATCATCTTCTTGTTGATGATGGTACCGATATCCAGACTCTCTGCCATGCTCACGTAGTCTACGTTTTCTACGGCAGCCACCGTCTTGCGCACACCCATTCTCTTGGCTGTAAGACAGGCCAGGATATTGGTTTCGGCGTTACCGGTCAGTGCCACGAAGGCCTGCGTGCTGCGGATACCTTCTTCTATGAGCAGCGGAATGTCGCGTCCGTCTCCATGAATAATGAGCGTCTTGTTCTCATCGAGAATATCGTTGAGATATTCGCAGCGCTCCTCGCTCATCTCGATAATCTTGCATTCCATATATTCCGGCATCTTCTTCACGGCTCTTACGGCTGTGCGTCCGCCACCCATAATCATCACGTTCTTCACATCCACATAGTGTTCCTTGCCCACAATCTTGCGGATATATGGGATATAGTTGCGGGTGGTCATGAAGTAGGCGAGGTCGTAGAGTTTCAGCTCGTCGTTACCGCCAGGGATGATGGTCTCGCTGCCTCGCTTGATGGCTACCACGTGATAAGGGTCGTTAGGACCGCTGATGTTCTTGAGCGGTTCGTTCAGTATCTCGCATCCTTCGCGCAGTTTGATGCCGAGCATGACGAGTGCGCCGTCGTGCACATCCCAGCGCTGACGTACCCAACTCATTTTCAGTCCGTTATTGATATCTACGGCTGCGAGCATCTCCGGATAAATCAGTTTGCTGATACCTAATTCTTTGAAGAATTCCTGAGCCTGCTGGTCCATATATTCCGGGTTATCCACGCGGGCCACCGTTCTTTTTGCACCCAGGTTCTTGGCAAGGATGCTAGCTGTGATGTTGGTACTTTCTACCGGAGTAACGGCGATGAAGAGGTCGGCATCTGCTACCCCCGCATCGCGTAAGATGTGAAGACTGGTAGGCTTGCCCAGCATGGTGAGCAGGTCGCAGTCGGAGCCAATGCTTGCCAGACGCTCTTCGCTTTCATCGATGAGCGTAATCTCTTCATTGCTGCGTGACAGGAGTCTCGCCAGGTGAGTACCTATGGCATATGCGCCAGCTATGATTATTTTCATTTCTTAATTGCTTCTTTGATTGATTCTTTATCGAGATGCACGATTTCTCTGAGCTGTGCCACGGTTCCGTGTTCCACAAACTCATCTGGCAATCCCATTCGGGTCATCTTTGGCTGATAGTCATGGTCGTTCATCCATTCCAGTACGGCTGAGCCCATACCGCCCATACGAACGCCGTCTTCGATGGTGATGATGCGGCTGAACTTTTCGCCCACCTCTTTCAGTATGTCTTCATCGAGTGGCTTGAGGAATCGCATATCGTAGTGGGCGATGCTCATTCCGGTTTCGGCTTCTACCTCAGCGATAGCCTGGGCGGCATCGTTTCCGATAGGACCGATGGTAAGAACGGCTACATCGGTGCCGTCTTTCAGTCTTCTGCCGGTACCGGTCTTGATTTCTTCCATCGGGTTGCGCCAGTCTACGAGCACACCCTTGCCTCTCGGATAACGGATTACATAGCTGCCATGACCTGGCAACTGGGCTGAATACATCAGGTTGCGCAACTCATGTTCGTTCATCGGAGATGCGATGGTGAGATGCGGAATCGGACGGAGAGCCGCCATATCGAAGGCACCATGATGGGTTGGTCCGTCTTCACCTACCAGTCCGGCACGGTCAAGACACATGATAACCGGCAGGTTGAGCAGTGCCATGTCGTGGATGATGTTATCGTAGGCACGCTGTGCAAACGAACTGTAGATATTGCAGAATGGGATGAGTCCGTCTTTCGCCATACCTCCTGAGAAGGTGACGGCATGTCCCTCGGCAATACCTACATCGAAGGTACGGTTTGGCATCGCCTTCATCATGATGTTCATGGAGCATCCTGTAGGCATGGCTGGCGTCACACCTACAATCTTCGGGTTCTTCTGAGCCAGTTCCAGCAGCGTCTCACCGAAAACATCCTGATATTTCGGAGGCTGGTTGCTGGTATCGGCAATGATTCTCTCACCCGTTTCCGGATCGAATTTGCCTGGCGCGTGCCAGATGGTAGCACTCTTCTCGGCTGGTTCGTAACCCTTTCCCTTGGTGGTATGCAGGTGCAGCAGCTTAGGACCCTTCATGTTCTTAAGCTGTTTGAGCACTCTCGCCACTTCCTTCACGTCATGACCGTCGAAAGGTCCGAAGTAGCGGATATTCATACCCTCGAAGATGTTCTGCTGATGACTCAGTGCTGACTTCAGTGCATTGTTCAGGCGCAGGATGCCCTTCTTGCGGTCTTCGTTGAGATAGCCTTTGGAGTGCAGCCACTGTGATGCCTTGAAACGGAGGCGGTTGTAGGTCTCGTTGGTATCGAGGTTCAGGAGATATTTCTCCATACCGCCCACAGCCCGGTCGATGCTCATATCGTTGTCGTTCAGGATGATGAGCATGTCGTTAGGTGTACTTGATACGTTGTTCAGTCCCTCGAAAGCCAGTCCGCCGCTCATGGCTCCATCGCCAATGACGGCTACCACATGCCTGTCGGTATCTCCGTTTTCGCGTGCGGCAACGGCCATACCGAGTGCTGCGGAGATGGAATTGCTCGCATGTCCGCAGGCGAAGGTATCATATTCGCTTTCTAAAGGTGTAGGGAATGGACGGATGCCGTGCAACTTGCGGTTGGTGCAGAAGTTTTCGCGGCGCCCTGTTAATATCTTATGTCCGTAGGCCTGGTGTCCCACATCCCATACAATACGGTCGTATGGGGTGTTGTAGATATAATGTAGGGCTACGGTTATTTCAACCACACCAAGAGAGGAGGCAAAATGACCGGGGTTGACGGCAACCTCGTCGATAATGTCTTCTCTTAACTCTTTGCAGACTTGTGGCAGCTGGTCAATGCTCAGCCGTCTCAAATCTTCCGGGTATTTTATACTATTTAATAGACTAAACTTGTTCTTGTCCATGTTTTCTTCGTGAAAATCTTGTGCAAAGATAATGCTTTTTTCCTATATAAAGCACTTTTGAGGCAATATTTTCGCTTTTTCCGATTATTCTTTGTATTTTTGCAAAGGAAATTTCTGAAAAAGGAATGAAATCCGGAATTAGTTATATAACAATAAGCAAATAAATACCTTTATCGTGATGAGAAAAAATGTATTACTTTTGGGAGCCATGATGATGGCTTCCATGTCTCTGATGGCGCAGACCAAGGGTGGCGGCATCAGTCAGTCTGCTCTCCAGCAGATGGAGAAAAGCCAGCAGGCAGGTGTAGCCAACAAGGCACTCTTCAATGCGATTGCCAACAACAACATTGATGACCTTGTGAAGAATCATGCCAACGAGGCCCCGGTTGATACTCATTTCAGCATCGAGACTCCTTCGCAGAGCATTCACAACCAGAAGAGTTCGGGCCGTTGCTGGATGTTCAGCGGTTTTAACGTGCTCCGTTCTAACTTTGCTGTCAATGACAAGCAGGGTAGAGTGGTGGAGTTTTCTCAGGATTACCTCTTCTTCTATGATCAGCTGGAGAAGGCTAACCTGATGCTTCAGGGGGTTATCGACCTTGGCAAGAAGAGCATCGAGGATCCTCAGGTGCAGTTCTTCTTCAAGAATCCGCTCAATGATGGTGGTACTTTCTGTGGTGTTGCCGATTTGGCAAGCAAGTATGGTCTCGTACCAATGAGCGCCCAGCCTGAGACCTTCTCAAGCAACAATACTTCCAAGATGAGCCGTCTCGTAAGCAGCAAGCTCCGCGAGTATGGTCTGGAACTCCGCAAGATGGTGGCTCAGGGCAAGAAGTCGGCAGCTATCCAGGCTCGCAAGAACGAGATGCTCGGTCAGGTTTATCACATGCTGAGTCTTACTCTCGGCGAACCGGTAAAGGAATTTACCTATGCTTTCCGCGACAAGGACGGCAAGCAGGTTGGCGAGGCGAAGAAGTATACTCCTAAGAGTTTCTATGAGGAAACCGTAGGCAAGGACCTCAACGGTACCTTCCTGATGGTGATGAACGATCCACGCCGTCCTTACCACAAGACATACGAGGTAGAGTACGACCGTCATACTTATGATGGTCATAACTGGAAGTATCTGAACCTGCCTATGGAGGAGATTGCCCAGCTCGCCATCGCCTCTCTGAAGGATGGTCATAAGATGTATTCAAGCTATGATGTGGGCAAGCAGCTCGACCGCAAGCGCGGCTATCTGGCACTCGACAACTTCGACTATGGAAGCCTCTTCAATACCTCATTCCCAATGAACAAGGCTGACCGCATCGCTACTTTCGATAGCGGTTCTACTCATGCCATGACGCTGACAGCTGTAGATCTCGATGCCAATGGCAAGCCTGTAAAGTGGAAGGTGGAGAACAGTTGGGGTGCCGACAATGGTTTTGCCGGTTGCTTCATCATGACCAACGATTGGTTCAACGAGTACATGTTCCGCCTGGTAGTAAACAAGAAGTATGCTTCTGAGCAGCTCTTGAAGGAATTCGACCAGAAGCCAACCATGCTGACTCCAGATGATCCTCTGTTCCAGTTGGAAGACTAATTCATCAAGAAATATAGATTTAAACCGTATTTTTCTCGAGAAAAGAGAAGAATACGGTTTATTTTTTGTATTTTTGTACCCGAAATAATGGTAAGAACGTTATTTATATAAAAGTTATATAGATTATGTTAGAGAAAAGTAAGCGTGAGCGCATCATTGCGCTCGTTAATAAAGAGGTGGTTCCTGCCATCGGCTGTACCGAACCGATGGCTGTGGCATTATGTACAGCCAAGGCTGCTACTACATTGGGCAAGCGCCCTGAACGTATCGAAGTTCTTCTGAGTCCTAATATGCTCAAGAATGCGATGGGTGTCGGCATTCCTGGCACGGGTATGATCGGCTTGCCTATCGCCGTATCGCTGGGGGCGCTCATCGGAAAGCCTGAATATCAGCTAGAAGTGTTGAAAGATCTTACTCCCGACAGTCTGGAGCAGGGCAAACAATATATCAAGGATGCGGATATCAACATCAAACTGAAGCAGGGTGATGTGGATAAACTCTATATCGAAATCATCTGCTATGCCGGTGAAGACCAGGCTACGGCAATTATCTCCGGTTCTCATACCCATTTTGTGTATGTTGAGCGTAATGGCGAGGTGGTGCTCGATAAGCGTGGCGGTGCTGTGGGCGATGAGGCTGATGACGACATCCAGCTCAATTTCCCGATGGTTTACGAGTTTGCTACAACAGCTCCGCTCGATGAGATTTCTTTCATTCTCAAGACCAGAGACTATAATATGAAGGCTGCCGAGTTGAGTATCAAAGGCAACTATGGCCACTGTCTGGGCAAGACGATGGACCGTCCGCTGAGTCATGGTATCTTCGGCGATAATATTTTCTCGCATATCATCTCCCGCACCGCTTCAGCCTGTGATGCCCGTATGGGTGGTGCCATGATTCCGGTGATGAGTAACAGCGGCAGCGGCAACCAGGGCATCTGTGCAACGAACCCTGTGGTGGTTTATGCGCTGGAGAACGAGAATACCGAGGAGGAAATGATTCGTGCCCTGATGCTCAGTCATCTGACTGCCATCTATATCAAGCAGAGCTTAGGCAAGCTTTCAGCTCTTTGCGGTTGTGTGGTAGCCAGTACGGGCAGCAGTTGCGGCATTACCTATCTGATGGGTGGCGATTATACCCGCATCTGCAATTCTGTCAAGAATATGGTAGCCAATCTCACCGGTATGATTTGTGACGGAGCGAAACCAAGTTGTGCCCTGAAGATTTCATCAGGTGTCAGCACCGCTCTTCTTTCCGCCCTCCTTTCTATGGAAGGCAAGTGTGTCACCTCTGCCGAGGGTATCGTAGATGATGATGTGGATAAGTGCATCCACAACCTCACGAGCATTGGTGCCGATGCGATGCGAGCTACCGATGATATGGTGCTCGATATCATGACGCATAAATAATATAGCTTTTGATAAGTTATTTAAATAGTCTTAGAAACCTATATTGTTTACCTTTTAAATATAGTTTCGTATGGTTGCCGGCAGCTGCCAGCAATCTTGCTGCCATATGCCGACAATGTTGCTGCCATATGCCAGCAACCTTGCTGGCGGCTGCCGACTATTGGATAGATCTACTTCTTCATGCCGATAGATACGGCTTCTGTAGCTAATTCACATGCTTGCAATGGATTATAACACAAAGCTACAATGGACTTAAAGCATGATGTTTATACTATTACCAATATTATGATCTTGCGTATCGTTATCATCTTATTCTTAAAATTAAAAGATATTAAAAAACTGGCTTTTTCTTGGAGATAATCGCGGATATGTGTATATTTGCATCATCTGATAATCGCGGATAGGTGTAAAAACTGAGAAATGTTAATCGCGGATAGGTGTATTTTTCCGATAAAATTAATCTAGGATAGGTGTAAATTATGAGAAGAAAAGTATATGATCAACTCAAGAAATGGAAAGAAGAACAGAACGGAGAAAGTGCTGTTCTCATCAATGGTGCCCGTCGTGTAGGAAAGAGCTATATCGTAAAGGAATTCGCTCAAAAAGAATACAAGAGTTATATTTTACTTGATTTCAATAAAATAGGAAAGGACATAAAATCCTTGTTCGAAACCTATCTGGATGACTTGGATACGTTCTTTATGTATTTAAGCAGTTTCACCAATACACCTCTATATCCAAGAAATTCGGTTATAATCTTTGATGAGGTGCAATTGTATCCCCGGGCTCGTACAGCTATCAAGTATCTGGTTGAAGATGGTCGTTACGATTATATCGAGACTGGTTCGCTCGTTTCTATCAAAAAGAACGTAGAGAATATCATGATTCCTTCTGAGGAGGAAGAAATATTGATGTATCCTATGGATTTCGAGGAATTCTTGTGGGCACTGAACAATGAAACCCTGATGCCGCTTATACGAATGAACTTTCAGAAAAGGCATGAGATGGGACAAATGATGCATCGCATGGCAATGGACTATTTCAGACAGTATCTCATTGTTGGAGGAATGCCGCAGGCTGTAGCTAAATTTGTAGAAACCAGAGATTTCAATAAGGTGGATCGTGTGAAACGCCAAATTCTTACTTTATATCGTAATGATATCCAGAAGTATGCGTCAACTTATGTATTTAAAGTTACTCAGATTTTTGATACTATTCCTTCTCAGCTTCAAAAACATGAGAAGAAATTTATGTTGAAGGCACTCACCGAAGGGGCGAGAATGCGAGATTATGAAACGGCATTCTTTTGGCTGTCAGATGCCATGATAGTCAATATGGCCTATAATACGACAGAGCCAAGCATCGGTCTTGGCATGAATACCGATGATACGACATTGAAATGCTATATGGCTGATACGGGGTTGCTCATCAGTCATGCTTTCAATGAAAATACGATAGTGTCTGAAAACTTATATAACAAGCTTCTGGTAGATAAGCTGGAGTTTAATGGTGGAATGATAGTTGAGAATATTGTTGCTCAGATGTTACGTTCGGCAGGGCATAAGCTGTATTTCTTTTCCAAATATAGTAAGGATGATGCCCAGGAAAGGATGGAACTGGATTTCCTGATAGCCAAAGATACCATAACGTCAAAGCATAATATTTCACCGATAGAAGTGAAGTCAACTAACAGATACACGCTCACTTCTCTCAAAAAGTGCATCGCTAAATATGGTAGCTATCTGGCAGAACCGTATGTTTTGCATACTGCTGATTTGAAAGTAGAGGAGGGAATTACTTATTTGCCATTGTATATGACAGGGTTATTATAAGTGGTTTTAGTTGAATGGAAACGGCTCGCAAGAAATCGAAACTTCTTGCGAGCCGTTTTATTATTGTGATGCAAGTGAATTCTTCACTCTTCACTCTTCTTTCTTCACTCCCAATTATACGAGTGTTGCAACGATTTCCTCACGGGTTCCTGGCAACATATCGATAACTGGAATCTCTGGCATGGTGTAGCAACCTGGCTGCAGACGGAATGAAGCACGAGCCACGTTAACCAATACCTGAGCGGTGAGGGCTGGGTTGTTGATGCTCATGTTGAACTCGAAACGCTGGTTCTGGGTCTTGCCAGATACACCCTTGCGAACGAGGTTCACACCATGACCCATATCCTTTACATCATCTACTGATGCTACGGCGAATACGTGGGTCTCATCGTGAGCGAAGTATGGATCGGCCTTGATTTCGGCTGTTACATCCTCAAGCTTGGCACCTTCTTCCAACTCTACGTATACCATACGGCGGTGGATACCCTCACCCAATGGGATGGTTACAGAGAGCGCTTCCTTTACGCCCTTCTTGCCACGAACACAAACTGAGTGACCCATACTCATGCCAGGACCGAAGTTTGTGTATGTCAAGCCCTTAGGAGCAAGGCTCTCCATCAGAACACGTACGATAGAATCAGAACCTGGGTCCCAACCAGCAGAGATAACGCTTACCTTGCCAGCCTTCTTGCAGTTCTCCATCTGCTTGGTACGGTAGTCGAGGATGCTGGTGTGGATATCGAAGCTGTCTACGGTGTTGATACCGAGGGCAACGATCTTCTCTGCATACTCAGGGCAAGAGCGGGTAGGGGTTGCGAGGATAGCAACATCTACATCCTTCAACTTGGTGATGTCATCTACTACTTCATAGTTTGCCAACTCAGCTGGTTTGTCCTTGGCACCCTGGCGACGTACAATACCTGCAATCTCAAAGTCAGGAGCTGCTTCGAGTGCCTCAACAGTAAACTTACCGATGTTGCCGTATCCTACTACGGCTGCTCTAAATTTCTTCATTGTCTTATTTCTTTTATTTTGTTGTTTTTATTTCTTTTATTTCTTGCGGTTTAGTCATCCAACGGATATGTTTTCCGCTCTTCATTCTATTTCCGGTTGCAAAAGTATAGCTTTTTCTTGAAATACGTGACGTTTTAATAGAATTTTAACTCATAAAAGTTGCAAAAAGTAGTAAAATCATAGTTTTTAGGTATGAATAAGCGGAGATTTGTAAGGTATCTGCTGCAAGAGCCTTACAGTTTCGTTATTTTGTTGCGAAACATCATACATCCCCTTTCCGATACCTCCCGATGTGCTTTGAATTACGTCCTGACGTAGCTTTTGCTGCGTCCCGACGTCTCTGGCTCTGCGTCGGGACGTATTACATGCTACGTCGGGACGTAATTTTATGGAACTCTATTACAATAATCCCGCCCTTCGCACGTTATTAATATATTAATTTAATTTAGGAGAAAAAGAAAATGATAGAATATATTCATGGCGATCTGACAGAGCTGACACCTGCGCTGGCTGTTGTTGAGACTGCGGGGGTGGGCTACGGACTCAATATATCGCTCAATACGTATACTGCCATTCAGGGCAAACAGGAAGTGAAACTCTATGTTCACGAAGTGCTGGTAGCTGGTGGAAGAGATGACTCTTTCACCCTTTTCGGCTTTGCTACCAAACAGGAACGTGAACTCTACCGCCTCCTCATCACCGTTTCAGGAGTAGGCGGAAATACGGCCCGTATGATTCTCTCTTCACTCTCGCCACGCGAACTCTGCGAAATCATCTCTACTGGTAACGACAAGGTGCTGAAAACCGTGAAGGGTATCGGACTGAAGACAGCACAGCGAATCATCATCGACCTGAAAGATAAAATCGTGAGCCTCGGCATCGCTGACGAACTGCCAGCCAGCGGAGGCAATGTGGTGATGGTGAACAATGACGTAAAGGATGAGGCTGTAAGCGCCCTTACCATGCTCGGCTTCTCGCCGGCACCATCTGCCAAGGTAGTAGTAGATATCCTCAAGGCACAGCCTGATCTCCCGGTAGAACAGGTTGTGAAACTGGCATTGAAGCAAATCAAATAAGTTAGGAGTTTTTTGTCGATGAAACAGAAGCAAAGATTCATATCTTTTCTATTGGCTTGGCTGATGGTGGCAACCTTCGGCTATGCGATAGCTTTGCCTCAACTTCAGGACGATAAAAAGAAAACCCATACCAGCACAGCCCAGCCCGTGCAGCTCGATGAAGATACCATTCCCGATTCGCTGCTGCATACCCGCTGGCAGATTCAGCGCACCCAACCTTACTCCCTGAGCGACCTCTATCAGAGTCCGCTCGACCTGAAACGTCCTGATAATCTGCAATATCAGGTAGTCTACAACGATACCCTCGACCGCTATATCATCGGCAACCGCATGGGTTCAACCTGGCTTTCGGCTCCTATCATGCTCACTCCGAAAGAGTATCTTGCATGGACCGAACAGCAGCAGCGCAACAGCTATTTCCGCAAGCAGAACGATGAAATCTTCCAGGCAAAAGGCAAGGAGAAGTTCGATTTCTCGGATATGCACTTCGACTTGGGACCTGCCGAGAAAATCTTCGGTCCTGGTGGCATCAGAGTGAAGACACAGGGTTCTGCCGAACTCAAGTTCGGTATCAACAAGAAAAACATCGACAATCCTTCGTTGCCTATCCGCAACCGAAAGACGACGATGATGGATTTTGATGAGAAAATCAATCTCAACGTCAACGGAAAGGTGGGCGATAAGGTGAACATGAACCTGAATTACAATACCGATGCCACCTTCGATTTCGATGCACAGAACATGAAACTGAAGTACGACGGCAAGGAAGATGAAATCATCAAACTCGTTGAGGCGGGCAACGTCTCCTTCCCTTCCAACTCTTCGCTCATCAAAGGCGCCAGCAGTCTGTTTGGTGTTAGAACCGATATGCAGTTTGGCAAACTCAAGCTGCAGATGGTAGCTTCGCAGAAGAAGAGTGCATCGAAGAGCGTATCTACCAGGGGAGGTGTGCAGCTCACCCCTTTCGAACTGAATGTAGCCGATTATGAGGAGAACCGCCACTTCTTCCTCTCCCAGTATTTCAGAAATCATTATGATGCCTGGATGCAGAAACTTCCTAATCTCACCACGGGCATCACCATCAACCGTGTGGAGGTGTGGGTTACCAACAAAACCGGCAATACCACCAATACCCGAAACATCGTAGCCCTGACCGACCTGGGCGAGAACCAGAAACTGAGCAACCCGATGTGGGCGGCGAGCGGACAGGTGCCTTCTAACCAGGCGAATACAGAGTATGCGGCGATGACAGGGCAGTATGCTGCTGCCCGTGACATCGACCAGGCTGCAACCACTCTCGATGGAGGCGGACTGGTTGGCGGAGCCGATTATGAGAAACTGGAGAGTGCCCGTCTGCTCAATTCTTCTGAGTATACAGTCAATACCGCCTTGGGTTATATCTCATTGAAAACCAGTCTGCAGACCGACCAGGTACTTGCCGTAGCCTATGAGTATACATCGGGAGGCGTTACCTATCAGGTGGGCGAGTTTGCATCCGATCTCAGCGATACCAAGCAGGCACTCTTCGTGAAATCGCTCAAGAATACCAGCAATAATCCGCGACAGGGCAACTGGGGGCTGATGATGAAGAACGTTTATTATCTGGCTTCTACCGTAGAGAAGGAGAAGTTCCGCCTGGATGTGAAATACCAGAGCGATACCACCGGCGTATATCTCAGTTATATCCCTGAGCAGCAGGTGAAGGAGCAGCCTATCATCCGTGTGCTGGGTGCCGACCGTCTGGATAACAACAACAAGGCACACAGCAATGGATATTTCGATTATGTAGAAGGCTATACCATCTCTAATGGACGCGTGTTCATTCCGAAGGTAGAGCCTTTCGGCAGTTATATGCGTGATTATCTGGTCAAGCGGGGCGTGGCTGCCGACAAGGCAGAAAAGTATGCCTTTACCGAACTTTATGACAGTACGAAGACCATAGCCAAGCAGATAGCCGAAAAGAACAAGTATCAGATTGTGGGACAGTTCAAGGGTTCTGCAGCCAATGTCATCTCGCTCGATGCCTACAATGTGCCACAAGGCTCGGTGGTCGTTACGGCAGGCGGTATCACCCTGAAAGAGGGCACCGACTATTCGGTAGATTACAGTGCCGGTGAGGTGACCATCCTGAACCAGAGCATCATCGATGCCGGTACGGCTGTCAACGTTTCTCTGGAGAGTAATACCGATTTCGGACAAACCCGAAAAACGATGTTCGGACTGAACTGGGAGTATGATTTTACCAAGAATTTCCAGTTGAGCGGTACTATCCAGCACCTCTCCGAACAGGCGCTTACCACCAAGGTATCCATGGGCTCCGAACCGCTGAAGAACACCCTTTGGGGCATCAATCTTAACTGGCGCAAGGAGAGTCAGTGGCTCACCAATGTGCTTGACAAGATACCATTCCTGCACCTCACCCAGCCATCGCAGATATCCTTTACAGGAGAATTTGCCCAGCTCATTGCCGGTGAGGCAGGCGGCACACAGGACAATGCATCTTATATCGATGACTTCGAGGGTACGAAGACCACCATCGATGTAACGACTCCTACCTCCTGGTTTATATCCAGTGTGCCTTCGCTCAATTTCAAGGACGATTACAGCGATAAGACCGGTCTGAGCAGCGGTTTCCACCGTTCGCGTCTAGCCTGGTATACCATCGATCCGCTGTTCACACGCCGTGGAAGTTCGCTCACTCCGGGACATATCAAGGGCGACCTCAAGCAGTTGAGTAACCATTATGTTCGCGAGGTCTATACCAAGGAGCTCTTCCCATTGCGCGACCAGAGCAGTTATCAGGGCGCTACCAATACCCTGAATGTACTCAATCTGGCTTACTATCCAAGCGAGCCGGGACCATACAACTTCAATGTAACAGATTTGCAGGCAGACGGAACTCTGCAGAATCCGCAGCGCAACTGGGGCGGAATGATGCGTAAGCTGGATACCAACGATTTCGAGCAGGCAAACATCGAATACATCGAGTTCTGGATGCTCGATCCGTTTATCTATTCCCGCGAAGAGGCTGATGCTGCCGATTACGGTGGCGATTTCTACATCAACCTGGGCGAGGTGAGCGAGGATATCCTGCGTGATGGCAAGAAATTCTATGAGAGTGGCATGCCGGTAGATGGCAGCAAGAGCTACACCTATACCCAGTGGGGTAAGATTCCTACCCAAAGCACCGTGACCTATGCCTTTGCTACCACCAGTGGCAGCAGAGCCTTGCAGGATGTGGGTTTCAACGGACTGACTGATGCCGAGGAGCAGGAATTCTACAAGAGTGCTTATCTCGACCAGATTCAGGGCAAGGTGAACCAGGCAGTATTCGACAGCATCTTTGCCGATCCGGCACGTGATGACTACCACTATTTCCGAGGTTCCGATTGGGATGAGATGCGTGCTCCTATCTTACAGCGATATAAGTATATCAACAACCCTCAGGGCAACTCGCCTGACAGCGACAGTCGTTCTGAGAGCTATGATACTTCTTATAAGTCAACGCCGGATGTCGAGGATATCAACCAGGATTATACGCTCAACGAATATGAGAAATACTTCCAGTATCGTGTCAGCATCCGTCCGGAAGATCTCGTGGTGGGTAACAATCATATTGTAGATAAGCGTGAATACAGCCAGACCTGGCGTGATAATACCAAGTCTACCGTTACCTGGTATCAGTTCCGCATACCTATCGATGAGTTTGAGAGCCGTCAGGGCAACATCAACGATTTCTCCAGCATCCGCTTCATGCGTATGTTCCTCACCGGTTTCAAGAAACCTATCGTGCTGCGTTTCGGTACCTTCGACCTCGTGATGGGCAAGTGGCGTACCTATGATCAGCCGCTTAGTGCAGCCAGTGGCGGAACCCTCGACGCAAGCAGCGTGAGTCTGGAAGAGAACGGCGAGAAAACTCCGGTCAACTATGTCTTGCCTCCGGGTATCAGGCGCGAACAGGATCCTAGTCAGCCTCAGTTAGTTGAGGCGAACGAGCAGGCGTTGAGTCTGGTGGTCAAGAACATGAGCACAGGCGAGGCGAAGGCGGTTTACAAGAATTCTACCCTTGATCTGCGCCAGTACAAGCGCATCCAGATGTTTGCCCATGCCAATGCATTGGAGCAGAATACCACCCGTCTGCAGGATGGTGATCTCTCAGTCTTCATCCGTCTGGGTAGCGATTACAAGAATAATTACTACGAGTATGAAATCCCGCTGAAACTCACCGAGCCACGCTCCAACTACAACCGCTATGTGCTTGCCGACTGTAAGGCGGTATGGCCTGAGGAGAATATGCTCGATGTGCCGCTGAGTGTCTTTACGGCATTGAAGAAAAACCGTAACAAGGCGAAGGCACAGGGTGTGGCTTCTTATCTCGCTCCTTATTCCATGATGGATGCAGAACATCCGCAGAACAAGATTACTATCGTGGGTAATCCTAGTCTCGGCGAGGTGAAGACCATGATGCTGGGTGTGAGAAACAATTCTGCCGACATCAAGAGTGGCGAGGTATGGATAAACGAACTCCGACTCAAGGAACACAATAATTCGGGTGGTTGGGCTGCTAATGCCAACCTCAACGTACAACTCTCCGATTTTGGTAGCGTGAATGCCACCGGCAGATACATCAGCGAGGGATTCGGCGGTCTGGAAGATGGCGTGGCAAGTCGCACTACCGATAATTACGGTACCTACAGTGTGACCACATCGCTCGAAATGGGTAAGTTCTTCCCTGACAAGGCGAAGGTGAGCATACCTTTATATTATAGTGTTACCAAGGAGAAGACCACTCCTAAGTATAATCCGCTGGATACTGATATGGAGTTGAAGGATGCCCTCGATGCTGCCGGATCCAAGCATGAGCGCGATTCTATCGAGAACATCGCTGCCACCAAGATTACGCAGACCAACTTCTCTATCTCGAATGCCCGGGTGGGTATCGCTACCAAGCGCCATCCGATGCCATACGATCCAGCCAACTTCTCATTCACCTACAGTCATCAGCATCAGTATACTACGGGTGAAACGACGATGTATGAGCGCAAGGACAACTGGCGCGGAGCCCTGGATTATTCGTGGAGCCCGGTTTATAAGGCTTGGGAACCATTCAAGGGACTGAAGAACAAGAGCAAGTGGCTCGACATACTGAAACGTTTCGGACTGAACTGGCTGCCGCAGAACATCGCCTTCAATACCGAGATGACGCGCGACTACTACGAGTTGCAGGAGCGCGATATGGAAACCCTGATGAGTGGAGCTGCCGGAGTAGACTCCAAGTTGCCGCTCACTTTCAGTGAGCAGTTCCTCTGGAACCGTGAGTTCTCCATCAACTGGGATCTGACCAAGAACCTGCACATGAACTTCCAGAGTGCTACCCATGCACAGATAGAGGAACCATATACACCGGTCAACAAGGATCTTTATGCCGACCAGTATCATGCCTGGAAGGACTCCGTATGGACCAGCATCCGCCACTGGGGTGCACCGCTCGACTACAGTCAGAATTTCCAGGCATCCTACAAGGTGCCTCTCAATCTGCTGCCTGTCTTCGATTGGGTGAACAGCGATGCCTCTTACAATGCTAACTATTCTTGGGAGCGCGGTACAGAGGATGAGGAGGGTAACTCGTATGGAAACACCATCAATACCCAGCGCGAACTGACATTGAACGGAAACTTCAACCTGGTGAAACTCTACAACCATGTGCCTTTCCTGAAGAAGGTAAACGATAAGTTTGACCGTACCCAGAGTAGGGCACAGATGCAGCGCAAAAAGCAGGAAAAAAAGAAAAAGAAGCAGGAAGCAAAGGAACAGGCGGCAGATCCGAAGAAGGCGCTGCCTAAGAACAAGCGTGCCTTCGAACGGGAAATCACCCTCCTGCCTGATACCACATTCAAGATACGCCACGGCAAAAATACCAAGCGACTGATTGTGAATGCCAAGACGGAAGACGGCAAAGTGTTCCCGCTTAAATATAAAAAGGTGGATAATAACCAGATTAGAATCATCTCAAAGGTAGATACTGCCATGAAGGTGAAACTCTCTGTCCTGGCAAAGGAACCGCTTGATGATAAGAAATGGTATAAGGGATTGCAGTTGGCTAGTCGTCTGGCAATGATGGTGCGCAATGTGAGCATCAACTATCGCAGCAGCTATCAGCTCACCCTGCCGGGCTTCTTGCCTAGTGTGGGTGATGCCTTCGGACAGAAGAAGGTGGGACAGATGGCACCGGGTCTTGACTTCGCCTTCGGTATGGTTGGCGACGATTATATCGAGAAGGCTAGAAACAACGACTGGCTGCTCTGCAACGACAGTATCGCAACACCTGCTACTACCAGCAGAACGGATAATCTTACGCTGCGTGCCACCCTGGAGCCTGTCAAAGATTTCAAGATTGATCTCTCAGCTACACGTACCAAGACCACGCAGAAGAGCATACAGTATATGTATGAAGGAACGCCAACTACCCAGAGTGGAGCCTTCCAGATGACTACCATCTCGCTGGGTTCGGCTTTCGAGGGAATGGGCAATGCCAATTCGGGGTATCGCAGCAAGACCTTCGAGAAGTTTGTCAACTCGCTGGCTGGTTTCAGAGATAGGGTAGAGGCGCAGTATGCCGGAACTGTTTATCCGGCTGGTTCGGCTCTGGCTGGTGGCAAGTTTGATGCTTCCCGCACGCCGGTTAACCAGTATAGCAGCGATGTCATGATTCCTGCCTTCCTCAAGGCTTATACCTCGATGGGTGGCAATTCGCTCTCGGTATTCCCAGCTTTGAGCCGGATGTTGCCAAACTGGACCATCCGTTATAGTGGACTGGGACGTCTGCCTTGGTTCAACGAGCACTTCAAGAGTATCAACATCAACCACTCTTACAAGAGCGTCTTTGCAGTTGGCAGCTACAACAGTTACAGTACCTTCCAGGAGTATATGAACGGTCTCGGCTTCGTGAGTGATGCCACTACGGGCAATCCGTCGCCAAGCAGCATGTTCAACATTTCGCAGGTAAGTATCAACGAGTCTTTCTCGCCATTATTGGGTATGGATGTCACATTCAACAATAATATGACGGTGAAGGCAGAATATCGCCAGACCCGTGTATTGAACCTCAGTATGACGAGTGTGCAGCTGAACGAGGCATTGAGTAAGGACTGGGTAATCGGTATGGGTTACCGCATCAACAACTTCGATGTTTTCGGCTGGGGCGCCAAGGTCTCCCGTTCCAAGTCGAAGGGCGGCAACAAGAATGCAGCCAATAAGAATGCGTCGACCACCAAGACGGTTCAGAATGGAACCAACCATGACCTGAACCTTCGTCTTGACTTCAGTTTCCGCAAGCAGGCAGCCATCGTTCGTGATATTGCCTCAATGGTAAGCAGTGCCAGCAGCGGAAACAATGCTCTGAAACTGAGTTTCTCTGCCGATTATACCTTCAGCAAACTCCTTACCATGAGTTTCTATTATGACCGTCAGACCAACACCCCGCTCCTGTCGAGCAGCAGTTATCCTACCACCACACAGGATTTCGGCCTGAGCATCAAGTTCTCGCTGACGAGATAAAAAGAAAATTCACCAGAACCAATAGGTAGAAAGAAAAATTCTCTAATTCTCAAATTTTTGAAAATAAAAAAGCTCGGATGCATCACAAGCATCCGAGCTTTTTAATATTCTGATAATTCTTGATTACTCCTTGTCGTAAGCATGAACAGGGTAGTCGATGGTATAGTGGAGACCACGGCTCTCCTTGCGTTCTATCGCCATGCGGGTGATGAGATAACCCACGTTAATCATGTTGCGGAGCTCGCAGAGTTCCTTGCTTACCTTTACACGCTTGAAGAGGTTTTCTGTCTCTTCGTAGAGAAGGTCGAGACGGTCCCATGCTCGCTTCAGACGAAGATCGCTGCGCACGATGCCTACATAGTTGCTCATGCATTCGCCCACCTCTTTCACGCTCTGTGTAATCAGCACCTTCTCTTCGTTGGTCAAAGTACCTTCATCATTCCATGCTGGTACCTTCTCATTGAAGTCGTACTCATCTACATGTTCAATACTGTGCTTGGCAGCAGTCTCGGCATAAACCACAGCCTCGATGAGCGAGTTGCTGGCAAGACGGTTACCGCCATGCAGACCGGTGCATGAACACTCGCCCAGGGCATAGAGACGGTTGATGCTTGAACAGCCGTTCAAATCTACCTTGATACCACCACACATATAGTGAGCGGCAGGACGAACAGGGATATACTCCTTGGTGATGTCGATGCCGATGCTCAGACACTTGGCGTAGATATTAGGGAAGTGACGCTTGGTCTCCTCTGGATTCTTATGGGTTACATCGAGACAGACATGATCCAATCCGTGAATCTTCATCTCCTTATCGATGGCACGAGCCACGATGTCACGAGGAGCCAGACTCAATCGCTTATCATATTTCTCCATGAAACTTTCGCCGTTAGGCAGACGCAAAATGCCGCCATAACCACGCATAGCCTCGGTGATGAGGAAGGCAGGATGGGTTTCGCCCGGATGATAAAGAGCGGTTGGGTGGAACTGGACAAACTCCATGTCGGCCACGGTACCCTTGGCACGGTAAACCATCGCCTCGCCATCACCAGTAGCGATGACAGGGTTGGTGGTAGTCTGATAAACGGCACCACATCCACCGGTACACATCACGGTAACCTTGCTCAGATAGGTATCCACCTTCTGGGTATCAGGATTCAATACGTATGCACCGTAACAATTGATATAAGGAGTGCGGCGAGTAACACGGGCACCGAGATGATGCTGTGTGATAATCTCTACGGCGAAATGATTTTCCTTGATATCGATATCCGGACAGTTGCGCACAGCCTCCATCAGACCGCGCTGGATTTCTGCACCCGTATCATCTGCATGATGAAGGATGCGGAACTCGCTGTGACCGCCCTCACGGTGTAGGTCGAACTTGCCGTCCTGCTGCTTATCGAAGTTGACGCCCCACTGCACGAGCTCCTTGATCTGCTCCGGTGCCATGGTGACAACCTGCTTCACTGCTTTATAATCGCTGATATAATCACCAGCAATCATTGTATCCTGTATGTGCTTGTCGAAGTTATCCACTTCCAAGTTGGTAACTGACGCCACACCACCTTGTGCGAATGACGTGTTAGCCTCGTCGAGCGAGGTCTTGCAAATCATACACACCTTACCTTTATGCGCTCTGGCTACTTTCAGGGCGTAACTCATACCGGCAACTCCTGAGCCGATAATCAGAAAATCATACTTATAAACCATTGAGTTTATTCTTATCTAATTTCAATTTTAAGAACGGGTGTTTTTATCTATAAAACAGCCCCATTCTCTCAGAATTAATTCTTAATTCGTTGCAAAAGTAATAATTAATCTTTAAAATGAGTAATAAGAGAGGGATTTTTTGTAATTTTGCAGCGAAATTTAAGGTTATATAGTCTTTTAGACTATCAAAAGGTCGTAAAAACGACAATAATATAAGGTAATAAATCAAAGTTATGGCAGATAGAACTTTTCATAAGCGCTTTACGCTGACGGCACGTATCGGTGTGGTGGTGTTCGCAATCCTGGCTCTCTATTTCTTCTGGGTCAAGCTGGCTATCATCGGCATCTTTGTGGCTATCATCATCGTGGGCATGATAGAGCGCATACTGAATACAACCTATACCTTCAAGATGGTAAAACCGATAGACCTGGATGAGGAGATGGAATATCTCATCATCAATGAGGGCAGGTTCTCTTCCAACAGAAATGTGCCGCTATGTGATGTCATTGATGTACACATTGCCAAGACTTTCTTCGGATTAGACCATTGTGTGGTCATCGAATACGGGCATAAGAATATTGTGACCGTTCAGCCGGATAATGAAGAGGCATTTATGGAGAGAATCAAAAATAAATAATTTCTTTTAAGTTCAGGTGAACTGATTGTGATGAAAAAGATAATATATATGATGTTGGGTCTGATGATGGTATGGATCTCTGTACCGGTGCAGGCCCAGAATGTGATTGAAGATGAGGGAATAGAAACGGTTGATGAGGAGGATGTTTCCGACTCTACACTCGTTGACTCCCTGGCAGCGGATACGCTGACGCAGAAATTTCCTTGGCCCGAATCGGTGAAGGTGGGTATTGATAAACTCCTTGAAAGCAAGATGTTCGAAACATCACAGGTAGGACTGATGGTCTGGGACCTGTCTGCTGACTCTTGTATCTATCAGAGAAATGAACGACAGCTGATGCGTCCGGCAAGTACGATGAAGCTCCTGACTGCCATTACGGCGCTCGATAAGTTGGGCGGTTCTTACCAGTTTAAAACCACTCTGAAATATACCGGTACCATTGAGAATGGAGTATTGACGGGTGATGTCTATTGTATAGGCGGTATGGATCCCCGTTTCAACAGCGATGATATGTCGGCATTTGTCAATAGTCTGAAGGAAATGGGTGTTGACACCATCCGTGGCAGCATCTATGCCGACCGCTCTTTGAAGGATGCCGACCTGTTGGGTGAAGGCTGGTGCTGGGATGATGATAATCCGGTGCTTTCGCCACTGGTATTCCAGCGCAAGGACATCTTTATGGATAAGTTTCTTGCCAAGCTCCGTGAGGAGGGCATCGAATATTCCTGCTTTGGGGCTTCAGAGAAGACTTGCCCTGCGAGTGCCTTTACGGTCTGTACCCGATTCCATACGATGGATCAGATTCTGCACAAGATGATGAAGGAGAGTGATAATCTCTATGCCGAGAGTATGTATTATCAGATTGCGGCTTCTACGGGCAATAAATGGGCGAGTGCCAAAAGTGCCCGGAATGTGGAAAGACAGCTTATCCGCAAGATAGGACTCGATCCGGCAAGATATAAACTGGCTGACGGCTCGGGACTTTCGCTCTATAATTATCTCAGTGCCGAACTGGAGGTGAAGTTGTTGCGTTATGCTTATCTCAACGGCAACATCATGGACCATCTGAAGCATTCGCTGCCTATCGGTGGGGTAGATGGTACATTGAAGAAGCGTATGAAGAACAGTTTTGTGCATGGCAATGTGAAAGCAAAGACGGGTACGCTGACGGGCATCATCTCATTGGCGGGTTACTGTACCGCAGCCAATGGTCATGAACTCTGTTTCGCCATCATCAACAATGGTATCATGCATGGCAATAATGCCAGACACTTTGCAGATAAAGTATGTACTTTGCTCTGCCAACCGTGAGCGTTAGTTGATAGTTTATAGTTGATTGTTAATAGTTTTATGGAGGAAATTCGTAAGTTTGTAGATGAAATGATAACATGGGCAGGAGTCACTGGTGATTTCGTGCCCATGCTGCGCCATATCTTGCTCACCATTACTGCCATCCTCTTGGCGATGCTGAGCGATTTTCTTTGTCGCAAGATACTGGTTCCGCTCATCAGTAAGATTACTGATAAGACGGACATCACTTGGGATGATGTGCTGCTGAACAAGAAGGTGCTCACTTCGGCTTGCCATATTGTGCCGGCTGTGGTGATATGGTCGCTCATGCCGCTGATTTATCTGGAGTATCCGATATTCAAGGAGATATTGGAGCGGGCTACGGGCATCTATATCGTGGTGATGTCGGTGCGTACGGCTCTGGTATTCATCGGGTCTTTTAAAGGATTGGAGGATTCTCAGGAACGACGCTCGTCGGCTCAGCAGTATTTCCATACTTTCTGCGGTGTTCTCAGGGTATTGATGCTCTTCGTGGCTGCTGTGGTGGTGGTTGCCATCCTGTTGGACAAGAACCCGATGACCCTCTTTGCCGGTTTGGGTGCCACCTCGGCTGTCCTGATGCTGGTCTTCAAGGATACCATCTCGGGATTGGCGGCTGGTGTGCGTCTTACCAGCAATGATATGTTGCATAAGGGCGACTGGATTACGGTGAAGTCGGTGGATGCCAATGGTATCGTTGAGGATATGTCACTCACGACCGTGAAGGTGCGCAACTTTGATAACACCATCGTTACTATTTCGCCTACTACCCTGGTTAACGGTTCGTTCCAGAACTGGATTGGTATGCAGAAGAGTGGTGGACGAAGAGTGAAGCGCGTGGTTTACTTCGATTTCCGTAGTGTCCGTCTGGTGGATGAGACATTAAAACGTAATCTGCTTGCCAAGCATTTCGCCACCGAAGATTCGTTTAAGTTGAAGGAGTCGTTGCAGAAGGCAATAGATAAAGATATACAAGAAGGAAAGGATATTGAGGATTTAAAGAATCCTGCAGCCCTTGCCCCTACCAATCTCCAGCTTTACCGTAAATTCATGGAGAAGTATCTGCGCCAGCGTCCGGAGGTCAATACCGATCTCACATTGATGGTGCGCCACATGGAAGCCACGCAATGCGGTCTCCCTATCGAGTTCTATTTCTTCATCAAGGATAAGGTATGGGTGAATTATGAGCATATTCTCGCCGATATCATGGAGCATGCCTATGCCTTGGCGAATGAATTCGGTCTGAAGATTTACGAGCAATATCCGGAACAGTAATTACTTTGAACATTGAGATTTGAACATTGAATTTTATGAATAGTTTTTCGGCTGTCATTATCCGTTGGTTTCGTGAGAATGGTAGGGATTTGCCTTGGCGCGAAACCAAGGATCCTTATGCCATCTGGCTGAGCGAAATCATCCTTCAGCAAACCCGCATCGCACAGGGATGGGAATATTGGGAGCGGTTTTTGAAGACCTATCCCAAGGTTGAAGACTTGGCTGCTGCCAGCGAGGATGATGTCTTGAAACTCTGGCAGGGATTGGGGTATTACTCGCGAGCCCGCAACCTTCATACTGCTGCCAGACAGATTGTGGAGCTCGGTCATTTCCCTGATACGCTTGAAGGTATCAAAGCCCTGAAAGGGGTGGGCGATTATACTGCTGCAGCCATCGGTTCTTTTGCCTTTGATATTCCGGCGGCAGTAGTAGATGGCAATGTGTACCGGGTTCTTTCACGTTACTTCGGAATAGATACTCCTATCAACTCAACGCAGGGGAAAAAAGAGTTTGCTGCGTTGGCTCAATCACTCTTGCCAGCTTCATCTGCTCAGCAACTTTCTGATACAGCATTATCGCCTGTTGCTGCCTATAACCAGGGTATGATGGATTTCGGAGCTATCCAGTGCACTCCCCAATCTCCAAAATGTCTTGTCTGTCCGCTTGCCGAAACCTGTGATGCTTTGAGAACAGGAAGGGTAGAGGAGTTGCCGGTGAAGAACAAGACACTGAAGGTGAAAAAGCGCCATCTCTCCTATATATATATAAGGTGTAAAGGCGAAGTGGCTATCCACCGTCGCGGCGAGGGTGATATCTGGCAAGGATTGTGGGAACCATATAACGCATCAGATGCTCCGCAACTGCCTGCCTTTGTCCATAATCCTCTTCTCCTGGCTAAGGATGTGAAGCATGTACTAACCCATCGCATCCTCCTTGCCGACTTCTATCTGCAGGAAACAGAAACCCGCCCCCTGCTCCCTGATGATTATATCTGGGTGAAAGAGGACGAGGTAGAACAGTATGGTGTTCCAAGGTTGATAGAAATCATGTTGGAAATGGTTCAAGCTAAATCATAAAAAAGAGGGTGTGTCATAAGGCCATGACACACCCTCTCTTATTTATATATGTTCTGTTAGATATTTCGTCTCAAGCAAGAATTAGTAATTCTGTGCTTCAATCTGGAAGTAGCTCTGTGGGTGGTTGCAGACTGGGCAAACCTCAGGAGCCTTCTTGCCTACTACGATATGTCCGCAGTTAGAGCACTGCCAGATGCAGTCGCCGTCACGAGAGAAGACGAGCTTGTCCTGTACGTTCTTCAAGAGCTTGCGATAACGCTCCTCGTGGTGCTTCTCGATTTCAGCAACCATCTCAAACTTAGCAGCAATCTCCTCGAAACCTTCTTCGCGAGCCTCCTTTGCCATGCGTGGATACATATCGGTCCACTCATCGTGCTCACCATTGGCAGCAGCTTCCAGGTTCTTCTCGGTATCCTGGATAGCACCGCCCTCGAGATACTTGAACCACAACTTAGCGTGCTCCTTCTCGTTAGCAGCTGTCTCCTCAAAGATATTAGCTATCTGTACAAAACCGTCCTTCTTTGCCTTGCTTGCAAAATAGGTATATTTGTTACGAGCCTGTGACTCACCAGCGAAAGCCTCCTGGAGGTTCTTCTCTGTCTTTGTTCCTTTTAATTCCTTCATAATGTCTACTTTTTATAATGTTAATATGTTCTTTATTAAATTCATTTACAAAGATATTGAAAATATTTCAAATATACAAATAAATTAAGAACTATTTAACTTTTTGGCGCTTATTTAAATAAAATAAAGCAAAACAGAGCATGGCAACACCGAATATCCACGAGATAATGGCACTCGTTACCATACCCAGCGTATGAGTGAATCCCGCCACAATGAAGGTGAGGAAACTCACAAAGGCTACTGTCAGGGCGTATGGCAACTGTGATGATACATGATGCACATGCTTGCATTCCGCTCCTGCACTCGCCATGATGGTGGTATCGCTGATAGGAGAGATATGGTCGCCACATACCGCTCCAGCCATACATGCCGAGATAGAGATGATGCGCAAAGGATCAGCACCAGGGAATACGGCGATGCAGATAGGAATCAGAATACCGAAGGTTCCCCAGGAGGTACCCGTTGCAAATGCCAGGAAGCCTGCTACCAGGAAGATGATGCCCGGAAGAAGCATCTGAAGTTCTGAGGCACTGCTCGCTACAACCGATGATACATATTCTGCCGCACCCAGCGAGTCGGTCATACTCTTCAGCGTCCATGCCAAAGTAAGAATCAGAATGGCTGGTACCATCGCCTCAAAACCCTTGATGAGACTACTCATCGCCTCATCGAAAGGCAAGGTCTTGCGAATGGTAAACATCATGATGGTAAGAATCAGAGCAGCCAATGAACCGATTACCAAGCCCACAGAGGCATTGCTCGCAGCAAAGGCATCTACAAAGTTGAGATAGTTGGCATTATCGGCATCGAAGAATCCGCCCGAATATACCATGCCCGCCATGCAGAAGATAATCAGCATGATGATTGGTATCACCAGGTCGCTCACGGTTCCCTTGTTCTTGGAATCCTCTTTCTGTTTGGCTCCCACACCATGCTCAACAATCTGCAGTTTGGTATCGCTCACTTCATCGAGTTTTCCGCCATTGGTTCGCTCGTACCATTCCTTCAGTCTTGCATCATATTTGCTCATCGCCTTGAAGTCGAAGCCCAGTATCACGATGCCAAACATAAAGAGGATGGTAAAGAATGCGTAGAAATTAAAAGGTATCGCCTTGCAGAAAAGCGCCAGTCCGTTCTCACCTCCTGATACGAAGCCAGATACTGCAGCTGCCCAACTCGAGATAGGGGAGATGATGCAGACCGGAGCGGCTGTAGAATCGATGAGATAAGCCAGCTTCTCCTTGGTAACACCGTTGCGCACAGCGATAGGACGCATTACCGAACCCACGGTAAGGCAGTTGAAGTAATCATCGATGAATATCAGAATGCCGAGCAGGATGGTAGCAATCTGTACGCCAACCTTCGAGTGTACGTGCTTGGAAGCCCAACGGCCGAAAGCAGCCGAACCACCCGCCTTGTTCATCAATGAAACGATGCTGCCTAATACCACCAGGAATACCAGAATGCCCACGTTCCATGGGTCGGAAAGGCAATGTATCAAACCGTATGCCTTGGCATCATCGCCTTCACCTACAGTGTGGTTTGTCAGGTGAACGAGGAATCCGTCGAAACCTGTTCCCATCGAAATGCAATATTGAACGGCACCCAGTATGATACCGATAAAAAGAGAAGAATAGACCTCTTTCGTCTTCAGCGCCAGAGCGATGGCGACGATAGGAGGCAGTAACGACCATGCGGTCCCAATCATGTTGTAATCCATTTTATTGTTTTTGGGCAAAGGTAGTTTTTTTTGGTAATATATGCAAGCTTTTTGGCAGAAAAAATGGTGCTTATGGGTTGATATGGGCAGTTTTAGCATATTTTATCATTATAAAGTGTCGTTTTTCTATATTTTTATTGTATCTTTGAAAACTCAAATTGCAATTCAATCTGAGATAGAATGGAAACTCAATTTTAACAACTTAATAATGGAGGACTAATTATGAACATCAATTCTGGTATTAAGCAAGCCGTGATTTTAACCATCGGCATCATCATGCTTGGATTTTGTATCAAGTCGGGACTTGAAAGTGTGATTAGTAATGATCGAAAGGTTGTAGTGAAAGGCCTTGCCGAAAAGGAGGTGGAGGCTGATAAGGTGACGTGGCCTATCGTTTCCAAGGAAATAGGCAATGACCTGCCTGAACTCTATCAAAAAATCAATGCCACCACGAGAACCATCAGAAACTTCCTGGTGGAGAATGGTGTTAAGACTAATGAAATCAACGTGAATGCGCCTGTGGTCATCGACCTCAATGCTGAACGGTATGGCGAAAACCGCCAGGGGTATCGTTATAACATTACTTCCATCATCACGGTTACATCGAAGAATGTGAAACAGGTTCGCAGTATCATTGCCCGTCAGGGTAATCTGCTTCAGAAGGGGGTTGCTATTGTGGATGGTGGTTACGAGAATCCGGTGAAGTATGAGTATGTTGCCTTCCGTCAGATGAAACCTAAGATGATGCAGGAGGCGATAGAAAATGCTGAGCAGACTGCTGCCCAGTTTGCTGAGAACAGCAAGAGTAAGATAGACAAGATTATGAATGCCGACCAGGGCCAGTTCTCTATCGAAGACCGCGATTCCAATACCCCATATATTAAAAAGGTAAGGGTTGTTACTACCGTTACTTATTCTTTGAAGGATTAGGAGTAGTGATTAGTGAATAATGTGTTATCTCAAATTTCCATGCCTCTCCTTACCTATATGTAGGTATTTTCGGGCGATACCTACTTTTGATGATGCCCGAAATTTGGAGATTTGTCAGATAATACCTAAATTTGCACTCGGAAAAAATGTTTAACGTAATTAAAAGTATTATAGTATTATGATTATCGAAAATGTTCATGCAAGAGAAATCTTGGATTCTCGTGGCAACCCTACTGTAGAGGTTGAAGTTTCTTTGAAGTCAGGTATCATTGGTCGTGCATCGGTTCCTTCTGGTGCATCTACTGGTGAGAACGAGGCGCTGGAACTTCGTGATGGCGACAAGAACCGCTATGGCGGCAAAGGCGTCTTGAAGGCAGTAGAAAACGTGAATCAGGTAATTGCTCCTGCTTTGGTTGGCTTCTCTGCCTTGGAGCAGCGTGCCATCGATTATAAGATGTTGGAACTCGACGGTACCAAGACCAAGTCTAATCTGGGTGCCAATGCCATCCTCGGTGTTTCTTTGGCTGTGGCTCATGCTGCTGCTGAGTATCTCCACATCCCATTGTATCGCTATATTGGCGGTTGCAATACTTACACCCTTCCTGTTCCTATGATGAACATCATCAATGGTGGTGCTCACTCTGATGCGCCTATCGCCTTCCAGGAATTTATGATCCGTCCTGTGGGTGCTCCTTCCGAGAAGGAGGCTATCCGTATGGGTGCTGAGGTGTTCCATGCTTTGGCTAAGCTCCTGAAGAGCCGCGGCCTTTCTACTGCCGTAGGTGATGAGGGCGGTTTTGCTCCTGCACTCGATGGTATTGAGGATGCGCTCGACAGCATCTGCCAGGCTATCAAGGATGCCGGTTATGAGCCAGGAAAGGATGTGAAGATTGCCATGGACTGTGCTGCCAGCGAGTTTGCCGTTCAGGAAAATGGTGAGTGGTACTACGATTACCGCCAGTTGAAGGATGGCAAGAAGAAGGATCCTAATGGTAAGAAACTGACTGCTGCTGAGCAGATCAAGTTCCTGGAAGAACTGATTACCAAATATCCTATCGATTCAATCGAGGATGGCCTTGACGAGAACGATTGGGACAACTGGGTAAAGTTGACTGCTGCCATTGGCGATCGTTGCCAGTTGGTAGGTGACGACCTCTTTGTTACCAACGTGAAGTTCCTGGAGAAGGGCATCAAGATGGGTGCTGCCAACTCTATCCTCATCAAGGTGAACCAGATTGGTTCTCTTACCGAGACACTGGATGCTATCGAGATGGCTCACCGTCATGGTTACACCACCGTTACTTCCCATCGTTCTGGTGAAACCGAGGATACAACAATTGCTGATATTGCCGTAGCAACTAACTCCGGTCAGATTAAGACGGGTTCTATGAGTCGTACCGACCGTATGGCTAAGTACAACCAGCTTATCCGCATCGAAGAGCAGTTGGGCAATAACGCAGCTTACGGTTATACGAAGTTGAAATAGGAATGATGATATGAAATTGGAAAACACCAATTTCACCATAACAAAACATAATTAGTAATAACTGAATAGATCAGATATGAAATAGATGGGCATGGATAACCGTGAGGGTTGTCCATGCTTTTTTTCTTCTATGATGTATCTGCATCTTCATGTGTTTAACTGGATAACTTCGATATATTTTATTGATTATGACAAACGTATTGATTAGTGCTGCCGGACTTTGCGGTGCCACGATTATAGGTGCCATTTTGGGATTCTTCGTCAAGGAGTTGCCTCACAAATGGAACGACGCCGTATTGGGATATTGTGCCGGAATCATGCTGGCTGCTTCCACGTTGGGACTGATAGTGCCAGCCTTCGAACAGACCAGTCTTTGGTGGCTGGTAGTAATCGGCGTAATGGCAGGAGCCCTGTTCCTAAATGTGCTAGATCTGGTAACTCCCCATCTTCATCACATCACGGGACTCGACCCCGAGGAGCATCGCAACAATGCCAGGCTCAGTCATGTGATGCTCTTCGTGATGGCGATAGCCCTGCATAAACTGCCCGAAGGCATGGCTGCTGGAGTGAGTGTCTGTTCGGCAGAGGGAGCAACGGAGTGGGGCGTTTCCTTCGGTATCGCCCTGCAGAACATCCCCGAGGGAATGGTCATCATCGCTCCTTTGATGATGGCTGGTGTTACAGCAGTCCGCACCTTTTTCATTTCCATCTTCATCGCCCTGCTCGAAGTGATAGGCATTCTGTTGGGTTTCGGTTTGGGTTCAGCCTCTTCCACCTTCCTCCCCGTGATGCTGGGCTTTGCCGGTGGTGCCATGCTCTATGTAACGAGCGATGAGATGATTCCCGAAACCCATGCCCATGGCTTTCAGAAGCAAGCCACCTACGCCCTTCTCCTGGGTTTCATCACCTTTGTGTTGATGGAGAAATGTGTATAGTCAGATTCTGATGAGCAGCATATAGCAGAGGGTGCCTGCTGCTATTGACCACATCATATTCCTTTTCCATACGTGGATGAGGATGGTGAAGGCTATAGCTGCCAACTGTGCCACGGAATCTGGAGAGAAGGAATGGATGTGGCGAAGGCTGTAAACCACCAGCAGGGCAAAGACCGAGGCTGGCAGTACCTTGCCTAAATACAGAATGTACTTAGGTGTAGGTTTCCCCGGCCGGAAGGCGATGAAAGGGATAAAACGGGTAAGCATGGTGGCTGCTACGCCTGCTGAAACCATGATGATTTGTTGGAGAAGAGTCATACTTTTCTTTTTTTTGAGGTTGAAAATGAGGAATGGACCGATGAGGCCGCCCAGCGTTGCTCCGATGACCCAATAGGTTTCATCGAGCCAGGTAATCCAGAGCAGGTACCATCTATTGAAGGTAGGTTTTAAAAAACTCCCCATCTGTTTTCTGATGAGGAGCATTATCTAGAGATGGAAGTCGATTTCCTTCAGCCATTCCTTGACATCGAAGCAAAGACAGCTCTTGCGAACTCAGGGGAGGTCACGATGACCTAGGATCTCGGCATCGGGATAGTCGAGGACGAGACTGTAGAGGAGGGCTTCCAGAGATTCCTTCTGGGCTGGAGTGCGAGTGTCGGCAGGAATGACACGAAAATGGCCATTGAACAGATTGATTCGTTCGATTCGTGTAATTCGTGTTCAAACGCTATCACTTGCAGCTCTGCACACAGAAGGAGCTGAGGACGGCAGTGAGGACGGTGATGACGAAATTGATTACTTTCTGAATTGTTTCCTCTTTCATTTTTATTAATGATTAATGTTGAATGTTTAATTTTCCCACAGATAACACAGATTTTCTTTACAGTGAGACTTGATGTGTATAAGACCGTTGCTTGCAACGAGAGTATCTGTGCAAATCTGTGAGAGACTCTTTCTGAATCACAATGCAAAGATACAACATTTCTCATTCCCAACTCACCGATGCTCATCGTTGCTCACCGATACTCACCGATTATCACTGATAGGGTTATGCTCCATAAGTATGATACTTAGCCATCGTAACCATGATACTTAGCCATCGTAACCATGATACTTAGCCATCGTAACCATGATACTTAGCTATCGTAACTATCTTGTTTACGCCAGACTTACCCTACCCACCCCTAGAAGGGCAGGTCGGGGGCGGTATTCTGCTGGGGCTTGCTGTTGTTCGCAACGTTCTCTAAATAAGAGTGAGGGTGAACACTTGGCAATGAAGTCGGTGAAGGGTGAACCCCGATGCCAACCTTTAGCGTTAATAATGTGTTAAATATACCCCATAACCCATTATAATCTAGACTCTTATATTTCTAGCATGCGCTGTATATACAAAGTTCTTTTTACTAGGGTTCACCCCGAAGCCGAAAAGGTGAATACTTTGGACAAGTGTTCACCCCGCTGTTCACCATTCGGTAACTTAAGATTGAAAGTACTTGTTTATTCTATGTTTATTCTTCCTTGATTTTCCAATCTCTGATAGTTCTCTGGGTACTGTCGAAGCTGATACCGATTTTAACCAGTCGCTTACCTTCGGAATGATAAGGCAACATGTAGCCTTTTTCGTCTATCTGAGCCAAAGCTTCTTCTGCACTCTTATCTACCTTCAGTTCGAAGACGTATATCGTATCTGGCATGTGCATTACAGCATCAGCCCTGCCTATGGCGCTCTTCACCTCTGTGCGGATATAGATGTTGAGGAAACTGAACATCAGATAGAAGATAGTCTGATAATGCTTCTCGCTGTGATTCTCCAGATCGTATGGTATCGTAGCCATATAGGTGCGCATGTGTTCCAGTGCCGCCTCGATATCATTCCGGTAAACCGCCTTGCAGAACCCCAAAAGGAAGGCATTGTTGTCAGAACGGCGAGGATTCACATAATGGGGAATCAATGAATTGAGCAGTCCGTCGCGTACCTCTTTGTTTGGGATGCCCAGGGTATATTCCTGAAACATCGGCTCATATTTCTTGATGGTCAGATAGCCACTCTGGTAAAGCAATGGCAAGGCATCTGTCATTTCTTCTGTAGATTGGTCGAAGGAACTCAATACCGCCTCCTGACTTTCCAATGTAGAAAGATTGACATGATACTTATCCAAGAGTTTCAAGAGGAAGGACGGCGTGCCGGAACCAAACCAGTAAGGAGCAATCTTTCCTGCATTCAGTGCCTTTACCAGACTGAAAGGATTAAAGATATCTTCTGATTTCTCACTGAAATGATAACCATCATAGAATTGCGTCAGCTCTTTCAGGCACTCCTCATACGTCATATTCAGTGCTTCACCCATAGCTTCAATGTCCGGTTTCATCTGCGTGGTAAGTTCTGTCTTGCTGATGCCGCAGATGGCTGAATACTGGTCGAACAGACTGATATTGTCGAGGTTGTTGAGTTCGCTGAAAATGCTGAGCTGCGAGAACTTGGTGATACCCGTGATGAAAGTGAACTCCAGATATGGGTCGAGCATCTTCAGAGGACTGTAGAAGTTCTGCATGATGCGGCGGAGCGGCTGCAGGTTCTCTTTTTCATGCACTACGTCCAGCAAAGGGGCATCATATTCATCAATGATGACAACCGCCTTTTCGCCCGTCTTCTCGTAAGCTTTCTTCACCAGGTCTTTTAGGCGGAGGTTTGCATCCACCTGATGAGTCTTGTAGCCCCAGATGGTCTCCTGCTCTTCAAGCATATCAGCCAGGTATCTTTCCAGTTGCTCTATGCTCATGTGCTTGGCACCGCTCAAGTCGAAATGAAATACAGGATGCTTCACCCAATCCTTTTCATAATCTGCAATGGCTAATCCCTCGAAAAGTTCCTTTCTTCCCTCGAAATAGGCTTGGAGGGTAGAGGCAAAAAGCGATTTGCCGAATCGTCTTGGGCGACTCAGAAAAACATATTTCATCCCTTTTTCTCTAAAATCCACGATGTATTTGGTCTTATCTATATAGAGATAACCTTTCTCGCGGATATCTTCAAAGGTCTGAATTCCTACAGGATATTTATTTACTATTTTTGCCATATTCTTACGCACTTTACGTTTTGCGCTGCTAAGGTACGAAGAAAATCTGAATTAGCCAAGCATAAATGCAAATATTTATTCTACCCGTCATCTTATTCTTGGTAACCTGGTTTGCCCCAAAGGGTATGTAAATCAGGAAATAAAAAAGCGGAGCGTGATTTCACAACCACACTCCGCGCAAACTTAAACAACCAATAAAAGAAATAGATTGATCGTTCAATTGTTATATCTGATGAAGAGTAGCTCTTGTTAGAGCTTTGTGTTTTTTATCTGTCAGAAATATGTCTTATCTATTTTGAAGACATTGCTGATTAGCGGATGAACAGGAGCTCACGATACTTAGGCAAGGTCCAGAGCTCATCGGCTACAGTCAACTCCAACTTATCAATCTGGTAACGGATTTCCTCCATCTTTGGAGCTACCGTGTCATGATAAGCTATCGCCTTATCGTGCTCATTCTCAATCTTGTTGGCCACCTTGCGGGCATTTACCAACTCCTCAACACCGGTCTCGATGATCTGAGTGCGCTCGGCAATCTTCTTGATGATATTGATGTTGCGGGCAGTCAACTTCTTGCCTTCCTCGTCGCCGAAGATATCAATCATGTTCTCCACATTCTTAGCCAACTGGCTCTGATAGTGAGTAGCCACAGGGATGATGTGGTTCATGCTCAAGTCACCCATTACACGAGCCTCAATCTGAATCTTCTTGGTGTAGGTCTCCCATTTCACCTCGTTACGGGCTTCCAACTCGTTCTTCTTCATGACACCCATATCCTCGAACATCTTGATAGTAGCAGGGTCGAGATAACGCTCGAAAATCTTAGGACAGCTCTTCTCGCAGTCCAGACCACGCTTGGCAGCTTCCTCTACCCACTCATCTGAGTAACCATTGCCGTCGAAACGGATTGGCTTGCAGGTCTTCAAATCCTGACGAACGATATCGATGATGGCAGAAGTCTTGTCCTCACCCTTGGCAATCAACTCATCCACACGCTTCTTGAAGTCGGTCAAAGCCTCGGCTACGGCGGTGTTCAATACAATCATTGCTGATGCACAGTTAGCCTCAGAACCTACGGCACGGAACTCGAAACGGTTACCGGTGAAGGCGAATGGTGATGTACGGTTACGGTCGGTGTTATCAATCATCAACTCTGGAATCTCAGGGATATCCAACTTCATGCCCTGCTTGCCAGCTACGGTGAAGAGATCCTTCTTGTCGGCTTTCTCAATGTGCTCAAGAAGGTCGGTCAGCTGCTTGCCGAGGAATGAAGAGATGATTGCTGGAGGTGCCTCGTTGGCGCCCAGACGATGCGCATTGGTAGCGCTCATGATAGATGCCTTGAGCAAACCGTTGTGCTTGTATACACCCATCAAAGTCTCTGTGATGAAGACTACGAAACGGAGGTTATCCTCTGGTGTCTTGCCAGGACCATGAAGCAGAATGCCTGTATCTGTAGCGAGACTCCAGTTGTTGTGCTTACCGGAACCGTTGATGCCTGCGAATGGCTTCTCATGGAGAAGTACGCGGAAACCGTGATGGCGAGCAACCTTCTTCATCAAGCTCATCAGGAGCATGTTGTGGTCAACGGCAAGGTTGGTCTCCTCGAAGATAGGTGCCAACTCAAACTGGTTTGGTGCTACCTCGTTGTGGCGGGTCTTGCAAGGAATACCGAGTTCAAGAGCCTGGATTTCCAAATCCTTCATGAATGCCTGAACACGCTCTGGGATGGCTCCGAAGTAGTGGTCGTCCATCTGCTGGTTCTTGGCAGAATCATGACCCATCAGGGTGCGGCCTGTCAGCATCAGGTCAGGACGTGCAGCATACAAGCTTTCATCTACCAGGAAGTACTCCTGCTCCCAACCGAGATTGGAAATAACTTTCTTGACATCAGGGTTGAAGTAGTGGCAAACCTCTGTTGCTGCTACGTTTACAGCGTGCAATGAACGGAGCAATGGAGCTTTATAGTCGAGTGCCTCACCTGTGTAAGAGATGAAGACGGTAGGGATACAGAGTGTATCGTCGATGATGAATACAGGAGATGTTGGATCCCATGCTGAATAACCGCGAGCCTCGAAGGTAGAGCGGATACCGCCAGATGGGAAAGATGATGCATCAGGCTCCTGCTGAACGAGCAACTTGCCTGAAAATTCCTCGATCATACCACCCTTGCCATCATGCTCGATGAAGGCATCGTGCTTCTCGGCAGTACCTTCTGTCAATGGCTGGAACCAGTGAGTGTAGTGGGTTACGCCATTCTCGTCAGCCCACTGCTTGATGCCTTTGGCTACGGCGTTGGCGATGTTACGGTCGAGACGTGCTCCGTTGTCAATGACGTCTACCAGTTTCTCATAGACATCTGCAGGGAGATACTTGTACATCTTCTGTCGGTTGAATACCTTCTTTCCGAAGAATTCACTTGGTCGCTCGCTAGGAGCGGTTACCTCAACAGGCTTTCTCTTGGAAGCCTCTGAAACAGCTTCAAATCTTAAGTTGCTCATACCTTATATAATTTAAAATTTCTGATTTTCAATGTTTTTATAATCTGTTGGAATGTTTATTTTCCCAGCCATTTGGCAATTCTCTCCATGGCTTCCTTACAGTCCTCATGCTCGCCGAAGGCGGTGAGTCGGATGTAGCCTTCGCCCGATGGACCGAAGCCGACACCTGGGGTGCAGACTACGCTGGCACCATAAAGCATCTCTTCGAAGAATTTCCAGCTTGGCGTGTTGTTTGGCGTCTTCACCCAGAGATAAGGTGCATTCTCGCCGCCATATACTCTCAAGCCGAGTTTCTGGAGTTCTGCTCTCATGAAGTGGGCATTCTCCATATAGTAGTTGATGGTTGCCTTCACCTGTTCCTTACCCTCTGGGGTGTAGATGGCTTCGGCAGCACGCTGGCTGATATAGCTTGTACCATTAAACTTGGTGCACTGGCGGCGGTCCCAGATAGGATTCAATGCCACTTCCTCACCTGCCAATGTCTTTGCCTTCAACTCCTTAGGAACGATGGTGTAACCACAACGCACACCGGTGAATCCGGCAGTCTTCGAATAACTGTGGAATTCTATCGCTACCTTTCTGGCTCCACGAATCTCGTAGATAGAATGAGGAATTGATGGGTCGGTGATATATGCCTCGTAGGCTGCATCATAGAGGATGATGCTCTCGTTCTTGATAGCATAGTTTACCCATTTTCTGAGTTCTTCTTTCGAGATGACCGTACCCGTAGGGTTGTTTGGATAACAGAGATAAATCATGTCCACACGGTGGTCTGGAATCTGAGGGATGAAGTCATCGCTCTCATCGCAAGGCATGTAGGTTACATTGCTCCACTTGCCGTTCTCGAAGATTCCCGCTCTACCTATCATCACGTTAGAGTCTATATAAACCGGATAAATCGGGTCGGTGACACCGATGTTGTTATCCCATCTCAAAATCTCCTGGATATTTCCCGTATCACTCTTGGCTCCATCGTTTACGAATACCTCGTTGGCGTCAAGATGAATGCCACGTGGCAGGAAGTCGTTCTTGATGATAGCCTCTCGGAGGAAGTCGTAGCCTCGCTCCGGACCGTAGCCTTTGAAAGAAGCCTGCTCAGCCATCTCGTCTACAGCCTTGTGCATCGCCTTGATGACGGCAGGGCAGAGAGGCTGGGTTACGTCACCAATGCCCAGACTGATTACACGCTGCTTTGGATGTGCAATCTTGTAGGCGTTCACCTTCTTTGCGATGTCGGCAAACAAGTAGTTGTTGGCCAACTTCAGGAAATGTTCATTAACTAATGCCATATTTTGTTTCTCCTTTTATTTGTGGTCATTATCGACCATTTGTTATTTAAGTTTGCTCTTATTTATAATTCAATTTCTCCTTCAAAGGCGAAGGCTGCAGGTCCTGTCATGTAAACATGATCATCAGCCTCACTATATTCTATTTCCAGCGTTCCGCCATCCATCACGATACTGCTTTTTCTGCCGGTACGGTTGGTAAGGGCTGCGGCTACGGCTGTGGCACAGGCTCCTGTTCCGCAAGCCATTGTTATTCCGCTTCCCCTTTCCCAAACTCGTGTTCTTATGGCGTCTGTGTCAGTTACTTGTGCAAATTCTATGTTGCATCTCTGGGGAAATGCCTTGTCTCTTTCCAGGATTTTACCATAGTGGGCGATGTCGATGGTGTCGATGTCATCCACGAAGGTAACGAAATGCGGATTACCCATGCAAACATAGGTGCCTTCGAATTTTCTGCCGTCAGCTTCGAGCACCGAAGGGCCTAAGAATTGCTCGGGATTTTCAAGTTGGGGTTTCAGCATGTCTACTGTTACCGATTCCACAACTTCTTTATTATCCTGAAGATGAAGTTTCAATATCTTGATACCCGAAAGTGTTTCCAGTCGGATGGTGTCCTTTCGGGTCAATCCTTTTTCGTAAAGATACTTACCGATGCATCGGCTTGCATTGCCGCACATCATCGCTTCTGAACCATCGGCGTTGAAGATACGCATCGAATAATCTGCTCTTCTGCCGTCGTGCGGCTTTCCGATGAGAACCAGTCCGTCGCTTCCTATGCCCGTGTGATAAGCACTCCAGGCAATGGCAGCCTTCTCTGGGTCAGGGATGTCGTATTGTTGGGTATCTACATATATATAATCGTTACCCGCTCCCTGCATCTTTGTAAAATGAACTGTTTCTTTCATCTGCGTTGTTCTTTATGTTTGAATACTCTTCTTTTATCTCTCATGTCTTATCTCTTTTGAGATTTGACTTTTTGCTAGTCTTTCGAATATTTCGATGACTATTTGTTTGATTTCGGTTGCAAAGGTACGACGATTTGTTGAGATATGCAAGAAAATAAATGCAGAAATCTTGATTATTTTTCGCTGTCTTACAATTTGTATCATAAAAATGCTTTCTGCCTTACAAATTGTAAGGAGAATATGATAAGCCTCGATAAATTTAAAATGTTCGACAAAAAATTAAAACGAAATGCTTTTATTTGCTTTAAAATGCTGACAAAATGTATTAATTTTGCAGCCGAAAACGAACATAGTGTAAAAGAAAGGCTTGATTTGAATAGCAAACCAATGAAGGTCCGTTTTCGAAAAGAGACAATCAATAGAAGTATTAACACATTATTAATTATTAAAGGATTATGAAGAAGATTGAGGCTATTATCCGCAAGTCTAGATTCGAGGATGTCAAGAAGGCACTTTTAGCAGCAGACATCGAGTGGTTCTCTTATTATAATGTAAGAGGTGAGGGTAAAATGCGCCAGGCTCGCATTTACCGTGGTGTGATGTATGATACCAGCAGCATCGAGCGTGTGCTCCTGAATATTGTGGTTCGTGACAAGAATGTGGAGCCTACCATCGCCGCCATCCAGGGCGCTGCACAGACCGGTGAAGTCGGAGACGGCAGAATCTTCGTGATTCCTGTACTCGATACCGTTAGAATCAGAACCGGCGAGCGAGGCGACATTGCATTGTATAACGCTGAGAAAGAGGAATAATTTAAAATGTTGAATGTTAAGTGTTGAATGTTGAATTAGGCATTCTTACTTATCTTTAATAAATATTATTTAGTATTCTAATTTAACTATAAGATATAAGTATGAGCAGTTTATTATTAACTACACTTGATACGGGTAACACAGCGTGGATGATCATGGCAACCATCTTGGTGCTTTTGATGTCAATCCCGGGTATAGCACTTTTTTATGGTGGTTTGGTGCGCCAGAAGAATATTCTCAGCATCCTGATGCAGACGGTTTTCATCGTGGCAGTAGTCAGTCTGATATGGGTAGCCTTCGGTTATTCCTGGGCATTCTCTACAGAATATGCCGATTCGGACAATCCTCTGGCTTGCGTCATCGGTGGTTTCGATAAATGTTTTCTTCACGGCATCGGCTTGGATGCCATCATGCCTACAGGCATTCCAGAGCTCACCTTTGCAATGTTCCAGTGCATGTTCGCCCTCATTACTCCAGCCTTGATTCTCGGTGCCTTTGCCGAGCGCGTGAAGTTCAGCGGATATGTACTTTTCACCATCCTCTGGGTTATCATCGCTTATCTTCCAATGGCCCACTGGGTATGGGGTGGCGGTTTCCTGCAGGAGATGGGAGCCATCGACTTTGCGGGTGGTACCGTGGTTCATATCAATGCCGGTGTAGCCGCTCTGGTCATGGCACTCTGTGTAGGCAAGCGTGATGATTACCGTGCGGGTCATCCTATCACACCTCACAACATCACCTTCGTGTTCATGGGTATGTCATTCCTCTGGTTGGGATGGTTCGGTTTCAATGCCGGTAGCGGATTGGCTGCTGATGGTCTGGCAGCCAACGCCTTCCTCGTAACCCATATCGCAACAGCTGCAGCAGCCACTACCTGGATGCTCATCGACTGGATTGTGAACAAGAAGCCAACCACAGTAGGTGCTTGTACCGGTGCTGTTGCCGGACTGGTAGCTATCACTCCTGCAGCCGGCAGTACCGATATTTTCGGAGCTTTCTGCATCGGTATCATTTCCACCATCGTCTGCTTCTTCATGGTAGCTGTAGTAAAGGAGAAGTTCAAGTATGATGATGCTCTCGATGCCTTTGGTGTTCATGGTATGGGTGGTATTCTGGGATCTATCCTCACCGGTGTCTTCGCCACTCAGTATGTAACAGGATCCGAAGGTGTACAGGGTGCCCTCTATGGCGACTGGCATCAGCTTTGGGTTCAGGTTGTAGCCACCGTGGTAAGCATCATCTACAGCGTTGTAGTTACCTACATTATCTTCAAGGTAGTAGATAAGAGTGTAGGTGTACGTGTTGACAAGCGAGTAGAGGAGGAAGGCCTCGACATCTACGAGCATGGTGAGAGTGCTTATAGCAACTAAGATTGAGAATGAATATATGTATAACACCTTGGCTGTATGTTTTGTATGGTCAAGGTGTTTTCTATTATAATAATGTGTAAACCTGATTTTGCCTAAATTCTTCTTGTTATTTTATCATTTGCCTGCTTTTTTATGTTAAATCTTATAAATACTTAGTTACAAAATCAATTCTTTTTCTTATATTTGTCAACAAATTAAAAAGCTGACAATTATGATTAATGAATCATTTTCTATAAGATTGCGGGAAGCGCGACAGATGATGGGGCTCAGCATGGATAAACTCGTAGAGCGAACCAACGGAGCCATCACCAAGCAGAGCATCTCCCGATATGAGAAAGGCATCATGCGCCCTAAGCGTGATGCTCTGCAAGCCATAGCCAAAGCCCTCAATATCAGCGAGGAATATTTCGAAGGAACCAATCTCAAGATAGATATGCCGATGCTCCGCACCACCTCCAATGGCAAGTTGTCCGAAGACGAGTTGCAAGCCCTTGAAGCAAAACTCTCGTTTTGGGCAGAGCAGTATCTAGCCAAGGAGAAAGAAGCGGGATTTCCTACCCGGTTCAAGAATCCGATAAAAGGCACCGGGATATCAACGCAGGAAGATGCCATCCATGCTGCCGACCTTCTTCGTGAAAAGTGGCATTGCGGTGATGGACCTATCGCCAGTATCCTGAGACTCTTGGAAAGAAAAGGTATCATGATACTTGCAGCTAATCTTCCCGAGTATATTTTCGGAATGAGCACTTGGGCAGATAAGAAGCATCCGCTGATGATTCTCGATTTCAATCCGGAAAAGAGTAGCGTAGAGAAACTTCGTTTCACGGCAGTTCATGAACTGGCTCATCTGCTTCTCCTCTTCCCAGAAGATAGTCCGCTGAGGCTAGAGAAGCGTTGTGATCTCTTTGCCAGTTTCTTCCTTCTTCCTAAATTGGCGCTTATCGAAGAGTTGGGTTCCAAGAAACGTGAGAAGATTACGCTGGAGGAGATGATCGACATCAAGGAACTGTATGGCGCATCTCTCGCTGCTTCCATCATCGCCGCCAGGGATTACGGCATCATCACCACCGAGTATAAACGGGCATGGTATGCCGAGCATATAGAGCCTAATCCCCGTGAAATAGGTAATGGCCACTATGCATTTCCCGAGACATTGGGAAGGGAGAAGAGAGTCAATTCAATCATCAAAAGTATGGAGGAATAGAATATGCAGAATGAAAGTCAAAATATAGAATATAAGGAATCATGGCGTGATGAATATCTGAAATGGATATGTGGTTTCGCCAATGCCCAAGGTGGACGTATTTATATCGGTGTAAACGACCAGAAAGAAGTAATCGGTTTATCTGATGCCAAACGATTGTTGGAAGATATTCCTAACAAGATAGTTAATTATCTGGGCATCGTAGAAGATGTAAACCTTCTTATGGAAGGTGATAAAGAGTACATAGAGATTGTGGTCTCACCAAGTAATATGCCGATAGCCTATAAAGGTACGTATCATTATCGTAGTGGTTCTACCAAGCAAGAACTCAAAGGGCTTGCTTTGCAGCAATTCATTATGGAAAAGATGGGTCATTCATGGGATGATATTCCTGTTTATGGTGCTACTCTTGATGATATTGACCGCAATGCGATTGACTATTTTTTGCAATGTAGTATCAAGGCTGGTCGTATGGATGAATCAGAAGTTAATTCGTCGACCGAAGATGTATTGCGTAATCTTGGCTTGTTCACCAAGGAAGGTGAATTGAAAAATGCTGCCATCTTGCTTTTCGGAAAGCATGTTGGTCAGTTCTTCCCATCTGCGGTATTCAAGATAGGACGTTTTCATACAGATGAGAGCGATTTGATTATTCAGGATGTGATTGAAGGTAATCTGATTCAGATGGCAAGTAGGGTGATGGAAGTACTCCGAACCAAGTATCTGCTTTCGCCTATTCACTACGAGGGATTGCAGCGCATAGAGCAGCTGGAGATTCCAGATAAAGCATTACGAGAGTTGATATATAATGCCATTTCGCATAAGGCTTATACTGGCCCTGCCATCCAGATGCGTATCTACGACCGCAGTATAGAATTGTGGAATTATGGATTGTTGCCAAAAGAGTTGACTCCTGCAGCTTTGTTGCAGAAGCATTCTTCTTATCCTCGTAACCATAATATTGCTAATGTTTTTTACAAAGCAGGCTTTGTGGAGTCATGGGGACGCGGATTCAAGAAGATTGCCGAGGAGTTTGAACGTGCCAGCTTGCCATTGCCAACGATAGAAGAAAATGGAGGTGGCGTGATGGCGATTGTTCAGCGCAAGACGATAGACGAAGTTATCGCAGAGCGTGGCGGGGATGTCGGTGTAAATGTCGGAGACATGTCGGAGATAAATGTCGGAGACGTGTCGAAGATTAAACTGTCTGATAGACAGCAAATTATTGTTTCAATAATAAGGTCTAATCCAACAGTTTCTGCGAAACAAATGTCGGAGACTTTGTCGGTGACTTCTAGAACGATAGAAAGAGATTTGGCGGTAATGCAAAAAGCGGGTTTCATAAGGCACGAAGGTAAAGATAATGCCGGTGTTTGGGTGATACTTGAACATGGAAATACTAATTCTTAATAGTGTTAGATATGAAGCAGAATAATAATGAACAAATCGTCTTCGATATGTTCGAAGAGGTTGCAACCGAAAGCATCGCTGAGGCTCGGAATGTATACACCTATGAAGAAATAGATGGGTGCTATTTGGAGGCGAAAGAGATTGCTGATAAGGCAAGGATGAACTTGCTGGAGAAAATGGGAGGTACATAAAAAACAAAACTCCCACCGAGGCGGGAGTATAGGTTTTACACCTTCGGCAATTACTGCCTTATTGTGATAAGATGTAGGAAATCTTATTTTCTGCTGCAAATATAATACAAAATATTTGTTTATCCAATAAAAATGTTGTAATTTTACAGAAAATTAATAATTAAGTAAATAAAATAATACTGATATGACTAAAATACTAGGAATTGATACAGGAACCAATAGTCTTGGATGGGCTGTTGTAGAAAAGAAGGCGGATGAATATCATTTGCTTGATAAAGGTGTTAACATCTTCCAGGAAGGTGTTAAGATAGAAAAAGGCATAGAGTCTTCTAAAGCAGCTGACCGTACGGCTCATAAGGCAGCAAGAGTCAGAAACTATCGTATTAAATTACGTAAGATACGTCTGCTTCGTATTTTAAGTGATGCGCATTTGTGTCCACCGCTTTCTAAGGTTGAACTTTCTGCTTGGAGACTCAAAAAAGAGTATCCTAAGAACGACTTGTTTATGCAATGGCAAGGTACTGATGATGAATCAGAAAAGACGCCATACGCTTATAGACATAAGTGTCTTCATGAGTGTCTAGACTTCAACAGTATGACTGATAGGTATATTTTGGGGCGTGCTTTTTATCACATGATTCAGCGTCGTGGCTTTTTGAGCAATCGTAAAGATCAGAGTGGTGATGATACTGGAAAAGTAAAAGAAAGTATCAGCAACTTGACTCAGGAAATGCATGATGATGGGTATGAATATTTAGGTGATTATTTCTATTCTCTCTATAATAAAGGAGAGAAAATTCGCAATCATTATACTGCACGAAATGAACATTATCTGGCAGAGTTTAAGGCTATTTGTGAAAAGCAGAAGTTAGATAAGAATCTTGGTCCAGAGATAGTACGCCAAATAGAAAAAGCCATTTTTGATCAGCGACCATTAAAGTCACAAAAGGGACAAGTGGGCAAATGTGTGTTTGAGAAGAACAAAACGAAATGTCCTTCTTCACATCCTATGTATGAAGAGTTTAGAATGCTCTCTTTTATCAATAATATTAAAATTCAGACACCAAATGATTCAGCTTTACGCCCTTTGTCTACAGAAGAGCGAGAACTTATTATGCCTTTGTTCTTCCGCAAATCAAAGAAACAGTTTGATTTTGAAGATATAGCAAAGAAATTGGCTCCAAAGAAACATTATGGTTTTTACAAAAAGAGTTCTGATGCAGAAATGCCATATCTTTTCAATTACCCTATGGATACATCTGTTTCTGGTTGTCCTGTAACTGCCGCTTTAAAAGATATCTTTGGAGATAATTGGATTGATTCTCTTTGCGAAACCTATACGCTAGCCGAGGGTAAAAGTCGTTTGAATGTAGTCAATGATATTTGGCATGCATTGTTCTTCTATACAGATGAAACGAAACTTGCAGAGTTTGGCAAGAATCGTCTGCAATTGGATGATGAAGAAGCAAAGAAGTTTTGTGAGATATCTTTGCCAAGTGATTATGCGTCTTTAAGTTTGAAGGCTATCTGTAAGATTCTTCCTTATCTTAGAAGAGGCTTGATTTATTCTCACGCCGTATTCTTGGGTAACTTATGTGAAGTGATGCCGCAATACGAATGGAATATGGAGGAAATGCGTAATGCTGCCATTGATAATATTATCTATGAAATGAATCAGATTAATTCTAAAGATGCACGTACTTTCGAGGTGTGTATCAAGGAGTATCTGAAGGAGCAGTATCATGTATCTGATGAGAAACTTCAGAAACTATACCATCCTTCTATGATGGAAATGTATCCTAGAGTGCAACGCACCAATAATCATGGTGTTTATCAGCTTGGTTCACCTCGAATTGATAGTGTGCGTAACCCTATGGCTATGCGTTCTATGTTCAGATTGCGTAAATTGGTAAACCGCTTGTTGGAGGAAGGTAAGATAGATCAAGATACAGAAATTCATATTGAGTTTGCTCGTGAATTGAATGATGCTAATAAGCGTAATGCTATTGCTGCATACACAAAAGAAAATCAAAACAAGAATGATGAGGCTCGCAAGAAAATAAGAAATCTCTTTAAGGCAGAAACGGGAAATGATATAGAACCAACTGATGCAGATGTCTTGAAATATGTTCTCTGGGAAGAACAGGGGCACATCTGTTTATATACGGGTAAGCAAATACGGATATCAGACTTTGTTGGAGCTAATCCAAAGTTTGATATAGAGCATACTATTCCTCGTAGTGTAGGTGGTGACAGTACAAAAATGAATTTGACTCTCTGTGATAGTCGTTTCAATAGAGAAACCAAGAAAACAAAGTTGCCGACAGAATTGCCTAACCATGATGAAATTATGGCACGTATTAATGACTGGAGAGAAAAGTATGAGTCTCTTGATGGTCAAATTCGTAGACAAAAGAAGATGTCAAAGGGAGCAACTACTAAAGATCAAAAGGATGCGATCATTCGTAAACGGCATCTTTTAGAATTGCAACGCGATTACTGGCGAGGTAAGTATTTACGTTTCACGATGGAAAGTGTACCTGATGGATTTAGTCGTCGTCAAGGTACGGATATCAGCGTGATTTCTAAATATGCACGTCTTTATTTGAAATCCCTTTTCAAGCATGTCTATACCGTTAAAGGTATTGCGACTTCTGATTTTAGAAAGATTTGGGGTATCCAAAAGGTATATAGTAAGAAGGAACGTGTAAATCATGTGCATCATTGTATTGATGCCATCGTTATTGCCTGTATCGGTTTAGATGAATATAATAAGTTGGGAGCATACTATCATGATGAAGAAAATCATGAATGGTATGGTATGTCCAAGGCTTATTTTAAAAAGCCTTGGTCTACATTTGTTGAGGATGTTGAGAAGGTGCAAGATGAAATAATGGTTTATCATTACACACCAGACAATATGCCAAAACAAGGTCGCCGTAGAATTCTTATTGATGGGAAAAAGGTTTTATCTAAAGGTGATGCTGCAAGAGGATCATTGCATAACGATACTTACTATGGAGCTATAGAGAGTGATGGTGTCGTAAAATACGTTAAGCGTATAAATTTGGCATCAATGAAGGAGAATGATGTCAAAAATATCGTGGATGATACAGTAAGAGGTATAATTGAAGCTGCTATTAATGAGAAGGGCTTCAAAGATGCGATGTCTAGTACAATATGGATGAATGAAGAGAAACAAATACCAATTAAAAAGGTAAGATGTTATACTCCTTCTGTTACTAAGCCTTTGAATATTCGCCAACAGCGAGATGTTTCATCAAAAGAATACAAGCAACAATATCATGTCACCAATGATAGCAACTATTTACTTGCATTGTACATTGGTAAGGATAAAAAGGGTAAGGAAAAGCGTGAATTTGAGATAATAAATATGTTGCAAACTGCACAATATTTTAAAACAAGTAATGACAAAGTCGCTGTTGGAAAAAATATTGTGCCGTTGAAGAGTGAACATGATTATCCATTTGCATATTCATTAAAGATAGGAACAATGGTACTTCTTTACGAAAAATCTCCAAATGAGATATGGGATGCTTCTCTTATGGATAATAATAAACGTCTCTATAAAGTTGTGGGATTATCTGCAATGAGAATGAAAGGACGAAATGTTGACTATGCAACAATAAAGTTGAAACATCATGAGGAGGCTCGTCTAAGTACAGAACTTAAAGCGAAAAATGGCGCATTTAAGCAGGGAGAAGAATTCCGTCCAGCAATCATTATGCTTCATACTCAGCTCAATGCCTTAGTTCAAGGTTACGATTTCGAGATTAATGAATTAGGTAAAATTAAAAGATTAAGATAAAAATGATTAAGCAGACATTGTTCTTTTCAACACCAGTTTGTCTTTCACTCAAGAATTGCCAGATTGTAATCTCTTGGAAAGATAGTGCCGACAAGATAACACGCCCTATTGAAGATATAGGGTGTGTTGTCTTGGAAAATCAAATGATAAGCATTACTTTGCCGCTTCTCAACGAGTTGGTAAAGAATAATGTAGCTGTTATCTTATGTGATAACAAAATGATGCCAACATCTATGTTGCAAAGCTTAGATGCTAATACAACGCAAGCTGAAAGTTTAAAATTTCAGCTTGCTGTTACTGAGCCCATGAAAAAGCAAGCCTGGAAACAGATTATAGAGTCAAAGATAGCAAATCAATCCGCAGTCTTGGGACTTGCTGGTAAGAATAAAGATATTCTCAAACCTTATTATAATAATGTTAAGAGTGGAGATTCAGACAATAGGGAGGGATTAGCGGCAAAGGTGTATTGGAATAGCCTTTTCGGTAACTCCTTTAAAAGAGAAAGGGATGGGTGTCCGCCTAATGCTCTTCTAAATTATGGCTATGCTATATTACGTGCAGCTGTTGCACGTGCTTTGCTAGGTTCTGGTTTGCTTCCGAATTTGGGTATATTCCATAAAAGTAGATATAATGCTTTTCCTTTAGCTGATGATGTTATGGAACCATATCGACCATTTGTTGATGAAATAGTTTTTCGACTTTATGGCAATGGAATTACTGAACTGAATAAAGAATCAAAGGCAGAGATAATGCGTGTGTTGAATTGTGATGTCAATATAGGAAAGGTTAAGCGACCTTTGCAGATTGCTTTGACCATAACAACTGCCTCTCTTGTGAAATATTATTCTGGAGAGATCAAAAAACTTTCATTACCTATTATGACATGACAGAAGATAGACTAAATGCTTATCATATAATGTGGTTATTTGTATTTTTCGATTTACCTGTTACTACGAAAAAAGAGATGAAGGCAGCTTCTCTTTTCCGCAAGAACTTGGAGAAAGATGGTTTCTCTATGATGCAATTTTCTGTCTATATCCGTCATTGTGCATCAAGGGAAAGTTTGGAAGTGCATGTAAAACGGGTAAAATCTTTGCTTCCGGAGGCAGGAAAAGTAAGTTTGTTAAGTGTAACAGATAAGCAATATGGAGATATCTATAACTTCTGGGGTAAGCCCAAAAGTATTAATAAGAGTAAAATATCGAAAAAAGTTATCAGCGAACCTATTCAATTGGAGTTTTTTTAGTACTTTTGCATTAGAAATTATATCCTACTCACCATTTCTTATTAGATAGAGTGTTTGTTATGCGCTGAAAATCAGCATGTTCAAATCTGTAGGTTGTGGTTTGATGTAGGAATCAAAAGATATACAATGCAACTGCAAAAGTTTAGCACTTTCAGCGTGTTGTGGTTTGATGTAGGAATCAAAAGATATACAATTTCTTTTTTCAGCATATATTCTAAAATTAAGTTGTGGTTTGATGTAGGAATCAAAAGATATACAATAGAAGGCAAATTCTGAGTAAGGGTTTCACCGTTGTGGTTTGATGTAGGAATCAAAAGATATACAATTAGAAGACTGATTAACATACGAAGACACGTGTTGTGGTTTGATGTAGGAATCAAAAGATATACAATAGAACCATGAATATCAAGAGAGCCATTTGAGTTGTGGTTTGATGTAGGAATCAAAAGATATACAATCTTTAAAATATTAGGATCATGAATAATTAGTTGTGGTTTGATGTAGGAATCAAAAGATATACAATCAATCATTATTTTTTAAACACATAATCAAGTTGTGGTTTGATGTAGGAATCAAAAGATATACAATCAGCGGTACCCTGGTAATGCAGGATGACGAGTTGTGGTTTGATGTAGGAATCAAAAGATATACAATGTTTCTGTCTTCTGTAAATAGTGCTGACACGTTGTGGTTTGATGTAGGAATCAAAAGATATACAATAACAATACAGCATCATGGAAGCAAAAACAGTTGTGGTTTGATGTAGGAATCAAAAGATATACAATAAAAAGACGCGCACAAGATGAACATTTTGGTTGTGGTTTGATGTAGGAATCAAAAGATATACAATAACGTTATTGAGAATAAAGTAATCGAGTGGTTGTGGTTTGATGTAGGAATCAAAAGATATACAATACAAAAATGAGCCGGACGGTAGAAAGCTGGTTGTGGTTTGATGTAGGAATCAAAAGATATACAATCCGCGACCTTAAAGGAGCAAAAGAATCCTTGTTGTGGTTTGATGTAGGAATCAAAAGATATACAATGCATCGATTGCAGTAAGTACTGCTGCAAAGTTGTGGTTTGATGTAGGAATCAAAAGATATACAATTGATACAATATCACTATGTAACATATTATAGTTGTGGTTTGATGTAGGAATCAAAAGATATACAATAAACGCTTACGCTGAGCAGAAGGCGAGTTAGTTGTGGTTTGATGTAGGAATCAAAAGATATACAATCACTTAAATAAATCATCAATACTTTGGTAGTTGTGGTTTGATGTAGGAATCAAAAGATATACAATAATACTTGCTCAAAGTGCTTATGGTGATGTGTTGTGGTTTGATGTAGGAATCAAAAGATATACAATCGTCCAGGCGATGGAGAACATAGGGAAGGGGTTGTGGTTTGATGTAGGAATCAAAAGATATACAATCGGAAGTTGTGCCTGCGCTTGCAAAATAAGTTGTGGTTTGATGTAGGAATCAAAAGATATACAATGGATATGGCAGAACATTATGGCAACACGCCGTTGTGGTTTGATGTAGGAATCAAAAGATATACAATTTCTACCTTTGTATCGTATTAAGACAACATGTTGTGGTTTGATGTAGGAATCAAAAGATATACAATATGATAGCGAATAGTGATGATGTGCAGCAGTTGTGGTTTGATGTAGGAATCAAAAGATATACAATAAACGCTTACGCTGAGCAGAAGGCGAGTTAGTTGTGGTTTGATGTAGGAATCAAAAGATATACAATCTATTGTCCGAGTATGTGGAGACCGATGCCGTTGTGGTTTGATGTAGGAATCAAAAGATATACAATAGAATGGCTTTTCTGCTTCATCTACGCAAAGTTGTGGTTTGATGTAGGAATCAAAAGATATACAATCCTCATTACATTCTGTACCGTCATTGGTGAGTTGTGGTTTGATGTAGGAATCAAAAGATATACAATGTTGATGCACAGAAATAGTATGCGTGTAAAGTTGTGGTTTGATGTAGGAATCAAAAGATATACAATTAGAACAAATGAATAATTTATAGGTAACGAGTTGTGGTTTGATGTAGGAATCAAAAGATATACAATGCATTAGTAACCGTACAGAAAGAGTTACCGTTGTGGTTTGATGTAGGAATCAAAAGATATACAATGCATTAGTAACCGTACAGAAAGAGTTACCGTTGTGGTTTGATGTAGGAATCAAAAGATATACAATCAAGTGGTCATCATCATAAGTAAGAGTTAGTTGTGGTTTGATGTAGGAATCAAAAGATATACAATAGGTAGCAGCAAGACCAGCAGCCTTTTCAGTTGTGGTTTGATGTAGGAATCAAAAGATATACAACGGCTCCCATCACAACCTACCAAGGGAAGCGTTGTGGTTTGATGTAGGAATCAAAAGATATACAACTTACCTGTATTTATGTAATTCTATATTACTGAGTCCACTTGAAAAAGTCATTTTTACGAAAACGTTTCACTCTAGTTATAAGTGTTCAGAATGTGTCTCCTCCTGCCACAGCATTCGTCTCCTCCTGCCACAGCATTCGTCTCCTCCTGTCACTGCATTCGACTCCTTCAGCTATCGCATTCGTCTCCTTCGGTCACTGCATTCGACTCCTTCAGCCATCGCATTCGTCTCCTTCAGCTAATGCAGCCGTCTCCTTCAGCCACCGCAGCCGTATGTGTCAACTCAATGAAGTAGATGAAGTCGTGAAATGAAGTGGATGAACTCGTGAAATGAAGTGGATGAGTTCGCATAATGAAGTTCATGATTTCTGCACAATTGCCAATACATGGAAATGGTAAAGCAAAAAGAAGTTTACTCCTACTTTTCCCAATTCTTCTTCCAACATCAGTAAAGTTTTTAGCGAAATCGGGCTATTTTTCTTTATTTAACTCCGAAATAGAGTGGAATATCAGAGAAAATCTATAAATTTGTACCCAAATACAATGTTTTGTAAAGAATGGAAGATAGAGAACTGTTACTGAAAAGTGACCCGGAGTTTGACCGCCTCGCCTTTACAGTGTTCTCATAGATAATTCAGCTCGGCATCGGCATGAATAAAAATCAAGAAAGTGATGGAAGCAAATTATAATAAGATAACTTGCCCGAAATGCAACTCGCAGAATGTGCAATCTGAAGGGATGATTCATCTCTGTATGGATTGCGGATATAAATGGGAGGATGAAGTGCAGACGGATTTGGGCGAAATGATTATTTACCAATCTGATGAAGGTGTAAGACTTGACGTGAGATTGGAGAATAAAACCGTGTGGTTGAATCAAGAGCAAATAGGTGCTTTGTTTAATAAAAGTAAAGCAACTATTAGTGAACATATTTCCAATATTTTCAAAGAAGGAGAATTGAACGAAAAAGTGGTTGTTCGGAATTCCGAACAACCACTCAACATGGTGCTTTAGAGGGAAAAACGCAGAGTAAAGAGGTAAAATTCTACAATCTTGATGTTATTATCTCTGTGGGGTATCGTGTAAAATCTATTCAAGGTACACGCTTCCGCCTATGGGTTTGAAAACTTTTGAAGGGGAATTACCTGCCATCAAGGATATAAAGATAGCCAAAAATTATTTGGATAAAAACGAACTGAAGATTCTCAACAATCTTGTTTCCGGATATTTCGATTTTGCAGAAATCATGGCTCTGGAACATCGTCCTGTCTATATGATGGACTACGTGAAACAGCTCGATACCATCCTGCAATCTACAGGACGTCCATTGCTGAAAGGTTCTGGTAGCATCAGCCATCAGGAGGCTATGGATAAGGCTTTGGCAGAATATAGAAAGTATCCCCCTTTATCCCTTATACTTATTTTCATTCGGAAAAGACAAAAAAGTATAAATAGTGAATTGTATAAATGTTTTTGTGGAACTTTATCATTATCTTTGTAGTTGAATCAATAGGCTTCTGGCAGAACCATAGACCAAATGTCAATTCGAGGCTGTTACGGAGTTGGAAAAAGATAGTGTGGATTTTAGACCGATAAAAAATGAATGAAATTAGTAAACGTGAAGATTCTCTGTTTGAGCATGTATCAAAGCTTATAGATGAGGCTAGGAAACATCTAAAGACAACCATTGATACCACAATGGTTTACACCTATTATGGAGTTGGCAAATACATTGTTGAGGATGAGCAACAAGGGGAAACTAGGGCTGCATATGGGAAAACTGTGCTAAAAAGGCTATCAGTCCGATTAACAGAGAAATATGGAAAAGGCTGGTCCTATTCAAATTTACGCCAAATTAGACAATTCTATATGGTTTATAGTGATTTGACAGACAGTGTTTGTCAAATTCATGATAGAAATGATAGACAGTGTTTGTCAAATTCACAAGCAACTAAATTGCATCAATTGGAAAAGGGCAATACTGTGGCTCCAAAGTTCACTCTTTCCTGGTCTCATTATCTCATACTCATGCGTATTGCTAATCAAAATGAGCGTAATTTCTATGAAATTGAATGCTACAAGCAGAATTGGAGTGTCCGACAATTACAGCGGCAGTACACCTCCAGCCTCTATGAGCGATTGGCACTGAGTCGTAATAAGGATGAAGTGATGAGGTTGGCGCAAGAAGGACAAACTATAGAAAAGGCAAGTGATGTGATAAAAAGTCCACTCACATTAGAGTTTTTGGGACTAAAGCCTGAAGCCGTTTATTCTGAGTCAAAGCTAGAATGTGCAATCATCAGTAAAATTCAAGATTTCTTGCTGGAGATGGGAAAAGGATTTCTCTTTGAGGCCCGACAGAAGCGATTCACTTTTGATGAACAGAATTTCTATGTTGACTTGGTTCTATACAATCGTCTCCTGCAATGTTATTGCCTTATCGACCTAAAAATCGATAAGCTGACGCACCAAGATCTTGGACAGATGCAAATGTATGTCAACTACTTTGATAGATTTGTAAAGCAGGATTTCGAAAAACCTACTATCGGCATTCTCCTTTGCAAAGAAAAAAATGATGCACTTGTGGAACTGACATTGCCAAAGGATGCTAATATCTATGCATCGGCTTATCAGCTCTATCTGCCAGATAAGGCTTTACTTCAAGCAAAGGTGAAGGAGTGGATTGCTGAGTTTGAAGAAAATGAGGAATTAATGAAACATGAAAGTAACGAATAGTATGATGCAATACAAGAATATCATATTTGATTTAGGTAATGTCCTGGTGAAGCTCAATCCGGAAGGATGCATCGGGGCTTTCAAGGTGATAGGAATGGGGGAACTGGCTAATCCGAATCCTCAGAGTGAAGGGATGAAGCTGATGAGCAAACTGGGTGTGGGAATGATTACCACCGAAGCGTTCTGCGATGCAGCCCGTGAGTTGACAGGGACCGATGTGACGAATGAAGAAATCATCGATGCTGCCAACAAGATGCTGGTGGAGATTCCTGATGAGAAAAAGAAGCGACTCCTGCAGTTGAAGAAGGCTGGTTACCGTCTCTTCCTCTTGAGCAATACCATTGATATACATTGGGATTATTGCGTGGAGCATCTCTTCCCTTATCAGAACCATGGGGTAGAGGATTATTTCGAGCACTGTTTCCTCTCTCAGCGAATGCATCTGGCAAAACCTGATGCCCACATCTATGAAGAGGTAGTCAAGCAGGCGAACATCAATCCCGATGAAACTCTCTTCGTCGATGATCTGAAGGAAAACTGTGAGGCTGCCGAGAAGCTGGGCATCCATACCTTTCAGAACGTGAAGCTCGATGATTGGCTTTCACTTCGATTCTGACTTCTTATCATCTGACAGGAATCCCTATCTTGTTACTCACATAACAAAGCGAGAAAAATGATATATATAAATTATTGCCACAAAAACAACATATCCGATAGCAAAATGTCATTTTCAAGGCTAAAAACAAGTGGTTGACCCATATCAAGAAAAACATATTGCAATGATATTTCTCGGCAAAAGATGCCGTTATTCAATAAAAAAGTGTTAACTTTGCACTCGTGTTTAAGGAATAACAAATAATAAATTTTAAAAAGGTTAATAATTATGATGACTATTTTTACAATGGCTTTCGCCGCAGTTATGTTTTCAGGTATGGTTCTTTGCATGGGCATGTTCTTGAAACACGTAGTAAACTCAATTCCAGAAATGACTAACATGAGCCATTCTGTTAGCTTGAGCAAGTAAGAATAGAACATACGATATACATAATATATATATGTGAATCACTTTAGAAATAGAGAGAGATTTATATAAAGATGAGGGTGCGTCATAAGTCTGTGACGCACCCTCTTTTATTTTTTATTTATCCTTTCTGAATATCTTATCCACGACTATAGCAATGGCGCCATCGCCGGTTACATTGCAGGCGGTACCGAAACTGTCCATCGCAATATAGAGGGCTATCATAAGTGCTTGCATATCAGCATTGAAACCTAAAACTGAGGCTAGCGGGCCTAGCGCTGCCATGACAGCTCCTCCCGGAACTCCCGGAGCTGCTACCATGCAGATGGCGAGCACGAAGATGAAGTTGAGAAAGAGGGGGAGATTGCACGGCATACCATTGATGAGACAGATGGTGAGCGCACAACAGGTAATCTTCATCATTGATCCCGAGAGATGGATGGTGGCACAGAGCGGAATGGTGAATCCGGCAATGCCATCGGTGACGCCGTTTTTCAAGGTCTGCTTCAGTGTTACAGGAATGGTGGCTGCCGATGATGATGTGCCAAGTGCCGTGAAGTAGGCTGGCAACATGTTGAGCAACAGCTTAAAAGGATTCTTGTGGGACAAGCCGCCAGCCAACAGATATTCGTAAAGTAAGATGACGATATGAAGTACGAGAATCACGAGGATAATCTGTGCGAAGACCAGCAGAATGTGGTAGGCTTCACCGGAGAAAGTCATGCCCAGGAAGATGCCGAAGATATAAAGGGGCAGTAGGGGAATGATGACTTTGGCAATGACACCTGATACGATTTCCTTGAATTCCTGAAAAACGTTCTTCATGGTGCGGCTACCTTTATGGGCAATGCCCAGTCCGGCAATGAAGGAGAAAACGAGGGCGCTCATCACATCTACCATGGCAGGTATCTTGATTTCGAAGAAGGGTTTGAGTTCTTCAGCCTTATCTACTGCCACATGGGCAGAATTGGCAATCATGTGTGGGAAGAGTGCCGAACCTGTACCATAGGCTAGCAGACCAGCCAGGATGGTGTCGGCAAAGGCGATGCCCACAGGGGCAAGGAGGAGTTTTCCGGCTCCGTGACCGATGTCGGCAATGGCTGGTGTTACGAGACCGATGATGATGAGCGGTATCATGAAGCCCAGAAACTGGCTGAAGATGCCGTTGAAGGTGAGAAACGCTCTGACGGCTGCTTCATTGAAGAAATTGCCGAAGATTACACCCAACAGGATGGCAATGATGATTCTTGCCAAAAGTGGCATTTTGATTCTTTTCATATTCGTAAAATTGCTTTTTGCCTGCAAAGGTACGATATTTCTGACTTTTTTCCAAGTATTTTGCTGTTTTTTTAGAATCTGTCATGCTTACTGTACAACTTTCATGATGTTCGAAGGTGGGCGCTGCGACATGAGTTCCTGCTTCATGTAATCCATGTAGGGCGCTACATGCTGATAATAATGGTAATAACCCGGACAGAGATAGTTGAGACCGGAATCGCCATACTTATCTTTCATGAAGCGGTTCTTTGGGCATTCTCCATGACAGGCAAACTCCATGTCACACTCCTTGCACTGGCGTGGAAGAGAACTGTGTTTCAGACGGCTGAACTCCTGTTGCTGCTCGCCATAAAGCATGTCGATGAGCGAATGGTCACGGATATTGCCCAACTTATACTCCGGAAAAACAAAGTGGTCGCAGGAATAAACATCGCCATTGTGCTCCATCACTCCCGCATGACCGCATTCCTTGGAATAAGCACAGATGCCGGGAGAAATACCCATCCAGTTTGCCAGTGTGCAGTCGAAAATCTCAACGAAGATTTTGCCCACATCCTTCCGAACCCATTCATCGAAAATCGCACAGAGAAAGTAGCCCCACTGCTCCGGCGCAACCGATGCCTCGCTCAGAGAAATCTCATCCTTGTCGGCAAGACTTGCCAGGGTACGACCATCCTCATGTCGGGTCAGTCGCTCAACGATAGGTGTGAACTGCAGAAACTGACAGCCGTTTTCCTTGAAGAAGCGGTAGAACTCCAGCGGATGATTGGCATTATAGGCATTCACCACCGCCATCGCATTCCATTCTACCCCGTGTTTCTTCAGCAGTTTGATGCCTTGCATCACCTTCTTCCACGATGGTTTTCCCGCAGCCGTCAGCCGGTAATGGTTATGATCAGGTTGCGGACCATCGATAGAGATGCCTACCAGCCAATGGTTCTGGGCGAAAAACTCGCACCATTCATCGGTCAGCAACGTGCCGTTGGTCTGAATTACGTTGTCGATACGCCTGCCTCCAGCATACTTTTGCTGTAGGGATAAAGCCTTGCGGTAGAAGTCGATGGAGCGCAGCAGAGGCTCGCCACCATGCCAGGTGAAGAGCACCTGGTTCATGGTTTGCGCCTCAATATATTCTCGGGTAAACTGTTCCAGCATCTCATCGCTCATCAGATGTCGCTGAGCAGTGGGATAGAGCTTGTTCTTCTCCAGATAATAACAGTATTTGCATGCCAGGTTGCAATGGGCACCCGCAGGCTTCAGCATTACATACAGTGGCTTGGCAAAGGGATTTGCTATGTTGTCGTTCATCATTTTTTCTTGAATCTAGTTGTAATCTCTATCTCTCTGTAACCGGGAGAGAATATCAGAACTTTGGCAGCGTAATTTCGAAATCCTTGCTGTCTCGGTGCTCTTTCTTGATGGCTGCCAGGAGTTCGGCAAGAATCTCAGGATGTTCTGCCGCCACATTATGGTCTTCGTGGATATCGGAAGCCAGATTATAGAGCCGTGGCTCGCCTTTTACTACCACCAGTTTCCAGTCGCCCTTTCTCACGCCAATCTGGTCGGTTTCGTGAAATTCCCAGTACAGGTAATCGTGATGTTTCTGCTCTGCATCCTTGTCCAGAAGGGTAGGAGCGATAGAGATTCCGTCGAAACCATCACCAGCCAACTTTCTGTTGGTATAACGCTTGGCAAAGTTTCTGATGCCTGCTAAATCGCAGAAAGTAGGCAGCAGGTCGTAAAAGGCAAACTGGGTATCGTTCACCGCTCCTGCCTTGATGTGCTCAGGCCACCAGGCAATAAATGGTATGCGGATGCCGCCTTCGTAGCACTGGCGCTTCAGACCTTTCAACTTACCGTCGCGACCGAAGAACTCTGGATCAGCACCACCTTCTTCATGCGGCCCGTTATCTGAAGTAAAGATGACAACGGTATTCCTGTCGAGTCCCTTCTCCTTCAGCTTGGCGAAGATTTCGCCCACATACTGGTCCAGTCGGGTAATCATTCCGGCAAACTGTGCATGGGTATGAACCGCAGCGTTGTATCTCGAATCTTCCCATCCGCCCCAGGTTTTATCGGTAAAGAACTGTTTCTGGTAATTCTCTAGAATAGAGTCTTCCGGCTGGGCCAGTTCGGCATGTGGCAGGGTATAGGTAAGGAATCCTACGAAAGGATGTTCCTTATACTGTCTGTCAATCCATTCCAGTGCCTTGTCGTGGATGATGCGGGCAGAATACTGTTTGCGCTTGAAATAATCCTTGCCGAACATCGGATGCTGGATGTTCTGTTCCATCACCTCTCTTACCACCGCTGTATCTCCCATTGCACGACTGTAGCGGTTTAGGAAGTTTGGATAATAGAGATGAGCCTGAAACTGGCAGATATAGCCATAGAATTCGTCCACGCCACGCTTGTCGGGAGTAGAAGCCGAACCTTCATATCCGCCAGCCCATTTCCCGAATACGCCGGTTCTGTATCCTTCGTCCTTCATGATTTCGGGCAGAATCTTATGCTGCGGGTCGTAAGGTTCCTGTCCTACGACAGAATACTCCTCGTTGTTGCCATATTTTACCATTGGCACACCTCTCCAGTATTCCTTGTTTCCACGCACATGTGTATGTCCTGTATGCTGACCAGTCATGAGGGTAGCTCTCGACGGAGCCGAGACGGGAGAACCGGCATAAGCCTGGGTGAATCTCATTCCCTCCTGTGCCATCCGGTCTATATTAGGCGTGTGGATATAAGGTTGGCCGTAGCAAGCCAGATCGCCATATCCCATGTCATCACACAGTATGAAGAGAATGTTGGGCGGGGTGTTCTGGGCGAAGAGAGATAGCGGCAAGGCTTGCAGGGCAGCCATCGCCAGCAAAGATCGGTTGAAAGGTTGATAATTATTAGCCATAATGTTTTGTATTAAGTTATATCTTGCAAAGGTACGCTGAATATTCGTAATTACCAAATATTTCGGGATATTTCTTAAGAGTATTTCTCTTATTCTTCATAAAGAAACAGTGAGGGTGTGTCATAAGTCTATGGCGCACCCTCTTTTATGTTATTTATTGCATAAT
>OIWO01000165.1_pt1 | contig 79395 bp, 64 predicted proteins | sample 1587641 | NCBI WGS metagenome assembly OIWO01 (sample SAMEA3888924, study PRJEB22519) | human gut metagenome | biome: human gut; feature: human-associated habitat; material: faeces | place: Denmark | collected 2010
TGATAACGACCGCCGCCGTGCCGCGCGAGATAACGGACGAGGTCGCCGCACCGGCAACGCCCCATTTCAAGCCGAAGATCATGATCGAGTTGCCGATCAGGTTGACGATGTTGATCAGACCGGCGATGAGCATGGACACGCGCGAGTTGCCCTGTGCGCGGAACAGCGCCGCGCCTGCGTTATAGATGGCGAGCACGGGATACGAGAACACGCTCACGGTCAGATAGGTCAGCGCGCTCTGCATGACGCTGTCCGAGATCGTGCCGAACAGCAGCCGCAGCAGCGGCTCACGGAACGCCATGATGAGCGCCGAAATCGCCAGTGAGATGACCGTTACGACCAGATACAGCTGTTTTGCTGCATCGCAGGCGCGCTTATTGTCTCGCGCACCGAGCAGTTGCGCTACCACGACCGCGCCGCCGGTCGCGAGCGCGGCGAAAATGTTGATAATGAGCACGTTTATCATATCGACGAGCGAAACGCCCGACACCGCCGCCTCGCCGCACGAGGAGACCATGATGGTGTCCGCAAGACCGACCGTGATGGCGAGCACCTGCTCGAGCACGAGCGGCCAGATCAGTTTTTTGAGTGCAGAATTAGGGAACAGCTGCTTTTCCGTAGTGAATACGCCTTCTTTCTTATAGAATCACACGGTATGCCTCGACGAGCCGCTCAAACGTCCACGCGGCGTTCGCCGGACTGGTCGAGGGCAGCACCGTGATCGGTACATGGGTTTTGGGTTCGATGAGCTTTCTGTAGAGCTCACCCGACTTGCCGCCGGTAGCGAAGATACGCTCGATTTTGCTCTCGCGGAGCAGGCGGCCGATGTCGTTCGGCTCAGCGTTTCTGATCGAGGTATCCGACGCGCCTGCGATGTCGCATTTCGCGACAGTGTCCCAGAGCGCGATGTGGTGCCTGCGGCACATCGTCTGTTTTTCCTCGATGGTTTCGGGCGTCTCCTCGCCCAGCACCGCCGCGAGCACCGGCCAGAAGCGGTTGCGCGGATGGCCGTAGAAAAAGTGCGCCTCGCGCGATTTCGGGCTCGGCAGCGAACCGAGCAGCAGCACGCGCGACTCCGCATCGTAAAGCGGCGGAATGTCGTGCACGATGGTTTCCAGCTTCATTTTGTCACTCCTCCAGAACGGACAGGAACGCCCGGAACGCGCTCGGCAGCGCATAGCTCTCGCGAAGCGCCTGCGGCGTGACGAAGGTCAGTCCCGCCGGCTTTTCCGCGAGCGTCACCTCAAAGCCGCTCATGTGCCACTCAACGTGCGTGAAAACATGCTTCGCGCCGCGCAGGGAGAGCAGCTTTTCGACCTGCCATCCGCGTGCGCTGAGCCGCGCGCGAAGCTCGTTCGCGCCGGTCTTTCCCTCGAGCGAGGGCAGCTCCCACAGGCCTGCGAGCAGACCGGTCTTCGGGCGGCGGCGGATGCCGACCTCCTCCCCGCACCGCACGAGCAGCACGGTTCGCTCCTCGATGCGGCGCGCCTTTTTCGCGGCGCGTACCGGCAGGATTTCCGCATGACCGTGATGATACCCAAGGCACAGATGCTGCACCGGGCAGCCGCCGCAGCGCGCGCATCGACCGCGTGCTCACGGGGCGGTACACGGCATACCCCGCGATGGTGGGGCTGCTCGGCAGTGTGTTTTACCTGACATTTCACGTCATCGGCCCGTGCCTGAGCCGTCTGCTCGCGCGCGGCATCGCCTGGCTCGCGGACGCGGCCGACGGCGCGCTCACGGCGCTGGACGCGGGGCCGCTGCTGCATGGGCTGGTGCGCGAGGGCGTGTTTGCGGGCGTGGGGAGCGTGGCGGCGTTTCTGCCGGTGATCCTGGCGCTGTTTTTCTTCCTCTCCCTGCTCGAGGACACGGGCTATCTCGCGCGCGTGGCCTTCGTGATGGACCGGCCGCTGCGGCGGCTGGGGCTGAGCGGGCAGAGCGCCGTGCCGCTGCTGCTGGGCTTTGGGTGCAGCGTGCCGGGGGTGCTGGCCGCGCGCACGCTGCCCACGCGGCGCGACCGGGCACTGACGATCGTGCTCACGCCGTGCATGAGCTGCAGCGCGAAGGCGCCGGTGTACGCTGCCTTTGCGGCCGCGTTCTTCCCGGGGCGGAGCGCCGTGGTGTTTCTGGCGCTGTACGCGCTCGGCATCGGGACGGCCGCCGGGGCGGCCCCACTCCTCGGCCGGACGGTCCTGCGCGGGGAGGCGGCGTCCTTCGTTATGGAGCTGCCGGACTACCGCTGGCCGGACGCGCGCAGCGTGCTGCGGCGGATGTGGGTGCGCACAAAGGAATTTCTCGCGCGGGCGTTCACGGTCATTCTCGCGGCGAGCGTGGGCGTGTGGGTGCTGCGGACGTTCACGCCCACGTGGCGCGTGGCGGCCAATGCCGGGGAGAGTCTGCTGGCCGTGGCGGGACAGGCGCTCGCGCCGGTGTTCGCGCCGCTGGGCTTCGGCGACTGGCGCGCCGCGACCGCGCTCATGACCGGGCTGCTGGCCAAGGAGACGGTGCTGTCCACGCTCGGCGTGCTGCTCGGCGGCGACCTGACGGCGGCGCTGCCGGGCGTGTTCTCCCCCGCCGCTGCCGCGAGCTTTCTGGTGTTCACGGCGCTGTACGCGCCGTGCGTGGCGGCGCAGGCGGCCATGCGGCAGGAGCTCGGCAGCAGGCTCGGCACGCTGGCCGCAGCCATTGGCTCATGCGCGGCCGCATGGTGTGCGGCGGCAGTTGTCTACCACATTGCTGTCCTGCTATGAAAAAACAGCAGGCTTCCGGTTTGGGAAGTCTGCTGTTTTTGCCGTTTTTGACCCGCCTCAGCCGTGGACGAGCGCGCCGAGGTCGGGATTGTTCGTGCCGGGATATTCGACCGTGGCCTTGCCGGCGCGCAGGGCGGCCGCCGCGCTCTCGCGCAGACCGAGCCCATGCAGATACGCCCAGACGAGCGCCGCCATGACCGCGTCGCCCCCGCCGGTCGTGTTGACCATACAGGTGGGCAGGCACGGCAGGTGCACCAGCTCGCCGCACGTGCCGGCGAGGATGCCGTCGGCCCCCATGCTGAGAAACACGCGCTGCACGCCCTGCGCCAGCAGCGCCGCCACGATGCCCTCGGGCGTGGACTCACCCGTGAGGTTCTGCCCCTCGGTGAGGTTTGGCTTGAACGTGTGCAGCGCGCCGAGTGATGCGCGCATCCGCTCCGCCTTTGTGACGGAGACAGGGTCGGCAAAGAGCGGGGCGCTGCAGTGCGCACCGAGCCAGGTAATGGTCTCGGCCGTCAGGTTGCCGTCGAGCACGACGGCGGCCGCGCCGTCGAGCACGTCAAGGTGGCGCTGCAGATAGTCGGGCGTGATGGCGGCGGAGATGTCCGTATCGCACAGGCCGAGCTGCATCTCGCCGCGCTCGTCCGTGATGTACAGGTACGTCGATGTGCGCCCGCCGGGCACGTCGAGCGCGCAGCTGAGGTCCATGCCGAGCTCCACGCAGTCGTTGCGCAGAAGCTGGGCGTGCGAATCGCCGCCGAAGGCGGTGAGGAACTTGACCTCCACGCCGAGCAGGCGCAGGTCATGCGCAATGTTGCGCCCGACGCCGCCGGGCGTGAGCGTGACGGCACCGGGGTTGGAGTCGCGGAAGATGAGCTTCTTTTCCGGGCGGCCGCAAATGTCGAGATTCACGGCGCCAACGACGCAGACATAAGCACTCATGCGTGCACCTCCCAGATGCGCTCGGCGTATTCGCGCACGGCGCGGTCGGCGGCGAAAATGCCGCTGCGGGCAATGTTGACGAGCGACAGGCGCGCACGCTCGGCGGGGTCGGCGATCGTCGCATACAGCCGCTCGTGCGTGGCGGTATAGTTGTCAAAGTCGGCGAGGAGCAGGTACGGGTCGCCGCCGTAGAGCAGGCTGCTGACAAGGTCGGCATAGCTCTCGCCGTCGGCATAGCCGCGGCTCATGCGCTCGAGCACGCGGCCCAGCCACGGGCTGCGGCGGACGTACGCCTGCGGGTCGTAGCCCGCGGCACGCAGGGCCTCGGCCTCGTCGGCGTGCAGACCGAAGAGGAACATGTTGTCCGCGCCGAGCTGCTCGAACATCTCGACGTTTGCGCCGTCGAGCGTGCCGATCGTGACGGCACCGTTCATCATGAGCTTCATGTTGCCGGTGCCGCTGGCCTCCTTGCCGGCGGTCGAGATCTGCTCGGACACCTGTGCGGCGGGCATGAGCATCTCGGCGGCGGAGACGCGGTAGTTCGGCAGGAAGTACACCTGCAGCCTGCCGCGGCAGACGGGGTCGGCATTCACATCGGCCGCGAGCGAGCACAGCAGCTGGATGATGCGCTTGGCCACAGCGTAGCCGGGCGCGGCCTTGGCCGCAAACAGGAACGTGCGCGGCTGGAAGGGCTGGTCCGGGTCGTCGTGCAGCATGAGCTGCAGCTGCGTGATGCGCATGGCGCACAGAAGCTGGCGCTTATACTCGTGCAGGCGCTTGACCTGCACGTCGAGGATCGCGTCGCTGTTGAGCGAGAAGCCGTCCGTGCGGAACACCCACGCGGCCAGCCGCTGCTTGTTGAGCGCCTTGATCTCCTCGAGCCGGGCAAGCACGGCGGGGTCGTCCGCCGCGCGCTCCAGACCCGCGAGCTCCTCGGGGTGCAGGAGATAGCGGTCGCTGCCGAGCACGTCGCACACGAGCGCGTGCAGGCCGGGGTTGCACTGGGCAAGCCACCGGCGGTGGTCGATGCCGTTGGTGACATAGGTGAAGCGGCTGGGGTCGAGCGCGCAGACGTCGCGGAAGAGGTCGCGGCGCAGGATCTCCCCGTGCAGGGCGGAGACGCCGTTGATGGTCTTACACGCGGCGAGGCAGAGGTTTGCCATGTGCACGCTGCCGTCGGCAATGATGAGGTTGCGCCCCACGCGCGCATCGTCGCCGAAGCGGGCGCGCAGGTCGTCGCACCAGCGGCGGTTGATCTCGCAGATGATCTCCCACACGCGCGGCAGCTGGCTCTGGATGAGGCCCTGCGGCCAGGTCTCGAGCGCCTCGGACATGACGGTGTGGTTCGTATAGTTGACGCAGGCGGTAACGATGGCCCATGCCTCGTCCCAGCCGAGGCCGTCGTCATCGAGCAGCAGGCGCATGAGCTCGGGGATGATGAGCGTCGGGTGCGTGTCGTTGATCTGGATGACGTGGTGCTCGGCAAAGTTGCGCACCGTGCCGTAGCGCGCGCGGTGGGCGCGCAGGATGCTCTGCGCCGTCGCGGAGACGAAGAAATACTGCTGGCGGATGCGCAGGGTCTTGCCCTCAATGTGGTCGTCCGCCGGGTAGAGCACCTTCGTGATGACCTCGGCCATCGTGCGCTGCTCGAGACTCTGGACATAGCTGCCGGCGGCGAAGAGATACATGTCGAGGTCGTTCGGGCTGTGCGCCTCCCAGAGGCGGAGGGTGTTGACGCGCCCGTCGCCATACGGGGCGATGAGCATGTCGCGCGGCACGGCCAGCACGCTCTCATAGCCGCGCAGCTCGCCGTGGTAATGGCCGTAGGCGTCCCAGTGCGGCTCGACGCGGCCGCCGAAGCGCACCTCGACCGTGTCCTCATGGCACGGCACGAGCCAGCTCGAGGCGGCCGTGCGCCAGTTGTCCGCGACCTCGGTCTGGCGGCCGTCGACGATGCGCTGCCGGAAGATGCCCAGCTCGTAGCACAGCGAATAGCCCGTGGCGGGGATGCCCTCGGTGGCGAGGCTGTCCATATAGCACGCGGCGAGGCGGCCGAGACCGCCGTTGCCGAGGCCGGCGTCCGGCTCGGTCTCAAAGATGTCGGCCGCGCTGCGGCCGAGGTCCTCGAGCGCGCCGGTGAGTGCGTCGCCGATGCCGAGGTTGAACGCGTCCTTCATCAGGGAGCGCCCCATGAGAAACTCCATCGACAGGTAGTGCACCTCGCGCTCGGGCGCGGTGCGGCTGTCGAACGTGTGCAGGCGCGAGAGGATCTCGCGGATGACGATGGCTGCGGCCTGAAAGACCTGCTCGTCGGTCGCGTCCTCGGCCATGACGCCGAAGTGCGCACAGAGCTTGTCGGCAATGGCGCTGCGCAGCTCATCGCGGGAAATCTGATTGGTCATTGGCATAAAAATCGAATCTTCCTTTACTGGGTCTGTCGGGGGTCAGAGCTCGCTGCCCTTGGGGATCACGATCGGCAGGGCCTCGCAGCCGGTGAGCGTGACGGCCGGGCCGATGCGGACGTTTTTGTCCGCGATGACGTACTGCAAAATGGCGTCCGCCGCGATGCAGGTGTCCTGCATGACGATGCAGCGGCTCAGGTGCGCCCCGCGCGCGACGCGCACGCCGCGGAACAGGATGCAGTCCGTGACCGTGCCCTCGATGAAGCAGCCGTCGGCCACGAGGCAGTTTTCCACGTGCGCGTGCTCGCCGTAGTACGTGCTCACGTCCGCGCGCTCTTTCGTGCGCACCGGGCGGTCGGCCGGGAAGAGCGAGGCGCGCGACAACGGGTCGAGCATATCCATACTGGCGGCAAAATAGTCCGCGGCCGTGTCCACGCGCACGGCGTAGCCCCGGTGCAGGAACACGTCCATCGTGCCGCCGCGGCCGAGATATTCGAACAGCCCGTCGCGGTGGAAATGGAAGCGGTTTTCCTGCGCGCAGAAATCGAGGATGCCGAGCAGGACGTCCTTATTGACGATGTAGATCTCCATCGAGGTGACGCCCGCGCCGGCCGCCGCGCTCGTGATGAGCTTCGTGACGCGCCCGCGGTCATCCGTGAGGTAGCGGTGGTGCTCCCCGGTGACGGCGCCGTCGCGGCAGATGGCCGTGATGCCGCAGCCGGAGGCATTGTGCTGCGCGATGGCGGCGGCGAGGTCGAGATTGCAGACGATGTCCGCCGGCATGAGCACGACCTCCGGCTCCGGAATATTGCGCACATAGGAGATGACCGCGTTGAGCGCCTCGGCCGTGCCGGTATAGTCGCCGCGCGTGTTCACGCCGAACGGCGGCAGCAGGTGCAGCCCGCCGCTGCGGCGCGACAGGTCCCACGCCTTGCCGCTGCCGAGGTGGTCGAGCAGGGACTGATAGTCCCGCTGCATGATGACGCCGACGCTGTGCACGCCCGCGTTCGAGAGCGACGAGAGCGCAAAGTCGATCAGCCGGTAACGCCCGCAGAACGGCAGCGATGCGTTCGTGCGGTAGCGCGTCAGGTCCCCGAGCCGCGGGGAGCTGTGATATGCGTAAACAATGCCATGTACTTCGCTCATGCGTGCACCTCCGCTCCGTCATAGATCATGGCCCCGGCCGGGACCGTGCCCCCGGCGGGCACCGCCACGTCCGGGCCGACCGTGGCAACGCCCCAGCCGTCCGTCCCGTCGGGCTGCGCGCCGATGTGCGCGCCTGCGCCGACGACCGTGCCCTCGCCGATGATGGCATACTCCACCACGGCGCCCGGCTCCACGACGACGCCGGGGTGCAGGATGCTGTAGAGCACGCGCGCGCCCGCGCCCACGGTGACAGAGCTCGAGAGCACGGAGTTTTCCACATGGCCCTCGATCGTGCAGCCCTCGGTGATGATTGAGTGCACGACCTCCGCCTGCCGGCCGATGCTGTGCGGCGGGCGGATAGGGCTCTTGGCACGGATGGGCCACTTCGGGTCATAGAGATTGATGAGCGTGGGCGAGAGCATGTCCATGTTCGCGTCCCAGAGGCTGACGATGGTGCCGACGTCGCGCCAGTAGCCCTCGAACCGGTACGGCAGCAGCTTTTCCCCGGCGGCGAGCATCTTGGGGATAATGTTCTTGCCGAAGTCCTTGTCGGAGTCCGGGTCTGCCTCGTCCTCGATCAGGTAGCGGCGCAGCACCTTCCAGTCGAAGATGTAGATGCCCATGCTCGCAAGGTCGCTCTTCGGGTGGGCAGGCTTTTCCTCAAACTCGTTGATAAAGCCGTCGGGCCCGACGTTCATGATGCCGAAGCGCGAGGCCTCCTCCATCGACACCTGGATGACCGAGATCGTGCAGGCCGCGCCGGCCTGCTCGTGCGCGCGGAGCATCTTGTCATAGTCCATTTTATACACATGGTCGCCCGAGAGGATGAGCACGCAGTCGGGGTCATACATCTCGATGAAGTCCATGTTCTGATAGATGGCGTTGGCCGTGCCGGAAAACCACGACCCGCGCTCCCCCGCGCTCTGATACGGGGGCAGGATGTATACGCCGCCGTCGATGCTGTCCAGATCCCACGCCTGACCGGTGCCGATGTAGCGGTTGAGCAGCAGGGGCTGGTACTGCGTGAGCACGCCGACGGTGTCGATGCCGGAGTTGGCGCAGTTGGACAGCGGAAAATCGATGATGCGGTACTTGCCGCCGAACGGGATGCTGGGCTTGGCGACCTTCGCCGTGAGGGCATACAGCCGCGAGCCCTGCCCGCCCGCGAGCAGCATGGCGATACAGTGTTTTTTCAAGGGATGCGCTCCTCCTTTTCTCCAGTTGCGAACAGATCAGGGGCCTCCCACGGCCCGACCGGTTTCGCGCGCGGCCCGGCGGCGCTTGGCCCCACGGTCGGCTGCGGCGGTTCCGGTGGACGTGGGAAACCCCTGACAGGTGTTCAGTTAAAGCGGCTCATGGCGCGGTCCGCTCCGTCGCGGATATAGACCGCGCAGGCCTCGGCCGCGCGCACGGCCGCGTCGTCCATGGCGGTCTTGTCCTCGCCGCGGAACGTGCCAAGCACCCAGTCGGGCATGTCATAGTCCGGGTGCGGGGGCGCGCCGACGCCGATGCGGATGCGGGGAAAGGCGTCCGTACCGAGGCAGGCGATGATGCTCTTGAGCCCGTTGTGCCCGCCGGCCGAGCCCTTCGTGCGGATGCGCAGGCGGCCCGGCTGCAGGTGGATCTCGTCCGACACGACCAGAATATGCTCCGGCGGCACCTTATAAAACTTTGCCGCCGGCGCCACGGCCTCGCCGGAGTCGTTCATATACGTCTGCGGCTTCATGAGCAGGACCTTCTGCCCGCCGAGCTCCGCCTGCGCGGTGAGCGCGTGAAAGCGCAGCCGGTCGATGCGCACGCCGCAGTCCTTTTCCACGACGTCTGCCGTGAGAAAGCCCGCGTTGTGCCGGGTGTTCTGATACTTCAGCCCCGGGTTGCCGAGAAACACGACCAGCCACTGCACGCCGCCGTGATCGGAAAAAAACATCACTCAAACAGCGAGGAGATGCTCATTTCCTCATAGATGCGGTTGATGGCCTCGGCGAACATCGGCGCGACGGGCAGATACTGGATCTTGTCGCAGGCCGGCTTGTTCTTCGGATACGGAATGGTATCGAGCAGGAGCAGCTCGTCGATGACGCTGTCGTTGATGCGGTCGATGGCCGGGCCGGAGAGCACGCCGTGGGACGCGCAGGCATACACTTCCTTCGCGCCGCCGACCTCGACGATGGCCTTGGCCGCGCCGCACAGGCTGCCGGCCGTATCGACCATGTCGTCGAGCAGCAGGCAGGTCTTGCCCTCGACATTGCCAATGATGTTCATGACCTCGGAGCAGTTGGCCTTCTCGCGGCGCTTATCCACGATGGCGAGACCGAGGCCCATCTTCATGGCGAACGAGCGCGCACGCGCCACGCTGCCGACGTCCGGCGAGACGACGACCATGTCCTCGCGGCCGTAGCCGAAGCGGCGCAGGTAGTGTGTGGCGAACAGCGGCGCACCGTAGAGGTTGTCCACCGGAATGTCAAAGAAGCCCTGGATCTGCGCAGCGTGCAGGTCCATGGTCAGCACACGGTCGGCCCCGGCGACGGTGAGCAGGTTCGCCACGAGCTTGGCCGAGATCGGGTCGCGGGCCTTGGCCTTGCGGTCCTGCCGGGCGTAGCCGAAGTACGGGATGACGGCGGTGATGCGGCCGGCGGAGGCGCGCTTCATCGCGTCGATCATGACCAGCAGCTCCATGAGGCTGTCATTGACCGGCTTGCAGGTGCTCTGCACGATGAACACATCCACGCCGCGGACGGGCTCGTTGATGGAGATGGAGCACTCGCCGTCGGCAAACGCCGTGACCGTGCTCTTGCCCAGGGAGATGCCGAGGTTCTTGCAGATCATGTCCGCCAGGTCGGGGTTGGACGAGCCGGTGAACACCTTGATCTCTTTGCCGTGTGGAATCATATCGTAACTTCCTCTCTTTTTGAAAATTTCCGCGTCCTGCGCACAGGCGCAGAAACCCAAGTTTTCATACAAAATCATTATAACAACATTTTTGCCGCTTGCAAAGAGAAACCGGTGCTCTGCGGCAAGAAAATTTTTTTGCGCCCCGCGGCAATGTTTGTGCAATCTGCCGCGGCGAATCGGCGCTTTGCATTTGGCGCGGGGTGTGTTATAATAGCGGCAAAGAAAACCAAGGGGCGCCCCGAGCCCCGGGAAGGGAAACATATGAGTAATTTTAATGATCTGTACGACCACGTCGCCGCCGACCGCTCGCGCGCCATGCAGCTGCTCGGCATTCAGGACATCCGCCGCAAGGCCATCAGCGAGCTGCTGGCCGCCGGCGCCTACACGGAGCCGGACAACATCGAGGACATGACCGACGCCGAGCGCGAGCAGCACAAGGCCGAAGCCGCCTATGCCCTTGGCCGCCCGCACATTCTCGAGGCGGCAAAAATGCCCGTGCAGGACGGCGACGAGACCTACGCCATTGCCGTGACCGCCACGAGCGAGACGCCCAACTGCATCGCCCTGTGCGTGCAGACGAAGCTCGAGGAGCTCTACGCCTCCGGCATCGTCGACCGCAGCGCCAATCACCGCCCGCGCCTGTTCGTCGTGGCCGCCAACAACCGCCCCGACGAGGACGTGCAGGGCCTGAGCACCGCGCTGGACATGCTGCGCGTGGCCTACCCCGATTTCCACATCGAGCTCAGCGAGCGCACGCCCGAGCAGGCCATACGCGCCGAGCTGGCCGAGGAGCTGCGCGACGCGCTCGACGCGTGCAAGATCAACGCCTCGAAGGAAAACTTCCAGCGCCTGGCCGCGACGATGATCGCGGCGCCGCTGTTCTTCCCCGCCCAGCGGCCCGAGGGCGAAGCTGCCCCGGCCGACGGTCAGCAGCACCTGCAGTTCGGCAAGGTGCGCACCGACGACGGGCGCACGTTCTTCTGCGCCTTCACCGACCGCGCGCGCCTGCTGCAGTGGCGCAACATGGGCAGCGTCGAGCTCGGCGTGAAGGACTACGCCCCGCTCGTGCTCTCCTCGAACGACACCGGCATCATCATCGACCCCGGCGTCGGCAGCGGCCTTGCGCTCACGCGCGAGATGCTCCAGACGCTCAAGGCCCAGCTCGATTTCTTTGAGCAGATGCGCAATACCGCGGCCGAGATGGGCGTGGACTTTGACGCCGACGCCGTGGCCGAGGCCGCCCGGAACATCACCACGGCCGATGACGAGCCTGAGGGCCGCAACCGCAAGGAGCGCCGCTGGTTCGGCAAGAAGAAAAAGTAAACCGCAGGATTCAGAGAGGGAGTCGGAATATGAGAAAAACGAAGATCGTCTGCACCATCGGCCCCGCGTGCGACAGCGAGGAGACGCTGCGCGCCATGATGCTCGCGGGCATGAACGTCGCGCGCCTGAACTTTTCCCACGGCACGCACGCCGAGCACCAGGTACGCATCGACCGCATCAAGAAGCTGCGCGCGGAGCTCGACCTGCCCATCGCCATCATGCTCGACACGAAGGGCCCCGAGTACCGCATCGGCACGTTTGAAAACGGGAAGATCGAGCTGCACAGCGGCGACACGTTCACGTTCACGACCGAGGCCGTCACCGGCAATGCCGAGCGCGTGTCCGTGAGCTATGCCGGGCTCGCGCAGGATCTCGAGCCGGGCGACACCGTGCTCGTCAACGACGGGCTCATCGCGCTGACCGTCACCGCCACGACCGACACGGACGTCGTCTGCCGCGTCACCGCCGGCGGCGTGCTGTCCGACCGCAAGAGCATGAGCTTTCCGAACAAGGTGCTCAAGCAGACGTTTCTGAGCGAGCAGGACAAGCGCGACCTGCTCTTCGGCATCGAAAACGACGTGGACTTCGTGGCCGCATCCTTCGTGTCGCGCAGGCAGGATCTGGTCGATCTCAACGGCTTCCTGCGCGCGCACGGCGGCGGGGACATCTCCGTCATCGCCAAGATCGAAAATCAGCCCGGCATCGATAACATCGAGGACATCTTCACCGAGTGCACCGGCATCATGATCGCCCGCGGCGACATGGGCGTCGAGGTGCCGTATGAGGAGCTGCCGAGCATCCAGAAGGAGCTCATCGGCAAGTGCCGCCTGCTCGGCAAGCGCGTCATCACCGCGACCGAGATGCTCGAGAGCATGACGCACAACATCCGCCCCACCCGCGCCGAGATCGCTGACGTCGCCAACGCCGTCTATGACGGCACGAGCGCCATCATGCTCTCCGGCGAGACGGCCGCGGGCGAGCACCCCGTCGAGGCGCTGAGCGCCATGGCCCGCATCGCCGAGTATACCGAGGCGCACATCAACTATGCCAAGCGCTTCCCCAAGACGCAGTTTGAGATCCACGACACGCTCGACGCCATCAGCCATGCCACGTGCGGTATGGCCATCGACATCGGCGCGAAGGTCATCACCGTCTGCTCCATCACGGGGCGCACCGCGCGGCTGATCTCGCGCTTCCGCGGCCCGACGGACATCATCGGCCTGACCACGAACGAGCGCGCCTACCGCAAGCTCGCCCTCTCGTGGGGCATCACGCCCGTCATGAGCGAGGTGTACGAGAGCACCGACGTGCTGTTTTACCACGCGCTGCAGGTCAGCCGGAAGGTGATGCAGCTCGAAAAGGGCGACAAGGTCATCATCACCGGCGGCATCATCAACGGCCGCAGCGGCAACACGAACACCATCAAGGTCGAGTACGCGTAAGGCCGCACACGCACAGATGTCCCGGCAAGCCCCGGTGCGAAAGCCTGCACACAACGGGCGCGAAAACCAGACACACGGGCAGCGCAGAGCCGGACGGATGGTGCACGGCCAAATCACGCAGGAATCGGTCTGCGCAGTGGAAATATCCCTGCGCAAACCGTGCATGAAGCGGCATCCGGCGCGCCGCACCAAACGGACGGTATCCGGCACGCCACAGTCGAGCGCACCCGAAAGCCCTCCGAAAACATACATATCTCCCCTGCCCCGCGCGAGAAATTTGCGCGGGGCAGATTTTTGCACATTTTATTTACATAATATTATTTACATAACGATAATAAAATATAGAAATATATTGTAATATCAATATTTATTACTTATTTTAGTTGTCATAATCTTGTTGTCATAAGTGTATGTATGCGAGCTGTCATGTCTGTTGATATATTTACATAATTTAGTTTACATAAATTTTGCTTTCTAAAAACATTCTATGATATTGCAAGCATTTCTGTATAATTGATTTTCATAATGTAGTTACCATAACTGTATATTTTCATTTTCGGTTTACATAATTTGAATTCCACAGAAGAAAAACAGCGCGGGAATCGCTATTCCCGCGCTGTTTCGGTTGTCATAACGCCGTTGATGCTTTACGCGACCACGTCCTCAAACTGGCTGTTGTAGAGCGCGGCATAGAACCCGCCGCGCGCGAGCAGCTCCGCGTGCGTGCCCTGCTCGACGATGCTGCCGTCGCGCATGACGAGGATGCAGTCGGCATTGCGGATGGTGCTCAGGCGGTGCGCGATGACAAAGCTCGTGCGGCCGCGCATGAGGTGGTCCATGGCCTCCTGAATGAGCTGTTCGGTGCGGGTGTCGACCGAGCTGGTTGCCTCGTCGAGGATGAGGATGGGGGCGTTGGCCAGCACAGCGCGCGCGATGGTCAGCAGCTGCTTCTGCCCCTGGGAGACGTTCGTCGCCTCCTCGTTGAGCTCCATCTGGTAGCCGCCGGGCAGCGTGCGGATGAAGGCGTCGGCGCGCGCGGCCTTCGCGGCCGCGATGACCTCGGCGTCCGTCGCCTCGGGGCGGCCGTAGCGGATGTTTTCCATGATGGTGCCCTTAAAGAGCCACGTGTCCTGCAGCACCATGCCGAAGGCGCGCCGCAGGTCGCCGCGCGCATAGTCGCGCACGTCGCGCCCGTCGACGAGGATGGCGCCGGCGTCCACATCGTAAAAGCGCATGAGCAGCTTGACCATCGTGGTCTTGCCGGCGCCGGTCGGGCCGACGATGGCGACGGTCCTGCCCGCCGGCACGTCGCAGCTCCAGTCGTGGATGACCGGCTGCTCGGGCTCGTAGCCGAAGCGCACGTGCCGGAACGACACGTCGCCGCGGATGTGGTCCGCCGGGGCTGGCAGGGCCGGGTCGGCCGGCTCCTCGGGCTCGGCAAGGAAGGCGAACACGCGCTCGGCCGCAGCCGCCATGGTCTGCAGCTGGGTGCTGATCTGCGCCAGCTGCGTGATCGGCTGCGTGAAGCTCGACATGTAGCTGATGAATGCCTGAATGTCGCCGATCGTGATGGTGCCGTGCGCGGCGAGCGAGCCGCCGAGCACGACCACGCACACGTAGCCGAGCTTGCTGACAAACGTCGTCACGGGCGACATGAGCCCGGACAGAAACTGGCTCTTCCACGCCGAGCGGTAGAGCCGCGCGTTGATGGCGTCAAACTCCTTTTGCGTCGCGCCCTCGCGGTTGAAGGCGCAGACGACGTTGTGCCCGGCGTAGGTCTCCTCGACCTTGCCGTTGATGTCGCCGAGGTTTTTCTGCTGGGCAACGAAGTAGCGCTGGCTGCGCTTGACGATGCGACTCGTGAGCACGCCCGTGACCGGCAGCATGATGAGCGCGATGAGCGTCATGAGCCAGCTGATGCGCAGCATCATGACCAGCACGCCGATGAGCATGGTGACGTTCGTGACGAGCTGCGTGACCGACTGCGCCATGCCGGAGGACATGGTGTCGACGTCGTTGGTGATGCGCGAGAGCACGTCGCCGACGGTGTTGCGCTCAAAGTAGCGCATGGGCATGCGGTGGATCTTGCTGCTGATCTCGCCGCGCAGGCGGTAGGCGAGCTTCTGCGTGATGCCGGCAAGGATCCACGACTGGAAGAAGCTGCACACCGCGCTGACGAGATAGAGCGCGAGCACCGTCAGCAGGATCTTGCCGATCTTGCCGAAGTCGATGCCGCCGAGGCCCGAGAGCTTGCGCCCGAGGCCGGTGGCCAGCTCCGTCGTGGCCGTCGAGAGAATTTTCGGCCCGACGATGCCGAAGGCCGTGCTCGCCAGCGCGAGCACGAGCACGAGCGCGAGCCCCAGCCGGTAGCGGCCGAGGTAGCGGAAGAGCTGCCCGATCGTGCCCTTGAAGTTTTTCGGTTTTTCCGGGATGCGGCCCGGTCCGCGTCTGTGGCCCGCCATGGTCAGCCCTCCTCTCCGAGTTCCGCGGCGCTGAGCTGGCTGAGTGCGATCTCGCGGTAAGTTTCGCAGCTGCGCAGCAGCGTGCTGTGCGTGCCGCAGCCGACGATGCGCCCGCCGTCGAGCACGAGGATCTGGTCCGCGTGCAGGATGGTGCTCAGGCGCTGCGCCACGATGATGACCGTGGCGTCGTGCGTCTGCTTGGCCAGCGCCTGACGCAGCGCGGCGTCCGTCTGATAGTCGAGCGCGGAAAAGCTGTCGTCAAACAGGTACACCTGCGGGTGCTTGGCGATGGCGCGCGCGATGGACAGGCGCTGCCGCTGCCCGCCGGACACGTTCGCCCCGCCCTGCGCCACCGGCGTGAGGAAGTGGTGCGGCCGCGACCAGATGAAGTCCTCGGCCTGCGCCGTGGCGGCGGCGCGGATGGCGTCGGCCTCCGAGACGTCGCCGGCAAACTCGAGGTTCGAGAGAATGTCGCCCGTGAAGAGCACGCCCTTTTGCGGCACGTAGCCGAGCATGGCGCGCAGGCCGGTCTGGGGCAGGCGGCGCACGTTCACGCCGCCGATGCTGACCGTGCCGCCGGTCGCGTCATAAAAGCGCGGGATGAGGTTCAGCAGCGTCGACTTGCCGCAGCCGGTCGAGCCGACGATGGCCGTGACCTCGCCCGGCCGCGCCGTGAAGCTGATGTCGTGCAGCACGTCGTCCTCCGCGCCGGGATAGCGGAACGACACATGGTCGAACGTGACGGTCGCGTCCGCGGGCACGGGCTCGGGGCTGCGCGGGTCGCGCACGCTCGCACGCGTGCGCAGAATTTCGTCCACGCGCGTGGCCGAGACCTCGGCGCGCGGCAGGAGCACCGCCACGATCGTGATCATCATGAAGGCCATGATGATGAGCGACGCATAGGTCGAAAAGGCGATCATGTCGCCAATCTGCATGTTGCCGGCGTTGATGCTTTTCGCGCCGAACCACTCGATCATGACCGTGACGCCGTACATGATGAGCGTCATGACCGGGCCCATGAACGCCATGGTCCGGTTGACGAACAGCTGCGTGTCCCGGAGCGCCGCGCTCGCAGCGCCGAAGCGTTCCTCCTCGTGCCGCTCGCGGTGGAACGCGCGGATGACCGGCAGGCCGGTCAGCACCTCGCGGCTGACGAGGTTGACATCGTCCACGCGCTGCTGCATGGTGCGAAACTGCGGCATGGCGATCTTCATGAGCACGCCGACAAGCAGCAGCATCGCCGCGACGGCCAGCGCGATGATCCAGCCGAGGCCGGTCTTCGTGCGCGCGACCATGACGATGCCGCCGAGGCCGATGATCGGCGCATAGAGCACGACGCGCACGATCAGCACGCACACCGCCTGGATCTGCGTGACGTCGTTCGTGCTGCGCGTGATGAGCGAGGCCGTCGAGAACTTGTCCATCTCGGCGGACGAGAACGACAGCACCTTGCGGAACACCTGCGCGCGCAGGTCGCGCCCGATGGCGGCGGACATCCGCGCGCCGACAAAGTTGCAGAGCACGGCCGCTGCGATCATGCCGAGCGTGAGCAGGAGCATTTTCCCGCCGGTGCGCAGCAGATAGCTGTTGCGGATGTGGTCCACGTTCAGCCCCGCGACGGCGTACTCCGTCTTGAGAAACTGTACGGCCGCGCTGCGCAGGACGCTGTCGGTGAGCGTGCCCATGCCGCTGAGGGCCTCCTCGCCGCGCGCGAGGATCTCCTCGTGCGTGATGAGGCCGCCCTGCATCTGCTGCCGCAGGGCGAGCACGGTGTTCGCCCCCTGCTCCGACAGGCGCGCATACATGACCAGCGGCCGGATGAAGATGCGCTCCAGCTCCGGCAGCTGCGCCGTGTCGTTGAGCGTCCAGATGCCGTTATCCTCCGTGTAGGCGGCGCTGACCGCGGCAGCGTCGTCGTCCGACAAAAACAGGCGCACGCCGTCCATGGTCTTGTCCGTCAGCGCGAGGGGCGCTGCGTATTCGATGCCGCCGCTCTGGATGCCGGTGTCCACGATGCGGCTCGTGTACGCCGGCAGCGACAGCTCGCAGAACGACTGCGCCGCGAGCAGCAGCACGATCAACGCTACGGCCGGAATGTGCCCGCGCAGGTATTTCAGTACCCGCATGGCGTGTCCTCCTTCTGCTCTTCATAGATCTGCTGGGCGATGGCTCCCGCCCGGTCGCTCAGACGCAGCAGCTCGCGCGTGTCCGCCTCGCCCATACGGCGGTAGACCTCCGACAGGCACGCGACCGCCTCGTTGAACGACGTCTGCACCTCGTTTCTGCCCTGCTCGGTCAGGCGCACGACGACGCGCCGGCGGTCGGCCGTGTCGCGCGCGCGGGTGATGGCGCCCTTGCGCTCGAGATTGTTGAGCATGGCCGCGATGCGCGCCGTGCTCAGGTCGAGCAGCGTGCTCAGCTCGCCGGCCGTGCGGCCGTCCGCCCCGGCGTTGAGGCAGCCGAGCAGGCGCATCTCGCCCTGCGAGAAGACCTGGCTGAGGTCCTCGCGGCGCGCATGGTTGAGGATCATCGCGCGCACCTGTTCGCGCGCGACCTGTTCAAAATAATCCATGATCGGTTCACTCCGTTTCTCCGGCCGGGGCCGGGTGAAAAATGGATATTTCACTAATACCGTTTCCTTTTACCATTAGATAATACAGGCCCCGCGTGCTTCTGTCAAGTATCACGTGGGACATTTTGGCGAAAATGTGCAAAAGCCGTCCCTCCGGAGAGGGACGGCTCTTTGGGCACGATTGCATGTTCAGTCCGTGGGCTCGAAGGCGCGGTCGAACAGGTCGGTGACCTCCTTTGACGGGGCCTTGCTGCACAGCGACACGACGACTGCCGCGATCAGACCGCACAGGAAGCCGGGGATGATCTCATACAGGCCGGTGCTCGAGGACAGGAACGCATACCACACGGCATCGACCACGAAGCCCACGCACACGCCGGCGACCGCGCCGGAATACGTCAGGCGGCGCCAGTAGAGCGAGAGCAGGATGACCGGGCCGAACGCGGAGCCGAAGCCCGCCCATGCGCACTCGACGAGCGCCATGATGCCGCCGCAGTTCGGGTCAGCCGCGATGAAGAACGCGACGATGGAGATGAGGATGACGATGATGCGGCCCGCCCACTGCATCTCGTGGTCGGTGGCGTCCTTGCGGATGACCGGCTTATAGATATCGGAGGCGAAGGCGCTGCTGCTCGCAAGCAGCTGGGAGTCGGCCGTGCTCATGGCCGCGGCCAGAATGGCCGAGAGAAGCACGCCGGAGATGAACGCCGGGAACAGACGGCGCACCATGTGCACAAAGACGAGGTTCTCGTTGTCGATCTCGCCGAGGAACTGGCGGCCGATCAGGCCGACGACGGCGGACATGGCCAGAATGAGCACGATCCAGCTGCAGCCGATGATCTGGCTCTTGCGCATCTCATGCTCGGACTTGATGGACAGATAGCGCACAAGGATGTGCGGCATGCCGAAGTAGCCCAGGCCCCAGCCAAGACCGGAAATGATATCCGACAGGCTCTTCCAGTTGAAGCCGCCGCCGGAGAGCACATTATAGTAGTTTTCCGGAACGGCCATGACCGGTGCGACAAAGTCTGCACCCTTCATGACGAACAGCGCGAGGATCGGCGTGAGCATGAGCGCGGCAAGCATGAGCATGCCCTGGAAGAAGTCCGTCCAGCACACGGCGTTGAAGCCGCCGAGAAACACGTACACGAGGATGATGGCCGTGGCGATGATCATGGCCGTCTTGGCGCTCATGCCCGTGACGGTGTTGAACAGCGTACCGCAGGCCGAGATGCTCGAGGCACTGTAAATGCAGTAGACCACGACGAACACGATCGCCGAGATGATCTGCAGCCCCTTGTTCTTCGACTGGAAGCGGTTGGTGAGAAACTGCGGGATCGTGATCGAATCGTTCGCGCGGATGGAATACCGGCGCAGACGCGGCGCGACAAACACCCACGCGCAGATCGTGCCGATGACCAGACCGACGGCGATCCACACCTTGCCGATGCCGTACAGATAGATCGAGCCGGGCAGACCCATGAGCACCCACGCACTCATATCCGACGCGCCGGCAGACAGCGCCGCGACCCAGCCGCCCATGCTGCGGCCGCCGAGGAAATACTCCTTCTCGCCCTCCACATGGCGGTCACGGATGAAGAAATACACACCGACGCCGATGACCAGCGCAAAATACAGTAATATGGCGATCCATTCACCGCTCGAAGCAGTGCCCATGATGTTTTGCCCCTTTCATTAGGAAACCTTATATCGTTTCCTGAAAAACAAGATGAGTGTATGATACGCCACTTTCGCCGCCGTGTCAACAATTTCTTCATAATTTCGGGCAAAAATCGGCGTTTTCTCTGCAATATCAGGAAAAATTTCTGCGCTTGACTTTTTGGAACCCGTGCGTATAATATAAGGTAATCTTATTTTTTATGAAAAATTCGGACAAGGAGCGTGTGCGTGTGACACTGCGGCAATATGAGGCGTTTTTAAAAACGGTGGAGTGCGCGGGCGTGTCGGCCGCGGCGCAGGCGCTGGGTGTGTCCCAGTCGGCGCTGACGCAGCTGCTGGCGGGGCTCGAGCGCGACTGCGGCTTTCCGCTGCTGGTGCGCAACCGCGGCGGCGTGCATCTGACCCCGGCGGGCAAGGCGCTGCTGCCGGCCGTGCAGCAGGTGTGCGCGGCGGATGCGCACCTGCGCGGCCGCGTTCAGGAGGTGCGCGAGCGCGCCGGCGGCACGATCCGCATCGCGACGTTCAAGAGCGTGGCGGTCAACTGGCTGCCGCCGATGATCAAGCAGTTTCAGGTGCAGCACCCGGAGGCGCGCTTTCGCCTGTTTGACGGGGCGTACGCCGAGGTGGATGCCTACGTGCGCAGCGGCACGGTGGACATGGGCTTCATCTCGCTGCCGAGCGAGCTGCCGGGTGAGATCGTGCCCGTGTGCAGCGACCGGCTGCTGGCCGTGCTGCCGGCGGGGCACCCGCTGGCGGACCGGGACGCCGTGCCGATCACGGCCTTCGGCACGGAGCCGGTCGTGAGTCTCGTGGACAGCACGAACCGCGACGCGCTGCGCGTGCTCGACGCCGCACACGTGCACCCCGATATCCGCTTTCAGACGGCGGACGACTACGCCATGATCTCTATGGTCGAGAGCGGGCTGGGCATCTGCATCGCGCACGAGCTCGTGCTGCGTTCGGATCATCACAACGTCGTTGTACGCCCGCTCGACCCTCCGGCGCACCGCACCATCGCCATGGCCATCCCGCCGGAGAGCGAGGGCAAGCCGCTCGTGCGCACGTTCGCTGCCTTTGTGCGCGCGTGGGCGCAGGCCAACCCGTGACGGAAGGAGGCAGACCTTGGACCGCAGCGAATGGAAGCAGTACATTCTGGAGACGTACCATGCCGTGTCCGACCGGCCGTGGCCGCGCTACCCGAACCATGAGGTGTTTCGCCACCCCGGCAACCGAAAATGGTTTGCGCTGATGATGGAGGTGCCGGGCGCAAAGCTCGGTCTGCCGGAGCGGGGAATGCTCGACATTCTCAACCTCAAGTGCGATCCGGTGCTGATCGCCTCCCTGCGGGGTGCGCCGGGGCTGCTGCCGGCGTACCATATGAATAAGGAAAACTGGATCACCGCCGTGCTTGACAGCGGAGCTCCGGATGCGCAGATCCGGACGCTGCTGGCCATGAGCTATGACATGACCGCGCCGGGGCGCGGCCGCACTGTGAAAAAGCGCAACGAAAATCAGGCAGCGGCGGCGCATTTGCGGTAAGATCGACGCATCGAACAGTCAGGAGGCACACAGCATGGCACAGTGGCACCGGAACATTCAGGACATCATCACCATCATCGATGCCTGCATCCGCGCGCAGCAGGATGAAGCGCTGACCCTGCGCGCGCTGGCACAAAAGCTCGGCTACTCCGAATACTACACGTCGCGCAAGTTCCGGGAGCTGGCCGGCATGACGCTCCGGGACTACCTGCGGCTGCGGCGGCTGGCGTTTGCCCTGCGCGACGTGCGCGACAGCGACGCGGGCATTCTCGACATCGCCGTGAAGTACGGCTTTTCCTCCAACGTGGCCTTCACGCACGCGTTCAAAAAAGCCTACGGCGTGAGCCCCAGCGCCTACCGGGCCGCACCCGGCCCCGTCGTGCTCCAGACCATCCTGCGGCCGTTTGACTGCTATCTGACGGAAGGAGCAGGCGATAGGAACGAGACACAAAACGCGGGCGAGGTCCAAACCTATTTCGTGCACATCCCGGCGCACAAGTTCCTGCACATCCGCAATTATGAGAGCATCGGCTACTGGGACTTCTGGCAGCGGCTACCGGCTCGACCTGACGCCGGACAGGGTGTTTTATTTCTACCACGACTGCGCGCGGTTTTTCAAATACGTGCGCCCGGTGTGCAGAGCCTGAACAGTATAAAAAAACCGGGGCGCTCCGACGGGAGCGTCCCGGTTGAGACTGTCAAAAAGTAATACTTTTTGACAAAGAGGTTTGCGGCCTGACCGCAGCGCACGCGCCGTCCGCCCAAGGCAGACGGCGCGCACGTTTGCAGGCCGAGCAGTATTTTCTTCGACGCACATGTTGCCGAAGAAAATGATTGGACTTTCTTTGCGCCTGCGGGCGCAAACTCTACGAGGTCCTTTGACAAGCTGAGCAGGGGCGCTCCCTCAGGGAGCGTCCCTGCTCGTATCTGCGGGTTTTTACGCGTTCCAGGCCTTCGTCTGCGCACGCAGCCAGTCGGCCCACGGCTCGATGCCCTCGCCCTTGAGCGCGGAGATCGGGAACACCTGAATGTTCGGGTTGAGCTTCTTGACGCGCTCGATGCACTTGTCGAGGTCGAAGTTGAAGTACGGCGCGACGTCGATCTTGTTGACGAGCAGCACGTCGCAGATCGAGAACATGAGCGGGTACTTCAGCGGCTTGTCGTCGCCCTCCGGCACGGAGAGGATCATGGCGTTTTTCACGGCGCCGGTGTCAAACTCCGCCGGGCAGACAAGGTTGCCGACGTTCTCGAGGATGGCGAGGTCGATGTTCTCGGTGCCGAGGCCCTCGAGGCCCTGGCGCGTCATGCCCGCATCGAGGTGGCACATGCCGCCGGTGTGCAGCTGGATGACCTTCGCGCCGATGGTGGAGATGGTCGCCGCGTCGACGTCGGAGTCGATGTCGGCCTCCATGACGCCGATGCGCAAATCGTCCTTCAGGGCATTGATGGTCGCCATGAGGGTCGTGGTCTTGCCGCTGCCGGGCGAGGACATGAGGTTGAGCAGGAAGGTGTGGTTGCGCTTGAGCTCTTCGCGCAGCAGATCTGCCTGCCGGTCGTTGTTTTCAAAAACGCTCTTTTTGATTTCGAGCACGCGGAATGCATCCATGATATTACCTCCAGAATTTCAGCGTGTTTTTCTATGCCAAAATTATAGCAGTCCCGCCGCGGATTTGCAACCTTTTTGCCGCAGAGTCGAAAAACTGTGCTGCCGCTCAGGACGTGACCGCCAGGATGCGATAGCGTCCGTCGGAACACAGGCCGATGATAAACGTACTATCGCCGCAGTAGTCATCTCCGCTGCCGTATATTGGGATGTAGGTCAGATAGCATTTGGCGCCAAATTCCGCGTCGCCCTCGGCATAGCGCAGGACCTCCGTCTGCATGTCGGCCTTGTAGCTGACATACCCTACGCTGCCGCGGCGAAAGTAGAGCCGGCCGTCGATCTCCCGGAACTGCTCGCCAAACGCGAGCCGGTCGATTAGCGCATCGCTCAGATACTGCTGCACATGCAGGCGCAGCTCGCTCAGAGAGCCGTAGTTCGTCACCGGATACCAGTTACCGATCCCGTCAAAGCCGTTCGGCAGCGGACGGGATTCATCATATTTCACGCCGAAATTCGCATTGTCCGCATCCGTGTAGCACCGGATCATCGTGTTGATACCCGGAATGTCGCCGAGGGTCTTCGGCTCCGGGGCCTCGGTGGCGGTCGCCGCAGTCTGCGCCGGCGCGGTGGGCCTGGTGCCGGCCGTCTGCTTCCCGGTCCGGCCGCAGCCGCACAGGAGCGCAGAGAGCATGCAGACCGCCAGCAAACATGTGATCTGTCGTTTCATGCAGAAACCTTCCCAATTTGATTGCAAGCACAGTTTACCATATCTGGATCGGGATTACCAGTATTTTGCCCATCTTCTGCGCGGGGATTGCCAATGCGGGGCGGTTCGGGTATAATGGTTTAATATTGTGTGAAACGCCAACCAAGGAGGCGAGGATATGCCCCACCATTCCGGCGCCGAGCTGCCGGGCGCGCAGGCGCTGCGCCAGATGGCCGCGCAGAGCGACAGCCGCGGCCTGTTTTCCGACCGGGCGCCCGACCCGGCCTATGCCGGCCTGTTTCTGAACCGCGAGCTGAGCTGGCTCGCCTTCAACCGCCGCGTGCTGGCCGAGGCGGCCGACGAGACGCTGCCGGTCTACGAGCGGCTGAAGTTTCTGTCCATCTACTGCTCGAATCTCGATGAATTTTACATGGTGCGCGTCGGCGGGCTGCTCGACCGGGCGCTGCTGCAGCCGTGGCACACGGAGACCATCACGGGCCTGACGCCGCGCGAGCAGCTGCGCGCGATCTATGACGAGACGGCGCGGCAGCAAAAGGACTTTGCCGCGCTCTGGCACAGGGTGACGGCGGCGCTGGCAAAGCAGCACGTGGAGATCCTGGACTTCGACCGGCTCGACGAGGCGGACGAGGTGCTGCTGCGGCGGCGGTTTGACGCGCTGCGCCCGCTGCTGAGCCCGCAGGTGCTCGACGCGGAGCACCCGCTGCCGTTTCTGCGCAACCGCGAGCAGTACGTGCTCGTGCGCTTTGCGGGCAAGCGCGGCGGCGCGGGGCTGGTGCCGACGACGCAGCTGCCGAAGTTTTTCCGGCTCACGGTCGACGGCGTGCAGAAGCTCGCGCTCACGGCGCCGCTGGTGGCACACTTTGCCCCCCTGCTCTTCGGCGAGCGGCGCGTGCGCGAGACGGCCATCGTGCGCGTGACACGCAACGCCGACATCTCCGTGCGCGACATCATGGACGGGTGCGACGCGGACCTGCGCGCCGTGATGGAGCGGCTGCTGCGGCGGCGCCGCCGGCTCGAGCCGGTGCGTGCGCAGGTGCAGGGCCGCATCTCGGACGAGGTGCGCGCGCTCGTGCGCGAGCTGCTCGGACTGCCGAAGCGGCAGCTGTTTGTGACGAGCGCGCCGACGGACCTGTCGTTCGTGCTGACGATGCCGGGGGAATTCGACCTCACGGGGCTGACGTGCAAGGAGGTGCCGCCGGCCAAAAACGTGGCGCTGCAAAAGGGCGACTACTTTGCCTATCTCGCGCAGCACGACCTGCTGCTCGCGCTGCCGTACCAGAGCATCAACCCGTTTGTCGACCTGCTGTACGAGGCGGCGGACGACCCGGACGTCGTGTCGATCAAGATCACGCTCTACCGGCTCGCCGGCAGCAGCCGCATCGCGGCGGCGCTGGCCTACGCGGCCGAGCACGGCAAGCAGGTGCAGTGCCTGCTCGAGCTGCGCGCCCGCTTTGACGAGCAGAGCAACATCGACTATTCGCGCATGCTTGAGGACGCGGGGTGCAGCATTCTCTACGGCCTGACGAAATACAAGGTGCACACGAAGCTGTGCCTCATCACGCGGCGGTGCCCCGGCGGCATCTGCTACTACACGCAGGTCGGCACCGGCAACTACAATGAAAAGACCGCCGAACAGTACACCGACCTCATGCTCCTGACGAGCGACCCGGCCATCGGGCGCGACGCGGCGAAAACGTTTGACCGGCTCGCGCGCGGCGAGACCGTCGGCGAGACGGAGGCGCTCTGGCTCGCGCCGGAAGGGTACAAGCCGCAGCTGCTGGCACACATCGACGCGCAGACGCGCCTCGGCCCCAAGGGCTACATCGGCATCAAGGTCAACTCCATGAACGACGCGGATGTCATGGCGCGGCTCGTGCGTGCGAGCGAGGCGGGCACGGAGGTGGAGCTGTTCGTGCGCGGCATCTGCTGCCTGCGGCCGGGCGTGCCCGGGCGGACGGAGCACATCTCGGTGCGCAGCATCATCGGGCGGTATCTCGAGCACGAGCGCATTTTCGTCTTTGGCCGCGGGGAGGCGCAGGAGGTGTTCATCGGCTCGGGCGACCTGCTCGAGCGCAACACCATGCGCCGGATCGAGGCCTTCACCGCCGTGACCGACCCGAACGCGCGCGCCGAGGTGCTCGAGGTGCTCAGCGCCATGCGGCGCGACAACCGGCAGGCGTGGATCATGCAGCCGGACGGCAGCTATCTCCGTCCCGAGCCCGCGGGCGAGCCGTTCGTGAGCCAGACGTACCTGCACACGTACTTCGCCGGGCGCACCGTCACAAAATCCGCACCCTCTGCCCCGCCCCGGCCGCAAAAAAAGCTGCCGTGGTGGCGGCGGCTGTGGATCTGGCTGTGGAACAACTGACGAAAAAAGCCGGAATTTGGTCTTGACAAGCGCGCAAAAGCGCGTATAATGTGCTTTACAATTTAACAGCCTTATCAAGAGTGGCGGAGGGACCGGCCCTGTGAAGCCCGACAACCTGCAGAGACCTGCAAGGTGCCAAATCCGGCGGTGCAAATCGAGAGATGAGGATCTTCGCCTTTTCCAAGCGCTCCGTCGGCTGTCGGGGCGCTTGTTTCTTTGCCCCGGCACAACAGAAAGCGAGGAATTTACCCAATGGCTCATCATCTTTTTACATCCGAATCCGTCACGGAGGGACATCCCGACAAGATCTGCGACCAGGTGTCCGACGCGATCCTTGACGCCATTCTGGCGCAGGACCCGAACGGCCGCGTCGCCTGCGAGTGCACGGTCACGACCGGCGTCGTGAACGTCATGGGCGAGATCACGACCGACTGCTACGTGGACATCCCGAAGGTCGTGCGCCAGACCGTGCGCGAGATCGGCTACGACCGTGCAAAGTACGGCTTTGACTGCGAGACCTGCGCCGTCATCACGAACATCGACGAGCAGAGCGCGGACATCGCCCTCGGCGTGGACCAGTCGCTCGAGAGCAAGGAGACCGGCGACAGCGCGCTCGACAACGGCGCGGGCGACCAGGGCATGATGTTCGGTTTCGCCTGCGACGAGACGCCGGAGCTCATGCCGCTGCCCATCTCGCTTGCCCACAAGCTGGCCAAGCGCCTGACTGCCGTGCGTAAGCAGGGGCTGGTGGACTATCTGCGGCCCGACGGCAAGACGCAGGTCACGGTCGAGTACGACGAGCAAAACCGCCCCGTGCGCGTGCACACCGTCGTACTCAGCACGCAGCACGCGCCGGAAGTGGACATGGCCCAGCTGCGCGCGGACATGATCGAGCTCGTCATCCGCCCGACCATCCCGGCCGAGCTGCTCGATGACGACACCCGCTACCTCATCAACCCCACCGGCCGCTTCGTCGTCGGCGGCCCACAGGCGGACTCCGGCCTGACCGGCCGCAAGATCATCGTCGACACCTACGGCGGCAGCGCCCCGCACGGCGGCGGCGCGTTCTCCGGCAAGGACCCGACGAAGGTCGACCGCAGCGCCGCCTACGCCGCGCGCTACGTGGCCAAGAACATCGTGGCGGCAGGGCTTGCCCGCCGCTGCCTCGTGCAGCTGGCGTATGCCATCGGCGTGGCCGAGCCCGTGAGCGTGCTCGTCGATACGCAGGGCACCGGCGCTGTGCCGGACGCGCAGCTCGCCGCTGCCGTGCAGCAGGTGTTCGACCTGCGGCCGACGGCCATCATCCGCGACCTCGACCTGCGCCGCCCGATCTACCGGCAGCTCGCCGCCTACGGCCACATGGGCCGCGAGGAGCTCGGTGTCCGCTGGGAGGACACCGACCGCACCGACGCCCTGCGCGCCGCCGTCGCCGAGACGAACGTGTGAGCAAAACAGCGCAAAAAATCTCCGCCGCCGAAGCTGCGGAGATTTTCCGTTTGTCCCCGGGACTCATATGAGCCCCGGGGACAAACGGAAAACAAAATCTCATTCGAGGCGGGCCTTGCCCCCTCGAGCTCCCCTGCTGCTCCATCTCGCTGCGTATGTGCATACGTTTTGGGCAGCCGCAAAAAATCTCCGCCGCCGAAGCTGCGGAGATTTTTTCATGTTCATTCGAGAACCAAGCGAAGCGGTTCTCTATGGAGCATATGCTCAATAATACGAATGTCCCCAGGTGGCGTTTTCGTAGCTTACGAGGAAGTCAATATTGTCACGCTCTATCTGGGAGAGCACATCGTTGCTGAACGATGCGCCGGGTATCGTGCCGTGGTACCAGCTCTGGGCCTCAAAATAGGCCGCGATCTGCGGTGTCTGGAAGAGGCGGCCGTGACGCGCAAAGATCTCGTTGCGGGCAAGGCAGCACTGCTCCCATGTGAGGTCCGCCACGTCCGCCTGCGTGAGCCGGCGCGTGGCGCTGTCCGGCAGAATGTAGTCGTCGGAAACCGGCTCTTTGGTCGGCTTCGGGGTCGACGTGGGTTTCGGCTTCGGAGCGGTGGACGGGCGCACAGTCGCCGTCACCGCCGGCGTCACGGCTGCAGTCGGCCGGTTCGACTTGGGCTTGATATTGAGTGCGATCAGCAGCACAATCACTGCCACGCCGAGCACGGCAAAAATTGTGATGAGCAGAGCCTTGCTGCGCGGCGGCTTCCCGTGCGGCTCGGGCATATACGGTGCATCGTCCTCCCAGCCGGACACCGGTGAGTCGTCTGCCCAGGTTTCATCCGAGGGTTCGGCCTCGTTGTCCCAATCATTGGCGGGAGCGTAATCGTCCTGCCATTCATCAACCGGAGCAGCCTCGTCCTGCCAGTCGTCCGGCGGCGCCAGTTCGGCACCGCAGTAGGGGCACCAGGCCGCATCGTCCGGGACTTTTCTTCCACATTGCGTGCAAAACATAGATCGGCATTTCCTTTCCTAAACTTTGTATTATTTTAACATGCGAATGGGAGACCCGCAAGTGTCTAAAAACATTTCTTGCAGCGCTCCCACCGATATTCGGCAGGTTTTCAGGTTTTTGTTGTGATTTTGACCAGTTTCTTCTATAATGAGTGTCTAGAATTCATAAACACACCTGGCCCGAGAAATCCTGAAAATCCGCGACCGAAAGGAAGATACAACATGGACACTTGCCCAAACTGCGGACAAGCGCTGAAACCCGGCGCAAAATTCTGCACCCGCTGCGGTGCTCCCGTTCCGGCGGCCGGCATTTCTGCGCAAAGGCCGCGCCGGTCCGCATCAGCGATACGGGTGTGGTAAGTTACATTGTGAATGACAGCGCCACCCTTGTCACATTTTCATGGACAGATGACTTCGTTAATTTTAATCTGTATCAGCATGACATGCGATCCGGCACGACCAAGAAGATCGCATCCGGTCTGGTGAAAAAAACAGATTACGTAGCTTCCGGCGACGGATCAAAAATCATTTATAACACGGAAAACGGCCTGTACCTGTACTCCGGACTGGGCAAGACGGAAAAGCTCAGCAACGACTATTGCTCACAGGTCTACACGCCGGACGACGCGCTCTCGACCATTTACTATGTCGACGAGGATGACACGCTCTTCTGCAACAAGACCGGCAAAGCCGGGGACAGCTTCAAGATTGCAGACGATGTGTCGGGCGTTAGTGTCTCGGGGAACGGTGTGTATTACACGACGGACAGCAGAAATGTCTCGATGTACGACTATATCGACAAAAGCCTTCTGGCTGTTGTCCTCAGTGACTTGGAGAATCCGGATACCGGAGAAATTGATCTTTCCGAATATACATTCGAGGAACTCGAGGAACTCCGAGAGCAATACAGAACCGACACAACTGCCTACGAGCGCATCAATGAAATCATATATCTGAAAGACGAGCTTGCCCAGGAACAGCACCTCATGACGCTCCATTACTTCGACGGCAGCCAATCAAGCGTCGTCGCAGAGGATGTCATCCATGGTTCTGTCGACCTCGCCCCCGACCGCGCCATTGACCAATCGCACACCGCGGCCGTGCTGGCATATGCTGCTTGTCCGGATCCGGAAAAGGCCGCCGCGCTCACAGCGGACGACCTGGAAGCGATCATTGAATCGCCGGATTCCTCCAGCCTGACAGATATTTACAAAGAGATCTGCCATTTTTCCGTTGCAGTCAACGGCACGGCCTGTGCGCTGGACCTAAACATTCGGAGCATCCATCTCACGGAGGACGGCCAAACCGTCTACATCACCACAAAGAATCCGGATAATTCGGATATTGATCTGTATCAGGCCGGCATCTCCGGCAACAGCCTGCAGACACCCACCCAGATCGCATCGGATATCGACGATCTGCAGATCATCGGCAACAACGTCGTCTTCTGGCAGGACTCCGCCGTTTTTGTCAACAACGCCCGGATCGACGACGATGTGCTTGCGGACCACGTCGCGTTCCGGGACGACGGCTCGTTCGTGTACCTGGTCGGCGAAGAAGACGACAACAGCTATCAGCTCAAGTCCTATAAAGGCGGTGAGATCACGACGATCGCAGACGATGTGTTCGACTTTGGCTTCACAACCGGCGGAGATCTGCCGTATTTGCGTGACTATAACCTTAACCGCTGCGTGGGCACCCTGTACCTGTACAATGGTAAGGACAGCACAAAGCTGGACGACGATGTTGCCGCGATCATTTCCGGAAAAGTCACTGCATATGACTGTGGTAGCGAGATTCGATTCAAGAGGCCCGCCTAAATTCCTTAATCCGACCATAACTGATCCCGCACAAAAGCAAATCTTATCCCCCGCGCCTGTCCGGTCATGCAGGCGCGGGGTTTCGTTTCCCATCAGAGCGTGGAAAATTTTTCTCGACGAGATTTCTTCCGGATATTGCAACATTCGCCAAGCATCTGTATAATAAAATCAGTTTTTGCCATTCCGAAGAATGATAGAGATGTTGAAAACGCAGAAATTATGAGGAAGGAAATGCTCTATGAACACTTGCCCAAACTGCCACGCACCGGTCGCTGACGGCTGCCGGTTCTGCGGTGCTTGCGGGGCGCCGATCCCTCAGGAGCCCGTCGCTCCCACAAAAGTCCCCGCGCCCGGCGATGCCAAGCCGGCACCCACGACCTGCCCCAACTGCGGCAAAACCTTGCCGTCGGGCGCACGGTTCTGCCAGAGCTGCGGTGCACCCATCGCTGCACAGGCCGAACCCGCCGCGGCGCAGACCGAACCCGCCGCTGCACAGGCCGAACCCGCCGCAGCGCAGGCCGAGCCCATCGCTGCATGGACTGAGGCGCCGACAGCAAGAACCAGAGACGCGGCAGCGAGCGCCAAAAACACCATAGCGGCAAAGGTGAAGGCTGCAGGCAGCAGATCGTCGGCAGAAGGAACGCCGAAACGCAAGAAACCCACGGCAAAAATCATTGGCATATCAGCCGTCGCGGTCGTGCTCGTGGTCGCGATCATACTCGGTATCACGCTCATCCCGGGCAAACACGCCAGCAACACCGCCATTTATCTGAAGGATGGCAATCTGTGTGTCCTCCCCAACGTGAAAAAGAACACCGATCTGCTCACCATGCAGATGTTCTCCGATCCCGATTACCTGGAAGGCGAGATCAGCGATCTCTGGGACTATCAGAACTTCTCGGAAGCATGCAGCGCATACGTTGCCACGCTCAGCAAGGACGGCAGCAAATTTTTCTATATCTCCTCCACGGAAAACAACGATGAAATCAGGTTGTACTACATAGATCTGAAAGCTAAGAACGCCACACCGGTCCGCATCAGCGGCGGCGTTGTTCTGGCTTACTCCGTGAACGAAAGCGCCACCCTTGTCACATTTATGCGGGCTGATAACAACCTGTACCAGTATGACATGCAATCCGGAAAGGCCGAAAAGATCGCATCCGATCTGGAGGAGGTTTTTGTAGCTTCCCGCGACGGATCGAAAATCGTTTACACCACGGAAAACGGCCTGTACCTGTACTCTGGACTGGGCAAGACGGAAAAGCTCAGCAACGACTATTGCTCACAGGTCTACACACCGGACGACGCGCTCTCGACCATTTACTATGTCGACGAGGACGACACGCTCTTCTGCAACAAGACCGGCAAAGCAGAGGACAGTTTCAAAATCGCAAGCGGTGTAGATACCCTGTACGGTCTCACGGAAAACGGCGTGTATTACACGACGGACAGCAAAACCGTCACGATGTACGACTATGTCAACCAGGATCTCCTGTCAGTCGATCCCGACAGTCTGGAAAGGCCGGAGTACCCCTTCTCGTTCGAGTATGACACGGATGCAGAATATCAGGCAGCCATGAAGCAGTACAAGGCCGATATGGAGGTCTATGAACACGCAAACGACCTTCGTGAACTGCAAAAGGATCTTGCCCGCGAACAGTACACACTCGTGACGCTCAATTACTTCAACGGCAGCAGTGCAAGCGTCGTCGCAGAAGATGTCTTCAGAGGCTCCATCAGCAGCGCCGATACCTATGCACACGCCGCGGCCGTGCTGGAATATGCCTATCCGGATCCGGAAAAGGCCGCCGCGCTCACAGTTGACGACATGGAAGCGATCATCGACTCGAATTATAGCTACGCGTCTACCGCGTCTGACCATATTTATAATAAAATCCGCAGTTCCTCCGTCGCCGTCAACGGCACGGCCTGTGCGTCAGATCTGGACATTTATCGCATTTGTCTCACAGAGGACGGCCAAACCGCCTGCATCATCACAAAGAATCCGGATAATTCGGATATCGATCTGTATCAGGCCGGCATCTCCGGCAACAGCCTGCAGACACCCACCCAGATCGCATCGGATATCGACGATCTGCAGATCATCGGCAACAACGTCGTCTTCTGGCAGGACTCCGCCGTTTTTGTCAACAACGCCCGGATCGACGACGATGTGCTTGCGGACCACGTCGCGTTCCGGGACGACGGCTCGTTCGTGTACCTGGTCGGCGAAGAAGACGACAACAGCTATCAGCTCAAGTCCTATAAGGACGGCAAGACCACGACGATCGCAGACGATGTGTTCAACTTCGGCTTCACGACCGGCGGCGAGCTGCTCTATCTGCGCGATTACAATACCGACCGCAGTGCGGGCACCCTGTACCTGTACAATGGTAAGGACAGCACAAAGCTAGACGACGATGTTTTCATGATCGTCCCCGCGGAGGATCTCACATATGACCGCGGCGGTGTTGACGGAAACGGCAGACTCTACATTGTTGATGGTTGATTACTGATCGTTAATCGGTCAGCAGCCCGCAAAGCGCACCGCCCCCGCACAAGTGCGCGGGCGGTGGATACAAAAAAATGAAAAGCAGCCCCAAAAGCTGCGCTACCAAACAGGCCGCCTTTACGGCGGCCTGTTTTTACGCCCTTGTGGCAAGACGGCAGATTTCCTCTCCCCCCCACAAGCGGTGGTATTTCTATATCCGGACTGTCATGTTCCCCTTTTGGCCATCTCCTTTCGCGCGGTGCGAACGCAACCGGAAAGCACGCCCAAACAGCCGGAAAAAATGACCTGACGCTTTGGCGTCAGGTCATTTTTGTTTGGTTTAACCCGCGATGCGCTTGGCACCCACGTAGTTTTTCAGGTAGTAGCTCGAGCTCAGGTCACTGATGACGACACAGCCTGCGCCGGAGCTGCTGTGGATAAACTGGCCGCTGCCGATGTAGATACCGACGTGACCGATGCTGGAGCTGTTGCTCGCAAAGAACACCAGGTCGCCGAGCTGGAGGTTGGCCTTCTCGACATAGGTGCCGTTGTTGTTGTAGATACTGCTGGCCACACGGCTCATGGAATAGCCGCAGAGCTTGTACACGTAGTTGACAAAGCCGGAGCAGTCAAAGCCCGAGGGGCTCATGCCGCCGTAGACATACGGTGCACCCATGTACTGCTTGGCCGTGGCGACGATGGTCTCGCCGATGGAGCCGCTGGGCGTGCTGCCGCCGCCGTTATTGCCGCCGTCCGACTTCGTGGTGGTGACATACGTGCTGTTGACATAGCCCTTGACGCCGTTGATGGTAACGGCCGTCCAGTTGCCGCTCGTGCCGGTGATGGTCAGCGGCGTGCCGTTGTTGTACGTGCCGAGGATGGAATAGTTCGTGCCGGCGCCGGAACGCAGGCGCACGTCGTTGCCCTTGATGTAGCCGGTCTGGCTCGCAGAGCCGCCGCCGTTGTCGGGCTTGGTCGTGGTCATGTAGTCCTTGCAGACATAGCCGTCCTTGCCGCTGTAGCTGACTTTGTACCAGTTGCCGCTCTCGCCGGTGATGGTCATCTCGGTGCCGGTGTTGTACACGCCGAGGATGGAGCTGGTCGTGCTCGCGCCCGAGCGCATGCGCACGCCGGTGCCCTTGATGTAGCCGGTCTTGCTGTCGGCCCCGCCGCCGGAGACGTAGTCCGAGCGGATGTAGCCGCTTACGCCGCCGATGGTGACCTTCGACCAGCCGTTTTCCGTGCCGGTCACGGTCAGGGGCGTGCCGTTCTGGTAGGTACCGAGGATGGAGTAGTTCGTGCCCGGGCCGGAGCGCATGCGCACATCACTGCCCTTGACCGAACCGTTGGAGCCGGCCGTGCTGCCGCCATTGGACGTCACGCCCGAGAGCGAGACATAGTCCGAGTGGACATAGCCGGTGGTGCCGTTGTAGCTGACCTTGTACCAGGCACCGTTGACGCCGGTGACCGTCATGGTCGTGCCGGAGTTGTAGGTGCCGAGGATGGAGCTGCTCGTGCTCGCGCCCGAGCGCATGCGCACGTAGCTGCCATCGATCGTGCCGGTGCCGAAGCTGGCATCCATTTCATTGGCGCGTTTGAGGTAATCGGAAGATATGTAGCCGACGGTGCCGTTATAGACCACCGTGGCCCAGCCGCTGCCCGACTGCGAGGACACTACAACGTGGGTGCCCGCCGGGAGCGTGGAGATAATGCCGTAATTCGTTCCGGCGCCCGTTCGGAAGTTGACGGCCGTCGTCGTAGTCGCGCCGCCGTTACTCGCCGCAGAAGCCGAAACGGCCAGCGTGAGCGCGAAGAGCGCAGAAACAACGGCTGTTTTCAGAAATCGTTTCGCCATAGAATCATCCTTTGCTTAGTTATTCGCGAGCGCGCGGTCCAGCCACACAGCCGCCACGTCCATGGCGTTGTACAGGCCGTCCTTTTCTGTCTTTTTGACCACACGGTCGCGGGATTTCAGATCCGGGTCGGTGAGCTGGAGCTGCACGGAGACCCGCGTCGCCACGTCGAGGTCCTTGACCTTTTGCGTGTCGAGGATCTGCATCATAATGATGTACTTGTCGGCCATGCTGCCGTAATAGAGCAGGTTGTCTTTCCGGCGCAGCGGATGGCCTTTGTAGCACAGTTCGGTCGATTTTGCTGCCAATGAGATACACCTCCGATACCACTGTCTTCAAATTGTAACACATTTCAATCTTTTTGTCAACACCTCGTGTCCCGCGCTGTCGTTTCCGTGCACGGGACACGCGATGGAGCAGGCGCTTACGCGCGGCTCAGCCGGCGTCGTCGGCATCGGCGGCGGTGCCGGTGTTCTGCGACCGGCCGGAGAAATTGCCGAAAATGCCGGTCGGCGCGCCGATGGTCGGCGTCGGGAAGCTCTTGGTCGGCAGGTCCTTGTGGATCGGGTCCATGACGAGCTTCCAGATCTGGGCGGCGGGGTTGCCGGAGAAGTTCATATACTCGGGCATGTCGTAGCCGGTCCAGACGGCGGCCACGTAGTACGGCGTGAAGCCGACGAACCAGCGGTCGCAGTTATTGGTGGTCGTACCGGTCTTGCCGCCGACGGGCATGCCGGTCAGGCGGGCCTCGCCGCCAGTGCCGCTGTTGACGGCGTTGCAGAGCATGTCGGCCATGTTCCAGGCGGTGTTGGCCTTGAAGGCCACGATCGTGCGCGCGGGATTCTCGAGCACGACCTCGCCGCTGGAATCCTTGACGTAGGAATACGTGCGGCCGTAGGTGAACACGCCGTCATTGACGAAGGCGGAGTACGCCTGCGTCATCTCGCGGACGGTGATGCCGTGGGTGAGCTGGCCGAGGGCGAGCGGCGCATAGTCGCAGTCGGACTCGGCAAGGCTCGTGACACCGAGCTTGTCCTTGAGGAACTCATACGACGCGCGCGGCGTGAGCTTGTCGAGGATCTGCGCGGAGACGGTGTTGAGCGAGCGCTGCAGCGCCTCGCGGATGGTGACAACGCCGTAGTTGCCGCCGCCGGAGTTTTTCGGATACCAGCTCGTGCCGGTCAGCTTGATGTCCGGCGAATCGTTGACCTGCGTGTACTGCGTGATGAGGCCGAGCTCCATAGCCGGGCCGTAGGTCGCGATCGGCTTGAGCGACGATCCGGGCGGGCGCTTGGACTGTGTGGCCCGGTTCGTGCCGAAGTTGATGGTCTTCTTGCCGGTGCCGCCGGACAGGCCCTTGATCTCGCCGGTGTAGGGGTCCATGACGGCGATGGCGGACTCGAACTGCTGGCCGGAGGCCGACGGGCGCTGCGGCATGTTGTCGAGGTCGGTATAGACGTCGTCGATCGCCTGCTGGATGCTGGGATCGTAGCAGGAATAGACCTGATAGCCGCCGGAATAGAGCAGCGTGCGCGCCGTGTCGCGGCTGACGCCCTTCTGCTCGACGAGGTCGTTGAGCACGTCGTTGATAACGGCCTCGGCATAGTAGCTGTAGATGGTCTGGGTGCTCTCTTCGGACTCGCTGCGCACGAACACGAGCTCCTGCGCCATGGCCTCGTCGTACTGCTCCTTCGAGATATAGCCCTGCTCGTACATCTGCTTGAGGATGGTCTCCTGCCGGGCCTTGTTGTTCTCGCGGCTGATGAAGGGGTCGTACTTCGAGGGGTTATTCGTGATGCCGATGATGCTCGCGCACTCGGCGAGCGTGAGATCCTTCGGCTCCTTGCCGAAATAAGTCTCGGCGGCAGTGTAGACGCCGTTGCACCCCTCGCCGAAGTAGACGATGTTCAGGTACCACTCCATGATCTCTTCCTTATCATAGGACTTCTCAAACTCGAGCGCCTGGAAGATCTCGAGCAGCTTGCGCTGCACGGTGATATCGTCCTGCTTGGTGAGGTTTTTAATGAGCTGCTGCGTGATGGTCGAGCCGCCGAAGTCGTTTTTCATCGACAGGAACATGTTGATGAACGCGCCCGTCGTGCGGTACCAGTCGACGCCCTTGTGCTTGTAAAAGCGCTTGTCCTCGATGGCGACGGCCGCGTGCTCCATGTCCTTGGGGATGTCAGCATAGTCCACCCAGACGCGGTTTTCCGTGCTCGAGAGATTCGTGAGGTTCTGCCAGTTGCCGTCGGAATCTTCATACAGGATCGAGCTTGAGAGCGAGACCGTAAAGTCCGAGAGCTGCACGTCCAGATCCGTGGACAGGCAGTTTTTCACATAGTACGCGAAGATGCACAAAAACAGCAGCCCCGTGACGAGCACGATCAGCAGGATCGTGCCGAGCACGCGCAGCACTGCGCCCGCGACGCTCACGGTCGCATCCGCGGCCCGGGCCGCGCGCGGGGCGGATGATGATGGTTTCGGTCGTTTTGCCATAGGCAGTGACGCACCTCCCTGATGATACACATGAGCGGGTCAAAAACCCGGTCGATATTCAGCGCATAAAAACGGTTAAATGATATTATAGCACACGCTGTCAACCTGGGATAGTCTTTCGCGCGTTTTTGTCCCGCGGGTATGAAATGTGCGTGCATTGGACAAACTTTCCGGTGAAAGGAGCGAGGCATATGAAACGAACGCTGGCACTGACGGTCGTGACGGCGCTGTGCGCCGTGTCGCCGTTCGTCGCGGGGGCGGCGATGTCCTCCCTGCAGCAGCCGGGCGCGGCCGCGCCGGCCACGTCCTACGACGGCGCGCAGGCGGAATATATCCTGCGGGATTACGAGGGCTATGTGAGCGTGTTCGCCTCCGGCGCCGACCGCAAACCCCTGCAGGTGACCGGCATCGAGGTCGCCGGACTGCGCCGCGCCGACCAGGAGCTGCTGCGCGGCGGCATCACCGTCGGCAGTCAGGAGCAACTTTTGCTGCTGCTGGAGGATCTGGGGTCGTAAAAGGACTTGATTTTACACGCCGGATGGGGTACACTGAAACCAGAACACGATCACAACTGGAGGACACCCCGATGAGTGAAGCATTCGGCAGCGATTATCTGACGATCGAGGACGAGGAAGGCAACGAGTTCGAGCTGGAAATTCTCAATGAGTTTGAGCTCGACGGTCAGGACTATCTCGCGGCGCTCCCCGCCGACATGGACGAGGACGACCCCGATTTCGGCATCATCCTGCTCAAGATCATGGAGGAAAACGGCGAGGAGCTCTTCGGCTCCATCGACGATGACGACGAGCTGGACAAGGTGTACAATTACTATATGCAGGAGATCTTCGCCGACGAGGACGAGGATTCTGACGACGGCGCGGAGGAATAAGTTCCCGCGCGGCGCATAGCATGGGAATAAGTCCTGCTGTGTGCGTGGAGCACGATCGGGTGCTCGGAGCCCATTTAAACCCACATCTCTGATAAGGGATGCCAGAACTTCCGCTGCGGATTGCAGGCCTCCCGGCCGGCTGAAAGATGCCGGTTGGACGTTGGAAGCAGAGAAACAGCAGAGAGGCGACCCACCTGCCTTCTTGTGCAGGTTGTAACTGGGCTCACACGGCATTGGCGGGCTGGCCGGCAGCGAAAGCTGCCGGCTTTTTTCTTGCCCAAAAGGGCAAGGAAAAAGCCAGATTTTATCCGAGGCGGGCCTTGCCCCCTCGGGCTCCCCTGCGGCTCAAAAGCTTCAAGAACAGCGACACCGGTCGTGCGCCGTGTGCCCGCCCCGTGGCCCTTGGCTCCCTTGTGTAAAGGGAGCTGTCAGCCGTCAGGCTGACTGAGAGATGGATACGTAAAATCTCGCACCAAAGCCGGTATCTGCAACCCCTCCGTCACGGCGCAAAGCGCCGCGCCACCTCCCCTTACACAGGGGAGGCATTGGCAGCCGTTCCGGTCATGCGTCTCTCATCTGACGGACACAACAGATGCGCACCCGAAGTGCAGCACCCGAAAAAGCGGCACAGCGCATTGACAACCCCTGCCGCCGGGGCTTATCATAACCCCGGCGGCACGCGCAGCGTGCCGAATTTTGTCCGAACGAAAGGAAATCCGCCATGCTCCGCTTCCAGAATGACTATTCCGAGGGCGCCCACCCGAACGTGCTGCGCGCCCTGTGCGACACAAACCTCTGCGTCACCGCAGGCTACGGGCTCGACGACGACTGCCGCCGCGCAGCCGACGCCATCCGCGCCCGCTTCGCCTGCCCGGAGGCCGGCGTGCACTTTCTCGTCGGCGGCACGCAGACGAACCAGCTCGCCGCGGCCGCGTTCCTGCGCCCGTGGGAGGCCATGGTCGCGGCCGACACCGGCCACATCAACGTGCACGAGACCGGCGCCATCGAGGCCACCGGCCACAAGGTGATCGCCATGCCCGGCACGGACGGCAAGCTCACCCCCGCCGCCATCGCGGACGCCGCCGCGCAGCACTGCGCCGCGCCGGGCGTGTACGACGAGCACATGGTGCTGCCGCGCATGGCATACATATCCGACGCGACGGAGCTCGGCACCGTCTACACGAAAGCGGAGCTGACCGCCCTGCGCGCGGCGTGCGATGCGCACGGGATGTACCTCTATCTCGACGGCGCGCGGCTGGCGCAGGCGCTCACGGCCGCGGGCAATGACCTGCAGCCGGAGGACCTGCCGCGGCTGTGCGATGCGTTTTACATCGGCGGCACGAAAAACGGCCTGCTCTTCGGCGAGGCGATGGTCATCGTCAACGACGCGCTCAAGCCGGGCTTCCGCCGCGCGATGAAGCGCAACGGCGCCATGCTCGCCAAGGGCCGCCTGCTCGGCGTGCAGTTCGCCGCCGCGATGGCGCATGACCTCTGGCTCGACATGGGCCGCCACGCCGATCAGCAGGCGCAGCGCATCGCCGCTGCGCTCTCCGACCGGGGCATAGCGATGTACGTACCCTCGCCGACGAACCAGATCTTCCCCATCCTGTCGGACGCGCAGATCGCGCGGCTGCAGGAGCAGGTTGCGTTTTACACCAACGCCCGCGTGGACGCGACGCACCAGGCAGTCCGGTTCGTGACCTCGTGGGCCACGACGGACGCGCAGGTCGACGCGCTGCTGGCCGTGCTGGCGCAGGTGCTGGACTGAGCACACAACATCGAAATATGGAAACACGCCCGACGCAGGCTGCGTCGGGCGTGTTTTCTACATTATAAATGTTCCTTCTGCATCTTCGCCCAGCGGCGGGGATACTTCGGCGGCGTGGGCGCCGTCTTGCGGATGACGACGACGCTGTGCGTCACGTCCGTGCCGGGGATGGTGTAGCGCACCGTGCGCTCATACGTGCCGCCGAGCTTGCCGATGGCGCTGCGCGCCTCGTCGAGCTCCTCGGTGCAGTCCGGCCCCTTCATGGCGAGGAACACCCCGCCCGTGCGCACGAACGGCAGGCACAGCTCGCACAGCAGGTACAGCCGCGCGACCGCGCGCGAGACCGCCGCGTCGAACTGCCCGCGCAGCTCCGGCGCCTCCTCGGCGCGCGCATGCAGGCACGTCACATCCGTGAGACCGGTGGCGGCGCAGACATCGCCGAGAAAGCGCACACGCTTATCGAGACTGTCGAGCAGCGTGAGCGAAATGTCCGGCTGCGCGATCTTCAGCGGCAGGCCTGGAAAACCCGCGCCGGTGCCGACGTCGATGACCGACTTGCCGGCAAGCGGCGCGACCGTCAGCAGGGCGGCCGAGTCGAGAAAGTGCAGCTGCGCCACGTCCGTCTCGCCGTGGATGGCCGTCAGGTTCATGACCTTGCTGCGCTCGTCGAGCAGCGTGTAATATGTCTGAAAACGGGCCAGCACCGCCGCATCGAGCGGCAGACCCAGCGCGGCAAAGCCCGCGCGCAGAAGTTCATCCATGCTTGCCTCCGAAAATGATTGGTTGCGGCCATCTTATCACATTCTCCCCCGCGCGTCCAGCCCCGGGCGGGCAATGGGGCAAAGCCTACGATCACCGGCAGCCACGAAAAGCCGCCCGCACGGGTCTCCGTGCGGGCGGCTGCAGCGTGTCAAAAAAGCCTCGCAGAGTTTGCCGCCCGCAGGCGGCAAAAAAAGTGAAATCATTTTCTCTCGCGACATGTGCGTGAGAGAAAATACTGCTCAGGCTGCAAGTGTGGAATTTGTACGCCACAGGCACACAAATTCTGCGCGCAGCAGACTGCAACCCCTTTGTCGGAAAACCCTCCGGGTTTTTCGACAGTCTTAAACCGCCCGCACGGGTCTCCGTGCGGGCGGGAACACTGCCTGTGCAGCTATTATGCGTAAAAGACGTGGTCACCGATCGTGGCCGTGTAGGTCAGGCGGCTGTTGAACCACGAGGCGTTACAGGCCGAGGGATTGATGAAATACAGGCTCTCGCCCACCGGGTCGTACCCCTCGAAGGCGAGCTTCGCCGCGAGCTCGGCATCCTCGTCCGGCGTGAGGCTGATGCGCCCGTCGGCCGTGGGCGAAAACTGCGCCACACCGCCGCGCCGGTCGAACACGACCTCCTTGACGCTGTTGGGGAACCGCTCGTCCGCCACGCGGTTGAGCACGACATTGCCGACCGCGATCTGCCCGTCCATGGGCTGATTGCCGGCCTCGGCATTGATGATGTGGCTGAGCCAGTAGACATCACGCGCGCCGTAATAGCTCTCGCCGCTCTCGAGCAGCGCCTGCTCCGACGCATCGACACGCAGGCTGGTATTGTCCGCGCTGAACGCGGCCGTGACGCCGAAGATCTTCTCCAGATCCGCCAGCGGCAGCACCACTTCCCCGTCGAGGGCATACACGCCGTCGGGCGCGTAGAAGCAGCGGCCGTTGGCCGTGTAGTACGTCGCGCCGTAGGTCGCCGTGATGTCCGCACCGTCGACCGTGACGGTCTCGGTGTCCCCGTCGGTGACCGTGTCGCTCTCGAGGCCGAGCATCTCGGCGAACGCATCCGCCGGGAGCCAGACCGCATCACCGAGCACGTAGCAGTAGCCGCCGAAGCGGTCGTCCACGTACACGGGCGTGTAATCACAGGTGACGGTCTCGGTGTAGTCGCCGGCGTCCATGCCGACGGCGACCGTGCGCACGACCGGCGAGGTCGCCTGCGCGGCGGCCTGCACCGCGAGCTTCTCGTCGCGCTCGGGCGCGGCCAGGGACGCATCCCCGCTCACGACCGCCTTTGCCGCCAGCGCGCTGCCGTCCGGCCCGGCGGCCAGCGCCGAGTTTTCACCGGCGAGCCAGAAAAATCCGCACAATAAGCCGCAAAGCAGGCAGACGATGCACATCAGCGACAGGCCCGACTTCACGGACAGGCTCGCTTTCTTCGTTCGATTCATGACGTGCAGCCTCCTTTGCTGATTCATCACAGGGCATGCGGATTTCCATCCACGCGCCCCGTTATGGATAATTATATTCATTTTTCAAACCGCACGCAATCGGCAAAATGCACAAAGCATGTTTTTAAGTTCTGAATAATATCCACAAAAAATTGCGCAAACAACAAAATATAGCGTTATATGACGTTATTCTACGCAAGAAATTGTGTTGTTTACTTTGACTAAGTCCGACGATTCGACGCAAAGTGACGAGAATAAAAAGATGCAAGTTCGCAAAAAATTCTTGCAAACTTGCATTATGTCAACTATTTTTATTATTTGAAAGAATTATGTTAATCTTTTTTCGCCTCACAGCGCCTGACGCAGCGCCTTGGCGAGCTGGTCCGGGCAGGAGGTCGGCTTGCCGCCGCAGCGCACGCCCTCCATGCGCTCGATGGCCTGCTGCACCGGCATCCCCACTAGGAGCCGCGAAATGCCCTGCAGATTGCCGCTGCACCCCCCTTGCACCTCAACCTGGCGGATAATTCCGTCTTCCACCTCCACCCGCATCAGGCGGGAGCAGACACCCTTCGGCCGGTATGTGATCGTCATGACGACGCCTCCTTCAAAATTTTTTTGCCCTTAGTATAGCAGATCCGGTGACATAATTCCACCCCCGAAACCATATATATTGTGGAGAATGCAATCGGAGGTGAGCAGATATGACGCTGCGGCAAAAACTGGCCTGTGTAGGGCTGACGGTATTCGGCCTGCAGATCGCATCGGCCGCGGCGGGCGGTGCGCCGCTCGCGGACAGGCTGCGGCTCTGGCTCGACCCGGAGCAGCTGCTGGCGGCATCGGTGCGCATGGAGCTGGGGGCACCGCCGGTGGACGCGTCCCCCACGCCGGAGGCAGCAGCGGCGCTCAGCGCGTCCACGCCCGCACCGGACGCGACACCCGCCCCCACCGCGGACGATGACACCGCCGAGGACGCCCCGACCACGACGGCCGACGGGCTGCCGATCGTGGCGACGAGCATTGCGGGCGGGCTGAGCATCAAGAACGAGACGGACATCGCGGTGGACGCGGCGGCGCTGCTGCAGCAGGGCCCGGCCGTGACGCTGCCGGCAGGCGAACCGCAGATCCTCATCATGCACACGCACGCGAGCGAGGCCTTCACCCCTGCGGGGCGCGACCTTTACCCCGCGAGCGACACGTGCCGCACGGAGGACACCAATTATAATATCGTGCACGTGGGCGACGTGCTGGCCGACACGCTCACCGCCGCCGGGCTGCAGGTGCTGCACGACCGGACGATCTACGACTACCCGAGCTACACGGGCTCGTATAACCGCTCGGGCGCGGCCGTGCAGGAATACCTGAACCAGTACCCAAGTCTGCGCATCGTCATCGACCTGCACCGCGACGCGCTGTGCTCGGACAGCGTGGTCTACAAGACCGTGGCCGAGCTGCCCGACGCCGCGTGCTCGCAGGTGATGCTGCTCGTGGGCACGAACGCCTCGGGCCTCTACCACCCGTACTGGGAGGAGAATCTGCGCCTGGCGGTGTACCTGCAGGACGCGGTGAACGCCGCGCACCCGACGCTCATGCGGCCGATCACGCTCGTCAACGAGCGCTACAACCAACACCTCACGCGCGGGTCGCTCATCATCGAGGTCGGCAGCAGCGGCAACACGCTGCAGGAGGCCACGCGCGCCGTGCGCCTGTTCGGCGAGAGCGCGGGGCCGGCGCTCGCCCGGCTCGTGCAGTGACCGGGTCCGACGCGGTACGACATATTATTAATAGGTATAAAACCGCCCCCGGCGGGCGAGAATCTCCGCAGACGGAGCTTCCGGCCAAAGGGGGTGGTTTCATGCAGGTCCGCAATTACATGACGGGCGCTGCCGCCGTGACGCATCCGGACGAGCCGGTCGTTGCCGCCGCGCGGCTGATGCGCATGCGCGGCATCGGCGCACTGCCCGTGTGCGAGGACGACGGCACGCTCGCCGGGATGCTCACCGACCGCGACATCGTGGTGCGCTGCGTCTCGTCCGGGGGCGACCCGGGCGCCGTGACCGTGGGCAGCATCATGTCGCGCGATCCCGTGACGGTTGAAGCGGGCGCGGACATCCGCCGCGCGATGGAGATCATGCGCGCAGCACAGGTGCGCCGCCTGCCCGTGACCGAGGGCGGCAAGCTCGCGGGCATTCTCTCGATTGACGACATCGCCCGCTCGGGCAAGTGGGACATGGAGTGCGCGCAGGCGCTGTGCGGCATCACGGCCAACGTCTGCCGGCGGTGAGGTAGTGCAGCCAGCACGTGTCCAGCACGCACCCTTTGGCTCCCTTGTGTAAAGGGAGCTGTCAGCCGTCAGGCTGACTGAGGGATTGATACGTGGGATATGAATTGCAGCCGGTATCTGCAGCTCCTCCGTCGCGGCGCAGAGCGCCGCGCCACCTTCCTCGCATCGCCGGAAGGCGATGCAGGATTCCATCCGAGGCGAGCCTTGCCCCCTCGGGCTCTCCCGCTGCGCTTATGCGCAAGTTTTCCCCCGCTCCGGCCGCGCGGTGCCCGCGCGGCCGCCTTTTTGCGCATCTCCCGCACTGCACCGCGCACAAATTGCGCACAAATGCCAAAACGCGGCACGAAAAATACAGCAGAATGCACAATCTTGAGAATTATTCGCAAAAAGGGCTTTACAAATGCAGTTTCCTGTGGTATCTTCATATCAGTAATAATTCTTGTTACTGATATGCAAGGAGGTGCTTCGATGCCCACACGCAAAAACAGCAAAAAGCGGCAGGTCATCCTCGAAGCCCTCGCAGCGACGACCGCCCACCCCACCGCGCAGGAGCTCTACCAGCAACTCAAGCCGGACTACCCCGACCTGAGCCTCGGCACGGTGTACCGGAACCTGAGCCTCTTCGCCGAAGAGGGCGACGCAATGAGCGTCGGCGTGTTCCGCGGGCAGGAGCGGTTCGACGCCCGCACAGAGCCCCACGCGCACCTGCACTGTGTGCAGTGCGGCCGGGTCATCGACGTGCCGCTGCCCAATCAGCCGGAGGCGCAGCTGTGCGCCCTCGCCCAGAGCGCGACGGACGCACAGGTGCTCGGGTGCAGCATCACGTTCACGGGACTGTGCAAGACTTGTCAGCAAGCGGACAAGGGATCCGCTTCCGAATAAAACAACCAACAATCGAAATCAAAAAAACATCAGGAGGAATCTGACTATGAAAAAATGGGTTTGCAGTGTCTGTGGTTACGTTTACGAAGGCGAGCAGCCGCCGGTCGAGTGCCCGGTGTGCCATGTGGACGGCTCCAAGTTCATCGAGCAGAAGGCTGAGAAGTCCTGGGCGGCTGAGCATGTCGTCGGCGTGGGCAAGGCGTTCGGTTCCGATGTTCCGGCCGACGTGCAGAAGGAGATCATCGACGGTCTGAGAGCCAACTTCGAGGGCGAGTGCTCCGAGGTCGGTATGTACCTGGCCATGGCGCGCGTGGCGCACCGCGAGGGCTATCCGGAGATCGGCCTGTACTGGGAGAAGGCCGCGCACGAGGAGGCCGAGCACGCTGCGAAGTTTGCCGAGCTCCTCGGTGAGGTCATCACCGACAGCACGAAGAAGAACCTCGAGATGCGTGTCGACGCCGAGAACGGCGCGACCGCCGGCAAGTTCGAGCTCGCAAAGCTCGCCAAGCAGTACAATCTCGACGCGATCCATGACACCGTGCACGAGATGGCACGTGACGAGGCCCGCCACGGCAAGGCGTTCGAGGGTCTGCTCAAGCGCTACTTCGGCGAGTAATTTTCCCCCAAACCGCCATCGCCCCGGGAGCATGTGCTCCCGGGGCGGTTTTTTACCCGAAGGCGGCGAATTTTCGCCCAAAGCGATCGTGCCGGAATTGACAAACCCCCGGCGGGGTGTTACACTGACTTCGTCATGTGACAGGTATCGCCGCCATGTGACAAGTATCGCGGCCGCTGCTGCAGCGGCGAAGGAGGGGGGAAACCCATGAAATACTGCTCTCAGTGCGGTGCGCAGCTGGTCGATGAGGCCGTTGTCTGCCCGAAGTGCGGATGCGCCGTGGCACCGACGAGGACCGTCGACCCGAACGCCAGCCCGAAATCGCGCCTGATCACGCTGCTGCTGTGCATCTTCGTCGGCGGGCTCGGCATCCACCGCTTCTACGTCGGCAAGATCGGCACGGGCGTGCTCTGGCTGCTCACGGCCGGCTGCTTCGGCATCGGTGCGCTGGTCGACCTGATCATGATCGCCTGCGGCACATTCACCGACAGCGACGGAAAGCCGGTCACCGACTGGCAGACCTGAACGCTGCACAAAAAAATCGCTCCCCGGCCGGATGGCCGGGGAGCTTTTGCGTTTTTACGGGTCGATCTCGATGATATAGCCGATCTTGCCGCTGTAGAACTGCGGGTAGCGGCCGGCGGGATCGCCGATGCAGTCGTTATAATACCAGCCGTCGGCCGTGCGCGTGATGAGCACATAGTCCTCGGCGGCGCCGTTGGTATCGTGCACGGACGGCTCGCCGGACGCCCAGTTGTAGACCGGGTCCACGTTATCCCTGACCCAGGCGAGCTTGCTGTCGACGCGGTGCAGGCCGATCCAGACATAAGTCAGGCCGGACTCGTCGGCCAGCTGGGCGACGCGCGTCCACTTCTCGGCACTGTCGATCACGACGAGGTGGCCGCCCTTGGCCTCGGCCGCCGCTTCAGCGTCCGCCCAGGAGACGTCCGCCGTGACGACTTCATACGTCGGCTCCGGCTTCGGCGTCGGGGTGGGCGTGGGCGTCTCGGTCGGCGCTGGTGTGGCAACGGAGACGGTCGGCGTCGGGGTGGCCTCCGCCGTGGTGGGCGTGCCGAACACGCCGAGCGAGCGCAGCAGCAGCACGGCCAGCACGGCCGCGCAGATGATGAGCACGGTCAGCAGCACGGCCGCCTTGTGCGACTGGCGCTGCTCGGCAGGCTCCCGCTTTTTCGGGGCGGGACGGTAGGCCTCCGGCTTTTTCGCCGGGGCGGGGCGCTTGCGCTCCGGCTGCGGCCGGGCCGGGGTCTCCGGCCGGGCGGGCTGCTTTTCGGGGCGGAATTTATTCGGCAGCGGCCGCGCGGGCTTTTGCTCCGGCGCGGGCTGCGGTTTGGCTTCCGGTTCGGGCGCAGATTCGGCCTCCGGCTCCGGCTTGGGTTCGGGCGCAGATTCGGCCTCCGGCTCTGGCTTGGGTTCCGGCGCAGATTCGGCGGCGGGCGCGGTCTCGGGCGCTGCCGGGACTTCCTCGGCCGCAGGCTCCTCAACGGCAGCTTCCTCGGCCGGGGCCTCCTCAACGGCAGCTTCCTCGGCCGGGGCCTCCTCGGCGGCAGGTTCCTCCGCCGGGGTCTCCGGCTCCGGCTCCGGCTCCGGCGCGGCTGCCTCCTCGGTGAGGATGGCGAGCATCATGCGCTCAACGTCGCTGAGCTCCTGCTCCGGCTTATTGAACATCTCCTGCGCGGTCGGCACGCTGCGGCGCTGCTCGGCGTCGTACTGCTCGAGCGCGGCGCACAGCTCCGCCGGCGCGGCGTAGCGGTCTTCCGGCTTGCACTGCGTGGCGCGCGCGATGATCTCTTTCAGGCCGCGGCCGGCCTTGCGCGCCGGGGGCAGCGGCTCGCCGTTCATGCGGCGGCGCAGCGCGGCGGCCTGATCCTCGGGCTGCGCGGCCCGGTCGTCCGGGTAAAACGGCAGACGGCCGCCCGACACGCCCGCATACAGCAGCAGGCCGATCGAATACACATCGGCCGAGACGTCGCGCGTGCCGCTCCAGAAGACCTCGGGCGCCATGAATTCCAGCTCCTCGGTCGTCCAGTCCTTCGTGTCCGTGCGGGCGGGCGCACCGAGACCGACCGTGCCGTCTGCGGCGCGGCTGATGTTGTCCGGGCGGATGCCGCCGTGATATGTCCCGCGCTCCGCCAAGATGCGGCATAGCGCCTCGGCCAGCGCGGTCAGCTCCGCGCGCGAGAGCGTCTGCAGCCGGTCACCGAGCAGGCAAGCGGGATCCAATGCGTGTTTGTCCATGTGATACGCACCTCTTTATGTCCGTGTTGGCATGTTTACATAACTTTATGAGATAAATAGTAACACACTTATGCCGTCAAGTCAATTCAATCTGACGCGCCGGGCGCGGGTTTGTTCCGCCCGAGGCGGCCGAACCAGCGGAAGGTCATCGGCCAGATGCCGGCAGCAAAGACGACCATGAGCGCATAGCGGATGAGGTTGGCGATGTTGTGCCCGCCGCACAGCGCGAGCAGCGGTGCCTTGAGCACGGCGCGCAGGCCGATCGTGATGGCGAGGCCCAGCACGGCCTTGAGCACCTGCGCCCACCAGACGGCGCGCACGTCAAAGTGCACATACCGCCGGTCGAGCCAGTAGGAAAATGTCATGCCCAGCACCGCACCGAGCAGCGTGTAGGCGTTCTTGCGGCCGGAGGCGAGGTTGGCGGCGTCCACGTCCGCGGGAAACGGCCAGAACTCGGCAAAGAACAGATACGCAAGGCCCAGCACGGCCATGGCGCCGAAGAGCCAGTAGAGCCGGTCCGGGTGGCTGTCAATGTCGCGAAAGAGCGGGTAGAGCGCAAGCACCAGCACGAGCCCGATGCCGAACGACACGCCGACATCCAGCGGTGTGTGCACGCCGAGGTACATGCGCGAAAACGCCGTGAGCACGATCACGACGGCGCAGACCACGCGCAGCCACGTCCGCCGCGTCCAGCGGCCGAGGCAGCCGAAGGAGGCGAAGATATTCTGCGTGTGTCCGCTCGGGAACGAGTAGCCGGTGGCCTCGGCCCGGGCGCTCTCGACGATGCGGAAATCCGGGTCCTTCACCCATGGGCGCGGGATACGGAACACCAGCTTGAGAAACTGGTTGACGATCGTGCCGACGAAGCCGACCGTGAGCATATAGTACCCGCAGGACTTGCTCACGCACCAGAACACGATGATGGCGACGGCCATGAACACGATCTCGCCGCCGCAATTGGTGATTGCGCCGAGCACCGTGTCAAGCCACGGCGTGCGCAGCTTTGCCAGCGCATAAAGCAGCTGCATGTATGATCTCTCCCCTCTGTGTCTGTCTGCCGCCATTATAGCAAAGCGCGCCGCCGGATTCAACCGCAAAGGAAATTGACAGCGGCGGATGACGATGGTAGGATAAGGGCACAATATGATATATGGAGGCATGTCCCATGGACATCGAAAAAACCATCCGCGCGCTGACCGGCCGCGGCTTCGCCGTGCGGCACTTCGCCACCGGGCGCGAGGCGGCGGACTATCTCGACGGCGCGATCGACGGCACCACCGTCGGCATCGGCGGCAGCAAGACCATCGACCAGATCGGCCTGTATGACCGGCTCGCCAGACACAACACCGTCTGGTGGCACTGGCGCACGCCGGGCTTTGACACGCTCGACCACGCGCTGACCGCGCCCGTGTACCTCAGCAGCGCCAACGCCATTACGGAAGACGGCCAGATCCTCAACATCGACGGCCGCGGCAACCGCCTCGCCGCCATGGTCTACGGCATCGGCAAGACGGTTTACATCGTTGCGGGCACGAACAAGATCTGCCCAGACTTTGACAGTGCGCTCTCCCGCGCGCGCAACACGGCCGCCGTGCAGAACATGCAGCGCTTTGACGGCGACCAGCCGTGCCACACGGCCGGCCGCTGCCTCGACTGCCGCAGCAAGAGCCGCGGCTGCAACGCGCTGCTCGTGCTCTGGGGGCAGATGTTCGACATGGCGAAGGTCGAGGTCGTGCTCATCGACGAGCCGCTCGGCCTGTAAGGAGGAGATCCCATGAAAATTTTCAAGCGCATCAAGTGGAGCTACGTCGTGCTCAGCGCGATGTTTTTGCTCCTCGGCATCTATCTCGTTGTGAACCCCGAGACATCGCTCATTATGATCTGCCGCATTCTCGGCGCTGCCATGGCTGTGTTCGGCGTGATGAAGATCGTGCTCTATTTCATCCGCGAGGTCGAGGGCGTGGCCATCCGGTTCGATTTTGCCGTGGGCCTGTTCTGCATCATCCTCGGCGTGCTCATGCTCTGGCGCGCCCCGGCACTGACGGACATCCTCTCGGTCATGATCGGCCTGCTCGTGCTCGTCGACAGCGTGTTCAAGCTGCAGGTCGCCGTCGATTCGCGGCGCATGGGCGCGCACTCGTGGTGGGTCACGCTCGTGTGCACGGTCGTGTGCCTGGTGCTCGGCATCCTGCTGGTCTTTAACCCCTTTGATGGCAAGCAGGTGCTCACGATCATGATGGGCGTATCGCTCATCGTCGACGGCGTGCAGAACCTGTGCACCGTCGTGTATGCCGCCGTGTTTGTCAAGGACGTGAAAAACGCCGTGCACAACTTCGTGGACGACGCCACCGCCGTCGAGACGACCGGCGAGGTCATCGGCGAGGACGACGCCGGGCCCAGGCCAGACGACGGCCCGAAAGCGCCGTAAGACGTCAAATTCTGCTCAATTTTGCCGGACACGGAGAAATTCCCGTGTCCGGCTCTTTACTTTTCCGGTGCTTTGGTGTAAAAAAGATAGGAAAATGTATGCAAATCGAAGAAGTAAGGGGGGAGCTTCCGATGCTGGAGCAGAATTTTCAGAGCGTGTACGAGAAGTTCAAGCTGCAATTTTTCCGCCGCCTGTTTTCGCAGGTGCGCGAGCGCGAGGGCTCGCTGAGCGCGATGGAGGCGTTCTCCGTCGAGGTCATCCACGAGCTCGACGCGCCGACCATCGGTCAGTTTGCGGATTTTCTCGGCATCTCGCAGTCCAACGCGACCTATAAGGTCAACAGCCTCATCCGCAAGGGGTACATCGTCAAGGAGAACTCCGACACCGACCGGCGGGAATACCACCTGAAGCTGTCGGACAAGTTCTACTGCTACAACGGCCTCATGCAGAGCTACATCGACACAGTGATGGCGCGCATCCAGGAGCGGTTCACGGCCGAGGAGCTGGCAACGTTTGAGCACGTGCTGGCCGTCATGAGCGACGAGCTGATGCCCGAGTGCGACGTGCCGAAGAAGTGACCACACGCCCGGAAAAACGGCGGCAGCCAATGGCTGCCGCCGTTTTTTTGCCTGCGGGGGCGTGTCTGGTGCATATCTGCATCTTCTTTTCGGAGCGGTCGGAAGTGCACTGCAATCACTCCGACAGGGCAAAACATCGCCCTCTGGCGATGCCTCCCCTGTGTAAGGGGAGGCGGCGCGGCGGTACGCCGCGACGGAGGGGTTGCAGATACCGGCTGCGGTGCGAATTTGGACGTGTCAATCCCTCAGTCAGCCTGACGGCTGCCGGCTCCCTTTCCACAAGGGAGCCGGGGTGCGGGACGGACACACGGCACACCACCGGATTTGCTGCGCACTTTCTAAGCCTTCCCCTCCAGGGGAAGGCTTTGGCAGAGGCAGTCCCGGTCGAGCGGAAGCGCAAAGACGATCGCCTGTGTGCGTGACGTCAGGGACTTCCTCCGTTTTCTTGTATTTGCGGGCAAAGTGTGGTTTAATGAGGAAAGAAAAACGATAGAAACGGAGCATCGCCATGACGATCGCAGTCATCGGCGCGGGCGCGTCCGGCATGATGGCCGCGCTGACCGCCGCCGAGCAACCGGAAAATGAGATCCTGCTCTTCGAGCGGCAGGCGCGCGTGGGGCGCAAGCTCGCCGTGACCGGCAACGGCCGCTGCAACCTGACGAACACCGGCGCCGCACCCGAAAACTACCACGGCGCGCAGCCGGACTTTGCCGCGCCGGCGCTCGCGGCCTTCCCGCCCGCGGCGGCGCTCGACTGGTTCGCCGCGCACGGGCTCATGACCGTGACGGAGCCGGGCGGGCGCGTATACCCGCTCTCGAACGCGGCCAACAGCGTCGTGGACGTGCTGCGCTTCGCGCTCGCGCGGCCGAACATCACCCTGCGTGCGGGCGAGGCCGTGACGGCCGTGCGCCGGCAGAGGCGCGGCTTCGTCATCGAGACGGAGCATGAGACCATCCCCGCCGGCCGCGTCATCATCGCGTGCGGCGGCGCGGCCGGGGCGAAGGCCGGCGGCGTGCGCGACGGGTACGCCCTGCTGCAAAGTCTCGGCCACCGGCGCACGGCGCTGCACCCCGCGCTCGTGCAGCTGACGACCGACCCCACTTATCCCCGCGCGCTCAAGGGCGTGCGTGCCGACGCGCGCGTGACGCTCACGCGCGGCCGCGCCATCCTCGCGCGCAGCGCGGGCGAGGTGCAGTTCACGGAAAAGGGCGTGTCCGGCCCGGCGATCTTTGAGATTTCCCGCGCGGCGAGCTGCGGCGGCGAGGGCCAGACCGTGACGCTCGACCTGCTGCGCGAACACGGCGCGCCGGCCTGCCTCGCGTTTTTGCAGGCGCGGCGGGCGGCCGCGCCCGACCTCCCCTGCGAGGAGGTGCTGACCGGCACGGTGCACAACCGCGTGGGCAAGATGCTGCTGCGCTATGCCGCCGTCCCCGGCGGGCGGCCGCTCGGCGACGTGACGGACAGCGAGCTCAGGGCGCTCGTGCGCGCGGCGAAGGGCTTCGCGCTGCCGGTGCGCGGCACGGAGGGCTTCGAGAGCGCGCAGGTCACGGCCGGCGGCATGCGCACGGACGAATTTGACCCCGCGACCATGGAGAGCCTTCTCGTACCGGGGCTGTACGCCTGCGGCGAGGTACTGGACATCGACGGCGACTGCGGCGGCTACAACCTGCAGTGGGCGTGGGCCAGCGGCCGCGCGGCCGGGAGGGCGTGCCGATGATCGCCATCCCGAACCTGAAGCTCGCCCCCGGCGCGGACGAGGCGCGGCTGCTCCATCTGGCCGCCGAAGCGCTGAAAGTACCGCCGCAGGACATCACCGGCCTGCGCATCCGCAAAAAGTCGCTCGACGCGCGCCGGAAGGACGACATTCACTATGTTTACACCGTGGGCGTGACCGTGCGCGGGGACGAACGGAAGCTCGTCCGCCGCTGCCGCGGCGCCGCCATCGTGCAGGACAAGACCTACCCCATCCCGCACATCGCGCCGCCGCAGACGCGCCCCGTGATCGTGGGCTTCGGCCCGGCGGGGATGTTCGCAGCGCTGCTGCTCGCGCGCGCAGGCGCACGGCCCATCGTGCTCGAGCGCGGGCCGGACGCGCAGACGCGCAGTGCGCAGATCGCGGCGTTTCGCGCGGGCGGGCCGTTCGACCCGGAGTGCAACGTGCAGTTCGGCGAGGGCGGCGCGGGCACGTTCTCCGACGGCAAGCTCAACACCGGCACGCACGACGCGCGCATCGGCTTCGTGCTCGCGGAGTTTGCGGCGCACGGCGCGCCGGAGCACATCACCTACGACGCCAAGCCCCACATCGGCACGGACGTGCTCGTCGAGGTCGTGCAGAATCTCCGGCGCGAGATCATCGACCGCGGCGGCGAGGTGCGCTTCGGCCACCGCGTGACGGGGCTGTCCACGGAGGATGGACACATCGCAGCGCTGACCGTGGCCGGGCCGGCCGGCGGCTACACGCTCCCGGCGCGGCAGGTCATTCTCGCGATCGGCCACAGCGCGCGCGACACGTTTGAAATGCTGCACGCGCAGGGCGTGCCGATGGAGCCGAAACCGTTCAGCATGGGCGTGCGCATCGAGCACCGGCAAAAAGACATCAATGCCGCGCAGTACGGCGCGGCAGCAGAGCGTCTGCCGGCGGCGGACTATTCCCTCTCCTGCCACCTGCCGGACGGGTCGAGCGCGTACACGTTCTGCATGTGCCCGGGCGGCGAGGTATTCGCCGCCGCGTCGGAGGCGGGTGGCGTGTGCACCAACGGCATGAGCAATTCCCGCCGCGACGGGGAAAACGCCAACGCCGCCGTGCTCGTGACGCTGCGGCCGGAGGACTTTCCGGACAAGCGCACCCTCGGCGGCATGTACTGGCAGCGCAGTATCGAGCAGCGCGCCTTCCGATGCGGCGGCGGCAACTACCACGCCCCGGCGCAGCTGGCGGGCGACTTTCTCGCCGGGCGCGCGAGCACAGGCCCCGGCCGCGTGCAGCCGACGTACCGCCCCGGCGTGACGTGGTGCGACCTGCACGACGTGCTGCCCAAGCGCATCACGGACACGCTCGCGCAGGCGCTGCCCGCTTTCGGAAAAAAGCTGCGCGGCTTTGACGACCCGGACGCCGTGCTCACAGCGCCCGAGACCCGCTCGAGCAGCCCCGTGCGCATCGTGCGCGGGCCCGACCGGTGCAGCACCGGTGTGCCCGGGCTCTACCCCTGCGGCGAGGGCGCGGGCTACGCTGGCGGCATCACGAGCGCCGCCGTGGACGGGCTGCGCTGCGCAGAGAGCGTGCTCACCGCGCTGCAAAACGAGGCATGACCTGTGCCGAACGGCACATCCTAATATCTATAAGGAGGTTTCCACGATGAAAAACGAAGCGTTTGCACCCACGCCGGAGCTGCTGGTCAAGATGGACGCCTGGTGGCGCGCGGCGAACTATCTGTCCGCCTGCCAGCTCTACCTGCTCGACGACCCGCTGCTGCGCCGGCGGCTGACCGAGCGCGACATCAAGAAGAAGATCGTCGGCCACTGGGGCACCGTGCCCGGCCAGAACTTCATCTACACGCATCTCAACCGCGTCATCAACGAATACGACCTCGACATGATCTATCTCTCCGGCCCCGGCCACGGCGGCAACGCCATGGTCGCGCAGGACTATCTCGACGGCTCGTACACCGACGTGTACCCGAACATCACGCGCGACGCGGCCGGCATGCAGCGCCTGTTCAAGCAGTTTTCGTTCCCCGGCGGCATCCCGAGCCATGTCGCGCCCGAGACGCCGGGCTCCATCCACGAGGGCGGCGAGCTGGGCTACTCGCTCGCGCACGCCTTCGGCGCCGTGATGGATAACCCCGACCTGATCGCCGCCTGCGTCGTCGGCGACGGCGAGGCCGAGACCGGCCCGCTTGCCACCGCGTGGCACGGCAACAAGTTCGTCAACCCCATCACGGACGGCGCGGTGCTGCCGATTCTGCACCTCAACGGCTTCAAGATCGCCAATCCCACGCTCTTTTCCCGCATCAGCCACGAGGAGCTCGAGATGTTCTTCCGCGGCTGCGGGTGGGAGCCGCGCTTCGTCGAGGGCGACGACCCGGCCGAGATGCACGCCAAAATGGCCGAGACGATGGACTGGGCCATCGAGGAGATCCACGCCATCCAGCAGCACGCGCGCACCGCGCACGACACCGCGCGCCCCTACTGGCCGATGATCGTGTTCCGCGCGCCGAAGGGCTGGACCGGCCCCAAGGAAGTGGACGGCAGGCAGGTGGAGGGGTCGTTCCGCGCGCACCAGGTGCCGATCGCGATGGACAAGCCCGAGCACCTCGTGCAGCTCGAGGAGTGGCTGCGCAGCTACCACCCCGAGGAGCTCTTTGACGACAACGGCACGCTCATCCCCGAGCTGCAGGCGCTCGCGCCGAAGGGGCAGCGCCGCATGGGCGCGAATCCCCACGCCAACGGCGGCCTGCTGCTGCGCGAGCTGCGCATGCCGGACTTCCGCACGTATGAGCAGCCCGTGCCGGCACCCGGCGCCGTCGAGGCGCAGGACATGACCGTGCTCGGCGCGTTCGTGCGCGACATCATGCGCGAGAACATGGACGCGCGCAACTTCCGCATCTTCGCCCCCGACGAGACCGCCTCCAACCGCCTGAGCCCGGTGTTCGAGGTCACAGGCCGCCGCTGGGTCGCCGAGGCGACGGACAACGACGAGTTCCTCGACCCGGACGGCCGCGTCATGGACTCCATGCTCTCGGAGCACATGTGCGAGGGCTGGCTCGAGGGCTACCTGCTCACCGGCCGCCACGGCTTTTTCAACAGCTACGAGGCCTTCATCCGCATCGTGGACTCCATGGTCGCGCAGCACGCCAAGTGGCTGAAAGTCTGCAACCAGCTGCCCTGGCGGCAGGACATCGCCTCGCTCAACTACGTGCTCGCCTCGAACGTGTGGCAGCAGGATCACAACGGCTTCACGCACCAGGATCCTGGCTTCCTTGACCACGTGTCGAATAAAAAGGCCGACGTCGTGCGCATCTATCTGCCGCCGGACGCAAACTGCCTGCTCAGCTGCTTTGACCACTGCATCCGCAGTCGGAACTATATCAACGTCATCGTGGCTTCCAAGCATCCGCGGCCGCAGTGGCTGACCATGGAGCAGGCCGTGCGTCACTGCACGCAGGGTGTGAGCATCTGGGAGTGGGCCAGCAGCGACCAGGGCGCGGAGCCCGACGTCGTCATGGCCTGCTGCGGCGACACGCCGACGCTCGAGACGCTCGCCGCCGTGACCATCCTGCGCGAGAAGCTGCCGGAGGTGCGCGTGCGCGTCGTGAACGTGGTCGACCTGATGAAGCTGCAGCCGCATTCCGACCACCCGCACGGCCTCACGGACGAGGACTACGACCTCATCTTCACGAAGGACAAACCCGTCATCTTCGCCTTCCACGGCTACCCGAAGCTCATCCACGAGCTGACGTACACCCGCCACAACCAGAACATGTTCGTCTGCGGCTACGTCGAGGAGGGCACGATCACGACGCCGTTTGACATGCGCGTGCTCAATGAGCTCGACCGCTTCCACCTCGTCATCGACGTCATCAAGCGCCTGCCCCAGCTCGGCAACCGCGGCGCCTACGCCGTGCAGCAGATGCGCGACAAGCTCGTCGAGCACCGGCAGTATATCGCCGCGCACGGCGTGGACCTGCCCGAGATCGCCAACTGGCAGTGGACCGGCAGCACCAGCGCCGCCACGAGCTCCGAGCGCTGAGCGCGCACCTGCGCGCAGTCCCGCCGCGCCCGCATCCGCCAAAACCGCACACCGCCGCCTGCCCCCGCGCGGGGCAGGCGGCTTCCTTTTTCTCGCTTTTTCTTGTGCTTTTCCCCTTTTTGCACCGGCACAGTTTTGGCATTTTGGCGCGCTTTTGCATAACGGCCCTGCACCCCACGGTACTTTTGTTGAAAAAAGTTCCGCATTTTTTGTGCAAAGCGACAGTTTTTGGGCATTTCCTATGTTAAAATTTAGATTTTTCGTTTCTCCCTTGTGGAAAATATGCAATTCCGCTATAATAGTGCCTTGAGGTGATTTTCATGTTCAAAATCGTCAATAACGAAAGATTATCTGACAATATGTTCCGCGTCACGTTCGAGGCCCCGCTCGTCGCCCGCAAAGCGCAGCCGGGTCAGTTCCTGATGTTCCGCGTCGACGAGTTCGGCGAGCGCATGCCCATCACGATCTCTTCCTATGATCGTGAGGCCGGCACCGTGTCGGTCATCATGCAGCGCGTCGGCAGCACGACGGCCCTGCTCGCCAGCAAGAAGGCCGGCGACTATGTGGCCGACGTCGTCGGCCCGCTTGGCAACCCCGCCGAGTTTGACAACATGCACAAGGTCGTGGTCGTCGGCGGCGGCTCCGGCTGCGCCATCGCGTGGCCGCAGGCCAAAGAGGCGCACCGCCTCGGCTGCGATGTCGACATCATCGCGGGCTTCCGCACCAAGGGCATCGTCGTGCTCGAGGACGAGATGCGCGCCTGCTGCGATCATCTGTACATGATGACCGACGACGGCACCTACGGCGAGAAGGGCTTCACGACCGTCAAGCTCAAGGAGCTGCTCGAGAAGGCCAAGGCCGAGGGCCAGCAGTACGACCACTGCATCTGCATCGGCCCGCTGCCGATGATGAAGTTCGTCTGCCAGATCACGAAGGAATACGGCGTGGCCACGATGGTCGATATGAACTGCATCATGATCGACGGCTCCGGCATGTGCGGCGGCTGCCGCCTGACCGTGGACGGCAAGATGAAGTTCACCTGCGTCGACGGTCCGGAGTTCGACGGCCACCTCGTCGATTTCGACGAGGCGATCGCCCGTTCCAAGATCTATGAGGCACAGGAGCAGAAGGTGTTCGAGCGCCGCCACCACTACTGCAATCTGCAGGCCATGGCCGACGCCGAGGAAGCCGCGCAGAAGAAGGAGGAGAAGTAATCATGGCGAATATGTCTCCCAAAAAGAATCCGATCCCGGAGCAGGACCCGAACGTCCGCAATAAGAATTTTGAAGAAGTCGCGCTTGGCTACACCGTCGAGATGGCGGTCGATGAGGCCAACCGCTGCCTGAATTGCCCGCGCCCGGCCTGCATGTCCGGCTGCCCGGTCAATGTCAAGATCCCGCAGTTCATCGCCCGCGTCCGTGAGCAGGACTTCAAGGGCGCTTACCACAAGATCCTCGAGGACAGCTCCCTGCCCGCCATCTGCGGCCGCGTCTGCCCGCAGGAGAAGCAGTGCGAGAGCAAGTGCGTGCGCGGCATCAAGGGCGAGCCCGTCGGCATCGGCCGTCTGGAGCGCTTCGTCGCCGACTGGAACCGCGAGAACGCCGACGAGATGCCCGAGAAGATCGCCACCAACGGCCACCGCGTCGCGGTCATCGGCTCCGGCCCGTCCGGCCTCGCCTGCGCGAGCGACCTGGCCAAGCTCGGCTACGACGTGACCGTCTATGAGCACTTCCACAAGGCCGGCGGTGTGCTGGCTTACGGCATCCCCGAGTTCCGTCTGCCGAAGGCCATTGTGCAGAAGGAGATCGACAAGCTCGTGGCCATGGGCGTCAACATCGTGTGCGACGCGACCATCGGCAAGTGCATGAGCATCGACGAGCTGCTCGGCAAGGACGAAGAGAAGCTCCTCGGCGACGACAAGTACGAGGCCGTGTTCATCGGCTCCGGCGCCGGTCTGCCGAAGTTCCAGAACATCCCGGGCCTGAGCTACTGCGGCGTGTTCTCCGCCAACGAGTTCCTCACCCGCATCAACCTCATGCACGCGTATGACGAGCGCTACGACACCCCGCTCATGCCCATCCACGTGACGGCCGTCGTCGGCGCCGGCAACGTCGCCATGGACGCCGCGCGCTGCGCCAAGCGTCTGGGCGCGGACGTGACGGTCGTGTACCGCCGCGGCGAGGAGGAGATCCCCGCCCGCAAGGAAGAGTACGAGCACGCGAAGGAAGAGGGCATCAACTTCCACCTGCTGTGCAACCCCGTCGAGATCCTGGCTGACGACAAGGGCTGGGTCCGCGGCCTCAAGTGCATCCGCATGGAACTCGGCGAGCCCGACGAGAAGGGCCGCCGCCGTCCGATCGAAGTGCCGGGCAGCGAGTTTGAGATGGCCTGCGACTCCGTCATCATGGCGCTGGGCACCTCCCCCAACCCGCTGCTGCGCAAGGCGACGCCGGACCTCGAGTACAGCGATCGCGGCGGCATCGTCGTTCAGGACGACACCGTGACCACCATGAAGGACGGCGTGTTCGCCGGCGGCGACGCCGTCACCGGTGCGGCCACCGTCATCAAGGCGATGGGCGCCGGCAAGAAGGCCGCCGCTGCCATCGACGCGTATATCCGGAGCAAGTAAGTGCATACATAAGGTCAGCGGGCATCCGTCGGATGCCCGCTGATTGGTTTTCAAATAAAAAGCCTTCCCCAACATTGGGGAAGGCTTTTCGTTTCCGCCGTTTATGCCTGCGCTGGGAGATTGAGCACAAGGGCCAGAAACTCCAGCGGCTCGGGGCCGTCGTTGCGCAGGAAATGACTTTCGCCGTCGCCCGTGAAGGTCACGGTGCCGGCGTCCACGGTCGTCGTCTCGCCGTTGCTGCGGTAAGTGCCGCGCCCGGAGAGGAAATAATACACTTCATAGTTGCCGTGGTGGGTGTGCTCGCCGACTTCGCAGCCGGGCTGCAGCACCATGCGGGCGCAGACCGTTCCGGCGCCGAGCATCTCCTCCGGAGAGAGGAGCGCATAGCGCTCAAGGTGGCCGGCGCCGCCCTTGAGGTGCTCAAGGCGCTCGGGCGTGTCGGGGAGCTTGCGGATGAATGCCATAGAGATCAGCCTCCTGTTTCGTTTCTGCTTCTATTCGTAGCACACGGCCGCGAAAATTGCAACCGTTTTTCACGCGGAGGCCGGTAGGGATCGCGTTTAAATATAAAAAATCCACGCACATGGCGTGGCATCATCCGGCTCTATGGCTTCTCACTTGCTGCTGGGCTGCCAGCTGCTGTCCGAGAAGATCAGATCGTCCAGGTCCTGGACTTGATTGGTACGCATAACGTTATCACGCTCCTTTCTTTTTCAGTTGCTTTTAGTCTAACAGAAAAAATGCAAGATTTCAAGCGGTGGTTTTCACAATTTACCTAGAATTCACCTAGAATTTTGCAGCAAAACGCACAAATCCGGGGTGTATCCTGCAGGATACACCCCGGGGAGATTCATTTGTACAGGTCGAGGAACTCCTCGAGGCAGAGGCCGTTTTCCATGATGTAGGCAGCCGCCTCCTTGCCGACGTAGCGGAAATGCCACGGCTCGTACATGACGCCGGTGATGTCCTGCTTGTCGGCGGGGTAGCGCAGGATGAAGCCGTAGTCCTGGCAGTGGGCGTACATCCACTGGTAGAGCGCGGTCTTTTCGAGGTTCTGCGTCTTGACCTCGTAGAACTTGTCCGTAATGTCGGCGCACAGGCCGAGCTGATGCTCGCTCGTGCCGGGACGGTTGACGATGCGGGCGGCCGCGGCCTCGTCGCCGCCGCACTGGCTGACCTTGCGGTTGAAGAGATACGTCTGCTCGTTATAGCTGCGGTACGCGCTCGACAGGCACACGCTCAGCCCCTCGGCGCGCGCTGCGGCGATGAATTCCTTGAGCGCGTCCACGGCGCGGGCGTCAAAATACCGGCCGCCCTCGAGCTCGGCCAGGTCCTCCGGCACGGCCTCGCCGATGGAGTTGTGCGCGTTGACGAGCGTGAGCTCCCAGCTGCCGGTGTTGACCTTCGGCAGGCCGTTGTCCGGCTCGGGCGTGGGGGTGGGCGCGATGGTCGCAGCCGGGGTCGGCGTGGCGGCGGCGGACTGCGCCGGGGCATTCATCGGCGGCAGCACGCGCAGCGCGATGACCACGGCCAGCGCCAGCACGAGCGCGACGCACAAGACGATTTTGAGAGCTTTTCGCATATCCCCACATCCTCGGTGACAGGTTTCGGCACAAAGTGACCGAAAATATGGTATCACGTTTCCGGCGGCGGGTCAATCCCAAAACCGCAGCCGCGGCTCCTTTCAACAAGGCCCGGCGAAGCGGTTCTCGTTGGAGTTGTCAGTCTCCAATATACGTGAAGCGGCGGACGGTCCGCCCGTCGCACTCGATCTCCTCATCCCACATGGCGGCGGGGCGCACCCAGATGCCCCGCTCCCCGTAGAGCGCGCGGTAGACGACCATCGGCTCCAATGTCTCCGAGTGCGTGGCGAGAAAGAGCAGCTCATATTCCTTCCCCTTAAAGTGCCGGTAGCGGCCGGGGCGGAGCGTCTGCGCCGCGCTCATGCGTTCTCCTCCGGCAGACCGAAGCTCTGGATGAGCAGGCGCGTGAGCGCGTGCGCCCCCTCGCGCGTGAGCATGATGCTCGCGACCTCGCCGACCGTCTTTTCCGGCATGTCGATCAGGCCCTTGGGCTGGGGCGTGTAATTGTGCTGCATATACATGTGGTAAAAGCTCAGCGAGCACTCCGAGCGGTTGTCATTGACCGAAACGTTGAACACATTGGCAAACTGGGGCTTCATGACGGGCACCTCCTGCAGATTTCCTGCGCCCATTATACCACAGCGGCTATGGAAACGGGTGGTCAATTTTTGCACATTTTCAGGAATGATGTTCAAAATCTATTGCGATATCGGACAATGTCCTGTATAATGTGTCTACCAGTATGCGACTTTTTTAACATGGAGGGGAGAGCCGTTTGAAAGACCTGAAGTATCTTTACGAATTTGAAAAGCTGCTCGAGAGCGCGAACAACCCGCTCGTGCAGCAGGCGTGTGCCGAGGGGAAGCACGCGCTGGCCTACACCTGCTACCACATGCCCGAGGTGCTGCTCAACACCGGCGACTGCTTTTCGGTGCGTCTGCGCGCGCCGCTGACGGGGTCGCTGGACATCTCGTCGTACTACATGTCGAACTTCATCTGCGACTACTGCAAGTCGCTGCTCGAGCGCGGCATCGAGGGGGGCTACAACTTCCTGTCCGCCCTGCTGGCGACGGAGACCTGCTCGGAGATGAACCGCGCGCTCGAGCACTTCGAGCTGCTGCACCTCGTGGACAATGAGCAGTTTTTCGTCACCTTCCTCGACATGCCCTTCAAGGTCACGGACAATACCGTGCGTCACTATGTCGACCAGCTCCGGCGCAAGGTGCTCGAGCCGCTGCACGAGGTCTACGGCGTGGACGTATCGGACGACGCGCTGCGCAAGGCCGTGGCCGAGCACAACGAGGTCTGCCGCATCCTGACCGAGATCGGCCAGTTCCGCAAGGAGGAAAACCCGCGCATCACGGGCTATGAGTACCACATCCTCAACCTCGTGAGCTACTGCTGCCCGAAGTACCTCATCGTCGACAAGCTGCGCGAGACGCTCGAGGAGCTGCGCCGCCGCGAGCCCGACGCCAAGCCGAACTTCCGCGTGAAGATCGCCGTCGTCGGCAGCGAGATCGACGACCCCGGCTTTACCAAGCTCGTGGAGGAGGCGGGCGCGCTCGTCGTGGTCGACCGCTTCTGCTTCGGCTCCACGCCCGGCCGCGAGGAGATCCACCTCGACCCCGACCTGCCGGTGCTCGAGAGCATCGCCCGGCACTACCTCACCACGAGCCAGTGCCCGCGCTACATGCAGCGCGAAAAGGTGGAGGGCCGCTGGCAGCTCGTGCGTGACCTGTGCAAAGAGTACCACGCGCAGGGCGTGCTGTACGAACAGCTCAAGTTCTGCGAATACTGGGGCTATGAGCGCGCGCTGGCGAGCCACGTCATCACGCACGACTACGGCATCCCGTCCGTCGCGGTCGACCGGCAGAACGCCACCGGCGGCAACGGCCAGCTGCGCACGCGCGTGCAGGCATTCGTCGAGAGCCTGGAGATCAAGCAGCTCCAGGCGCAGAGAGGAGGCAAGTGACCATGGCTGACAAAGAAAAGCGCTCCCTGCGGGAGTTTCTCCGCCACATCAATGACTATACATACCGCTTTGACCCCGAGCGGGGCCGGTTTCGCTACCGCGAGCTGCGCGGCGTGCGCGACACGGCGTTCGATTTTTACATGTGGCTCAAGTGCTGGAAGGACATGGTCGTCTTCGTGGCCAAGTGCCCGGTGTCGGCCGTGCGCGCGCTGTTTCGCTACCAGTGGTTTGCGACCTATCTGACCTATCCGAACTTTGTCGACCGCGGCACACTCGGCATGCGCGGCAACCAGCTGCGCATGGCCCGCGCGCAGTACGACCGCATCGTGAAAAAGGCCACCGACCTGCTGCGCATCTCATTCGTGGCCGACGAGCACTTCCACCCCGGCAACAAACTGTCGAAGAAGGTCGTGCTCTTTGACGAGCTCGTCCCCGGCGAGATCATGGCCGGCTTCCCGAACCTCATCTACCTGCCGGCGCAGGTGCTGCCGGTGTTTCTGTGCTCCATCCTCGACCAGCAGATCACGCCGCCGTACCTCGACGCGGCCGAGAACTTCGGCATCCCGGCCGACGTCTGCCCCCTGCCCTCGGCCGAGGCCGGCTGCGCCCTGCGCGACGAGTATCCCAAGCTCGGCACGTGCTTTGTCGCCTGCAACATGCCGTGCGACGGCAGCGTCGCCACGACGTCGTATCAGGATCGGTACTTCAACCTTCCGACGTACTACTTCGGCGTACCCATCCGCTACAATGAGGAGGCGGTGCAGGACTACGCCGTCGAGGAGCTGCGGGGGCTCATCCGCTTCATCGAGGAGCAGACCGGCGAAACCTTCGACTGGGACGCGTTTTTCCGCGCCATGAAGGTCTACAACCAGGAGACGGAGTACGAGCTGCAGAAGTGGGAGGTCAACCGCACGCCCTACCCGCAGATGACGGGTGAGACGTTCTGGATCTACCGCATGTTTTTCTACCATCTCTCCGGCGGCATGGACCCGCATTTTCTCGACACCGACCGCCGCGTCAACCGCATCATGATGCGCGGCTACGAGCAGAAAAAGCCCTGCGCCCCCGCGATGCGCCACCGCTGCGTCGAGTGGTCGTGCCCGGCGAACTTCTACCCCGACTTCTCCGTCTGGGCGGAAAACTGCTGGGGCATCAACGTCGTGGCGAGCATGGAGTCGCTCATTTCCGACATCATCATCAACACGGAGGATCCCGATCAGGCGCTCGCCGACCTCGCCCGCAGCTACCAGCGCACCACCATGCGCAAGCACACAAAGGGCGGCTACGCAAACGTGCTCGATGAACTGTGGATCGTCTGCAAACAGTACAACGCCGACATGGTGCTCATGTACGACCAGATCTCCTGCAAGGGCATGGACGGTCTGCGCGGCGTGTTCGAGGAGCAGGCGGCCGCGCGCGGCGTGCACATGCTCTGGGTCGCGCAGGATCTGCTCGATTCACGCACGATCTCCAAGCGCGACATGCGCCGCCAGGTCAACCTCTACATGCAGACCGTCATGGGCGAGGAGCCCGTGCGGCCCGACCTTGTGGACTTTGACGATGCGCTGACGTGGTAAACCGCGGCAGCGTCTCCTCGCAAAAAAACGGGAGACAGCACGGCATCAACGCAAAGAAAGCAACACAACAAAATCCCCTGACCGTTTGGTCAGGGGATTTTGTTTGGGATGGGAAAAAAGATAAGGGGGGATTTATCGACCAATCAGTCCTTGCGCTCGTCGCCCCAGAAGAACAGGGCCACGGTGCCCGGACCGGTATGGCTGCCAATGGTGGTGCCGACGCTGTAGATCTCAACCTTGCCGTTGAGCTTCGGGAACTTCTGCTCGATGGCATCGGCCACGGCGCGCGCGTCGTCATAGCACGCCGAATTGGAGATATAGCACTTGCCGGAGTAGTCGAGGCCGCCCTGCGCGTGCTCTTCCATGCGGGCGACGATCTCTTTCATGACGCGCTTCTTGCCGCGGATCTTGGAGCGCGGGATGAGCCGGCCGAGGTTATCCATGTTCAGCAGCGGGCAGATGTCCAGCAGGCCGCCGAACACACCGGCCACCTTGGAGATGCGGCCGCCCTTGACGTAGAACGTCAGGTCCGTGGAGAAAAACCAGTGGTGCAGCTCGAGCTTGTGCGCCTCGGCCCAGTCGCGCACGGCGTCGATGGACATGCCCTCGTCGCGCAGGTCGGCGAGCTTATCCATCAGCAGGCCGTAGCCCGAGGACGCGCCGAGCGAGTCGACGATGTAGATCTTCCGGTCGGGATAGCGCTCACGGACGATGCGCGCGGCGTTCTCTGCCGAGTTCGACACGCCCGACAGGCCCGAGGACAGGCAGACATGCAGAATGTCCTTGCCCTGCTCAAGAAACGGGGTGAAATAGTCCACAAACTCCGAGATGTTCACCTGCGAGGTGCGCGTCTCGGCGCCGTTTGCCATGGCGGCGTAAAACTTGTCAAACGGCATCGTCTCGCCCAGATCGTCCGGGTAATCCACGCCGTCGAGCGCATAGTGGAAGCAGATATACGAAATGTCACGCTGCTGGAAATGCTCCTTGGTCAGGTCGGCGGTGGAGCAGCAGCTCAGTACGAAATCGGCCATAATGTCGGTCTCCTTTGCATCCTTCGATTTGCCCGCCGGGCGGGCAGACTTTGTTCCTTCACAATACGCAGGTATCATACCCGCAGCGGGGGCATTGTGCAACCTACAAAACGGAACCGGGGCGTAGAACACGGCCCTGCCCTGCTCTACGCCCCGAAAGACGCACTCTACAAATCATAGAATGTCTGCAATATCAATGCTTTGCGCGGATGTGGAAGCTGAAATACACGACGGCCTCGGCCGGGATGAGGATGAGGAAAAGCTGCCAGAAATTCATCCCGAAGCGCAGCAGCACGAGGTAACCGGCGAGGAACACGCTCACCACGAGGCCGAGCACGACGTACAGATTGCCGCGGCCGGCGAAAAACACGCTGTTGAGCGCGAGATACGTGATGACTGCCGCCGGCACGAAGCAGGGAAACACGACCCACTCCACCTGGCCGAGCCACAGCCACAGCACCACAAACACCAGCACCGCCAGCGTGACGATACCCATGAGGGCGACCAGGATGATGGCATGATGGCTGCGGTCGCACGCGCTTGGCTCGGGTCCGGGCTGCCACGCATCATGCTCGTTGAGCAGGTAATCAACCGTGACGCCGAAGATCTCGCTCATGCGCTTGAGCACCGCCGCGTCGGGGATGGCCTCGCCGCGCTCCCACTTGGAGATCGACTTGTCCGAATAATTCAGTTGTTCGCCAAGCTCGGCCTGCGTCATGCCCGCGGCCGTGCGCAGGCGGATCAGGTTGCTGGCGAAGATGAGTTTCAGTTCGTCCATGGCGGCGACCTCTCGATGGTTTTATCCTGTCTATTTTACGCACTCACGCGCGGATTGTCAACCGTCACGCGTGCCAGACGATCTCCCCGGCCGTGCGCGCGGCGGTCTGCTCGTCGGTGAGCAGGCGCACGAGCTCGAGCGCAAACGGGATCGCCGCGCCGAGGGCGCGGCCGGTCGTGATCGGCCCGTCGGTGACGACGTCGGCATCGACCATGTGCGCGCCGGTGCACTTGCTCTCAAAGCCGGGGTAGCACGTGGCGCGGCGGCCGGCGAGCAGGCCGTACTGCGCGAGCACGCCCGGCGCGGCGCAGATGGCCGCGGCGCGGCCGCCATGCTCGAGCGTGCGGCGCACGAGCGCCTCCACGGCCGGGCTCTTGGCGAGATTCGTCGTGCCGGGCATGCCGCCCGGGAGCACGACGAGCTCCGGCGGCGCTGCCAGCAGCTCGGGCAGCGTGCGGTCGCACGTGATGGGCACGCCGTGCGCACCGACGACGGTGTGTGCGTTCTGAACGGACACGGTATACGTCTCCAGTCCGGCGCGGCGGAGAATATCGAGCGTGATGAGACCTTCGCACTCCTCGAGCCCTTCGGCAAACAGCAGATAACATTTCGACATGATGGGTTCCCCTTTCTCAAAAAAACGGTTACATCAGCGGCGCGACGAGCTTGAGCAGCGCGGCCGCGATGCGCGTGTGCAGCGGGATGCGCGCAAGGTCGCCGTGCGTGACGATCTGCGACTGGGCACGTGTGGCGTCATAATCCGCCACAATGTCCTTGATGCATGGACAGTCATAGAGATACACCGCATCCTCAAAGTGCAGGTACAGGCTGCGGTAATCGAGATTGATCGTGCCGACAACGGCCTTGCGATCGTCGCTGACGAACACCTTCGCGTGCACGAAGCCGGGCGTGTACTCGTAAATTTTCACCCCGGCATCGAGCAGCTCGCGATAGTGCCCCTTGGCAAGGGCGAAGGCGAACTTCTTGTCCGGCACGTGCGGCAAAATAAGCTCCACGTCCACGCCGCGCTTGGCCGCGAACGTGAGCGCCATGACCATCGTCTCGTCGAGGATAAGATACGGCGTCATGATGCGCACATAGCGCTCGGCGTGGTTGAGGATGTCGAGATACACGCACTCGCCCACGCGCTCGTCGTCGAGCGGGCTGTCGGCATACGGCAGGACGTAGCCGGAGGCCTCCGGCAGCGGGCGCTGCGGCACGTTGAGATAGCGGCCGTAGGAATCGGTGTCCGGCTCGCGCTCGTCCATGCCCCACATCTGCAGGAACATAAGCGTGAGCGAACGCACGGCCTCGCCCTCGAGGCGCACGGCCGTGTCCTTCCACACGCCGTAGACGCGCACCAGGTTCGCGTACTCGTCGGCGAGGTTCACGCCGCCGGTGAAGCCGACGCGCCCGTCGATGACGGCGATCTTGCGGTGGTCGCGGTTGTTGTAATACGTGCTCACGAGCGGGCGCAGCGGCGCAAACATCTTGCAGCGGATGCCGAGCGCCTCCATGCGCTTGGGGTAGCCGTACGGCAGGCGGTAGAACGTGCACGTGCCGTCATAGAGCACGCGCACCTCGACGCCGGCACGCACCTTTTCCTCCAGAATTTTCAGGATGCGGCCCCAGACGTCGCCCTCCTCGATGATGAAATACTCGAGGAAGATGAAGTGTTCGGCCGACTGCAGCGCCTCGATGAGCGCGCCGATCTTGTCCTGCCCCATGGGGTAGTAGGTCACGGCGGTGTTTTCGTACACTGGGTAGTCGCCGGAGCGCAGCGTATACTCGGCGAGGTTGTGCACCTCGGGCAGCTCGGTGCGCAGGCGGGCCATGAGCTCGGTCTGGCGCGGGACGTACTGCACGGTGCTGAGGATGCTCTCCTGCACACGGCGGTTGGCGTAGCGGTGGCCGATGTCGAGCTGCACGAACAGGTACAGCAGCACGCCGAACGCCGGCAGTGCCATGACGAGGATGATCCAGGTGATCTTCGTCGTCGCGCTGCCGGACTTGTTGACGAGGTAGATGATGACCACGACGCTCATGACGCGCAGGACGATCGTCAACGCGGGGTAGTAGCGGCCGAGATAGTGCGCGCCGAGCACCATGATGGCGATCTGCAGCACGAGCAGCAGCGTGATAACCATCGTGCGGCCGAACACGATGTCCAGCAGCCGGCGCTTGCCGCGGCGCAGCAGGCGGATCTCATTGTCGTCCTCAAACCAGTCGTTGTGCACGCACGCACCTCCTTCCATGTTGTTATCTTTCTATCATATCCGAAATTCCGGAAACGGTCAAGGGACATTCCGGTCGATTTTCCTGCGGCAAAAAAGCCCCCGGCCGCAGCCGGGGGGCAGGTATACCGTTCAGGTCTCCGCATCCGGCGGGGTGACCGGCAGGACAAACTCGGCTGAGAAATCATCGCCCACGCGGTGCGTGAAAAACTGGCCGCCGAGCAGCTGCAAAATCGCCTCGCACGTGCGCAGGCCGATGTGGTTGCTCTCGACGCGCGCAAGCTCATGGCGCGCGCGGTTGGCAAAGCAGATGTGCAGCCGTCCGTTTTCGCACTCGGCCAGAATGGTCAGGCGCACGGCGGGGTCGGCGTATTTTTCGATGTTCGAGAGGAGATTATCCGTCACGCGCTTGAGCATCTGCACGTCGGTCGTGACGGTGCAGGGCGTGGTCAGCGGCAGGAGGTTGACCTCAAAGCCCCGGCTGCGCAGCTCGGCCGCGCACTCGCCGAGCAGCTGCGTGCAGAGGATCTGCGCGTCGTAGGGCTCGGGGTGCGTCTCCTGTTCGCCGCGGCTGAACACGAGAAAATACCGGAACATCTCCCCCGTCAGGCCCTTGAGCTGATAGGCCTTGTCGCGGCTGGCGAGCACGTAGCTGCGCAGGTCCTCCGGCAGCCGGTCCTGGCTCATCTCGAGCAGGTCGAGGTAGCCGATGAGCGACGTGAGGGGGTTGCGGATGTCGTGCGACATGGCGGTGATGAGGTCGCTGTTGGCCTGCCAGGCGGTCTGCTCGTTGCGCGTGCGCTCCAGGATCGTGTCGCGCATGGTGTTGACGCTCGCCGCCAGACGCGCGAGCTCGTCCGTGCCGACGACGGGGATGGTCTGGTTGAGCGCGCCCGCCGCGCCGACGGCCTCCGACAGGCGCGTGACGCGCCGCGTGAGCCGCCGCGTGAAGCCGAAGGCGATAAACGAATAGATCACGAAGCCCAGCACGAGCGCGCCGAAGCTCACATAGCTGTAGAGCCACGCCTCGGAATAGTCGCACACGGCGACGCGGTACTCCCCGTCGGCAAACTGGACGGTGAAGAAGCTGTAGCCCATGTCGGCGATGTCGCTCTGGGTCGAGTCGTCGAGCAGCTCGCTCGTGCCCCAGGTGCCGGCCTCGTACGGGTTGCCCTCCGCCTGATAGACGATGACGTTGGCGTTTTTCTCACCGCGCGACCACTGCTCGATGGCCAGCGTGTCACGCGAGGAGATGCCGCGCGCTGATGTACTCCTGCAGGCTGCGCTCGTGCGCGAGGTTGCGCGCCGCGATGGCATCATCGTTCAGGTACCAGCGGTCGATCGCCGCGGTGCCGAGCGCATCCACGCCGAAATAGCACGCCACGCCCACGGCCAGCGCCGCGAGCAGCACGACGATCATGCGCGCATTGATCGACGAGCGCCACTTTTTAATCAATCTGATACCCCTTTCCCCAGACCGTGCGGATGAGCGTCGGGTTGGCAGGGTCGTCCTCGAGCTTCTTGCGCAGCTTGAGGATGTGCACCATGACGGTGTTGGCAGAGCTGGGCAAGAACTTCTCGTGCCAAACGTCCTCATAGAGCTTGCGCGCAGACACGGAAGTGCCGCGGTTGGCGATCAGGTACTGCAGCAGCTCAAACTCCGTCTTGGTCATCTCGACCGAGCGGCCGTTTTTGCACACGGTGCCTTTGTCGCGGTTGATCTCGAGCGCGTCGATGACCGTCGGCGCGTCGCCCTTGCCGTGGTAGACGCGGTAGCGCCGGATGAGCGAATCGACCCGCAGGAACAGCTCGTGGTTGGAAAAGGGCTTGATGAGATAATCGTCGCCGCCGCTGCCGTAGGCGTCGCTCATGTCGGCGGGCTGGGCCTTCGCCGTGAGAAACAGGATCGGCGCGACGCTGTGCTGCCGGATCTCCGTGCAGGCGGCGACACCGTCCATGCCGGGCATCATGATGTCCAATATAATGAGATCATAGTCCGGCTGCGCGCGTACGCACTCCACGGCGCGCAGGCCGTTTTCGGCCTCGTCGACCTCGTAGCCGCGCGACGAGAGCAGGATGTGTAAAATGTTGCGGATGTCCGGCTCGTCGTCCACAACGAGGATGCGGACAGGGGCCTCCAGGTTTTCCATGGTATCACCTCTGGGGTCTATCCTAACATATCCGGGCCGCCCCCGCACAGGGGCTTTGGCCCGCTTTAAGAAAAATTAAGCGGATGGAACAGAAAATGCATCCGCGCCGTTTCGGCGCGGATGCACAAAAAGCCGTGATCTTACTGCGCGTAGACAATGACCACGCAGAAACCCTCAAGAATGGTCGCGACCTCGGCGCGGGTGGCGCCAGCCTGCGGCTGGAGCCAGAGCGTACCGTTGCTGTCCTGCGCACCGCTGAGGATGCCGAGCGCAACGGCATCCGCCATTGCCGTGCGCGCCCAATCTGAGACGCTGCCGCCGTCCGGATATGCCGAGAGGTCCGCCGGAGTCTCGCCGCTCTCGATCTGGAGGACCTTCGAGGCAAACTCCATGAGAATGACGGCGATCTGCTCACGTGTGACAGGTGCCTCGGGCGAGAAGGTCGTGTCGCTCGTGCCGACGACGACGCCGGTCTGGTACGCCCAGAGCACCGCGTCCTGATACCAGTCGGCTGTGAGGTCGGTAAACGGCGTCGTGCCGCTCACCTCCGGCTCCTCCATGAGGTTATAGAGCACCTGCACGACCTGCGCGCGCGTGGTCACGCCGTTCGGTGAGAACGTTGTGTCACTCGTGCCGGACATGAGCCCGGTCATGACGCAAAACTGGATGCCCTCATACGACCAGTCCTCGGGATCAATATCGCCGAACTGCTCATACGCCAGGATCTCCGGCATGAGAAACTCCACACCGGGCGCGCCGCAGCGCAGGCAGGTATGCTGCTTGACGCCGCCGCGGATGCCGCTCGGCTTGGCGAGGACCTCGCCCTCGTCCCAGTCGTGGTCGAGCGCTTTGAACGACGCATCCAGCACAAAGCCGCAGACGCTGCACGTGCCGTGCGCCGCACCGCCGTCCGTGCACGTCGGCGCCGACGCGGTCAGATCGGCAAAGCTGTGATCCGCATGGCCGTAATAGACCTTGGCATTGGCCAGGCCCTTGCTGCCCTGATTTTCTGCCAGCTTCACGGCCTGCCACTGCTCAGCCGTGCCGGGATAGCAGACGGCCTGCAGGGGCACACCGTCAAAGGCGACCGCGCCCACAGACTGCAGCGACGCCGGGAGCGACACGGTCTGCAGCGATGTGCACCAGTTGAACAGGCACTCGCCGACGGACGTGATGCCCTCGGGAATGTTCATCATGACGAGCTTGCTGCAGCCGGCGAACGTATAGTCCGCAAGCGTCTGGAGTCCGGCGGGCAGCCGGAGCGTCACGAGATTGCTGCAGTTGGTAAACGCGCCTCTCTGGATGGTGGTGACGCCCTCCGGGATCGTCAGCGCGGACAAACTCTTGCACTCGCTGAAGGCGCCGACGCCGATCGCAGTCAGCGTATCGGGCAGCTCCACGCTCGTGAGATACGCGCAGCGGTGGAACGCCCCCGCGCCGATGGTCGTCACGCCGGACGCGATGCGGGCCGTGCGGACATATCTGCCCCATACGGGCTCGACTTGATTGAATTGGCTCATCATGTCGCCGGTGCCGGAGATGGTCAGCGCGCCGTCGGCAGTCAGCGTCCAGGTGAGGTTGCTGCCGTCGCCCTCGGCGCCGCAGGTGCCGGACGCAACGACGGCGCTGCCGTCATCCGCGGCGAACGCCGCCGTTGGCAGCAGCGCCAGCACGAGACACAGCACGAGGGTCATGCTCAAAAGTTTCTTTTTCATATTATGTTCTCCTTTTGCGCGCGGAAAAGCTGCGCGGTTTTCTTCATTATACCGGACAGCCGCCGGATACGCAACAGCCATTTGCGCCGCCGCGCAGCAAAACGGCGCCCCCGCAGGGGCGCCGTTTTTGCTTGGACGGATTTGTCGGGGCGGCTCAGGAGATGCCCATAACACTGCCGCAGAAACTCTGCAGGATCGTGGCGACCTGCTCGCGCGCGGCATCGCCCTGCGGCTGCAGGAAGATGCCGTCGTCCGTCTCCGCGCCGGAGATCAGCTCCAGCGCCACGGCGTCGGCCATGGCGGCCTGCGCCCAGTCGGACACGCTTGCTCCGTCCGGGAAGGCAGAGAGGTCGGCCGGCGTCCACGTGTGCTTGAGGTGCTGCACCATGTCCGCATAGCCCATGAGGATGCCGGCGATCTGCTCGCGCGTGACGGGCGACTCGGGGTCGAACGTCGTGGCCGACGTGCCGGCGACGACGCCGGTCTGATACGCCCAGAGGATGGCGTCCTGATACCAGTCGTTCGTCAGGTCGGTGAACGGGGTCGTGCCGGTGACGGCCGGCTCGCCCGCGAGATTATAGAGGATCTGCACGATCTGTGCGCGCGTCGTCACGGCATGGGGCGCGAAGGTGTGCGCGTCGGTGCCGGACATGAGCCCCGTCTTGACGCAGAAGGCGATGCCGGGGTAGGACCAGAGCGCCAGATCGACGTCGTCAAACTGCTGGTACGCCGGGATCTCGGGGTCGGTAAAGCGCAGGGTCTCCGCGCCGCAGCGCTTGCAGGCCGTGCGCACACGGCCGCCCTGCGCGCCGTTGGGCTCGGCCACGGTCACGCTCTCGCCCCAGTCGTGGCCGAGGGCGGGGATGGACTCGGTCTCGGTCTCGGCACAGCCGGGGTCCGTGCAGGTACGGGTGCGCACGCCGGGCTCCGTGCAGGTGGCCTCGGTCGTGACGGCCCAGTCGCCGAAGTGGTGCTCGGTCACGGCATTGTAATCCACTTTCGCAAGGCGCAGGAGCGTGTTGTGCTCGCCGACTTCGACGGCCTGCCATGCTTCCTTCGAGCCGCCGAAGTGCACCGTACGCAGCGCGAGGCAGCCGGAGAACGCACTGCCGCCGATGGCCGTGACCGTGGCGGGAATGGTGATCTCCTTGAGCGCCGCGCAGTCGCTGAACGCGCGCGTGTCGATGCGCGTCACGCCGGGCAGGATCGTCACAGCGGTGAGCGCCGTGCAGCCCTGAAACGCGCCGCCGCCGGTGCTCTTGAGGCTGCCGGGCAGCGTGACGGATGCGAGCTTTTCACAATAGGCGAAGGCCGCCGTGCCGAGGGTGGTCAGCCCCGCGGGCAGGGTGACCGCCTCCAGATTCGCGCACTTGAGGAACGCCCACAGACCGATGCCGGTCACACCCGCGCCGATCTCGGCGCGCACGATCTTGCTATTGAAGGCAAAGGCGTTGGCGCTGATCACGCCGCTGCCGGTGACGGTCAACGTGCCGGCGGCGTCAAGCGTCCAGGTCAGGCCGTCGCCGCAGGTGCCGGTCTGCACATCGTCATCGGCGAAAGCCGCCATCGGCAGCAGTGCCAGCAGCAGGCACAGCACGAGCGCTGCGCTCAGAAGTCGTTTTTTCATGCTTGCTCTCCTTTTTTCATACCGGTTTTTGCGACAAACGCCGCAAATTGCCCCTATTATACCGGATTTTCCCCACAGAAACAACCGGTTTTTGCAGAAAAAGGGCGCTTCCGTGCCGCGGAAGCGCCCTTATGCCGTGGCCGGGGTGCTTTTTCAAGGCAGATCACAGGAAATTTTCCCGCCCTCCGCCCGGAGCGCGGCAAAAAACCGGCGCCCCGAAAACGGGACGCCGGTCAAAAAACAGATACGGATCAGACGAGCGGGATGGGGTCGTTCCAGACATTCAGCTCGCGGCAGAACTGCGCCAGGATGACGGCCATCTGCTCGCGGGTGGCATCGCTCTGCGGCTTGAGATGGAGTCCGCCCGGGCCCGGCACGCCGCTGAACAGATTGTGATAGACCGCCCAGTTCATGGCCGTGCGCGCGTAGTCGGAGATGTCCGCGCGGTCCTGATACGGGAAGAGCCGGTCGTATTCGCTCGGGTGATACTTGTCAAGCACCCGGTCAGCGTACTCCATGAGGATGACGGCCGTCTGCTCGCGCGTGACGGGGTCGTCGGGAGAGAATGTCGAGCCGTCGCCCGTGCCGGCCACGACGCCGGTCTGGTACGCCCAGAGCACCGCGTTCTGATACCAGTCGGACGTGAGGTCAGTGAACGGGGTCTCGCCGGTGACGGCCGGCTCGCCCTCGATGTTATAGAGCACCTGCACCATCTGGGCACGGGTCATCACGCGGCCGGGCGCGAAGCTCCGCCCGCCGACGCCGGACATGAGGCTGTGGTCCACACAGTACTGAATGTCCTCATACGCCCAGCCGTCGGGGTCGACGTCGTTAAAGCGCTCGCTCACGGGCACCTGCGGGGCGAGCTTGGGGATCTCCTCGGTGCGCGTGGCATTGCAGCCGTAGGTCTTGCAGGTATAGGTGCGCACGCCGGTCGTGGTCTCCGTCGGCGGTGTCGTCACACGGCCGCCGTCGAAGTAGTGGCCGCGGGCGGGGAGCGTCATTTCCTCCGTGTAACCGCAGCCGTCGTCCTTGCAGGTGCGGGTGCGCTGACCCTCGGTCGTGCAGCTCGGGTATGTGCCCTTCCAGAAACCGTAGTGGTGGATGGGCGCGTTGAAGTTCACGGTCACGCCCTCCGGCAGCGCATTCTCGCCCTTGGTCAGCTGGGCCCACTCGGCCGCGGTGCCGCTGTAGTCGATGGCCGTGAGCGCGGTGCAGCCGGCGAAGGCGCCCGCGCCGATGCTCGTGACGCTCTTCGGGATGAGCACGCTCGTCAGCGCGGCGCAGCCGGCAAAGGCAAAGTCGCCGATCGTCTTCAGGCCGTCCGGCAGCGTGGCCGCCGTCAGGCTCAGGCAGCTGGTGAAGGCCTGCGCCTCAATGGTGGTAAGGCTTGCCGGGAACGTGACCGCCGTCAGCCCCTGACAGTAGCGGAACGCGCCCGTCTTGACGGTCTGCACCAAGTCGGGAATCTCATAGACCGTGCACCTGTTCGGCGCGGCCAGCATCTGTTTGCTGTCCTCGGAGATGAGGCCGCCGTTGTAGGTCTGGAAATACCAGCTGCCCTTGACGGTCTCAAAGGACACGAGGTTGACGCAGCGGGCCAGCACATCCTCGGCGATGCCGCTGATGTTAAACCCGAGGGCAATGTGCGTGACGGCGGTCCAGTCGCCGTCCCAGCAGTCGGCCGTGGCAGTGCCTCTGCCGGAGAAGGTGAGCGTTGTGCCGTCGCTTCCCAGTTCGGCGCTCACAGCGTCGGCCGCGAAGGCCGCCGGCACGAGCGCGAGCATCAGGCTCAGCACGAGCAGGATGCTCAAAAGTTTCTTTTTCATACCATTTCTCCTTTATTTTTTAGAATGGGTGCTATCAGTATAACGAAATTCATCTGCTTCCGCAAGGGCTTTTTGTACTGTCTGTACAAAAAGCGACAAAAAAAGCCGGTGTCCCCTTTTCGGGACACCGGCTCAAAAAGTCTGTGCTCATTCACCGAGCTGCTGCTCGACCCAGGCAATCTGCGCCTCGACGCTCGGCACGGACGTGCCGCCGTAGGACACGCGCCGCGTGACGCAGTTGGTGAGGTCGATGGCATCATATACGCCGTCGTCAAAGAGGTCGCTGAAGGTCCGGAAGGTCTCGAGCGGGAGCTTTTCGAGCACGGTGGTGTGCGCGATGCAGTAGGCCACGAGCTGGCCGGAGACCTTGTACGCGCTGCGGAACGGCAGGCCCTTCGTGACGAGGTAGTCCGCGAGGTCGGTCGCGTTGAGGAAGCCCGTCTGCGCCGCGTGGAGCATCTTGTCGGCGCGCACGGTCATGGTCGCGAGCATCGGCGCCATGACGCGCAGGCACATCTTCACGGTGTCCACCGCGTCGAACACGGCCTCCTTGTCCTCCTGCATGTCCTTATTATATGCCAGCGGCAGGCCCTTGAGCGCCGTGAGCATGGCGATGAGGTCGCCGTAGACGCGGCCGGTCTTGCCGCGCACGAGCTCGGCCATGTCGGGATTTTTCTTCTGCGGCATGATCGACGAGCCGGTCGTGTAGCTGTCCGAGAGCTGCACGAACTGAAACTCCCAGCTCGACCAGAGCACCAGCTCCTCGCTCAGACGCGAGAGGTGCATCATCTCGATGGCGTAGGCATCGAGCAGCTCGACGCAGAAGTCCCGGTCGGACACGCCGTCCAAACTGTTGCGCGCCACGTCGTCAAAGCCGAGCTGTTTGGCCTCGAAGAACCGGTCGGTGTCATACGTCGTGCCGGCGAGGGCGCAGCAGCCGATGGGCGAAACGTTCATGCGCTTGACGGCATCCTGCATGCGGTCAATGTCGCGCAGGAGCATCATGGCGTAGGCCATCAGGTGGTGGCCGAAGGTGATGGGCTGCGCGCGCTGCAGGTGCGTGTAGCCGGGCAGAATGTCGCCCTTGTGCGCCTTGGCCTGCTCCACGAGCGCCGCGAGCACGTCCTTCGTGAGCGCGATGATGTCGTTCGTTTCGCTGCGCAGGTACATGCGCAGGTCGAGCGCGACCTGATCGTTGCGCGAGCGGGCGGTGTGCAGTTTCTTGCCGAGGTCGCCGATGCGCGCGGTGAGCACCTGCTCGACGAACATGTGGATGTCCTCGCACGCGGGGTCGAACGTCAGCGCGCCGCTGTCGATGTCATCCAGAATGCCCTGCAGCGCGTCGATGATGGCATCGGCGTCCGCCTGCGGGAGGATGTGCTGCGCGCCGAGCATCGCCGCGTGCGCCATGCTGCCCGTGATGTCCTCGCGGTACATGCGGCTGTCGAAATGGATGGAGGAGTTGAAATCGTCCGCGACCGGATCGGTCACGCCGGCCGTGCGGCCCGCCCACATTTTTGCCATGGTGATGGTCTCCCTTCGTGCGTTGTCTCCACAGAGAACCGCTTCGCTGGGTTCTCTGTGGAAAAGCTGCGGCTCGCTGCAGCGCACGCGCCATGCGCGCACGTTTGCGAGCCGAGCGGTATTTTCTCCGCCGTACACGCCGCCGGAGAAAATGATCGGAATTTCTTTGCGCCTGCGGGCGCAAACTCTGCGAGGCTTTTGGAACGATCTTCCCGCGCCGGGAGACCCGGCGCGGGGAGAAAATCATTTCTATATATTTATTGTACCGCTTACATGCTCTTGCCGTCAACCTTTGCCTGCACGGAGATCGGCAGACCGTAGAGCTGGATGAAGCCGGCGGCGTCCGCCTGGTTGTAGTCGCTCTCGCCGAAGGTGGCGATCTCCTCGGAGTACAGGGAGTACGGGCTCCAGACACCGGCGTTGATCATGTTGCCCTTGTAGAGCTTGAGCCGCACCGTGCCGGTGACGTGCTCCTGCGTCTTGGTCACGAACGCGCTGAGCGCCTCGCGCAGCGGCGTGAACCACTGGCCGTTGTACACCAGTTCGCCGAAGGTCACGGCGAGCTTCTGCTTCTCGTGCATGGTCATCTTGTCGAGGCAGAGCGTCTCGAGCACGCTGTGTGCCTTGTAGAGGATCGTGCCGCCCGGCGTCTCATACACGCCGCGGCACTTCATGCCGACGAGCCGGTTCTCCACGATGTCCAGAATGCCGATGCCGTTGGCGCCGCCGATGGCGTTGAGCTTGAGGATGATGTCCTTGGCGCTCATCTTCTCACCGTCGAGCGCGACGGGCTTGCCCTGCTCAAAGTCGAGCGTGACGTAGGTCGGGGCGTCCGGCGCGTCGATGGGGCTGACGCTCATCTCGAGGAAGCCCTTCTTCTCGTACTGCGGCTCGTTGCCCGGATCCTCGAGGTCCAGACCCTCGTGGCTCAGGTGCCAGAGGTTCTTGTCCTTGGAGTAGTTGGTCTCGCGGTTGATCTTCAGGGGCACATTGTGCGCCTCGGCGTAGGCGATCTCTTCCTCACGCGACTTGATGTCCCACTCCCGCCACGGGGCGATGATGGGCATGTCGGGCGCGAAGTGCTTGACCGCCAGCTCGAACCGGACCTGATCGTTGCCCTTGCCGGTGCAGCCGTGGGCAATGGCGTCGGCGCCCTCTTTCTGGGCGATCTCGACGAGGCCCTTGGCGATGCACGGCCGCGCATGGCTCGTGCCGAGCAGGTACTCCTCGTACATCGCGCCGGCCTGCATGGTCGGGATGATGTAATCGTCGACGTACTCGTCCGTCAGGTCGAGCACGTAGAGCTTCGACGCGCCGGTCTTGATGGCCTTCTCTTCGAGACCGTCGAGCTCGTCGGCCTGACCGACGTTGCCGGACACGGCGATGACTTCGCAGTTATTGTAGTTCTCCTTCAGCCAGGGGATGATGATGGACGTATCCAGACCGCCGGAGTAAGCAAGGACGACTTTTTTGATATCTTCTTTTTTCATAATGGTTGCCTCCATTGATTAATCATTCATAATATGTGCATATTATTCACCTTTTTCACGCAAATGTCAACCCCTTTTTTGAATAAAATTCACCCCGGAAACGGCTTTCTTTCGGTGATATGCACAAAAAGGCGAAAATCATGCGCAAAACGCCGCCGCCCCGGTGCTTGGAGCGGCGGCGGAATATGCAGTTATGCATGGATTTTTGAATATCCGTCAGGACAGCTCCCGGCGCAGCGCGTCGATCTCATCGAGCCAGAGCGAGCCAGCCGCGTCCGGCGGCCAGCGCAGCGCCTGTGCGCCGCTGCCGAGCGTGACGTGGTCAGGTAAGGCTGCCGGCCGCTGGAACAGGCAGCACGTGAGCGCCGCCATGGCGCGCAGAATGTCCGCGTCCGCGGCCGCGCCGCCGAAGGCCGGGCGCAAGGTTTTCGCTCGGTCAGGTCCTGGGCTCGCTCGGAAAGCACATTAAGTGCTTTCCGGCTCGTGCGGAACTTGTATCAAACTAAAGGCCAAGGGGCCTCTGCTATAAGAATCGATTGTCAGGTTATTTGAATTTGAAGATCTTCGACGCGCGGTACACAGGGGCCTGGGCTGAAAAGAATTTGGTTGGTAGTCGGTCGGAGGCGGGCGGGCGTTACGTTTGTCGC